>Ga0209188_1000676_pt1 | contig 31760 bp, 33 predicted proteins | sample C_130625_EF_Meta_FD_187307 | JGI IMG/M metagenome (GOLD analysis project Ga0209188, IMG submission 187307) | Freshwater microbial communities from Lake Croche, Canada to study carbon cycling - C_130625_EF_MetaG (SPAdes) (version 2) | ecosystem: Environmental > Aquatic > Freshwater > Lake...
ATCAATTAGTAGATTTTAATTAAAGAATTTACTTAGTAACAGCCAATATTCTTATTAGCTGTCTTTGTAAATCATTACAATTGCTATGTCCTGCAGGCCGAACATTCACTGCGTGACCTGTTTTGGTATTTTCAATTCTAACTGATCCATTCGCCCCCTTAGATGTAACAACACCTGAGGGACCAGAAGGAGTAGGAGCCGTAGTTCCAGTTGCAGCGGCGGCAGCCTCAGCGGCAGCGGGATCAGCGGCAGCCGCACCAGGGGCAGCCGCTCCTAATGCCGTAGCACCCGCGGCGCCTGTAGCACCTAGAAGGCCAGATGTGAGACCAGATGTGGTCTTAGGCGCAGCGGCAGCAGTGGTCGCAGGCTTCGCGGTAGCAGTGGTCGCAGGCTTCGCGGCGGCAGTGGTCGCAGGCTTCGCAGCTGCAGTTGTTGCAGGCTTCGCGGCAGCGGCAGCGGCAGCAGGCTTCGCGGCAGGCTTCGCGGCTGCAGGAGTGGTAGGCTTCGCGGCTGCAGGAGTGGTAGGCTTCGCGGCTGCAGGAGTGGTAGGCTTCGCGGCTGCAGGAGTGGCAGGCTTCGCGGCTGCGGCAGGCTTCGCGGCAGGGGCAGGCCCACCACCCTTCATCCGCCGACTCAGCTTGCGACTCGGCTTGCGAGTCTTTCTATTTACCTTGCGCCCCTTTCTGGTTACTTTACGCACGGCCATACTTAAAATACCTTAAGAAATAAAAGCGAACCCAGGATATTTCTCGCGAAGCTCCTGCAATAACGTGGCAAACGCCTCCGCAGGCTCAAATCCAGCCGAATTTAGCTTAGGTTTGTTCACATACAACCTACCAAATAGGTTTTTGAGTGTAGTTTTATTAATTACAATAAGATCCAGATAATATTCACCCCCTTCAACCGTAGGCTCTGTTCCTTCGCTTAGGTTCACATGATCGAATGGGGTAATTTCAGAAGGCCATGTCTCAGGATCTGATTCGGGGGCCTTCTTTTCCTTTTTTCCTAGAGGCGAAGGCAAAGGCGAAGGCAAATCCTTCCCTTTCATAAATCCATGAGTAAATACCTTATTCAAAAACTGCCGCGTCGTATCGCACGATGCTTTTGCCAAAATAGATGTATCTTCAAAACACTTCGTTACAACAATACTTGTCAGAAACTCGCCCACTTTCTCTTTCCATATAGACGATCCAAAAATCTCCGCGCACAGTTCTGGTGTCAAATTCAGATAATTCAGAAATGCAGCCTCTTCATTTGAATAGAGACCCTCTAACCAATTTACCTTTACACCATTTCCTTCCAGAGGAATCCGAAATACTCGCTCAACCCCATCAATCTCATGCTCGAACAGAGGCGCATTAGAATAAAACCGCGAATTGTCCTCGGCTCCCTTGAATTCTCCAGCTAAAGGTGATAAATCTAGACGTCTGCCGTCAACTGTTCTACATAAGATAGGAGGCTGCTCTTTTTCGCCTAGTCTGAACAAAAACGTGGTTTCACCCGATGCCACCTGCAAAGGACTCTTCAGATCTTTTTCACTTAAGACTGCAAGAAGATTCTCGCACGCTCCCTGTGTTTTAACTATATTGGTCAGTCCACTTCCTATAACCATACAATACTTCTGAAAACTCGTATCCTCTGTTGTGGAAGAATTAATGGCAAAGGCCCTCCTTTTTTTAAGCAACATTCTATTGATTGAAGGAAAATTTGCATTTCTGCTTGTATAGATCTGCTGGCTATGAGAAAAGATTATACCTTCGTAGTTACCAATCTTCCTTTGTAAAATAAGATGGGATGTGCTCAGAAAATTTAGAAGAGGATATTGCACCGAAAGTTTCTCATATAAGGCGCATCCTGTCTCCCACATGGTATCTCCCTCTTCGCGAATCACATAGACAGAACCACGATTCAGTTCATAGAAACGCAAAAATAGATATAGAAGAGAACCCTGCTTTTCCTTTCCAAATAACGGCCCCATGAAGACAATTATATTTCCTTCTTGAATCTTATCGTCTCTGAAGAGTTCACTTTCATAGAGGAACTCGAGAACATGGAGAAATTGTGTTACATTTCCCTTGATAGGAGGAACAACAGCAATTCTCTTTACAGAAGAAGGCAACACTTCAACAAGAGTGCTGGCTGGAATTTTTGAATGTTGGACTGCATTGAGAGGCTCGCAGATTTCATATAGAGGAAGAGAGGCAAGTTGTTCTTTATCTGACGAGTCATATCGCTTCCACTTGTTCATCATATCAGTGATATATTTCTTAATCATTTCAAGAAGTTTTACCTTTGTCTCTCCCGTGTAAATAGATGCTTCCACATTTTGAACATATTCCTGTATTTCTGCCATCTCTTCTTGAGTGATTAGGGGATTGTAGACTTCCACTTGCACAGGATGGAGGGGGGGTGGGGGTGCTGTAACTGTTTGCTTCTGTGCCTTTTGTGCTTTTGGCGCCTTAGGAGGTGAAGGGTTGCTAGGCTGAAGAGATATATTTGGGCGGAGTTTTGATGTCTTTATAGGAATAATTGGACCTTTTCCATTTGTTTGTTGCGTGCCAGGCGCAAAGGTGACTTGACCTCCTCCCTCTTGTTCTTCTGCTTCTGCTTCGCCACCACCAACCACCTTTTGAATAGGAATATCCTCGCCACCCTGAAACATTGTAGCACCAGCATTATATCCATCCGGTGCAGCACCGCCTCCACCCATGACTTTTGTAATTGTTTCTGTTCCTCCTGAAAACACACTCACCTCTGGATTATGTCCTTGCGGTGCGCTCATCCTGTTGCCAACTCATAAAAAAATACGGCCACAGGTTACGTCATGACTTTATTTTAAAGAAGCTTTAGCTTCTTTAAAATAAATATCCAATGACTAATAATCGGCCTAAGAAGTCCCACCCTCTTCCATCAGATAATGACAGACGCCACGCAGATTGATCCTGACCCGCAAACTCGTCGCCGTAAGATACATTGTAAACAGGAACTCATCGTGGCATCTTTACAGCGCTTCTACAATGATAGAGAAGATATTGATGAGATTCTCCAGATTCTCCAGGGAACCTCTGTCATTAGCCTCCGTCTCATTGACTGGTTCGTAACGAATTATGCCAAGGCGCACAGCACATCCTATATTTTGAACAATCAGGAGTTTCTAGTTTATCTTAACTATAAGAGTCAATTAAAGGCTTATAGTAAAAAGTTATTTGATCCGTTCTGCCGCCGTGAGCGCATTCTTTTTCAGATTGGCACTGTCGTCCCTTTTCTTACAACCGTCGGAAAGCTCAATTTCTTCCGCTGGGCCATTGAAAAGGGTATTCTTGACCATATCCGTTCTCACATGCACGAAATTGAAAAGGAGATGAATGAATTCATGCGCACTATGCAGAAGGAGAAGAAGTCACAGGCATCAAGCACGGCGTCAAGCACTCAGAGTGGAAGCACAGTCCTCTCTGCACAGACCTCCTCTACCAAGAGCTCCACACGCAGAAGGATAGTCAACAAGGAAATCTCAACTGTGAAGATTATGCAGAAGCATGAGATGGCTGTTGAGGTTAGGTTCGATTAGCGTCGTGACTTTATTTTAAGGAAGCTTTGGCTTCCTTAAAATAAATGTCCTACCCTAAGGGACGGCCTTGGCCGGCACTTACGACGTATATGGTGGCAGGCCTCACAATTAAGGAAGCTCTCTGAGCTTCCTTAATTTTGAGCGCCACCGGTAGGCCTTCTATAATCCTTCGTAATATCATCTGTTCTCGGCCGAAGCAGTTCATAGGAGAGTAAACTATTCATATTATTGGACTCCACGTATCCTTCGGGAATCCAACGGCTTGTAAAACCTCGCTCGAGAATGCGTTTCGTTTCTTTCTCACCTCCCTTATCTTCATGCACAACACTCCTCAGCTCTCGCACAGCATTTCGCGGATCATTGGCTGGATCATATCGATCAAAATAAGGATTCATTCCCATTTGCGGTCCATTGGCAATAAAGGGCTGGCTTTGTCTGTAGTCATTGACTGTTGTTCTTGAATTGATCGGATTCATATCAAGTAAGACTCTAGCCCCCTTTTCATCATGACGATCATGGGTGAGCGACGGTCCATCTGTCTGCCATTGCTCAAAAAACCGGGCATTTACTGTGTCACGTGTAGAGGTCTCTTTTCTTGCGCGTAATTGCATAGAAGGGGGAGGGATTCTTGGCTCACCAGCGTAAAGGAATGGCTCGTTCATACCTAATTAGTAGAGGGTATGTTTATACTTCCATTTATTCACATCAAAAAGAAGTCTCATTCTGTTATCCAGATTTTTCTAGCAAAAGGGGGCACAGCTCTTCTAAGAGCTGATGATCCTGCGGCCTTTTGTAAAGAGAATGATATCCCTTTTTCTTCTATTAGACAAAAAGACAGTATAGCTTTTGTGAATGTTATCAAAGAGGAGCTACAAGGTGAAGCCTTCTATTCATTTCACGAGGAGGAGACGGAAGGACTGGAAGTTTGGAAGACATTTATCTGGATGGGAGAAAAGGATACTGATCTTCTGAATGTTAATAAGCAGTATAGCCTGTATCCTACCCTATCAGGACACAGCCCCTATACTTTATTAGTAGATTGCATGGTCTAAGAAGATAGCACCTTATCTATCTATATGAATCCTAACCCCTTCCCCACAAGAAATAAAACTTTACGGAGGGGGGCAAATACTGACCTGAGCGGTGCTAGGGTTCGTGTTGATTATGCTGTAAATGAGAATCTTCAGCGTCTTCTTGACTCGGAGGCTACGACAGCATACAAGAAGCCGTGGCATCGTCTAGAGAGGGGTCTGCGGATTAATCGGTTGCGCCAGTTCTGTCAGGACATGATGGAGAAGCGACAGCTAAAGCAGGCAGAGACGGATGCTCTCTTTGCACTTTTGATGAAGGCGCTTGATAAGAAAATTCTGAACTCAAAGACAACTGTTTTATATGATACGGAGACTGAGAAGATCACGGAAATTAAGAATCTTGTTATGCATCAAAATGCGGAAGGTAATGTTCTGTTTCAGTTGGTGGAGAAGAGAAATGCTGTTACATTTAGGAAGAAGGCTGGCGCTGCTGCTCCTGTTGAGGCGGAGGCTGAGCAGCAGGCTTGACGCGTGCCAAGGGCGCGCTAAAGGTCGGACCACCGATCTGACGCGCGCTAAAGGTCGGACCACCGACCTGACGCGCGCTAAAGGTCGGACCACCGACCTGACGCGCGCTAAAGGTCGGACCACCGACCTGACGCGCGCTAAAGGTCGGACCACCGATCTGACGCGCGCTAAAGGTCGGACCACCGACCTGACGCGCGCTAAAGGTCGGACCACCGACCTGACGCGCGCTAAAGGTCGGACCACCGACCTAAGTCTTTCTCTCCTTTACATAGTAAAGTTGACGGTGCAAACATGTTAGGACAATTTCAAAATATGTTTGCTCCAGTAGCCCACCTTTTAGAAAGTCAAGCGGCAGTCAGCCCGTTTGTTCATCATCCAACATTGCAGGCGCAATGGAAGGAGGATCTTCAAGAGGTAAATGAACTCTTGGCAGAAGACTGCGAGCTTTCTCACAAGGATATGAAGTCAATTAAAAGGATTCAGGAAATCTTCATTTACGGGGCTGAGAGATTTATGGAGAGGGCTGTGAATCAGGTCTGGCAGGCCCTCTCCGTTGATGAGAAGAAGGCTAAAGTCAAGGCAAGCCTTTCAAGGCCGCAGATTCCCCAGCGCACCCCTGAATGGTATCTCCAGGGCCAGCAGGTTCTGACGGCGAGCGAGTTTGAGACCCTCTATGCATCTGAGCGAGCCTATGCGAGTCTCGTGATCACAAAGTCTCTCCCTCCTGTTCCGAGAACCACGAGTCGTTTAGCATGTCCCACTGCAGAGATGTCGCCGTTTGATTGGGGTATCCGCTTTGAACCGGTTGTCAAGTCGGTCTTTGAGTCCTCATGGTTAGTAAAGATTGCCGAGTGCGGGCGCATTACGCACCCCACAGACACAAATTTGGCCGCAAGTCCTGACGGTATTATTGTTGAAGGGGGTGAAAGACTTGGCCGCCTGGTGGAGATTAAGTGTCCTATTTCAAGAGAGATTGGTGGCGCAATTCCTTTTGGGTATTGGTGCCAGATGCAGATTCAAATGGAGGTGACAGGCCTGGATGAATGCGAGTATCTGGAAGTGAAGCTTGAATCTGCACAGGCGCGCAAGGGATACGAGCCGCCGACTAAAACTCCCGTTGCCTCTGGAACCCTGCGCCTTTTCAAGAAGGATGAAGAGTATACCTATTCGTATACGGAAACTGAAAAGGAGGGATGGACTCTTGAAGAGACCATCCCGTGGCACGTTGCCTCCTATCATACCGTAACGGTCCAGCGCGATAACCAGTGGTTTCAACAAACCGCGAGTCTTCGCGAACAATTCTGGAAGGATGTGGCTGAGGCCAAGGCGGGAACATTCAAGATTCCAGCGCCGAGTGGGAGAGCTAAGGTGTGCAAGATTCAGGATACGCCTCTTCAACGAACGCCCCCTTCTTAACGTAATAAGTAAAATTAAGTCACGAAGTTAATGGTTGCGCCGGGTCTTGCGGCGACCGCCACCCTGTGCATTACCCCCTGGATCCTGTGGAGGGGGGGAGTCATCTGGCCAAAATACCGCTTGAGTATATAAAAATGCTCCAGTAGCCTGGAGCTTGCCAGTCCCGGGCCCGGTTAGTGTTTCTTGGATTCCCCTTTCATTTATTTGCATTGTAGTGGTGTGAGAATGATGAAGTGTAACACTAATACCACCTTGTAATTGCCATCCCTTCTCTAAATATTTATTCACTCGCTTCTCCATATCCTCATGACCTCTTGCATTAACAATCATGTATTGAGGCATTTATATTCTATATAAAGATATAAAATTAGGCCAACGGATCCACCTTGTAAAAGGAGTTGACCAGCTCTGTCATGGGGGCTGTGCAGCTGTCAGGCGCAGCTCTCTTATAGTTGTTGGTGCGTTGCAGATAAGAGGCAACAGGCTGGTATCTCTTCTGAAAATCGGCCGCATAGCAACCCTCAGCGCTCATTCCTGATGTAGTATCCTTGTCGGCGTCGGGGAGAACACCACGGAGAAGGTGATACGGCTTCTTACCTGTCTCCAGATCGGCATCTGCGGGCCCCATGGAGCCCGATGCTTCCGTTATTCCCGTTGTCTCCTTTTCATTCTTAAACGGCTCCTTTGTTTCTAGACGCCCTCTCACATAAAAAAGAGAATTGTAGTATTGTATACATTGTAAAATACAGACTACAACTAAGAGGCCTAGTCCTGTAAAGGCCACTGTATAAAACGACTTCATCCTATTATCAGTGGCGCTTAAAATTAAGGAAGCTCAACGAGCTTCCTTAATTTTAAGGCCGGCCACCATATACGTCGTAGGACATTTTAATTAAGGAAGCTAAAGCTTCCTTAATTAAAAGTCACGACAGTAAGATACTAGTTTCTCTAAGAGCTGCTGGCATACAACCTTGTCCACTTACGCGCCTCTGCATCATAGGAGGCGCGATCCTCAATATACATATGAGCAATCTCTGGGACAAGAGGATCCTTCGGATTGGGATCGGTGAGCAAACTACAGATACTGAGAAGCACCTTGCTCACTGTAAGAGCAGGAGACCATTGTGTCTTCAAGATATCCAAGCAAATCATCCCTGACGCATTGATATTTGGATGATAAATTTTCGTCTTGAACTGGATATGGGGAGGCTTGAATGGATAATCCACCGGGAACTGGACAGTAAGCTTGAAGACGCCTCCTGTATACGGACTGTCCTCCGGACCTATAATCATCGCCTCCCATTGATATGGATCTGAGGCCGCAGGTCCTGCGCTACAGCTTGTGGGTGGATCATTTTTCAGATCAGTGATCTCTTTTGCAATGCGACGGAGTGCCATTTATACTTGCTACTGCAAACTGCGCAGCTTCAAATTTAATAACGTCATAATAGAAATGTTCGACTACCTCACTCTTCTGGCCGAGTTCCTTGGAACCTTCCTTTTTACCCTGAGCATCCTTGTGACGGGAAATCCTCTTTTCATTGGTCTTACCCTCGCCTTTATCATCTGGCTTCTGAGCAAGGTGAGTGGCGGTCACGTGAATCCTGCGGTCAGCCTCGCCTTTTTCCTCAAGGGCAGCCTGAGCAATGCGGAGTTTGCCGGCTATACGGCCTCTCAGCTCCTTGGCGCGGCGTCTTCTTTCTACGTCTTCAAGGCGCTTATGTAACAACGAAACTTTAGCTTCGTTAAATTAAATGTCAAACGACTAATAATCCATCATACCTTATTTTTAAGGAAGCTCTTCGAGCTTCCTTAAAAATAAGTGTATACAGTAGATGGATCAGTGTATCAACAATTACTGTCTAACTGTTTTTAGAAAGAAGAGGGATAAAACTACGAGGGATATATCTAAACTTCTAAAAGTTAAACCTAAATATCAAACGCGTAAGAATATACTTAAAGTTTGTATCCCTGCCTATTGTAATAAAGATTGTAAAGATACATTTTTTGAAAAAGGTAAAAAGCTTCCTAGTGCCGTTCTAAATCCTTCTTTTGCTAAAGGAAGCACTGCTAAAAATAGAAAATGGTATAGAAAATTTGTAAGTGATTCGCGTAAAGACGTATTTGGTAGGAAAATAAATGTTCTTAAAGATAGCTTCTATGAGAAGATTTCTAAAACAAGTGTTGATAAAATGAAGAAAGAAGGCGCATTGTCTGGGTGTGTAGTGTCGGACAAATTATTAGCTTCTTAATAAGAAACAAACTACCGTCGTGACTTTATTTTAATGAAGCTAAAAAGCTTCGTTAAAATAAATGTCCTACGACTAATTTAGTTATCACGTTAGGCGTCTAAGGTAACCCCCCCTTTTCTAAGAAGAATGATAACAGCAATTGCGAGTTTAGCAAATGAACACGCAATTGATGATCTGAAAGTGCTATTTTTTACTTTAGAACTTTGGAATAAGGTGCCGCCTACTGTCTACCTTTTTACCGATACAAAGACGGCACCCTTGATCAAGAAGATCCCGTATCCTGGTCGCATCGTGATGAAGGAGGACAAGCTGAATCCCTATGCAACCCTGAACCGAAAGCAGATGGAGTCTCGCCCTGGAACCCATTTCAAGACACTCTTTGCAGATTTCACCGCGGAAAAGACAGACTTGATGGAATGGGCCTTGTCCGAGGAACCAAACGGCGTCCTTTTCTGCGACGCAGACATTTGTCACCTGGGACCCCTACCTGAAATTCCTCATGGTATAGATCTAGCCCTCTCCCCTCACATGATTCGTGCCCATGATACTGCCCGCTTCGGTATCTACAATGCAGGGTTTCTCTGGTTCAAGAATCCAGAGATCCCTGGTAAGTGGAAGGAGCTTTGTAAAACAAGCCGTTTCTTTGAACAGGGGTGTCTGGATGATCTGGCCCAGGGTTACAGCCTTTACGAATTCCCTGTTCAGAACAATTATGGCTGGTGGCGCCTATGGCAAGGAACAGAGACACCACCTACTCTTTTAGAACGATGGGGTATTCTCCGTTCCATGGACACCTCTGGAATTGCGGTGGAACGGTCCCCTCTTCTTTCTGTTCATACGCATTGGTATGAGAAGATAGATCCGCCCACTCACCATTTTAATATGATGGTTCTATCTTATCTGAAGAAGCTCGCTGCCTATCAACCGAAGACAAGGCAGCTTGTTTCTTTTCTTGAGAGTATTTAATGTCGTGACTTTATTTTAAGGAAGCTTTAGCTTCCTTAAAATAAATGTCCAACGACTAATAAGCCGTCATATCTTATTTTTAAGGAAGCTCTCCGAGCTTCCTTAAAAATAAGATTAGATGGTAGATGTCAGAAGAGGTTCTAGCAGCTTGGGTGGGAGGTTCCTTTTCTCCTCCAACAAATGCTCATGTAGATGTAATAGTTGCAATTGGAGCTAAATTAAAAGAACTAAGTAAAGGAAAACAGGTATATATTTATATTACACCTGTTTCTCAAGGATATAAAAAACGTTCAATTGAATGTATATCACTCGACAATAGACGCGCACTTATGGCAGCATTTATAGAAGCAATCCAATCAAAGGCGTCAGAAGGTGTTTCATTCATATTAAATCAATATGAAATGAATAATGCTACTCCTGTAATAACTGCAGATAGTTTAACTTTTCTTAAAACCCGCTTAGAAAGTGAAAATCCTGGAAAAATAATTAAACTATATCTTGCACAAGGTCAAGATAATATTGAACAAATTTTAAGGCGTAAGTGGTCAAAGCCTTATATTTTAGATACATATCCTTTACTCATGTTTCCACGCGGGAACGGAGGATTTTCAGCAGATGTAAAAGATAATAAAAGAATTGAAGATATTATTACGATTGAAATACCACCCGATTTTAGAGAAGAAACAAGTTCTTCAGAAGTTCGTAGCCTTTTTAGAAGAGGAAAACCCGATGAAGCCTATAGTATTTTACATGCATTTGTTGCAGCAGCATTGCGCGGCCTAGCATCTAATCCATATGAGAGTAGTAAGTGTGACCCACCGCTCACCAATGCCGTTAGTAATCTGCGAAGAATAAATACTCGTAATAGATTAGTATCGTCAACTAATAAGAGGGGTGGGAGAATGACATACAGAAAAGGGCGTGGCCTAAATTTGAAGAGGCACGCATCCCGATCCAGGCTATCAAAATGGAAAGCCTCTTTCCAGGAATAAAGGAGCAAAAGGCAAAGGACGAAAAATGGTATGAAGAGGAGGCTCCGAGTAAAAGCATTGAAGGCGCTAAGTGTCCCGAGTGCGGCTCAGAGGAAATTGAGGCGGAGGAGCTCTGTATTTGCAAAGGATGTGGGGAAGTGCTGGAGCGTCCTCTGGATGCTGGCGCCGAGTTCCGCTTCTTTGGCTCCGAAGACAGAAGTTCGGTGGATCCGTGCCGCGTGGGCGCACCGAGCGATTCCAGATTTCCCAGTTCAACTCTGGGCACAATGATTCTGACAAAGGCAAGTGGAGGAAACGCATCTAATCGTATCGCAATGGCGCGAGTTCGACGTTATCATACGTGGAACCTTCTGCCATACAAGGAACGTGCTCTGCTCCAGGTCTTTGAACAGCTCGCCATTGCTGCCACGAACAATGGCCTCGATGGCCGCTCCATTGATCTTGCAAAGGATCTCTATATTCGTCTGGTGGAGCACTGTGATCGGCGCGGCATGTCGCGCACCTGTGTAGTTGCCTCCTGTATCTATTCAGCACTTAAAATGGTGGGGCAACCGCGCAAGCCCTTAGAAATTGCCGAGATGTTTCATCTGAGCAGCACGCAATTCACAAAGGCCTTCAAGTATTTCCAGGAGGTGCTGAGTATGGCCAATCAGAGGGGTCTACTTGCGGAACAGGCGGTTCCAGCATCCCTCTCCAGCACAAGAGCTTCCGACTATATCGCGCATCCACTCAGTCGTCTTCCTATCTCTCGCGCAGCCTTTCTCAAGATTCAGGAGACGGCCAAAAAGGTGTCCGTCGCTGCAGAAGAACAGGAGCTCTGCCCTGAGAATATGCCCCCTTCTCTAGCGGCAGGTGTTCTCGCCTTTGTGCTTCCTCGTCTTGGTCATGAGGAGATCACGAATGAGCGCATTGCAAGTGTCTGTGGAGTAAGTGAAGGAACTCTAGTGAAATGCTTGCGAAAGCTGGAGGCGGCAGCTGAGAAACTAAAACCGTTCCTTTGACCGGTGACCGACTAATAAATTGCTTCCTTAATTTTAGTCTCACCTATAAGTAAGAATGGGATCAGGATACTCTTTTCCATCCAGAGAAACACTCTCTGCCGAATCTATAAAAACATCGAATGTGCTTGACAAAATCATGAGATTCATGTTAGCAAACACAAACATTCTGGACATGTATTCACTTGCTTCTCCAACTGAATGCCGAAAATATGCCCTTTTCACTGCAAAGACAATGGAGAATTTTTTCAAGGAGATCAATCTACACCCTCTGAAAGGGGAAGATGGAAAGTTCTATTTTCAGCGCTTGGATACAATCCAGAAACTCCCTGACGAGTTTTATAAAGAGCAAAAAGGGAATTGTCTAGAAATTGCCTATTTTTTTATCCGCATCCTCCAAATCTTCGCGGCCCTAAGTTTATCTGTGATGGATATGGAGATTCCCAGATACAATTCGGATCTTGATAAGAGAGAAATAGGAATAGGACAAAAGGTAAACCCTACCGATGTTCTTGCCGTCCCTTTTTTTAAGCCTAAGCAACCACTGACTCGGGGGTTGTTTACTGGCGCTGGAAGAGCGGGGTTTGACTTCCGTGGATATGAAGAATCCCGCAGATATCAAGAACCTGTTTATCCTAGATATCAACAACCAAGTGCGCGTATGTATATAAGAGACCCCAATTATGAGATTCTAAACAGATATTTGATTAAAACAGATTCAACTTATTTCCAGTTTTATGATGGTAGAGATGCAACAGGAATCTATCTAAACTTAGATGGTTCAAATCTATATATCTCTTTTAAGGGAAAAAAGGATGACGGTAAAAGTGTTGAAGTGCGCGCTAGACTTAATATGCGCCTAGATAAAAGGCCAGAAGAGAGTAAATATGATATTAGCCTTTCTCCTGTTAAGATAACAGGTATAGAGCTTAACATACGAGAGATACCTGCTGTAACCTTTACTAGTTCAGTGGGTGCTGACCCCAAATATATGAATCAGACAATTCCACAGTATCTTCGAAATATAATGAGAAAGATTCTTGGAAAGGAGAGTGATGTTGAAAAGAGAAAGGGTATTCCTACAGATGTTTTACCCGACTTCAAACTTCCAGATATTCTCTCTTCTCTCAGCTCCAAGCCCCCCATCAAGGCGTATTGCGTTGCTAGAGCCATGCAGCTCCTTTCTCCAGAGAGTCTCTATGGTGATAATAGGAAAGCTAAGACACAGATCTGCAATTCTGGATTCAAGTTGCTGGGACGAAATCTGCCTGGTGCGGATAAGCCGATCACAAGTTCAAAAGGAATCCTCACACTCAATCTTCTTTTTTATTCCATGCTCAGAAACAATGTTCCAAGTGTGTCAGAGGAGGTGGAGCCTAAATACAGAGCATTTCTCCAGGAAATACGCAGTGTTTTTAGTGAAGATGCTGAGATTAAACCAATTGAAAGCGCGCAAGATATCAAAAAAGTGATTGAGGGAATTGTGGATAAGATACCCACAACTCTTTGTGCAAAGACGAGAGGGGTTATGTATACAACGGATCTCCAAGTGATTCGACAGCTCCGTTCCTATGCTGGCCGACTCTTGAGCAGACAGTTACAGCACACATACAATGTGATGAATATTCTAAAGCGACTCTTTGTTCTCTCAAGTAATGACCCTATCCTGATTCAGCCGAGCGTCCAAGCAGGAGGAATGGATGCGGTCGAGAAAATTGCCACCCTTACAAGAGATCTTCTGACGGCCTATTACACAGATTGCGAGGTTATCTATAGAGAGGGTGTTGAATATGCGACAGGAAAGAAGGAGGCTTTTGCTTGACGCTGACGCCGCAGGCTAAAGCCGCAGGCTAAAGCCGCAGGCTAAAGCCGCAGGCTAAAGCCGCAGGCTAAAGCCGCAGGCTAAAGCCGCAGGCTAAAGCCGCAAACAAATTTGATGACACTAAGCTACTGGACTAGGCATGGAGCCCCCATCTAAGTGTCAGAAGGAAGGCTGTAAGAAGAAGCTGACACTTACAAGCATTCAGTGCAAGTGTAAGAAATACTTTTGCCCAACTCACAGGTATGAACAAGAACATGCATGTGAGTTTGACTATAAGGCTGAGCAGAAGGCAAATCTAAATCGCTATCTTTCTACGCCTATTATTGCGGCGAAAATCGAGGCGATTTGAACACCGGTTAAAATTTGACGCCGCGGCTCGGCAGGGAAGCAGCCAGTAAAAATGACTGTCTCTACCACCTTCCAGATCCGCCTCATCCGCAACAAGGACAGCAAGCTGCAGGATGATACTCTTACGGTGAAGAAGACCTTTGCTCTCGGTTACTACGATCTTACCTACAAGGATCCGGTGAATAACCTAGAGAGCACGACGACCATCTCTGAGAATAACCTGTTCCAGTATTTCGGGTCTCTCTTCGATACTCTCTACAGCGACCAGGATCCATTTGTCTTTGTTCAGCTCAGCTTTCCCTTCTTTCCTTGCCTTCTTCTTAAGACGAGTGAGCTGGGGAGCGACTCTCTGCGGCGTAACATTCAGTCAATGCTGAATGTGACCCTGCGTAGCTGGTCGTTCGATAAGGAGAATCCGAACATTGTTACGAGTTACAATGCTTGGAACGCTGTTGATGTAGAGGATGAGATCCAGGAGGCCGATTAAATAACTTGGACCAAAGGTCGCAATGTTAAGAAAACAATCTCAAATACATAGGAACAATCTTCGGTGACCAGCGCCCCATAAGCTTCGTATGACTAGAATACCAGGCGATGGCATCTTTTTCTCTCTTATCCTTCTTAATCTTCATGAACTCCTCCATGTGCCCCTGAATCCACTCGAACTCAGCCGCAGCCTTTTTTAATTGAGAAACCGGCGTGAAGGCCTGAAAGATGTGATACTGGAAGTATGTATTGGGAGGATAATCATTCTCTCTTTTCTGAAAGACAAGACCCGTGTGCTTCAGCTTCACAAGCTTAGTGATCTTAGACTCCTCTTCTACTTCGCGATGAACATTTTCAACAAGATTATCATAAATACTCTTCTTGGGATCCGTATCCTTTCCCTCCATCTGTCCCTTGGGAGGCTCCCACTCTTTTTTCGTCGGATCACCGCCCGTTGTCTTTACAACAATAAAACGACGAGGATCAAAGGGTGCGCCCTGTTCATGGATGAACGTGCAGGCGCGCAGATAGACACGCCAGCCCTCCTCGGGATGTTCAACATAGAAGTAGCGCTTGTGGGGCGCGAAAGGCAGTCTCTCAGCGCCCCTTTTTAGTCCATCTTGAAAAACGTCAAAGACCATTAACTATATTACGTCCTCCTTTTTCTATGCGTGATGCGCCTATTTCCACCTTTCATCTCTCTTAACCTTTCAATGCTTCTATCAACCGCTTTTTCGGAAAGAGATGCACGCACCGAATTATTGTTATTTGCAGCCGGCTCTGATGTATGGTGAATAAAAAGGCTCGCAGGATGCTGTGTCCAGAGAGGACCGGCCTTATCACGATCATCCAATAAAATGGGAATAGGAAGAGTGAGGCTGAAAAAATTCTTCTGATCAGGCCTACACAGAATCAGAATGGCATCATTAGGTCCTACAGTTTTTAAGAGTTCATTTAGTCTCTCTTGATACACCATAGCATCATCAATAGTAGCATCCTCTTTTACAGAAATCTTATGAACCTCACCCTTAATAAAATACTTCTTAACACAGGCCTCTTTTCCCATTTCGGCCTCTTCCCTCTTATATCTGGGGCATCCTGTTAAAAAGATAGGAGTATTCTGACCCGATCTCTCAAGGAACTCACGAATCTCAAGCCAAAGCGCATCGGCCCCAGGCATTAACTCTAGATTTGCAAAGAAACTTGGTTTATGATCCATTAGTTCATGCCAAATCTCTCTTTTCTTCAATTCTGCCTGTTTTGTTGATTCTCCTAAAATAGCAATAGCACTCTTTTCAAAATCAAAAAAGACTCCATCTAAATCAAGAAAGAGTCTTGTGTGTGCTGCTTTAACCATCCTACTTACCGTCTCTTTTTTCTACACGTCTTTGAGCGACTTGATGCGCCACATCCGCTCCTATACGTTCGCAGAACTTCGCAAAGAGAATTGTAGTTTGTCTTATTAAGAAGTTCAAGCTCCTTTTCCATTGTAGAGCGAATTTTCCAGAGGGATGCTATCGTCTCCTTTCGGGAGCTCGTGTCTATATCTGGTTTCCAGAGACCTCTCCATTCGGTAAAGGGAAGAACTTTAGGAAGACACTCCCAGAATTCATTGTAGTATTTCATCCTTTCTTCAGGCTCCATCATATTCCACTTATTTCGCAAAAGAGGAGTCGTCAACTCTTCAATCGGAGGAGCATCATTAATGGGAACCGATCCGCGCCCAGCCCTAGAGAGTGGATGGGTCTCTGCCACTGAAAAGAGGAAATCCCATCCCTCAAAATGGGTTCGCGAGCATCCCTGGGCTAACTTCTCCTTGTAGATTTTGGTCACATCTGAAAAGGGAGGGTCTGGCGTTTTCTTTTCAACCTTCTTGTTTACTTTGTTGTGAACCTTCCAGAGCCATTTTTGTAAATGTTCAGGAGTATCACATGAGTTGTCAATGGGATCTTCAATCATATATTGAGAAAATGAATATCTACAGTATTTGCAAGGAAGGATATAAGCAAGTGTGTGAAAGAATTTGCAGACTGCTTTCTGATTTTGATCTGGGGCATATGTGATTAAATGGAGAAGGCTCCAGCCTGAAGGGCCCCAAAAACGGGTATCCATCTCTCTTATTTAAGAAAAGATATCTAAATCAAATAAGAATGCTCTCATTTGAGGAACTACAGAGCCGTGGTGGAGTGATTGTTAGCCTTCCACGACTTCAGAACCGTTATGAGATAACAAAGGTGAGGCTGGAAGCGGCAGGATTCCAGGGTCTGACAATGTTCAAGGGTGTGGATGGTTTTAACGATGACATGACCTCTCTTTTAAAGAAATACGAGCTCGAAGACCGACTTTCTTTAGAGATTGCAGATCAGAAGGGTAAAGTCGGTTGCACGTTGAGCCACATTCTTACATGGCAAAAGATCGTAGATGAGAAACTTCCTTATCTACTGATTTTTGAAGATGATGCGCTTCCTCATCCAGAATTTCGGGACCTGGCCCCTCTCTGGTGGGCAGAAACACCTGCTGAGTTTGATGTAGTATTACTGGGAAATCAGATGAATCCAGATGATGCGCGAGTGAAGAGACAGACCAAGATAGTAAAGTCCCCTTCTTTTTGTCTCCACGCCTATATTGTGACTTATAAGGGTGCTGTAAAACTACTTGAACTTCTGAAGGTTACAACAGTCATGCAAATGAATGATCTTCAAATGCGTGATTGGATGATAACAGACTCTGTAGACTATTATTGTTGGAATGGCACCTTTCTTCCTGATAAAGGACATCCTACGTTCAAATACAAGAGAGGTATGGATGTGGAAAGCGTAATACAGGCTAATCCAGTGATGATATCAGAACGTCGCGATACAGGTCTCGTGTATCAGGACTTTATGCTACAACATACACTCTTGAGGCCAACACCTTTTTACAATGTTGTTTTATATGATGACTAGTTAGTCACGAGGTTAATACCCTCCAAACATGCCGCCATTTAGGGGGGCAAGATAAGGACGCACTGAAGACATATTCCCAGCATCTGTCTCCTCAGCCTTGCACTTTATCGTCTGCGCAGGGCACGGTGTGCGCTCGCACGGCGGGCACTTGGGGCACACGGTGGGTGCAGGGCACTTCACATCAGGGCAGCGAGGGCGCGGGCAGGCGGGGCACTCACCACACTGTCCTTTACATGCGCTGCTGTCCACGATGATCGGCTGTGACTTAGGAATGCTTGACTTGAGCACATATTGGCTCAGATCAGGCACAGGCGGGCACTCCGTCTTCAGCATATACTGGCTCATGTCGGGGAGTGCGGGGCACGGAGGAATGCTTGATTTCAGAACATACTTGCTCATATCAGGATAAGGCGGGCAGAGAGGGCACTGGCCTCTATCCTGCGGGTGATCTGAGCAAGGGGCAGTGGATCCGCACTGGGTGCACTGCGGGGTGGCAGGCACCTGATCTTGGAATCCCTCTGGTTTGGCCGTAAGAAGTGTTAAGCTATAGCCGACAAGTATGCCAACTAAAAATATAGCTGCCATTTGAATAGGCGTTAGGCGCATCTCTATAACGTCGTGACTTTATTTTAAGGAAGCTTTGGCTTTCTTAAAATAAATGTCCAACGACTAATTTGGTGATGGATCTTAAAAATAAGGAAGCTCTTCGAGCTTCCTTATTTTTAAGTCTCACCGGTATAGCATTTTATAAGCGCCATCCACTCCATGTTAGAGGGGGGCAACCGCATGCCTCAGGTGTGCTTGTATCATAGACAGTGCCGAGACGAGTGCACACCATCTTCGCATATCCACGCCAAGAAAACCCCTTTCCAACAGCGGATGTATCTGTTAGACAGCCAAAGTCACCGGGCTCTAATCCACGATTTTGGATAGCAGTGCAGATCTGGGATGAGCGGTCCTTCCAGTCAAGTCTGGCAGCTGGGGCACCGTCTTGCATTTGTGTTCCTGTGCTTCTTGTTCCTGTATTTGTATTTGTGCTTGTATTTGTATTTGTGTTTGTATTTGTATTTGTATTCGCATTTGTATTTGTGCTTGTCACTATACCTGTCATCGTATCATCGGGCATTGTAGCAGAAGCAAATTCACCTCTATAAGGAGCCAGAGCCTTCACCACCGCCTCCGCATATCCCTTCTTTGCCTCTGCCACCGCCTGTGTCCTCTCCGCTGTGTAGTTCATCTGGAGATCCCAAGAGAGACCCTTGAAGAATGTATCCGCATAATTCTGGAAGAGATACTGGGTTATGCCTGCTCCTGAGATATCGCCCGCTTGGTAGCTGGTAAACAGACTGGAGAGGGAAGGGGGCAGATTATTTGCCTTCAGTAAGGAGGGAAGCGCGGTGTCTGTTCCGAGCACAGGGAGAAAAGCCAGATAGTCAGACTCAAGGATGGGGATATCCTTGGCAGCCATTTGGCCCGAGCTCACCTTTGTCACAATGTCCTGAACCGCCGACTTGATATTTGTGAGTGTCGCAATTCTCTGCGTTGTCACAGGATCCGTAGTCGCGCTAGCTGAGAGTCTGGTGATTTCAACACCAATCTTAACAAGAAGGTCATTGAGCTCGGCTGCAGTGCAGCGGTTCTGTGCAGAGGAAGAGCCAGATTCAAAGCCCTCAACTGCTGTGTTTGCAGACGCCCTCCACTTCTTCTGCAGATAAGCCAAATTCGCCTCCATTCCATCCACAGCGCCCTGTGTAAGAGTAGACTCAATACCAGGATTGCGCTCCAAAACAAGAACTTCATCTTTCAGGCGGCGGATATCGGCTTTCAGAGTTGTTAGGGGAAGCTGAATAGAAGGATCACTCATCTCTTCCATGTGAATCGCCTCATTTTGAACAAATCCATTCGCAGTTTCAAGAACATTCTTTAGTCTGGCATAGGGTGCCTTCTCAAGTTCAGGGTCTTTGTAAGGAAGTGTGTTCACAGAAGCGACACCACCGGGAGGAGGAGATAACAACGTGGTGGAAGATGGCATATATGCCTTGTAATCACCCGTTGTGATCGTCTCTCTAGGAGGCAGTCCCTGTGGTATAATTAAATCTGTAAATCCGTCTGCCATAGTTGATGATACATAGAGAATGCTTACAACTATGATTATAAATAAACTCAAAAAGAGGAGTCTCTTCATCTCTACTTAGGTTCAATACTCTTTGATTGACCTATTAGTCATGCAGCTCAAGTTAAGAAAGCTGAAGCTTCCTTAACTTTGAGGCACGACATTACCGCCGATACTCTATTCCTTGCTGTAACATCGGCGATCCATTGGAAAGAACCTCTCCAGCAATCGGTGTCAAGGCCCTATTCATGAGAGCATCCTGCTTTAACATGTAGGGGGCAAGAATATCATTTGTATTAGCAACTGCAATCACCTGTCTCGTATTCGTAGTGCCATTCGGATTCATGCGAATATACGGAAAGATCATTGTGATCAAATCACCAAGTGTAGTTGACATATTATTAAGAGGCACACCTACCGAATTTGTATAGATCACATTTCCAGAAGAATCAATTACATAGGTGTTTCCAGAACCATCTTTGTGAATCACATTTCCCTGTGAATCTGTCGGCATACGATTTCCAGAGGCATCCATCGGAACAAATACACCTTGCACATTTACATTTCCTGAAGAGTCCATGAGTCCAAGAATACTGGATGTGAATCCCTCATTTGTTGATAGAGCATAGAAGTTCAGAGTTAGAGCAAGTATTAATAAAAGAAACGCGATGATCAGTGTAGTCATCCCTCTAATAATAACAGCTGAAATTTGAAACAGCCATTAATATATATAAAAGCATGCTAAGCTCACGGTATTCCAAGTCTGATAGTAAACTAGAGGCAGGTGTCGATGAAGCCGGAAGAGGAGATCCAGAAAAGAAGAAAGTCGTGCGATCCATCCATTTTTCAGAGCATAATACTAACGAAGCTAAAGCTTCGTTAAATTAAAGTCACGACGTTAGTATAAAGTAGTTTGCGTTTCCCGGTATTAAATATATAATATTACTAGATGAAAAACATATACTGCGAAGTATTTAATCTTGATAGTAAACTCAAAGAAAAAACTACAAATAGTATAATAAAATATTCTTCACTATTTAATAATTGTATTTGTCATATATCAAATAATATATATTTGATGACATATCGTATTAACTATCATGGTATAAACTCTTTTATTACTGATGCAGATTCACTTCTTCACCCTATGTATTTTTGGGAAAAAGAAAAATATGAAAATGGCAAACTTAATTTTTTACCTACAAAACTTACTAATATAATAAAAACAGAATATAGCGAGGTTGCTAAAAATATAGATAATAAGAGATTTTTGGGAACAGGTATTGCTATTCTTAATTATATTAATAGTACCTTTGAGGTATTAGAAACAGATATATTATTTAAAACTTATGGCTATCATGATGTTAGGGTAATAAATGAATCAATATCAGAAACAAAAAGTAGAGTAACATTTTATTATACAAAAAATAACTACGATAATCTAAGTAGAGATCAACTTAATTTAGTTGGTAAAAGATGGCCTCGAATAGCAAACATAAATAAACATATTGATGTATATTATTCATCAACATTTGAAGATCTTAAAAATGCTTTTAGTTTAAGAAGTAAGGTGCCTGCGACAGAAAATTTTAAAGTAAAGACATTTATTGGAATAATATATCATGAGTATAATACTAATAATATTAATATTCCTCTTCTTATAAATGATATAAATACACAATTAGAGAAAAAACACGAATTGTGTAATATATATATGAATACATTTATCGAAAGAAACTGGATACCTACCCATAAAGATATGATATATCCAAATGGTTCTTATTTTTATGGAATAAATGGAATAAATATAATATTAAGTACACCATCTTTACTAGATAAAGATTATGATGTTGAAGTAATAAACGATAAATTACAAACTGCAAATGAGAATACTATTTATTATGGAGATATACCCATTTTGCGTAAAATGAAAGAATATATTAATTCATATATAGATAAGAATACATTCTACTATAAGTATAAAAAATATGAAAATGTTCTTAATTTCTCATTATCAACTAATTTTATTAAAATAGCAACTGATCGTTTTATATCTGTTGGACATTGCAAGATTGATTATCAGTTTGCACTTAATACCTCCATATTAATAAATGAAGATAATTTTATATCAAGACTTATTAGTCAAATAGATGAAACTACTCGAGTTCAAAATAATTATATATACACTATGTTTATATTTGAGGTTAATCGTTATGGTATTATAACAAAAATATCAGATATGTTTATACCAGTAGGTAATGGTATATTTAATAGCTATATTAATTTTAGAGCAGCACAACAAGAAGAAAATAATGCTAGTAAATATTTTTTAAATAATACAAATAATAATCCTTATCTATTAGTATTTCCTGTTGGGCTAACCCTTACAAATAATAATAGTGTATTTATAAGTTTTGGCGAAGGAGATTGTAGGCCAAAAATAATTGAATTATCATTAGAGACAATTGAGTTATTACTTAATAATGTAGATAGTATATCAAAATTATCATTTTTATATATTAATGATAGTAAAAAACCCGATATAGAATCAATATGTATTATATTGCCAGATATTTGTAAAAATGAAAAACAATATTTAACTCTGAATCCTTCTAATTTTATAAGACACCTAACATTGATTGATAGATATAATTCTAAAAATAATATTAAGGGTGCTGGCTATTTTAAGAGAACAACTATACCTATACAAAATAAAACAAAGCGTAAATATAAAATACATGGACTCTATAAATCTAAGAAAAAGAGAAATATTAAAGTTTAGATTGTAAAAAATAATGGCTGAAATTTGAAACCTACTAGTTAGCCTATAAAAGCATGCTAAAGTCACGATATTCTACATCTGACAGTAAACTAGAGGCAGGTATCGACGAAGCCGGAAGAGGATGCCTCTGGGGACCGTTGATTGCTTCCGCCGTTATCTGGCCACCTGAAAACACGTGGTCAGAGGAAGTGCGAACGATTTCTGGACAGATCAAGGATAGCAAGAAGGTGTCTCCAAAGAAGAGAGCCATTCTACGCAAGGCCATTGAGTCCTTTGCCGTTTCCTACGCGGTCGGTCGCGTTGAAGCGAAAGAGATTGATGATCTGGGCGCAACGGCGGCCAATAAGCTGGCGTTTCATCGTGCTCTTCGTGCCCTGAATAAGAAGCCTGAGCGCATTGTGATTGATGGAATTCTCTCCATTGAGGTTGAGGGCGCCGAGATGGTGATTGAGCCTGAGGCGGATAACAAATACATTGCGGTCGCAGCCGCCTCCATTCTTGCTAAGGAGAACCATGATGACATTGTAAAGACTCTGTGTGCAGAAGATATCAGCCTTTCCGAAAAGTATGATATCTTATCCTGTAAAGGATACGGAACCAAGAAGCACCGCGATGGTGTCTTGAAAAATGGAATGCACTCCCAGCATCGCAAACTCTATCTACGCAAACTGCTCGGCATTACAGTTGAGCGTGGTGGATATGGATTTGCTGATTAAGTTGCCTCTTTAACGGCGGCTGGAGCGACTCTTGCGCGTGCCCTTGCGGCCCTTGCGGGTCACCTTGCGCGCGGCGCGGCGCTTGCCGCCCGTCGCCTTGCGCAGCGTGTTCTTGCGGCCCGCCTTGCGGCTAGAGCGGCGCTTGCCGCCCGCGGTGCACGGATTACCCATCTCATTCATTCCAGTGGTAGAATTGCAAGTCATTTTCTATATTTAGACTAAAGAATTAAAAAGCCAGGCATTCAAAAGAAGAAAATCTTCAGCCCGTTGCTGATCGTCCAGAGATCCCTTCACAAAATGGCCATGGCCAGACGTGATCGCCAGATACTTTTCTTCTGCACCCATGGTCTGATCGGGAAATCCGCGTAAGCGCGTAATCCATTTTACACTTTCATACGGAAGAACCTCACGATCATTGAGCGAAGTCCGATTCAAAACAAAAACGGCTGGCGCGCCTTCAGCGGGTAGAGAATCAACCGGAGATACTTGAAGGACCGAGGCCAGATCCTCGATCCGATCCGCCGGATTCCCAAATTCATCATATTCAAGAACAGTCAAAGGGAGCTTGGGATTTGTCATTGTCCGTAGACCATCTACGTAGGGAACTTCCATGTATGCGGCGCCAATGAGCCCTCCTCGCCCATATTTGGAGACAAGAGAGCCTACCGTATACCCTCCAGCGGAGCGACCGTAGAGGCACGTTTGCCTCCAACTTATCCCTGAAAATGCCTGTGCTGCATAGATCACAGCCTCCGTATCAATCACCGTCTTATGCTTATTGGATCGCCGAGCCGCCTCCGCCCACGCATCTCCAAAATCACCACTGCCTCGGACGAGTGCAAAGACGACGGCCCATCCGTCATCCAGATACGGCTTCCATCTTTCCGTAGAGAGAGGTGTGGAGATGCCATAGGAGCCATAGACATACACAAACAGGCCTTTAGTGCGCCCTTTTCCTTTTACAATAACATAAGGCACAGGCATTCCATCTGCGGCCATCGTTTCATGATGGGATGCGCGAGCATAGACAGCCCCCTCTTTCTTTTTGAGCTCTCCCTTTTCTATTGTATACACGGACGGCTCAGCTCCAGGTGCCTTGACTGCAACAGTCAGATGATCTCCCTGAGGCCAGGGCTCTACTTGAATGGAGGCAAGAACCTCATGTATCTTTGTTGGCGCTGTAGACGGGTGACATCCATAAAAGGTGCGATATCCAGCAGCCGATACAATAAGAACACCAACCCCGAAGGAGAAATATTCAATACCGTGCTGTAAAAGAGCCTTGGGAAGCATATATGCGCGAAGAGCTCGGCCGACAGGAGTCCAATATGCTCTAAGATCAGCTTTACGCATGAAGAAATTTGGCTCCCTTGTCGTTGTTGACACGTAGCCGACAGGAAAGAACGATACACCATCGGATCCAAGCCGTTCTACCTTTGTTCCATCCACGTGATACAGGGCCTGCTTTCCAGAATTATTTGAGACTAAGAATACACACCCATTTTCACCGCGAACAAGAGACAAGTTATTGCTCCTAGAAGGCTCTATGAAAATAACTTTGCGCCCCTTGCCTGTGTCTGCATCTATACAGACAAGTCTTCCATAGCGGAGCTCAGAGGTAGTTTCCAGAACATAACAGAGATTATTTGAAACAACTAAGAAAGGACCGATTGGCTTTCCAGATGACCACAAGATGAGATCCTTTGAATAGCAGGTGATGGTATAGGTTTCTTTCCCTGTTTTCGCTCCTTCAACTGCCCATGCCTTGATTCCTTCGCTATAGACAGTGGCTGCTTCTCTGACCGTTTTCTCACCAGAAAAGGACCATTTGTAATCATGGCCATAGGGTGTTAAGCGAATGCTATTGCACTCAAAGACATTTTCCAGCATCTTTGTTTTAACAGTAAACTTCTTTAAAATAGGATCAATAGATCCAAGTGCTTGAATTGCTGTATCAAAGTGTAGATTTTCCTTTATAAGTATGTTTTCCCAAGCAGGCCCTTTCATAGATTCCATCCAGGCAAGAGGATCATATATTTTTACAAGAGACATTGCTGCCTAAACACCCTATCTATAGTTGTGAATAGATGGCAAGCACCAGTGTAATTCTTCTCTACAATCGGAGTAATCCGTATGGTCTGAAGAAGGATGCCGTGCTCATAGAGGCGGCCCTGCGCAAGTTTGGCGTATATACTCTACAGCACTGTGATCCCCTGGAGCCTCCGCAGAAGGCTGACTGTATTATCCACCTCGAGCAGCCTCATCACGTGTGGCAGAGCTGGGGTCGGACGAACATGCTGGTTGTCAATCCTGAGTGGTATGTGCCGACTGCGTATGATGCCTATCTCCAGTATTTTGACTGGGTCATTTTCAAGAACAATGAGGCCAGAAAGCGGTTCGTTGCATCCTGCCCCTTTGTCACCGATGGACAGACTCTGACAATTCCGTGGGCATCGGGCGGCTTCTGGTCAGTTGAGGGCGTGGCGACCAATGAGCAGAATGACTCACGGATGGGTTTCGCCTGTTTCTTAGGAGCAAGTAAGAATCGCCACGACTTTTTGAAGACGCTGCTGCCCTTCTGGCGCGAGTCGTATCCTCAGCTGAATATCTTCTCTGCCATTGATCTTTCTGTTCCTCCGAAGGAGCAGGAGAATATTAAGGTGCGGGTCGAGGATCTCACGGAGGCCCAGCGCTATCGCCTCGCCACCTTCTTTCCTGGCCACGTTGTCTGCTCGGCCTCTGAGGGCTACAGTTACACAGGTGGAGAGGCTGAGGCAGTCGGTGCCTACACGATTCACACGACCATTGAGGCATTTCTGGCCAGTTACAAGAATCAGGCAGGAGTTGCCTGGTTTCCCGTGACTGCTGCTGAGTCAGACACGAAATATGCATATGCTCAGTTTGCCAAGCCGATCTCTGCGGAGGAGACACAGGCTGCGCTAGACCAGGCGATCCGCGATTTCTTAGATACAGACATGACTACCCTGCGCCCCAAGAGAAAGGATGCGGCCATGGAGAAGCACAAGGTGTTTGAGAAGGGATGGGCTGATCTCTTCAGAACAATGCCTGCAACCCTGAAGATAAAGACAGGTGGCTTACGCCCACCTGTGTTAAAAGTGGAGGAGTGCCCTCCCATCAGCATCGTCACTCTTATTTACAACAGAAAGCGGTTCTTTGATCTCGCTTGCCACAATATCATGATGTCTGACTATCCGAAGGACAAGATTGAGTGGATCCTGGTGGATGATAGCGATGATCCTGAGGAGCAGGGGGGTGAGAAGATCATGGCGGTCGCGGCGGCGGCTGCGCCTCTTAAAATGGTGTATGTGCGTCTTGAGAACAGAACTCCCATTTCTGAGAAGCGGAATATCGGTGTAAGCAAGGCCACAAACCCTATTGTTCTGATGATGGACGATGATGACCACTATCCTGAGACGTCCTTCAGACGCCGTGTTGCCTGGCTCACTCTACACCCGTGGAAGCCACAGGTAACAGCCTGCACGACAATTGCGTGCTATGATCTTGTAAAGGCGATCAGCGCGGTAAATGTGCCGCCGTTCGACCTTCCTCTCTCGGAGCGTATCTCAGAGGCCACTCTCACTTTTTACAAGAGTTTCTGGCAGGCGCGCGGTTTCTCTCGCGATGTTCAGGTGGGTGAGGGTGAGACCTTCATTCGGGGTCGGGAGTCTGCAGTGCTTGAGCTTCCGCCGCAGCAGATCATAGTGGCCTTTTCACATGGAAAAAATACGAGCTCACGTCGTGTCCCTGGGGGAGATGATGTGAAGCCAGGATGTTTCTGGAATTTTCCGCAGGAGTATCTCGTATTTATTCACGAGATGGCGGGGATTAAGGTGCAGGTGCAGGAGCAGGAGCAAGCTTAGGTCGCAAGCTTAGGTCGCAAGCTTAGGTCGCAAGCTTAGCATGTCGCCGGCGGTGCAATACACTTTCCGTTATTAGCAGAGCCAGGCTTTGAGCACATCATCGTGCCGGATCCGCATACAGTGGCAGATCCATTAAAGCCCTCATAGCCCGCAACGAGGCGGTGGACAACCGGTAGGGCAAAGTAGAAAACGACCGCGTGGACGAGGACGGCGAGCAGGCTCGTCTGGCCTGACATGAAGACGCCCTTGCTGCCCGCCGGCAGCGTGAGGAGAACACCGGGGGACAGAACAATAAAAAGGAGAGCGGCAAGGTAGAGCATTATACTTGGGGGCGAGAAGTTTCGCCAGTTGGTGGGATACGAAGGATAAGAGAAGGATTATTTGAAATTTCAGTAATAACAATATCCTTGGGGCTCGCCGACCCTGACCGCGACCTTGACCTAGGCCTCATTGCTTCCTTCTTCTTCAGATGCTTCTTATAGACCTGAATGAAACGGAATGTTCCATAAATAGTCGCAAGGGCTCCTAGCGCGGATCCAATAGCAATTCCAGTGAGGTTTACTGAAGCCTCAGTTGAATTTGTCTTTGAAGCGGCGAGGAGGGCAGGAGTCGTTGCTGTTGCCGTTGCCGTTGCTGTTGCAGAACTAGATGGAGTTGTGGAACTAGTAGCGGTTGCTGAGCTAGTTGTAGTTGCAGAACTAGATACAGTTGCAGAAGTAGATGGAGTTGTGGAACTAGTAGCGGTTGCTGAGCTAGTTGTAGTTGCAGAACTAGATACAGTTGCTGAGCTAGATGGAGTTGTGGAACTAGTAGCGGTTGCTGAGCTAGTTGTAGTTGCAGAACTAGATACAGTTGCTGAGCTAGATGGAGTTGCGGAACTAGATACAGTTGCTGAGCTAGTTGTAGTTGTGGAACTAGTAGCGGTTGCTGAGCTAGTGGATGTTGCAGTTGATGATAAGCTAGCAGAAGGTAAACTACTCGCTGTAGCTAGAGGGCTAGCAGAGGGAACGCTACTCCACGAAACCATTGGGCTAGAAGAAGGTAAACTACTCGATGTAGGAATGACACTAGCAGAGGGAACGCTACTCCACGAAACCATTGGGCTAGAAGAAGGTAAACTACTCGATGTAGCTAGAGGGCTAGCAGAAGGTAAGCTACTCAGTGTAGCTAAAGGGCTAGCAGAGGGAACGTTACTCGGTGTAGGAAGGGCACTAGTAGATGGAAAGTTACTGAGTGTAGCTAGAGGGCTGAAAGAAGGAAAGGCACTTCCAGAGGAAGAGGGAGAGGAAGATGAAGATCCACTGAATGTAGCTAGAGGACTAGCAGAGGGGACGCTACTCAGTGTAGGAAGGGCACTAGTAGATGGAAAGTTACTGAGTGTAGCTAGAGGGCTGAAAGAAGGAAAGGCACTTCCAGAGGGAGAGGAAGAGGAAGAGGAAGAGGAAGAGGAAGATCCACTGACTGTAGCTAGAGGACTAGCAGAGGGAATGCTACTCAGTGTAGCTAGAGGGCTGAAAGAAGGAAAGGCACTTCCAGAGGGAGAGGAAGAGGAAGAGGAAGAGGAAGAGGAAGATCCACTGAGTGTAGCTAGAGGACTAGCAGAGGGAATGCTACTCAGTGTAGCTAGAGGGCTGAAAGAAGGAAAGGCACTTCCAGAGGGAGAGGGAGAGGGAGAGGAAGATCCACTGAGTGTAGCTAGAGGACTAGCAGAGGGAACGCTACTCAGTGTAGCTAGAGGACTAAAAGAAGGAAAGGCACTTTCAGAGGGTGAAGGAAAGCCGCTCACTGTAGCAGATGCAGAAGCAGATGCAGAAGCAGATGCGGATGCGGAAGCAGATGCAGAGGGGGTTTGTCCCTTTACCGCAAGAAGAAGAGAAAGAATGAGAATACTGCGCATAGTATTCATTCGAACTTGACCCACACTAAAAAATGTATTCACTTCAAATTTAAGCTGCTACTGGTGTCGCTCATAATTAAGGAAGCTCTTTGAGCTTTCTTAATTGTGATGCCTGACACCATAAAAGTCACGACGGTATTAATTAAGCCGAGCACGTAAGACAACCCTCTGCCTGTGAAGCCTCATATTCTGCCGCCAGGCGCGCCTTTAGTGCCGCCCTCCGCTGCGCGGGAGTTTGCTCATCCTCTGAATCGGAGGAATCTGCCGAACCAGACTCAGAAGATCCAGAGGGAGCCGCATTTGAATAGGACCCTGTCACAGCCGCCATCAGACGAGGATCCACCGTAAACTTCTGGGCCGCAACCGGTGCCTTCGTCCTCAAGTAGTAGCAACCCGTCTTGAGCCCCTTCTTCCAGGCATAGAAGTGCATGCTCGTGAGCTTGGCATAGTTCGGATCGGCTACGAATAGATTGAGCGATTGGCTCTGGCAGATAAATGCGCCGCGTGCCGCCGCCATATCAATAAGAACACGCTGCTTGAGTTCCCACGATGTCTTATAGCGCGCCTTGATCTCATCGGGAATTCCAGGCACCTCCTGGACACTTCCATTGCGCGCAATGATCTGCTGCTTCATATCTTCGCTCCAGATATCCGCATCCAGAAGCTCCTTCATGAGCCACTTATTGATCACAATGAACTCACCCGCCAGAGTGCGGCGCGTATACAGATTGCTCGTGAACGGCTCGAAGCACTCATTGTAGCCGAGGATCTGCGAAGTGGACGCCGTCGGCATAGGAGCCAGAAGGAGCGAATTGCGCAGCCCCTTTGCCGCCCTGCTCCTCAGGCTCGCCCAGTCAAGAGTCCCATCTGCCTCCGTCATCGGTTTCACAGACCACAGATCAGGCTGGAGCTTTCCCATGGCCGCGGGTGAAGGATCATTTACGCCCCATGTGGCATGGTCCGCCTTCACATACGGATTCGCATGCTGACCAAAGGTCTCGTATGCACCTTCAAGATCAGCCAGCTCGCAGGATGACTCAACCGCCGCATAATACATGTGCTCAAAGATCAGCTGATTCAGTGTAAGGGCTGCATCATCCTCCCAGGAGAGGTGGAGCATGGCAAACACATCTGCAAGTCCCTGAATACCGAGACCAATGGGGCGGTGACGCATATTGCTCGTGCGTGTCTCAGGCGTAGGATAGTAGTTAATATCAATCACTCTATTCAGGTTCTTCACAACCACCTTGGTCACCCGCCGCAGCTCCTTGAAGTCGAAGGCTCCGTTAGATACGAAAGCAGGTAGCGCAATAGAGGCCAGATTGCACACCGCCGTCTCCTGCGCATTGCTGAACTCAATGATCTCAGAGCAGAGATTGGATGACTTGATCGTGCCGAGGTTCTGCTGATTTGACTTGCTGTTGGCCGCATCCTTGTAGACAAGATAGGGTGTGCCCGTCTCCATCTGCGTATCGAGGATCTGGAACCACAGCTTCTGCGCCTTTACTGTCTTGCGACCGCGCCCCTCGGCCTCGTATTTCGTGTAGAGGGCCTTAAACTCCGCGCCCCACACCTCTGCGAGACCAGGTGCCTCAGAGGGGCAGAAGAGAGTCCAGTCCTCATCGGCCTCCACCCTCTCCATGAAGAGATCTGAGACCCAGAGAGCATAGAAGAGATCACGCGCCCTCTCCTCCTCTGAACCCGAGTTGAGCTTGAGCTTGAGAAAGTCCTCTACATCCGCGTGCCAGGGTTCCAGATAGACAGCGAAGCTGCCGTTTCGCTTACCACCACCATTGTGAGCAACACCGAGGTGAGCAACCGTGTAGTCATGCGGTCCCTCAATCTCAAAGTCATGAACAACACCCTCATACTTTGTCTCAGTGATGGACTGAATACGCGTATAGAGGTTATTACCATGCTTTAGATAAGTGAAGAACTCACCCTTTGGCGCGGCAGGAAAGAGCTCCATGATCGCGGGAATACGAGGAACACGCAAGACAACAGTGGGAAGATTCGTATGGATCTCCTTTGTAGTTGAGATAGAGCCAACACGATTCCTCTCATATCCAGAACTGAGGGCGCCCATGCGTAGAAGCAGATAGCGAAGACCCTCCATAAGAGGATAGGAACTGATCTCAAATGAGATCTCCTTCTCACCAACACAGCCATCCGTTTCAAGAAGGCCGCGCACAATCTGGCCAATCTTATTCAAGGGAAGATGGAGGAAGGGCGTGTCAATACGCTTCTGCTTATTAGCATCATAGAGCTGTGCCTTTGTGAACTTGAATCCAGGATTCGTAGTTGACCAGCGCAGCTTGAGAGAATGCTCTCCCTCCTCCTCAGGATAGACCGTAATACCACGCTTTGTCAGATATTCTACGACGAAATCATAGACATCCTTCTTTGTTGTATTGTTCAGTGAAACTCCTGCAAGATTGTTTGAAATATACCCATCTCCCAGCAGAATACCATAGAGACGACAGTCTTCTACCGTGAGGTTCGTGATATTGTGCTCATAAGTAGGGATAGGAAAGACGAGGAAATCTCCAACAGCAAGATCGCATGCATCACAGAACTCAGGTGTAGCATATCCCTTCTCAAGGCGATTGCGAATCACATCAAAGTTTAGACCCTTTGTCTGACCCTTGAGGGCAAGAACCTGGTGTTCAGGTGTTACGCGAACAGGATAGACAGCATTCTTAGCCTGAACCTCAAGGATAGGACCAGAATACTCATGGCGAACAGGCATCTTTACAGATTCATAGCGACCTGTGCTCGTCAGAACCTTATCTGTTACTCCGATGTCCTCAATCGCCTTTGCGCCATCGCGCGTGTAGACAACCGTATCGGGAGTAAAGCACTGATCAACATAGCGCGCCGTATTATTAAAGACACGGAGCATGGGAACAAGACCGTTGCTCATCCCATTCGTGCCGCGGATCAGAGAACCGCGCGCTCGAATATTGTGAGCGTGGAGACCAATGCCGCCCGCAAACTTGCTGATGGCAGCACAGTCACC
>Ga0209188_1000677_pt1 | contig 31740 bp, 22 predicted proteins | sample C_130625_EF_Meta_FD_187307 | JGI IMG/M metagenome (GOLD analysis project Ga0209188, IMG submission 187307) | Freshwater microbial communities from Lake Croche, Canada to study carbon cycling - C_130625_EF_MetaG (SPAdes) (version 2) | ecosystem: Environmental > Aquatic > Freshwater > Lake...
GCAAAAGCGGCGAAGCCTAGAATCAAATTGAGGAACTTGACATAGCGAAGCTTGACGAACGAAATTGCAGCCACAACGGCCACCGATAGCCCAATAATGACCTGCCACAGCGCCACTGAAATCGGACCGACCGGCCATCGCGTCGCGGACACTCCCTCAACAGACCAACCGGTTTGAGCTTTGTCGCTTGCAATCACAAGTAAGAGCACGAAAACTGAAGCAGCCGCGAGCTTGAGTACTGCGAAAACGGCGGCCGGAATGCGCGCACCGTAAACGCCAAAAGTAGCTCTTGAGACGATGAAGGTTTGCAACCCGGAACGTTTTCCGGCGATCGCACCTGTGGTCGTAGTGACGAATGCAGCAAACACTGCCACTGAGAACGCCGTCACGCTTTCCGTTAGCCCCAGCCCTAGAGAGTGCAGGTAGACAGCCAGGATTACCGGCACGACAGATGCGACTATCGGTAACCAGTTGAAGAACAGCGAGGATGCTCGCTGGTTGGAGCTGACACTGTGAGCGGTGGATACCGAGGCCTTAGCGTCATCAAGGTATGCCGCCGACGACTGTGGAGCTATGGCCAATAGTTGGTCAAACTCTCCGAGCTCTGGTTTGTCGCTACCCTCTTCGAGTTCTAGAGCTTCCTGCTCTGCGCTACCGACAGCACTATCTGCGTGGGTCTCTGGCGTAACTTGCTGCGAATCTGCAGCCGGCATCGGTAAAACAATCGGCACCAGAGGAAATACCGCTTGCGCTGACGCAGTCGGTGGCACATCAACTGCGTCCACCTGCGCGTCAGGGATCTCTAAGGCAGGCTCCGCAATTTCTTCTTGCTGAGAGTTCTCTTCAACGGACGCTGAAGGCTCAGGCGCCGGCTGTTCCGAAACGACTGGCGGCGCCGGCAAGACGGGCGACGCCGCGACGAATTGCTGCTGCGGTGTCGCCGCCGACGCTGCAGCCGCCAGTTCTTCGAACAGTGACTTTGGTGGCGAACTCGCAGCAGGAGCCTCCGGCGGTGGAGCAATCGAAGATTCTAATACCGGCGTCACGGCCATAGGTGCTGAATCGGGAACACCCAGGTGCACGTTCAAAGCGGCTAGCGAATCAGCTGTGTTGAGTGAGCGCATTTGCGAACACCAGGCGGCAATCGCAGCGTCATCCTCTTCTCTAAGTCGAGTCTGTGACTCGAGCACCTGCATGGCCTCTAGGAGGCTGGCTTCACTCGCGTGGGGTCTGCTAAGTAAGTTTGCCAACTCGTCGTCGCTCATCGAGCGCCGTGCGGGCGGAATGTAACTGACCGAATCCATAGCGAAAGTCTACCTAGAAGAAGCAAAAAACCCGCTTCAAGAGAAGCGGGTTTTCATTGTGGGCCCTACCGGGCTCGAACCGATGACATCCACGGTGTAAGCGTGGCGCTCTACCAACTGAGCTAAAGGCCCGAAGAAGAGCCTAGCCCGTTTGATGGGGCTTGGCAAATCTCTAGCTGAGGCTAGCCAGAGCCTGGTCGTAGTCGGATACCGAGCGAGCCTGACCCGGGGCCGTGACGAACCTGGCCGCGATTTTGCCATCCTTGTCAACAACGAATGTTGCGCGATTGGCAATGCCAGCCTCTGGCAAAAAGACGTCGTAGCTCTGAGCTGCTGAACCGTGAGGCCAGAAATCTGCCAAAACCGAGAACTTGTAGCCTTCGTGCTCTGCGAACTGCTTTTGAACAAATTTGCTGTCAACCGAGATCGCCAACAGTTCTACTCCTGCACGATCGAACTTAGCGATGTCGTCTCGCAACTCACAAAGTTCGCCGGTGCAGATGCCCGAAAAAGACAGCGGATAAAAGACGATGACTACTGGCTTGACGTTCTTGAACTGAGAAAGGGTTACCGTTTCGCCGTATTGATTTTCGAGCGAAAAATCTGGGGCGAGGTCGCCGATTATTAGAGACATTCTTCTGCTTTCATAGGTTTAGGGGGTTTCAACTTATTTCAAGTCAACTCCTAAAGGTTACCGAAGCTTCCATCCGAAACGCCCTAAACTTGTCACTTGAGACTAAAACCCAAAGTCGAAGGCAAAGCCGTTCTGAGCGTCTACAAGTCGCTGGCAAGAAAGAGGACCACCGTGTCGATAAACAACCACGACGCCTATTCAATTGGCAAACCAGACCAAGACCCTGACGAGACACAAGAGTGGTTGGAGTCCCTAGACGCCGTTGCTCGGGTTCATGGACGTGGACGCGCTCGCGAAATCATGTTGAATCTGCTCCGTCGCTCACATGAGCTTCAGCTAAACGTTCCAATCGTTCCCACCACCGACTACCTAAACACCATTGCTCCCGAAAACGAACCGGAGTTCCCTGGAGACGAGGCTATCGAGCGCACCTATCGAGCCTGGATGCGCTGGAACTCAGCAATGTTGGTCCACCGCGCACAGCGCCCGGGAATCGGAGTCGGCGGACACATTTCGACATACGCTTCATCAGCGTCGCTATATGAGGTTGGTTTCAACCACTTCTTTAGAGGTCAAGACCACGTAACCGGAGGCGACCAAATTTTCATCCAGGGTCACGCTTCGCCCGGACCTTACGCTCGCGCATTTTTGGAGGGCCGCCTTTCGGCACAGCAGCTAGATGGCTTTCGTCAAGAAAAGTCGCACGCCGGTGGCGGTTTGTCTAGCTACCCTCACCCCAGACTGATGCCAGATTTCTGGCAGTTCCCGACAGTCTCAATGGGAATCGGTCCAATCAACGCGATCTATCAGGCCCAGTTCAATCGCTACCTAACCGGGCGCGGGCTCAAAGATTCTGCGGCAGAGCAGCACGTATGGGCGTTCCTCGGAGATGGCGAGCTCGACGAGGTCGAAAGCCGCGGAGCGCTTCAGCTGGCCGCAAACGACGGACTCGACAACCTGACTTTCGTGGTTAACTGCAACCTGCAACGTCTGGATGGCCCGGTTCGCGGAAACGGCAAGATCATTCAAGAGCTTGAAAGTTTCTTCAGAGGCGCTGGATGGAACGTAATCAAGGTTGTCTGGGGACGCGAGTGGGATTCCCTGCTGCAAAACGACACCGAGGGCGCCCTGGTTGACCTGATGAACGCCACACCGGATGGCGACTATCAAACATTTAAATCTGAAGACGGCGCCTTCGTTCGTGAGAACTTCTTTGGCCGCGACCCACGCACCCTCAAGCTGGTCGAACACTTGAGCGATGACGAAGTTTGGGGCCTCAAGCGCGGCGGGCACGACTACCGCAAGGTTTACGCGGCATACAAGTCAGCGATGGAACACAAGGGTCAGCCGACGGTCATCCTAGCTAAGACCATCAAGGGCTTCAGGCTTGGAAAGTCATTTGAGGGGCGCAACGCAACTCACCAAATGAAGAAGATGACGCTCGACAACCTCAAGGGTTTTAGAGACGAGCTTCGGATTCCAATAACTGACGCACAACTTGAAGCAAACCCTTACCAACCTCCATATTTCCACCCAGGGCAAGATGCTCCTGAGATTCAATACATGCACGAGCGCCGCCGCGCGCTGGGCGGTTACCTGCCAGAGCGCCGAAGCAAGTATGTTGATTTCGCACTGCCTGAAGAAAAAACCTACGCGGTCTCCAAGGCAGGTTCAGGAACCCAAGAAATCGCAACGACGATGGCTTTTGTGCGCCTTCTCAAAGACCTTCTTCGCTCCCCTGATTTCGGTCATCGAATCGTTCCGATCATTCCAGACGAGGCACGCACCTTCGGAATGGACGCGTTTTTTCCGACAGCCAAAATCTACAACCCGCAAGGCCAAAACTACCTTTCGGTTGACCGCGAGCTCTTGCTCTCCTACAAAGAGAGCGCGGCGGGGCAAATCTTGCACACCGGAATCAACGAGGCTGGTTCGATTGCAGCTTTCACTGCAGCAGCTACGAGCTACGCAACTCAGGGTCAACCGACGATTCCGTTCTATGTCTTCTATTCGATGTTCGGTTTCCAGCGCACAGCCGACGCTATCTGGGCCGCATCCGACCAGCTTTCTCGCGGCTTTATGATTGGCGCGACTGCCGGTCGAACTACACTCACCGGCGAAGGTTTGCAGCACGCTGACGGCCATTCGCTTCTACTCGCATCTACGAACAACGCTGTTATCTCGTACGACCCGGCTTACTCCTACGAAATCGGGCACATCGTGCGAGCCGGCATCGAACGGATGTATGGGGGCACACACTCGGACCCGAACGTTATTTACTACATGACTGTTTACAACGAACCCTACGTGCAGCCGGCTGAGCCGACCGACGTAGACGTCGACGGAATCCTCAAGGGTATGCACCGCATCTCAAGAAACGACAACCCCGGTCACAAGGCTCAAATTCTCGCATCTGGAGTCGGCGTGAACTGGGCACTTGAGGCGCAAGAGCTACTGCAGAGCGACTGGGGTGTGTCGGCTGACGTGTGGTCGGTTACTTCGTGGACTGAACTACGACGTGAAGCCCTAATCAAGGATGAGCACAAATTCCTCTTTCCTAACGAATCTGTCGAGCCCGCCTATGTGACGAAACGCCTAAGTGAAACTCAAGGTCCGGTTCTGGCCGTCAGCGACTGGATGCACGCTGTGCAAGACCAGATTCGCAAATGGGTTCCGGCAGACTTCGCAACTCTGGGAGCCGACGGCTTTGGATTCTCTGACACTCGCGCTGCCGCCCGTCGAGCATTCAAGATTGATGGCCCTTCGATCGTGGTTCGCGTTCTAGAGCAGCTTGTCGCACAAGGCAAGGTTGACGCGGCTGTTCCGCAACAGGCCATCGATCGCTACCGACTACACGACGTAAACGCTGGAACTTCCGGCAATACTGGTGGCGACGCTTAAGCATGCTTGCAATCGTCTGTCCTGGGCAGGGTTCCCAGACTCCTGGATTCCTGTCACCTTGGCTAGAAGTTGAAGCGTTTCGCCAATCTATCGAAGATCAGCAAAACACTTCGGGTCTAAACCTGATTGAACACGGCACGAACAGTGACGCTGACACAATTCGCGACACCGCGGTTGCGCAGCCTCTCATCGTTAGCGCGGGGGTTGCATCACTGTCGGCGCTGTTTGGCGATGCCGGAGCTGTAAACAAGTCAGTCGCCGGAGTCGCAGGTCACTCTGTGGGTGAGATAACCGCCGCCGTAGCGACCGGAATATTCACTCCAGCTCAGGGAATAGCTTTTGTCAAAGCTCGTAGCATCGCAATGGCGAAAGCAGCGTCAGCAGAACCGACCAGCATGGCAGCAATCTTGGGAGGCGACCAACAGGTGGTCGAGGAGCGGCTCGCCGAGCTTGGTCTAGAGCCCGCTAACTACAACGGTGGCGGGCAAATCGTTGCCGCCGGTAGCTCCGAAGCCATAGCTGCACTGATTGCCGAAGGGCCAGCTGGCTCCCGAGTCATTCAGTTGCAAGTCGCAGGCGCATTTCATACTCGCTATATGCGCCCCGCTGTCTCTGAGCTTGAGGACTTCGCAGCAACCATGCAGGTGAGCGATCCAAAGCGCTACCTTTGGTCGAATGCGGGAGGCAAGCTCATCAAAACTGGAAGCGAATACGTTTCACTACTAGTGCAACAGGTAGCTAGCCCGGTTAGATGGGACCTAACCATGGCAGCCATGGTCGAGGCAGGAATTACCGCAATCATCGAAGTTTGCCCTGGGGGAACGCTAACGGGCTTGGCGAAGCGCTCTATGCCCGGCGTCGAGACATTGGCGCTCAAGACACCAGATCAGCTCGACGCAGCTCTTTCATTGATTTCAAACCACAGCTAACCGACCAAACCGAACCGAGGCTAAATGTCGCACCCAACGCTCAATCAATACACTTCGGTGAAGTTTTCGCGAATCTATGGCCTGGGTGCTGCAAGAGGAGACCTGGTTGTCACAAACGACGACGTCGCCGGTCCAATTGATTCAAGTGACGAATGGATTCGCCAGCGCACCGGAATAATCGAACGCCGCCGCGCGAGCAAAGACCTAAGTCTCATGGACATGGCTGTTGATGCGTCAAACCAAGCGATTGCGGCGTCTGGCATCGAACCGTCAGAAATCGGGGCAATTCTCTTTAGCACCATCACTCACCCGCACCAGACGCCTTCGGCGGCTGCCCTGCTAGCAGACAAAATCGGTGCAAATCCCGCTCCAGCGTTTGACATTTCAGCCGCCTGTGCGGGTTACTGCTATGGCATAGCGCAGGCCGACGCGCTAGTGCGATCTGGAATGGCGAAGTATGTTCTAGTTGTTGGCGCTGAAAAACTAAGTGACTTCATCGACCCCACCGACCGCACGATTTCATTTTTGCTCGGCGATGGCGCAGGCGCGGCGATTGTTGGACCTAGCGACACACCCGGAATCTCACCCACCGTTTGGGGAAGCGACGGTTCTCACTGGGACGCTGTAGGCATGAGCGCGTCGCTGCTGGAACTTCGAGATGGCACTGCCGAATGGCCAACCATAAGACAAGAGGGCCAAACGGTATTCCGTTGGGCTGTCTGGGAGATGGCAAAGGTTGCTAAGGAAGCTCTAGATGTTGCAGGAGTAACCGCAGAGGATCTCGACGCTCTCGTGACCCACCAGGCCAACATCCGCATTATCGACGAGTTGGCTAAGCAGTTGAAACTTCCTGAGCACGTCGTGGTTGCCCGCGACATCGTCCACACCGGAAACACCTCGGCCGCAAGCATTCCGCTCGCGATGGACGCTCTGCTCAAGTCAGGTGAAGTCAAGTCAGGCGGTCTGGCTCTGCAAATTGGTTTCGGCGCAGGGCTTGCCTTCGGCGCTCAAGTCATCGTAATGCCTTAAACTATTGAAGATTCAAAAACACCAAGAAGGAGAAATACCATGGCACTTTCGCAGAGCGAAGTTCTAGAAGGTCTAGCAGAAATCGTAAACGACGAGACCGGAATCGCAGCGGACGCTGTAGCTCTAGACAAGTCATTCGTTGACGACCTCGATATCGATTCAATTTCGATGATGACAATCGTCGTAAACGCTGAAGACAAATTCGGAGTAAAGATTCCGGACGAAGAAGTAAAAAACCTGATCACCGTTGGTGACGCAGTGAACTTTATCGTAGGCGCACAAGGCTAACCTTGAGTCGCAAAATTGTTGTCACCGGAATAGGCGCTACGACGCCTCTCGGTGGCGACGCACAATCCACATGGCGCGCACTGCTCGCCGGTGAGTCTGGCATAAGCACGCTAGACAAGCCTTGGGTTGAACAGTACGAGGTGCCAGTTACTTTCGCGGGTCAGGCTAAAGTCCCAGCAAGCGAGAAACTGACACCCATAGAAGTCAAACGTCTAGATCCATCAAGCCAGTTCGCTCTTATCGCAGCACGCGAGGCTTGGGCAGACGCTGGCTCGCCGGATGTAGCACCTGAAAAAATTGCAGTTGAGTTCGCAACCGGCATTGGCGGTGTTTGGACCCTCCTAGACGCGTTTGACACTCTTAAAGAGCGTGGCCCGCGTCGCGTTTTGCCGATGACTGTGCCGATGTTGATGCCTAACGGTCCTGCGGCAGCAATCGGAATGGACATTTCAGCTCGAGGTGGGGCTAGAACAGCTGTTTCAGCCTGTGCTTCGAGTACAGAAGCCATAGCGAATGCCCTAGACCGGCTTTTGAGCGGTTCGGTAGACATCGTGGTTGCTGGAGGCTGCGAGGCTGCGATTCATCCCCTGCCGATTTCAGCATTCGCTGCGATGCACGCATTGTCTAAGCGAAATGACGAGCCACAGAAAGCTTCAAGGCCCTACGACGTCAATCGAGACGGGTTCGTTATGGGCGAGGGCGGTGCAGCGCTCGTCCTCGAAACAGAAGACCACGCCTTGGCACGTGGTGCAAAAATTTATGCAGAACTTGTGGGCGGGGCAGTCACTTCGGATGCCTATCACATCACTGCGCCAGATCCGGAAGGCACTGGAGCCGCCAGAGCGGTTATAGCAGCGCTAAAGCAAGCAGACGCGTCCATCCAAGATGTTGTGCACATCAATGCACACGCGACCAGCACGCCTGTCGGTGACATTGCCGAGTATGTCGCTCTCAAGCGTGTATTTGGCGACCACCTTCAAAATATCGTCGTCTCGGCAACCAAAGCATCAACGGGTCACCTGTTGGGTGGCGCCGGAGCGGTCGAAGCCATTTTCACGGTCTTAGCTCTTCAAAACCGCGTCGCTCCCCCGACCATCAACCTCGATGATCAAGACCCAGAAATTCCGTTGGATGTTCCGACTACTCCCCGCAAGCTCCCGGAGGGTCCGATTCTGGCAATCAGTAACTCTTTTGGCTTCGGTGGGCACAACGCTGTTGTGGTTTTCAGAAGCTACGAGCCAAAGCCGTCTAACTAGCTAACGATTTTCGTTCCAAGGCGTTGGCGCTAGCGCCGCGAAGCTGCTCGAACTTCTCATCCCAGTCGAGGCCAAGGGCTTCTCTTAGGTTCTTCTCAATCGAGTTGCTTTCCCCGATCTCTGAAAGAATCTTGAGTAGTCGATTTTCGTTAATGACTTGATTTCCAAACTGGTCCAAGGATGAACGGTAAATTCCCAAGGTCGGCGCGTAGCAGATGCGCTCGCCCAGAGCATTTGCGCTCAGTGGGTGTGCAATTTCAAAAAAAATATTTTCGCATTCGGCAAGCGTTGCTGCGATTGCCTCAAAGGAACGCTGATCAATGTGCAGTGACACGTGCACTGAAGCTTGGGCAATAACCGACGACACACCGCGAGCAGCTCGGTTAGGCTCAGCCTGAGCCAAGAGAGACCAGTCCAAAGCTGGCAGGTGACCGAGAATGGCAGCAAGCCTCGCTCCGACGCCAGCGATTTGGTTCGCGGGCAACGAATGAATACTCAACCAACCGTCAAAATTGGCATCATAAGAAGACATTTCAAACCTCCGATTTTAGAAGCGTCTTCCCCTACGTTCTAATCGGTGGTTAGTCTCTCAATTTAGACGCAACGCAGGGCTCAGTCAAGGCAAATATTTGGCGGTAGCATTGTCGAATGAGCAAGTTATACTTTCGCTACGGCGCGATGAACAGCGGCAAAAGCACGGCGTTGCTGCAGGCCTCATACAACTATGAGGAACGCTCTCAGGTCGTTCTAATAGCCAAGCCCTCAATAGACATTCGCGGTGACAAATCTATCGTGTCTCGACTCGGGGTGACCCGTGAGGTTGATTTTCTGGTCGTGCCGACAGCGAACCTTCGTGACGATTTCGCTTTCTACGCCGCAGCAGCCGAGCAGCGCACCGGCAAGAAGGTTTCTTGCCTACTGTTAGACGAGTCACAGTTTCTGACCAGTGAACAGGTTGACCAAGCAATGGAAATCGCCGTGCTTGATGGCGTTCCAGTGCTTGCCTACGGAATTCGCGGCGACTTTTTGACGAAAGGGTTCCCTGGGAGCCTGCGCCTGCTTGAGGTTGCACACAGCATAGAAGAACTCAAAACAATTTGCCGCTGCGGACGCAAGGCACTCTTCAATGCGCGTCAAATCGACGGCAAGTTCGTGTTTAGAGGCGATCAAGTCGCAATCGATGGTTTCGATGTAACGTATGAATCGCTCTGCGCCGGTTGTTATCTTCGCGAGAAAAATAACGCCCAAGCAGTATGACCGCCATCAGCTACCGAGACCGACACTGTCATCCACTCTTTGCAGGCAGAGAGGCTCGGGCAGTGAACGTGAACGATTGCCGAAGCACGCAAGAGTTAGTTGCCACACTTCAGAAGTGGTTGCGAGACAACCCAGACGCCACTTGGATTGACGCGGCCTCATACGACCTCGCTCAAAGCCTTTTACCAACACACCTAGATTTGGACGCAGTCTCGGCGCATGTTCCTATTTCAGTCCACACCAAAGACCATCACACGCTTTGGGTCAACTCGGCGGCTCTTCGACTCGCTCATCTAGACCAGAGCATCCCGGAGCTGGCTGCGGGCAGGGTTCAAGTGGATGATAAGTCTCGGCCCACTGGTCTCCTTTTTGAATGGGAAGCCATGAGTTTGGTTCTCGCCAAAATGCCCGCGCCTGATCTCGAAGACGACATCCAGAGCCTGCTCTGGGCCGATGCTCGGCTAAATAGTAAGAACATAACGTCAGCAACAGATGCTTGGATTGACGCTGGGATGGCTGAGGTCTATTTTGAAGCCTCGACAAGAGGACTGCTCGCAGTCCGTTACGAGCTTAACGTTAGGGTCTCCCCTGAGGCCATCGAAGAACAGTTCGACTACCTCGCGGGAATCTTGAAGCACGCCAATGAACGCGGCGATAAATTAAACGGCGTTAACGTTGCGGGTATCAAGATCTTTTTGGACGGAGTGATTTCATCTAGAACGGCGGCGTTGCTGGGCAGCTACCGTGATGGAAGCAACGGAAACCTCATCTGGAGCAATATTGAGCTCGAAAACCTGCTCAAGCGCCTTGCAGAGGTGTCTCCGGCCCTAAGACCGCACTTTCACGCCATCGGCGATGCAGCGGTCAGACAAGCGCTGGATGTGATTCAGTCGGCTCGTGAGAGTGGCTATTGGACGGGAAGTGCCAGTCCCGTGATTGCCCACGCCGAACTCATCAGCGACTCAGATTTGCCGAGGTTCGCGGCGCTAGACGTTGAGGTGGTAGTGTCTCCGCAGTGGCTTGAGGAAACACCAGAGAGGATGTCTTACAAACATCTGCTCACCGACTCCGACTTCGAAAGGCTTGGTGACTTCACGGGATTGCTCGCCCATGACGCCAACCTTAGCTACGGGAGCGACTGGCCGGTGAGCCTGCCAGACCCAGGACGCGCGCGAAAGCTAGCGGTCGAATACGTGCAACTTCGGTCAAAGTCTCAAACGATGAACGAGGCAGAAATCCTCACCAAAATTGACGCAATATTTACGTCCTAGCGCGCTCTGATCCATTCCTTCGAAACCGTGTAACCGTCGACAATTGAACGGATTGGGTCGACACCGATGCCGGGGCCGGTGGGTACCTCAATGTGCCCGTCCACCAAAACGAACGGCTCAGTTGTGTCAACTTCGAAATACCTCGAAGACGCCGAAGTGTCACCTGGCAGGGTGAAGCCGGGCAACGCCGCCAAAGCCAAGTTCGCCGCCCGACCGATTCCAGTCTCGAGCATGCCGCCGCACCAAACCGGGATGTTATTTGCGACCGCGACGTCGTGAATGCGCACCGATTCGAGGTAGCCACCAACTCTCGACGGCTTGATGTTGATGATGTCGACGGCCCCGAGCTCGATAGCATCGCGGGCGCTGTTGGCTGAGACAATTGATTCGTCTAAACAAACTGGAGTTTCAATATATCCGGCGAGCTTTGCGTGCCCAAGGATGTCTTCTTCATCCAGCGGTTGCTCTATCAACAGCAGATCGAACTCGTCCAGCTTCTTCAATAGGTCGAAATCTTTGCGTCGGTAAGCGGTGTTTGCATCGACCTGTAGCTTCAAATCCGAGCCATATTTTTGGCGGATTAGCTTCACGGGTTCGTAATCCCAGCCCGGTTGGATTTTCAACTTGATGCGCAGGTAGCCCTCGGCCAGATAACCCTCGACGAACGATTCCAGCTCAGCTAGCGAGTCCATGATTCCAACCGAGACGCCCGCTGGAACGCGGCTCTTGGTAGCGCCGAGGTAAGAGGCAAAAGAGACTCCCTGGGCGCGCAGTTGCGCGTCAAGCAGAGCTGTTTCAACAGCAGCCTTGGCCATCCGGTGGCCTTTTGCCCACTCCAAGCTTGGGCCAACTGATTCCGCGGTTAAGTCACTTCCGAGCGCAAAGAGATCGGGCAAGAAAAACTCTTTGAGAACCGTCGCGGCACCGTTGTGAAACTCGCTCGAATAATCAGGCCTGTCGTTGGCACCGCACTCAGCCCAACCCTCCCCAACGTCGGTTACCAAATGCACCCAGAGCAGCTCATGCAGGTTTACGCTGCTAAAGGATGTTCTAAACGCTGACTTGAGTGGAACATTCAGTCGAATAAGTTCAACAGCTTCTAGTTTCAAAGTTTGCTACTCTCTGGCCACTCGATTACGAGTGCCCTATTTTCAATCATTCGTGCAACGACCGCACCACTCTGGAACGCATCGCTGAGAATAGACCTCACTACTAACCGCCACTGCGCCGCTAAAGTTGGGTTAGATTCGCGAAGGCCTTCGATGTCTTCGGGCAGTTCCACTGCAAATCGCTGCCGCTGCGCAATCATCTCAGAGACGTCGGTCGCAAGCGCCGGGACGCCGTCTCTGAAAGAAAGCGCCAGTGGGATGGTGAGTCCGATGGCATCCGCCGGAGTTTTGCGCTCACCGAGAGCTAGGACCGCGAACAGCCTGTCAGACTGCTCACCGCGATTAAGGTCATCGTGCATTTCGCCGTAGAAGTTCTCTAGATACTCCGTAGCCACCGCACCCAGCTTTGCGAAGTTGAAAAAGCAGTTGCGCCTAACGAGTGGGTCAAAAGTCCAGGTGATAGCGGTAAGACCATTTTCTTCAGCCCAAGCTTTTTGGTGAAGCTTGAGCGCGTAGCCAGCGCCGGGCGCAATTGAGGCTGTCACGTGCGAGTGCAGTGTCGGTGAGCCATTCATACTGCCTAAAAAGCCGTAAGACGCGGCAACGAGGCGATCAGATTCGAAAGCGCCGGCGAAATAACCGCCAACATGACCGCTAGCCACAGCAACGTCGACCGGAACAACATCGTCTACGCCGCCCCAAACGTTCTTTAGAAAGGCACTGCAGAGCGCAATGTCACTCAGGCTACTCAAAAATCGGATGTTCAAAGCTTGGGTCACCATTCAAGTATCGTGCAAAAAAAAGGGGATGTCCCGCAAAGGACATCCCCAAATTTTGTTTGCCAGGTTTACTTGGTTCCGTTGATTGTCGCTTCGGTAACCGCGAACGAACCAAGGTTCCACTTGTCTAGAACTGCCTGGTAAGAACCGTCGGCAATGGCAGACTTCAGAGCCGCCTGAACAGCGTCGCGAAGGCCAGTGTTGCTCTTCAAGACACCGATACCGGTGAATACCGGCTCGTAACCGTTCGGGTTAGCAGCGTCAACGATTAACTCGAGTTTTGAAGGCTGCTGGAGTGCAGCGTAAGCGGCAATCGGAGCGTCCATAACATCTGCGACACCTTTACCAGCGATAAGTGCTGTGATTGCGTCAGGGTCAGTTGGGTACTCCTGAAGCTTCACAGGGCCTTTGCTGCCACAATCTAGCTTGCGGAGCATGTCGCCCTGAACAGTTTGAGTCTGAACTACGGCGGTCTTTCCGCAGAGGTCGGTGAGTGAGGTTAGGCCCTCTGGATTACCCTTGGCGGCTACGATGGCGAATCCACCTTTGAAATAGTCAACAAAGTCCAAGGCGGCCTGGCGCTCAACAGTGTCGTTCATTCCCGACATGATGAGGTCGTGCTTGCCGTCTTGAACCGAAGGGATGATCGAGTCCCACGCCTGCTTGTTGAAGCTGATTTTCACGCCAAGTTTGGCTGCAATGACCTGTGATAGGTCGTAGTCGAGACCGGTTACGGTGGTACCGTCTTCTTCGAATAGCTCCATAGGTGCATATGGAATGTCGCTACCGATGTTGATGCCATCGGTCTTGTAGTTGTCCGGAAGCAATGCCGCGGCGGCGGTGTCTACTGCACTGCCGGTCGCGCTAGGTGACTCGCTCGGAGTTGCGGCGCCTGTCGAACAAGCGCTGAGCGAAAACAAAGCCAGAGTTGCGCCTAAAATAGCGACTGAAGATTTGAAGTTTGACAAAAGGTTCTCCCTATTTGGGGTGGGCAGGTTGAAAAACCAGAATAACAAAGCAAATAGGCAAAATCGGCCCCTGTAACGCAATCTTCACAAAACAGATTGGATGAAGGTTCTTGTGCGCTCCTGCTTAGGGCGGTCAATGACTTCGCTCGGCGGACCAACTTCGACCAAACTGCCGTTGTCCATGAAAGCGACGACGTCAGCAACTTCGCGCGCGAAGCCCATTTCGTGGGTGACGACAATCATGGTCATGCCCTGTTCAGCGAGCTTCTTCATAACCGCAAGCACATCGCCCACCAGCTCTGGATCCAGCGCAGAGGTTGGCTCATCAAACAGCATGAGCTTAGGCTTCATCGCCAGAGCACGTGCAATAGCGACTCGCTGTTGTTGGCCTCCTGAAAGCTGAGATGGGTAATGGTCTGCTTTGTCCAAAAGGCCCACTTGGGCAAGCAGCGCAGAAGCTTCCTTGGAAGCGGCCTCCTTAGACATTCCCAGTACGCCCACGGGAGCCTCGATGATGTTTTGCAGTGCTGTGAGGTGAGGAAAAAGATTGAATCGCTGAAATACCATACCGATGTGCTGTCTTTGCGACGCGATCTCGGCGGCCGGCATTTCGTGAAGTGTGTTTCCAACTTCGCGATATCCCATCAGCTCACCGTCTACGTAGATTCGCCCGCCGTTGATTGTCTCTAGGTGGTTGATGCAACGCAAGAGCGTTGACTTGCCAGAGCCGCTCGGCCCAATCAAGCAAAATACTTGGCCCGGCTCTACCTCTAACGAGACGCCACGCAGTACTTCATTAGAACCAAAACGTTTCCGGACGGATTTCATTTCGACCATTTTTTTGGCCGGCGAACCCGTATGGCCGTGTTTTTCGAGAGTTACATTCACTTCTTCACTCCCCTACTAGGAATCTTCAGCCAACGGTCGTTCTGAGTTGCGATTCCCCTGCCGTACTTGTGCTCCAAATAACTCTGAGGAACAGAAAGTATCGCGTTCATCACGAGGTACCAAAAGCCAGCGACGGCCATTAGTTCGACCTGGCGATAGTTGGTCGCTGAAATGATCTGTGCACGCGTGTACAACTCGGTCACCGCAACAAGACTCAACATCGCGGTGCTTTTCAACATCGAAATAGTCTCATTGCCCATTGGCGGAATGATGACGCGCATTGCCTGAGGAAGGATTATGCGGCGCAGGGTGTAGCCGCCGCGCATTCCAAGTGACTTTGCAGCCTCAGCCTGCCCTGAGTCAACTGAGAGAATGCCCGCGCGGACGATTTCTGAGGCGTAAGCAGCCTCGTTTAACGAGAGCGCTACGATTCCTGCAAAAATCGGCGACATTATGTTGCTCGTTTTATCCTGAAAGAAGATGATGTCTGTGAACGGAATGCCGATAGTTGTTTGCGGCCAAATCAAACCGAGAAAACCCCAAAAAACGATTTGAAGCAATAGCGGTGTGCCTCTGAAGAAGTTGACAAAAATTACCGAAAAAGTCTTGAGCAGCGGATTATCAGACAGTCTCATGACCGCAAGCAAAGTAGCCAAGATGGTTGCTATAACCATCGAAACAGCCGTTATCCAAACTGTTTTGATTGCACCATCAATGATGAGCCCGTTAAATAGGTACTTGCCAAAGGTCGCCTGGTCAATGTTGGGTGAGCTAAGAACTGACGCGCAGAGCAGGGCGGTTCCGCCAACTAGCGCCACACCTAAAACCCAACGCCACGGGTGTCGCAATGGCTTAGCTACGATGTCTTCGACAAAGCTCTGATCTGTCAAAACGAAGACCCTTCTAAATGTGAACCTTCTGAAAAGTTTATAAGCAGTTGGATGATGTTTTGCTCAAACCATCGCTCTTCGGCCGCTTAAAGTAATCGAGCCTCCGATTTCTCACCGGAGGCTCGATTACATTTAGAGCTCTACTTCTTTGGCTTTACTGTTTTCAACTTAGCAGCCTTAGCAGCCTTAGCAGCCTTAGCAGCCTTAGCAGCCTTGGCCTTAGCAGCCTTGGCCTTAGCAGCCTTGGCCTTAGCAGCCTTAGCTTTCGCAGCCTTGGCGGAAGCCGCGGTCTTCGCTGCGGTTGCAAGCGACGGCGCGGCGTTCATGGTCGACTTGATGCCGAGGCTAGCTGTCGTGAAGGTCGTGACGCTTGCTGAACCACACCCCGCTGGGCAAACAGCACCCGTACGCTGCGTTGTAACAGTCAGCACAGGCGACATGCCCGTTAGAGCAGGACCAGCCACTGTAATCGGAAGAACAGAACCAACTGGAGTGCCAGCGACCGCGGTGTAACCCGTGCTCGCGGCGTAGGACCAGGTGTAGGTGGTCGCTCCTGCTGGCCTGTAATAGTTAACAACGTTCACCGTAAATCCGGTGGTCGTCGGAACAGGTGCGCTGAAGAGAGGCTTGAATAGCACGGTAGCGATCGCGGCAGCCGTGAAGCTTGCGGTCGTTGTCGTAAAGCCAGGCCTCGATACAGTGACTGTAACGGTCGTCGACTGTCCTCCATAAAGACCTTCAACAGTGATAGGAAGAACCGCACCAGCTGGTGTTCCCTGAACGACGGCACCAGCGGTAGCAGTGAACGTGTAAGTGTTTAGGGCGTTGTAGTTAGTAATGCTTGAACTAATTCCAGCAGTGGTCGAGGTTCTAGCACTGAGTGTAGGTACCGTTCCTGTTCTGATGAAGTTCAGGGTGTAGTACGTAGAGCTTGTGCCGTCAGCCGATACCGCAATCACCGTAACCGGAGTTACATCCGTGGTCGACAGTGGAACCGCAGCTGACGCTGCGCCAGAAGCAACTACAACTCCATTCACATACAGAATCTGTCCCGCCGCAGTAGCCGTCGGCGTGATGGTAGCTGTGGTTGTTGCCGCAGCCACGGTCACGGTGTATGTGGTTACTGATGAGTTGAAGGCAGGAGCGATGGTTCCGGTTGAGGTTCGTAATGCAGACAGTGTTCCAACCCACGGTGTTAGCTGAGTGGTGACAAGATCTGAGAACGTGACCGCCGCGATGTCATAGACATAGTCGGTGGAGGTCGCGGTTGTCAGCGTGTAGCCGCTCATGGCGCCAGCAGGGAGCCCCGACGTGATTCTGGTAACCGTAGTCGCCGTTGAAGCAGCTGGAACAGTCAACACGTTGTAGTAACCTGCTCGGCCAAACTCTGGGTTGAAAGCAGACGCTGTAGTAGCCAACGCGATGCTGAATGAAGACGGTGTCACCGCGGTGATAGTCGCACCGGCTACGTTGAAAGCACCGTTTGACATGCCCGACACGTTCACACGGTCACCAACGACAAAGTTGTTGGCTGCTGTGTATGTCACGACCGAACCGGTAGCAGACGAGGCTGTAACAGTAACGTTTGTTCCGACGATCTCTTTAACAGTTCTCAAGTCACTTGGAAGCAAACGACCAGCATCCATGTACTTTGCGAGCAAAGTCATGTTTGAGTAGCCTCGGCCAGCGCCACAGTTGACGTCAGAATCAGCGTTGAACTCTATTCCGTCGTGCACTGCGTAAATGCAAGTGTGAAGCTGGGCACTACCGTGGATGACGTTGCTTCCTGTTGACAGCGTGAAGGTGTTGTTACCAGCGCCACCGAACAAGATTGAACCGCCCGACCACTTGGTCGCAGTTGGGTTCAAGTTAGAGTATTTTGTCCAACCCGGAGTTCCTTGTAGCAGTTGCGTTAGTCCAGTAACAGTCGCTGGAGCTGTGAGAGCAAACGTAGTGAATGCGATAGTGCCATTTACTGCCGCAGCGTTAGGAACGGTTAGGTCGATGATCGTGTTTGTTACACCGTTAACCGTTACAACTGCACCAGGAGCAACTGTGAGAGCATAGGCTCCGATACCCGCACCAGTAACCTGCATACCTGCGATAACGGTAGTCACAGCTCCTGGAAGGGTGATGAATGTGGCACCGGCAGTTCCGGTAACACCAGCCACCGAGAAGTCGGCACCCAGTGAACCAAAGATTCGGTCGTTTCCTGAGCTACCTGAAGCCCCTTCGATTCCTGCGTAGAGGTCTTGAGGTGCGTTGGTCGGGTTCGGGTTCACACCACTTAGTTCGATCCAAGCACTAGGCTTCGCAGCGGTTCCGTTGTCGAAGCGCTTCATGTTCTCGTAGTTCGCGAAGTCGAATCCGGGGCCACCCGCTACGACATCAACGCCGTCACCCATGTTGATGATGTCGTCGCCGCCATCACCGTTAACTAGGTCGTTACCGGCACCACCGTTCAAAACGTCGTTTCCACCGAAAATCGACTGCGAACCAAGAGCTCCACCGAAAACTCCAAGGTCTCCGTTGATGAGGTCGGTGTTCGATCCACCTTCTACCCAGTCTGCACCATCGCCACCTTCGAGTAGAAGGTCGGCGTTCTTGGTTCCCTGGATGAAGTCGTCTCCGGTTTCACCGATGAATGACACAGCTGGACCTGTCGAGTTGCCAGAGTGAATGAAGTCAACTCCGCTTCCGCCGTCTGCGATGTCACCGAGTTGTGATTCGCCGGTATTGATAACGTCTGAACCAGGTCCACCTTTGAGGAGGTCCTCACCGGCACCACCCATGATTACGTCATTGCCAGCAAAACCGTCAATCAGGTCTCCACCGCTTAGTCCACCCGTGAGGTAGTCATTGCCCGAAGAGCCCTGAATGCTGTCGTCACCTGCACCACCTGCAAGACGTGACCCAAGAGTAGAAGAGAGATCTGCGAAGACAGTAATGTTGTCTAGTCCGCGGTGAATCAGTGTTCCAAACCCGTCGAGACGAAGGGAACTCGCAGCACAAGCCATGACCTCAGGCAAGAAGCTAGCGATGTCTGTAACAGCGCAGTCAGACACGCTGAAACCAGGCGAGTTAATACCTACCACACCGGTAGCAGTTGAACTTGGAACCTGCGCAGATGAGGATGGCGTGTTACGGCGCACAATGTCAGTGAACTTCTGTGCCGGAATTTCCTCACCAAGGTTTGAACCAGCTAGGCGTCCGAGGTAGTAGAAACGGTCACCATCCTGGAGCTTTAGAAGTTGGTCTTCGAATACATACTGGAATGTTGGGCCAAGCACTGGAGGAGTGATTGGCTGCTTGTATGGGTTCTCAGCCAAACCACCGATCCAAAGGTCGACGTCGTTGATTCCGGTCTCGTGTGTAGCCCAGTAACCAGTTCCGTTTAGGAAGTTTCGCTCGTCCACTCCGCTACTCGCGAGGATCGCAGAAGCTGCGTCGCGTCGCTCAGCGATGGTTGGCTCGCGCTTTGCCGAACCCGAACCAGACTCGGTTGCAGCCGCCTTAGAGATTGCAGTTGCCTGGTAGCTCATGAGGGCGCCGGCGTTGTTGAATGCGATAGTTGCACTAGGCGAGTTGGCCCAAGCCTTTGTCACCGTGAACGAAGAATCGGTCTTGGAGTCAACGACAGCATAGTTGACGTTCAAAGTATTGAATCCGGTAATCGAAACTACGTCGCCAACGTTTAGGTCAGCAGTGCTAGCACCCGAGTAAACGATGCTAGATCCGTTTGATACTGCAGAAGTTGGAGTGACAACCTCGACAGGAGCATTGATGGTTGGGAACTTACCGTAAGCAGCCAAGAAGTTGACGTCTGAAGGGAAGTAGCGCAGGCCATCAAAGAAATCGTTCCATGCGTAGTATGGCTTCAGCGTGCCGTTTGTCTGCGAGCGGAACTGGTTTAGCGTAGGCAAACCGGTGTCGCGACCACGTGTAATGTTCAAGCTCGCTAGGTCGAGTGGCAAACCGAGTAGGTTGTTACGAACCGCGTCGGTAGTGAACTCATCGATTTCTTGACCACGTTGGGCTGTTAGGCCCTGAGCGAGCATAGCGGTCTGCTGCTGAGCGGTGTAGGTCCAAGGAGTCGTACCCGGGTCGTTAACGGTAACAGTTGCAATCAGGCTTGAGTCGGTCTCTGCAAGCTTTGAGCCAGAGTTGACTGTGCTTCCAACTGAAGTGACAGCGGTAGTCGAAGAAGACGAACCGCCAGCGTAGTAGGTCGAGATTGCGAAAGTTCGTGCAACTGAGTCACTCTCGGACACAACACCATTGCTGACGTTGAATGTTGGGTCATCGAGGCCAGCTACAGAGACGATTTGTCCGTTGAGAGGAACCGTCTCACCGCTTTTCAAGGTGTAGGTGATCTTGGAGCCAGTGTGAGAACCAGAAACAACGGTCATTGGTCGCTGCAATCGCCCTTGAGCTGGATTGGTGAATCCAGTTAGCAGAGAAACATCCTGGTTGTTGTTAGGGTCCCAGAACTTTCCGGGGTTTGAGCGCGGAATGGTCTCAGTCAACATTGAGTGTCCGAGGCGGTAAACCGCAGAAGCAAACTCAGCGGTGATGTTCGCGTTGACAGAGGCGTCGTATCCAATGAATGCAGGAAGGCTTGGGCTGATGCGGCGAGCGAACTCGTCGTAGACCATGTGCTGGTATTCCATCTCCATAACGAAACGAGCTGCCTGGTAGAGACGCTCACCACCGTTTGCACCGATGAATTCGTTTTTGAACGCAACTGGGATGATCGGGTTCGCAACAAGTTCGGTTGCGATGTCGTCAGCCACGGTGTTGTGCTCGCTGTGGAATGCATTGTGAATAGCCTGCAAGCCAATGTTCTCGTTGATGCGTCCATCACCAGCAACTAGGTGCTCATTCAGAGACTCGTTGTCATAGAAGCCATTTGGCACGCTTCCGATGGCGTTGATGATTGTGTCTGAGTCTGGCGTCAAAGGAGAACCATGTGAGCTTGGAACAGCGGTAGACATCGTGTCATTGATGAAGTTGTGTCCTGTGCTAACTGCCACCCAGCTTGAACCCAAACGAGCCGGAAGTGCAATTCCGCTTGGAATTAGTGTTCCTGCGGCGTTGCGAGTTGCAACCCCGGTTGTCAGTGGAGCCGATGGGTTTCCAGAAGCCCAGACGAACTGTGAGCCATCCGTGTAAAGCATCTGTGGGAATCCTGTCGAAGACGGAATGAACTTACCGTACTGGTCGGTCGCAATTACAGGAATGCTGGCTGCGTCATTGTCGGTCAAACGGAAACCTAGAAGAAGGGCCTGAGCCTTGATGTCACGCCAAGTCGGCATGCCATCGTTTGCCATTTCGCCGAAACCATTCGGGTGAGTCAACGTTCCACCGCGTGTCGGGTTGGCAATCCAAGCGCTAGGAAGGGTGGTGTACTTCTCATCGATGCTTTCGAGCATGCGACCGTCTGAGCTTGGGAGGCCAGTTGTTGGAGCGAATGTGTATTCACGCAAGAAGAAGTTCTGCGATGGGTGAGAACCGTAAGTTTGGCTCTGGTCGATGTATGGGCTGGTGACGTTGATGCTCTCACCATTGGTGTCGGCTCCACGAGTCAACATCATGAAGTTAGTGTTTGCGCCCGGTACATAAACTGGGTCACTCTGGTCTAGGGGAATCAAAACCGAGGCTCCAGCCTTTGGAATGAGGTCTAGGCCGTGATCGAAGAACTGTCCGAACCAGGTGAACCACGAGTTGAATCCAGCTGACACGTTGTAGTCAGAGGTAACGTTTGGAATCTTGATCGAAGTTGTTGCCTTGCCGGTGGTTGCATTGATGGCGTTCTCTGACTGGTATCCAGACTGACCATAAAGAACGCCATTGGCCTCTTCACCAGCAGCAACAGCAGCTGGGTTGCTCGCAGTCTGGTCTGAAATAATGTTGCTGATCAAACGCGGCTGAGGGTCGCGAACCGACTTTGAAGGGTCTTGGTAGGCCTTCTGCACGTCGTTAAGTGTGTAAGGAGTTGAAGGCTTGTTGGTTGCAGGCGCTAGGCGTGCGAAATACTGGTCGCCAGCACCCCAACCTGCGGTGTCGGTTGCCTTTGAAGTGAACGAGTAACTACCAACGGTAGGGGTTTCGGCCTGAACGGTGGTGATGTTGTTACATTCGCCGTCAACCTGACGCACACCCCATGGGTTCAAGTTTGAGTAGGTGTAACGGTCTGAAAGCAGTGTCGCGCCGTATGTCGCCGTCGCGGCCGCTGCGACGTCAGCGGCGGTTAGGCATCGGGTCGTGCTTGTGACGTCGTAAGGGAAGATTGGTGTGTTGGCAGCCGGGCGCTGGTTTAAGAACTGGTTGGCCGTGGTCGCGTTAGCGACACGAGTTCGAGCGGAGTGGGCCTCACCGATTTTGATCTGGTCGAGAATTCTCTGAAGGTCACCATAGGTAATGTTTAGGTGGCCAGCGGGCATAACGTAAGGCTCAGTGCGCGAAGGCCAAATCTGGAAGGTCGCGGACGTCGCAGTGTGAGCTGCTCCGGCGTCAGAGAGGCTGATAGCCGCTGTTGTAGCGCCGGCTGGGATTTTAACTGAGTAAGTGTTTGTGCCCGCGGTGGCGGTGGCTGTCGCAGATGCTGAACCGAAGCTGACTGTGATTGGGCTCACTAGAGTCGCGCTTGACAAGATCGTGATGTCGTCGCCAACTACACCTGCTAGAGGCACGGTGGTTCCCGTAGTCACATCAGTGACGGGAGTTGGGTTAGTGACAACTATTGAAACAACCGCAGCGGATGCAGATTGCGCCCCTAGGTTTGCCAATGTCAGCGCCAAGGCAGCCGACGAAACAATTGCAACAATTTTCTTAAAACTCAACATTAAAATATCTTCCCGTTATGTTGTGGCACGTCACGCGCCTCGACAAGTTTATCATTTTGCCAATCAGAATTCCTTAAGCTACGCAAAAACTTAAGTTTCGTAACGTGCCTGGGTACTGAAGGCGCCGACAGGTGGCTTTCGAAAGTCCCGCTCGACTAAATGCTTGGTGGGGCGTGCCGGGGAAAGGCGCCGACAGGCGGCTTTCGAAAGTCCCGCTCGACTAAATGCTTGGTGGGGCGTGCCGGGGAAAGGCGCCGACAGGCGGCTTTCGAAAGTCCCGCTCGACTAAATGCTTGGTGGGGCGTGCGGGACTTGAACCCGCGACCGACGGATTATGAGTCCGCTGCTCTAACCGGCTGAGCTAACGCCCCAAGCGTGTTAAGACTACTCGTCGATGCTCTTGAAATTTTCTGCTGCGCGTTGCATTCCGCGTTTAACCTTCTTTGAGGCCCGTTTGACGCCATCGACGACATCATCGCGGATGTCATCGAGCCGCTCCTGAACTTCTTCGAAACGGTCGTTGGCTTTTTCGCGCAGTTCCGAGGCCGCTCCCCTGAGTTCGCGAGCCCGCTGTCGCAACTGCAAAACACTGTTGTGAAGACTCTCGCTAAGTAGGCCAATCGGTTGGTCATAACTTTCGAGGTTGTCGTAGGTGGTGTTACCGTCGGCGCCCTCACCCCGATAGAGGTTTTCAAAAATGTCAAGGGTTCGGTTGATGTCGTGTGCCTGAATCAAATGCAGGGAATTCTCACTGAGGCGCTCGAGCTCAGCAGAATCTGCTGTGAAGATGCGATTCAACCGATCTGCAAACATTTCGACGTCGTCTGGTTCAAAAAGGTATCCGTTGTCGCCATCGTGCACTAGGTGCGGCAATGCCATTGCGTCTGCGGCTACAACCGGCCTGCCAGATGCCATGGCCTCCATCGTCGCGATGCTCTGCAGCTCAGCGATAGAAGGCATTGCAAAAACGGTTGCACGATCATAAGCGCGGGGTAGTTCCTCTTCTGTCACATGCCCAAGAAACTTGACGTCGCGAGCAATACCAAGCTCATCAGCTAGCGCGGTCAAACTCTTTCGCTCGCTACCGTCACCGACGATTTCAATTTGAACTCCAAGCGAAGCAGGCAGGCTCGCCACTGCTTTCAAAAGGTTGTGAACGTGCTTTTCATAATCAAGTCGCCCGACAAACAGAACTCTAGGAGGTTTGTTACTCGTCGGAGAGGTGTTTGCAAACTTCGAGGCGTCGATGCCACAGCTAATTGCCAACACCCCTGACAAACCAGACGCCGCTTCTAGGAGGTCAGCCGCCCGACGAGTTGGAGTAGTCACGTAATCGGCAAGTCTCAGAACTCGACCGGCGTCGAGCCAGGCAAGTTTCATTGCAGTCTTCTTGAACCAGTTCGGAATGATTACGGTGTACCTAATAAGGTTCTCGGGCATGATGTGGTTTGTCGCCACAAGCCGAATACCCTGCTTTTTGGCGGCACGAGAAATATAACGACCGACAATTAGCTGCGATTGGCTGTGAACGGCATCGGGCGATATTGATCTGAGTAAACGATTTGCTTTTGGTTGGAAAGTGTATGGCCATACGTAGCGCAGCGAGGCGTGGGGCCACCACCGTACGGATTTTATTCGGTGAACGATAATGTCGGCCTCGTCGTGCGTCTCTAGGAAGCGTCCGTGCACTTTAGAAAAGGCAGGCGCGATTACGTGAACTTCGTGGCCACGACGAACTAAGCCCGCGGCCAACCGCTCTGCAAAACGAGCGGCGCCGTTGATGTCTGGAGGAAAAGTGTCACAAGCAATGACAATGCGCATAACTGAGATTTTACGCTAAAGCACGCGACGTCGCGTGATGCGTGCTCTTAGGTTCCTAGCTAGCTTCATCTCTGGATGAACTTGTGCCAACAAAAGCACTCCGGTAACCGCCAACCCGGCGCAGAGCAGGAACGGCAAAGCGATCCAAATGCTGACGCCATCCATTTCGCCCAAAATCGCGACGCCCACGATTACGGCTACCAACGGGTCGATTACGGTGAGGCCAGCGATGACCAAATCAGGTGGTCCAGAAGCGTAAGCATTTTGCACGAACCAGCCACCAAGAGCCATCGCAACAACCAGTGCGAGCGCGCAAAAGACGGTGAGCCACTCGAACTCACCCTGTTCAATGCGCGCGATGACGACTTTCGCCAGCGTCGCGACAAAGCCATAGAGCACTCCGGTGCCAACGATGTAGGCGAGAGCGGTGAAACGCTTGCCATACCTCAGAAAGGCGACTCCAAAAATTACGAGGATGAACACCAGAACCGCCAACACCGACCGAAGTTTGTTGTCATCGATCTTGGGCTCGGTAGCGGCCAGCGAAGCAGCGACAACGAAACCGGCGATGCCGAGTGTGCAAAGCGAAATGGCCAGCAGGGTCGCGCGATTGAGCCTGGTCTTTGTGAGGCTGGCATTTAGGAGCGAGGTCACCACCAGAGCGATCACGCCCACCGGCTGAACGACGATAAGCGGGGCCAAACTCAACGCACCTAGCTGGAGCACTGTCGCGAAGCCCAGCAGCGAGGTGCCAGCAAGCCATCGAGGGCGCCGCATAACGCCGAGTAGTTGTTTTAGGTTCAGAACGCTTTTGATGCTCGCTTTAGATCGAGAAGATTTTTGAGCCAACCCAACTGCGTCGTTTTGAAATTGCGCCCCAAAGGACATCGAAAGAGCTCCGAGGGCAGCCAGACAAATTGCGAGGATACGAGCCCATTCAAACACTGCCGCAAACCTCTCGAAAAATCACTGTGACTGGCAACAAGACTACCGCGGTAACGATAAATTCAGATAATGGCTATTCTCGACATCCACATCAAAGGGTCCCCCGTTTTACACTCGCGAGCCCAAGAGGTTACTGTCTTCGACCGCAAACTGAAGAAGCTCATCAAAGACATGTACGAAACCATGGATGAAGCCCCGGGCGTTGGTTTAGCCGCACCGCAGGTCGGTGTTGGGTTACGCGTATTCGTTTACGACTACGAAGATGCTGATGGGAATCCGCTGCGAGGAGAAATCATTAACCCGAACCTTCTGCTCGGCGAAGTCACTGGCGAGCCTGCCGACGTGGACACCGAGTCAGAGGGTTGCCTGTCTTTTCCTGGTGAGCGGTTTCCGCTGAAGCGAGCGGAGTGGGTTAAGGTCACGGGCGAAAATCTAAAGCGGGAGCGAGTCGAGATAGAAGCCACGGGCTGGCTCGCACGTATCTTTCAGCACGAGTTCGACCACCTCGACGGCATCCTGTATGTCGATCGTCTCGAAGAGAAGTATCGAGGTGAGGTGACCGAAATAACAGAACGACGAGGATGGGGTGTTGTTGGCAAGAGTTGGCTACCCGGGCTGGATAACCTCGAAGACTAAACCTGACCGCTGAAGAGCCCAGATTCAAAAATCGCCAGCGCTAGTTGGGCACGAGTTGCGAAACCAAAGTGAACTTTTATTTGCACGAAAATCTTGGCTACCTCTGGCTGCGAGAAGTTCAGCAAAGCTGCAATCTCGGAGTCAGTCAGACCCGATACAAAAGCCTTTAACACTTGCTTTTGCAAGTCGGTTAGCCGCTCGAAGGCATAGTTGAACGCAGAGTTCGGCCTTTCAACGACGCCAGAACCCGCGAACTGGTCGTGCAGTGCCAAATAAAAACTTTCTTGCACTCCAACTGAGACTTCACGAATCGTCGCGAGCAGGAGCTCTGGGCCAGACTCTTCGGCAACAAGATCCGAAGCACCTGCGCGAATTGCCGAAATGTCTAAATCCGGCGTGAAGTAGGGCGCTGTGACAATCATTCTGGGTGCCAGTTCTTGCAAGTCGAAAAACAGCTCGTTGACGGTGGCCACAAGTTGTTCGCCGCTGGTTTTTGATAAACGATGGTCAATCAACAGGGCATCCAAAGTTAGGTTTTGAACGGACGTCAAGAGCTGATCAGCGCCGGCTGCCTCGAACACCACATGCATATCGGGTTGCGAGTCAATCAACATTCGCTTGCCCGCTCGAATGTCACCGTTGGGGCTCACAATGCCAACTCGGATTTTGGCCAAACTAGCTTCCAAGCTTTCGACTTGCTACGGCTTTTAGGCGAGGGAAAATAGCCGAAATGGTGAACCCAACACCTGGGATTCTTGTAGCCTCAATCGCGCCGTCAAACAAGGCCGCGCGCTCGCGCATCGCTGTAATGATTCGCCCGACGATAGGTTGAACTAGGGCCTGTAGATCCTCCTCGGAATCATAGTCAACCGAGATTTCCTCACCTGCGGCTTCGGCAAGCGACTTGCGCGTGCGGTTCGCGTGTTCGATGCCGTTGTCTTTTACGAGCAGCTGCATTCCTTCATCAACCCAAGAGAAGTCAACGCTGATTGAGCTTCCCGCATCTGAATGTTCTCTAGAGTTTTCAAGGGCGTCGAAAACGATTCGGTAGATTGCGAGCTCAGCACCCTCGGTGATTTCGAACCGGTCACCCTGGTGAGACAAACTTGCCACATAGCCAGACTCGCGCATTTCAACAATCAGCTGTTCGATATCGTCGAGACCCGGAGGAGCCGCTTGAATGCCGATGTTGCGATTGAGCTGGTCATAAAGGCGGCGAAGTTCCTGGTGAGCCGACCTGGCGTTTTGGGCTACTCGCTCTAGGGCGCGTGCGGCAGCATCCGAGTCAAGCTTCGCGGCATAACTTCCACCCTCCGCTTGACTCAGCACCGCGGTGACATCCTGCAAAATAACCTCAGCGAGGTCTCGAGCAATTTGAAACCTCTGCTCTTGTTCGGCGAACTTTAGATTGAGACCCGTAGTTTCGTTAGAAGCGACCACACGATCAAGACTTGTGCCAACGTGGATTACGCGCGTGTAGGTGTATCTTCCGAGAAAGTAGGCGAGAGCGGATGAGGTCGCGACCAGCCCGAGCTGCGTTAGAAACAGGAGGCTTTGAGCGTTATTGCCGACCTGATTCTGGAACAGCGGAACCAACATTGCAATCAACGCCGCGCCGAGGGCGATAACTCGGGAGCGAGGTGGATTCGAGACCGCTGAAAGATAAATAACGGCCACTGCAGAAAGTGCGCCGAAGCTGAGGTTTGGGCCAATTACGAAGTGCAAAACGACCGTTGACAGGAGCAGGCCAGATGAGACGTAAGGGAGGCGGCCGGCAAAAACCACGGCGACCGCGAAAACCGCAGCCAACGCAAGATACATGGGTGAGTTGAACAAAACATCGAGCGCCGACGTTACCGTGAAGAGAATGAGCGAGAAGACAACGCTCGGAAGCCAAGGTCTGCTCTGGATCCACTTAATCAACGTGGCCTCCTGCACAAAAAGGTGGCTCCCCGACTTGGACTCGAACCAAGAACCCTCCGGTTAACAGCCGAATGCTCTGCCAATTGAGCTATCGAGGAATGTGTCTTACGACAACTAGAAAACAATAGCAAAGAAAGACCTAATAACCAAGTTGAGCGTCAACCAGCCCAATGAGTGGTTGGCCCGCGATAAAGAGCTCAACGTTAGCCCGAATTCGCTTAGAAAATAACCGCACAACCATTGGTCTGGTGTCGGCAGAGTGGGGCGTGATGATGAGGTTGGGTGCGCTCCAGAGCGAGTGGCCATCGGGAAGCGGTTCTGGATCGGTGACATCGATTCCGGCCCCCGCAATGGTTCCGGCACGCAGCGCTGAATCGAGCGCTTGGCTGTCGACCATTGGACCCCTGGCAATGTTGACCAGATAGGCAGTAGTTTTCATGAGCTTGAATCGCTCGGCGTCGAACAGCGAATGAGTTTCTTTAGTGAGCGCGGCCGCCAAAATTACGATGTCAGCTTTTGGCAGCTCAACATCGAGTTGGTCGAAACCTAAGGTGCGTGAGGCCCCATCCAATTCATGTTCTGGTCGTTTTCGAACAACCGTAACCTCGGTATTGAAAGGCTTCAACAGCCTCAGTAGCTCCCCGGTGATGCCTCCCCCGCCGACGACGAGAATCTTGCTCTCATAGAGGCTCACGGCAAACTGACGTCCCCAGGTTTTGGTTGCTAAGCGCTCGGGAATCGCTCTGCACAGGGCCAGAGTGAGAGCTAATGCGTGTTCTGCGACCGGTTCGCTGTAGCAACCCTTGGCACTCGTGAAGGTAAACGGCCTTTGAATAATGTCGGAGAAAGCATCGACCCCAGCGAATGGTAGTTGCACCCATTGCAACTGAGGGTTTTCGTCAAGCAAATCGTTGAGTTTTTGAGGTGCGCTGTAGTCTGTCCAGATAACCGCCTTCACAGCGCGGGACATTGGAACCACGACGGCGCCACCAGAGACAGCAGCGGCCTCGTATTCGGGGAAACTTTTTGGCTCAATTGCGATTTTGTTGTGCATTACCGCAATGACCTCCGCTGGGATTCAAGAGCCATCAGCTGAGTCTGAACCTCTCGGTATGCATCCGCTTCGCTACTCGGATCGAGTCTTCGCAACTGCGCCAACAAAGCGTTTTTCTCACGGTTTAGAACATTATCGAGAGCTCTAATCATGACACCCTCGGCGTACGCGGCGAGGCCAGCCTCATCGCGCGCGGGAAGCGCGGTGGCGGCGATTTCACGCAACAGGTCGTGAAGTTCGACGGGTAAGACCGAATCAATAGCCCGTAAATACTGAGACTGACCTTCAGCCAAGACGGCACCGTCGGCGCCGAGACTGACCTCGATGGCGCGCCCAATTTCAGCATGCGCCGGAGCCGCGAAACCAGCACCAACGATGCGCTTCAAGACGGCAAAAGGCAAGGCGCTAGGGGCCTGCACTAGCACCTCCAGCGTCGTGCGCTCCATTCGGTTAACCGGGTCTGAGAGGTTCACGGATGCAAACTCGAAATGATTAGACGCGTCAAGCTCTTTGGGTTCACCGGAGGGCATTTCATTCGCCAGGCGCATCCCCGCGACCGCGTCATTTCTCGAAGCGTTTGCAGCGTTTTTAACAAACCCGGCGACATCGTTTGAATCAAGATTGGTCCAACCGGCAAGCTCGCGAACATAAGCAGACTGAACCACCGAGTCGCGAATACCCGCGACGATGGCTGAAGCCGCGCGCGCCGCTGATACCCGACCCTCGAGTGAATCCAAATCGAAATTGGCAAGTTTCTGCTTGATGGCAAACTCAAATAATGGCCGGCGCGCGGCGATCATGGCCACGACTGCCTCATCTCCCCTTTGTGAACGCAGATCACAAGGGTCCAGTCCATCAGGCCCAACCGCAACAAAAGTAGCGGCGCCAAACTTATGGCTGTCAGCAAAGGCTCGCATTGCAGCTTTCTGTCCCGCAGCGTCGGGGTCGAAAGTGAAAATCACCTCTGCAGGAGCTTCAGACTGTCCGCTTAAAAGTCGATTCAGGGTGCGGATGTGATCGTCTCCGAAAGCTGTACCGCAGGTGGCCACCGCGGTCGTGACACCTGCAAGGTGGCAAGCCATAACATCGGTGTAGCCCTCAACCACGACAACTTTTTGAGTTTTTGCGATGTCTCGTTTTGCCAAATCGATTCCGTAAAGAACCTGAGACTTGTGATAAACAGCCGTGTCAGAGGTGTTGAGGTATTTTGGGCCGTTGTCGTCATCAAAAAGTTTGCGCGCGCCAAAGCCGATAACCTGGGCCGTAGTGTCGCGAATTGGCCAGATCAGGCGACCTCGAAATTTGTCGTAGACGCCTTTGTCGCCAAGGCTAGACAGGCCGGCGCCGACGAGCTCTTCAGCCGTAAAACCTTGACCCATCAGTTGGTCGCTTAGGTTGCGCCAACCCTGAGGCGCGTAGCCGATTCCGAACAACTTAGCTGCAGCTTGATCAAAGCCTCGGCCAGTCAAAAAGTTGCGCCCTACGGCTGCGCCATCCGTTGATAATTGACTCTCAAAGTAGGCAGCCGCCGCAGTGTTCGCTTCAAAAATGCGAGCGCGCTGGCCATATGCCGGGTCGGCACCGCCCTCTTCGTAAGTGAGTGTGAAGCCAATCTTAGACGCGACCTTTTCGACAGCTTCGGTGAAGCTCAGATTCTCGAGACGCTGCACGAACTTATAAACATCGCCACCTTCGCCGCATCCGAAGCAGTGATAGAAACCTTGAGAAGGACGAACGTTGAACGAAGGAGACTTTTCGTCGTGAAAAGGGCAAAGACCTTTCAGCGAACCTACCCCGCCAGTTCGAAGTGCTACGTATTCGCCAACGACGTCAGCAATGTTCGTGCGTGCCTTAACCGACTCAATGTCTTTTGCGCTTATCTTGCCGGCCATGTAAAAAGTCTAGTTTGCCGAGGCGACAAGCCTGTTGTGCCAAGTCAAAGCGCTCTGATCGGTGAGCGAAGCGATTTGGTCTAACACCACGCGATGTTTGGCAGCGTCATCGCGAGCTGACTGCCAAAAAATTGTATGAACCGGGTCGAACTCAGAACCATTGGCGGCCAATAAAGCATCCGCAAGCTCGCTCAAAATGGCGCGTTGCCACTCATAAAACGGGCGTCGAGATTCATGCGACATTAAAAACGCCGACACTAAACCTTTAAGTACCGCGATCTCAGCGGCGACAGCATCGGGAACCTTCACTCCAGACCTAAACCGGGTTAGAACCGGGCTCGAAGCCTGCGCAAAAGTGAAGTCGGTGGTCTGACCGACAAAGCGCCCGATTAGAGCACTAGATAGATTCTTGAGCCGGCCGAGGGCGGCAAGTGAGTGGTCAAACGAGGTCGGCCAGTATTCGAGCTGCTTGAGGTTTTCGAGCGCCTCTTCAAGTTGTGCCTTGGCAAGCGACCCGCCCTCCCAGTGTGCGATTTTCTCGAGGAGTTCCCGGGTAGCCGCAGGGTCGCCTATTACCGCCAGGTCGATGTAACCAGAAACGATTGCATCCTCGAAGTCGTGAACCGAATAGGCAACGTCGTCGGCGAAATCCATTACCTGCGATTCAGCGCACTTCAAAACACCCGCCGCTTCGGACCGGAACCACGCGAAGACTTCTTGGTCGTCGTCATAAACGCCGAACTTGGAGCTGCGATCAGCGCCGAGGTCAGTCACGGCGGCCATCCTCAACCAAGGATATTTGCAGGTCGCATCGAGTGAAGCGCGGGTCAAGTTCAGACCCAAAGAAGAACCATCGGCCGCAACAACTTTTGGTTCTAGCCGAGTGAGCAAACGAAGGGTTTGAGCGTTTCCTTCGAATCCCCCAAAGTCTGCTGCCCACTCATTCAGGGCGCGTTCGCCGTTGTGCCCAAAGGGCGGATGCCCAAGGTCGTGAGCGAGGCAAGCCATGTCAACGAGGTCGGCATTTAGCCCGAGATCAACGGCCATTTCGCGACCGATCTGTGCAACCTCGAGCGAGTGGGTAAGACGAGTGCGCGCGTAGTCTCCGTTTGCTGGAGACA
>Ga0209188_1000682_pt1 | contig 31514 bp, 26 predicted proteins | sample C_130625_EF_Meta_FD_187307 | JGI IMG/M metagenome (GOLD analysis project Ga0209188, IMG submission 187307) | Freshwater microbial communities from Lake Croche, Canada to study carbon cycling - C_130625_EF_MetaG (SPAdes) (version 2) | ecosystem: Environmental > Aquatic > Freshwater > Lake...
CATATTGTATAAATTTAAGGCCTATTAACAAGTAATTCACATCATAATTATGGCTAATTTACAATGTGTAAGGGGGTCAATATTTGATTAAATGATTGATATTCAATAACTTGAACTAAAATTAGTTACGATGCCCAACCTAAGTACGGAGGCAATATTTATTCTGGTAAAATCCTTGGAAAGGGCGGAAAAACGCAATTTCAAACTCTATGTAAAGCGTAATTCAGCCTCAGCTGATTTAAAAACTATTCTGTTATTTGATGCCCTTGATAAAATGAAGGTATATGATGAGGAGGAACTACTGCGCAAAAACGAATCAATTTCTAAACAACAACTCTCTAATTTAAAGGCCCATTTATACGATCAAGTTTTAGCCAGCTTAAGAGTGGTGAAGCAAAATGAAAATATAGATTTACAAATTCACGAGCAATTAGACCATGCTAAAATTTTATACAACAAAGGTTTATACATACAAAGCTTACGTGTTCTTGAAAAAATAAAAACTTTAACAAAACAAAATAATCAGGTTACTTATTTGTTACAGGTTTTATTTTTAGAAAAGAAAATTGAAGCCTTGCATATTACTAGAAGTATGCAAGACCGCGCTAAACAATTAAGTGAAGAGATAGATGAAGTGAATGCACGCTTAGATGAAATTGCAAAAATTTCAAATCTTTCTTTACAACTATATGGATGGTACATTCAACACGGTCATGCCCGTAATGATGAAGATAGGCTTGCATTAGATAGTTTGATGCAGGACCCTATTTTGGAAAAAGTAAAATCGTCTGTTGGGTTTTATGAAAAAATGTATTCTTACCAATGCTACTGCTGGTATGGTTTTATTACGCAGGATTTTCTAATGCATTATAGGTATGCTCAAAAATGGGTAGACTTATTTGATGCAACAGAGAATATGAAATTAATTGAAACGGTACAATATATTAAGGGACTTCATAATTTAATTACCTCACACTTTGATTTAAGAAATTTTGATAAATTAAATGAAACCATTGCTATTTTAGAAAATTATAGCAATACCCCTATTGTATTGAATAATAAAAATAATTTAATTCAAAGCTTTATTTACTTATACATAGCTAAGATAAATAAGCATTTTTTTGAGGGTAGTTTTAGTGAGGGACTTGCCATGATACCCGCTATGGAAGCCAAGTTGAAGGAAATTGAATTGTATTTAGATAGTCACCGCATACTAGTATTTTATTATAAAATTGCTTGTTTATATTTTGGTGCGGGTAAACCTGCCAAGGCTATTGACTACTTGAATAGAATTATTAATTGGAAATTGAATTTAAGAGACGATTTGCAATGTTATGCACGCTTACTTCATTTAATTGCACACTATGAGATGGGTAATACAGAAGTGGTGAATTATTTATCGAAATCGGTATACCGATTTATGTATAAAATGAAAAGCTTAAGTACGGTAGAAGAAGTGATGTTTAATTTCTTGAGAAACTCAATTCAAAGTGGTGCTGGGAATTCATTTACTGTTTTATTAGAAACCTTGCAACCCCTTACTACTAACAAATTAGAAAGTAGGGCCTTTATGTACTTAGATATTATTTCTTGGCTAGAAAGTAAAATTCAAGGTAAACAAGTGCAAACTATTATTAAAGAAAAATTTTTAGCTTCAAAATTTAATTAGCGCTTTATACATACATGGCGTCTATCTCTTTTTCAAAGTTCGCTAATACCACTTTTCTTCTCATACTTAATTTAGGAGTCATTTCACCGTTATCAATATTCCACTCTCTTGGTATTAAAGTAAATTTTTTAATTTGCTCTACTTGATTAAATAATTTGTTGTACTCGTCAATAATACCTTCTAACATAGCAAGTACTTTTGTATTTTTTATAATTTCTGCATTGCTTACATAGTCTATACCATTTTGTTTAGACCACTCTTTTAATTTTGCAAAAGAAGGCACTATTAGGGCGCTTACAAAACGTCTATTATCCCCTATGAGCATAATTTGTTCAATGAAAGGGCTTTCTTTCATTTTATTTTCAATAGGTTGAGGTGCTACATATTTACCCCCACTGGTTTTAAATAATTCCTTTTTACGATCGGTAATTTTTAAATACTTACCATCTTCTACCACACCTATATCTCCTGTATGTAACCAACCATCGATAATGGTTTCAGCTGTTAAATCGGGACGCTTATAATAACCCAACATTACACTTGGTCCTGCTACACATATTTCACCATCTGCTTCTATTTTGTACTGCACTCCTTCAATGACAGGGCCCACTGTTCCGTATTTAGAGCCACCTATATTTCTTTGGTTTACACTAATAATAGGACTATTCTCTGTTGGACCATAACCTTCATAAACGGGTATTTCTGCTGCATTAAAAATGCGTAGTAATTTTACTTGACAAGCAGCGCCTCCTGTAATAATAAATTTCACATTGCCTCCCACTGCTTCACGCCATTTTACAAATATTAATTTATTAGCAAGTTTTAATTGTGTTCGGTACCACCAAGATCCTGGAATTAAATTATCATATTTTTCTCCCAAGGCGACTGCCCAGAAAAATAATTTTCTTTTAATACCGGTTAACTCCTCTCCCTTTATCATAATTTTCTCAAACATCTTTTCTAAAAGCCTTGGCACAGTAGAGAATCCGTCTGGGGATACTTCTTTTAAATTATCACCAATAGTCTCTAAACTTTCAGCATAAAAAATACTCATGCCACTATATAAATAAATATAAGTAGCGAGTTTTTCAAAAATATGATTCAAGGGTAAGAAGCTAAGTACTTTTTGATTGGGTGCATCATTGAAAGGAAATGATTTTTTTCCCATCATTAAATTAAAATAAATATTTCTATGCGTTAACATTACGCCTTTCGGTGTGCCCGTAGTTCCTGAAGTATAAATAAAAGTAGTTACGTGGTCGACAGGAATGGTTTTTTTAATTTGCTCTACTTCTTTTAATAATTCTGCATCATTTTTTCTTAATTCAGTCCAATGTTTAGCCCCTGCAATATGATCGAAAGTATAAACCTCTTTTAAACATTCTACCTGGTCTTTGATAGACATCACTTTTTCATACAGTTCTTGGTTACTCGCGAACATATATTGAACAGAAGCGTCTTTTAATATAAAGATAAGTTCTAAAGGATTTGTAGTGGGATAAACAGGTACCCAAATGATGCCTAATTGTTGTGCAGCTAAATCGCCAAATACCCATTCAGGACGGTTGGTACTTATGACTGCAATTTTATCGCTGCTTTCTGGTGAAAAGTTATGAGCAGATAAACCTAGGCTTAATAAACCAGCACTTAATTCATTTGAAATTTGCGCTACCTCTTTGGTAGAATATGTACGCCAGGCTCCATTTTCTTTGGCAGCCAACATTTCCTCTTGAGGGAAATTTGTTAATTGATGTTCGATGCAATCAAAGAGTCTTTTAGATTCCATAAGGCAAGCAATATTGTGTAACAAAATACAATAATAGAGGCAGAAAAAAAAGAAAATTGGCTAGTAAATAAAGCTTAGAATACTAGTAAATCAAATGAGTAAGTATGCCATCTCTTAGTTTGGGTTCAAACCATGTGCTTTTAGGTGGCATAACTTCACCAGCATCCGCTATATTAAATAATTGATCGATGGTGACAGGATATAAACTAAAAGCCACAGCCATCTCACCGCTGTTCACTCTTTTTTCAAGTTCTGATAAACCTCTGATGCCACCTACAAAATCAATTCTTTTATCGGTTCTTTGATCGTGTATGCCTAAAACTTTTGATAAAATGGAATTAGATAAAATAGTTACATCTAATACACCAATAGGATCTGATGAATAAATACCTGGTTTCGCTGTTAATTGATACCAATTATTTTCTAAAAACATTCCAAAACTATGCAGGGCTGTAGGTTTGAAGGCCGACTCTTCTTTTTGTATAGTAAAATCCTGTTCAAGCGCTGCTATAAAATTAGCAGCAGATAATCCATTTAAATCTTTTACCACACGGTTGTAATCTAGTATGGCTAATTGATTAGAGGGAAATAAAGTTGTTAAAAAATAATCAGATACTTTTTTAGCTTCATCGCCAGGCTTCACAGCTTCTTCACTGATAGCTAATTTTACTTTAGCTGCTGAGGCGGCTCTATGATGACCATCGGCTATATAGGTGCAAGGCACTTCTGTTGCAAACAAGTTTGTGATTTGATCAATAATGGTTTCATCACTCACAGCCCATACAGTATGTTGAATACCATCATCTGCTGTAAAATCATAGACAGGGTTTTTAGTCATTTTCCATTTGTCTATAATTGTATCAATGCTTGCTTGATTGCGGTAGGCTAAAAACACATTGCCCGTTTGCGCGCCAGTTGTTTTAATATGATTGATTCTATCTAATTCTTTTTCAGGACGCGTGAATTCATGCTTTTTAATAATGCCATTATTATAATCATCAATGCTACTTGCACAAACTAAACCCGTTTGTGCACGGCCATCCATAATAAGTTGATAAATATAATAACAAGGCTTAGATTCTTTAAAAAGTACATCTCTTTGTATAAACGCATTTAAGTTTTCAAAAGCTAACTGATATACTTCTTTACTATGTACATCGATGTTTTCTGGCAAACCAATTTCACTTTTTGTAATATGCAAAAAAGAATAAGCATTTCCTACTGCTTCAATTTTTGCTTCTGCGCTATTTAATACATCGTATGGTTTGCTAGCAACTTGTTTTGCTAATTGAGGCTGAGGACGTAAAGCTTCAAAGGGACTTATTTTTGCCATGGGCGCGAAGTTCGTTCTTTTTGTTGAGAATTATATTTTTTCAGCGAATGATTTCATCAAGTTGCAGAAAGCTTCTACACTTGAATAAGGCAGGGCATTATACATGCTCACTCGAATGCCTCCTACTGTTCTATAACCTTTTACACCAATCATTCCCTCCCTTTTGCATAAAGATAAAAATGCTTCTTCTTGGGAAGCATCTGTTAAAAAGAAAACAGCATTCATAATACTTCTATCTTCTTTGGCAATAGGGCAATGAAAAGCGGGTAAACTATCAATGGTATTGTATAATAAATTAGACTTTGCTAAATTTTGTTTTTCCATCGCAGCTAAGCCGCCTTTTGCTTCTATCCAACGCAGGGTTAATAAGCTTACATATATAGAAAAAACGGGAGGTGTGTTTAATAAAGAACCCGCTTCAATATGTTTTTTATAATCTAATATGGCTGGAATTTTTCTATTAGTTTTTCCTAGAATATTTTTTTTAACTACCACCATTGTTACCCCTGCAGCGCCCATATTTTTTTGTGCACCTGCATAGATTAAATCGAATTGTTTGAAATGAGTGGGCCTACAAAATATATCAGAGCTCATATCGCCAATAAGTAAGGCAGAAGTCTGAGGATAGCTATGCCATTGGGTTCCCTCAACAGTATTATTAGTGGTAATATGTAAATAAGTTGCGTTTGAAGGAATGTCTAATACTTTATTTATATAAGTATGTTTTTTATCAGATGTATCTGCAACTACTTTTACAGGTCCAAATAAACTAGCTTCTTTCACTGCTTTATTGCCCCAAACTCCATTGTCACAAATTGCGGCTAATCCGTTTTCATCTAATAAATTCATGGGCACTTGCATAAACTGCATAGTGGCGCCCCCTTGTAAAAATAAAACTTCATAGGCATCATCTAAACCCATTAATCTTTTTACAATAGTTTGTGCTTCTGTAACCACTTCTACAAAATGTGATGTGCGATGTCCTATTTCTAAAATAGATAGACCTGTATTATTAAAATTATGAATAGCTGCTGAAGCTTGTTCTAAAACTTCTTCTGGTAATATAGAGGGGCCTGAATTAAAATTGTGCAATTGCATTATATTAGTATAAATTATCTATTAGGTTATTGTATAGTAGGTTCTTATATTTCAGCCTCTTTGTTTGTTGTAAGCTCGTCAACTGTAGTCACACCCCCTGATATAGCATATTTCATGGCCTCTGCAGCATTAATATGTTTGGGTAATTTTCTTGTTTTGGAAAGAGGTATAATAAAAGAAATACCAGATATCGCATAGGAATGTGGCACATACACTGTTACATAATCTTTTAATCCTAAATGTTCACAATTTTCCTGTGTAATAAATCCAATTCTCCAAACATCTTCAGCGTCAATACAAACTAAAACAGGCTTATCAAATTTTTTGTTATTGCCTGCAAAAGCTTCTAAAAAATCTTTTACTGAAGAATAAATAATTTTTACGCCAGGTGTTTTTTCTAAAATTTTATCAAAGATGGACATGAGTCTTTCTACAAAAAATAATGAAGACAACCAACCTACTACTAATACTAATACAAGGGCAACTAAAAAACCTAGTCCTGTTACTTTAGGTATTTGACCATTGACTAAAGCAAACTGTTGAGGTAAAATAAAATTTAGCAGATTGGGCAGAAAATTATCGACCCAATTAAATAAACTTACGATAACCCAAATGGTGACTCCTATTGGTGCCAGCACTATGACCCCTTGAAAAAAACGCTGTGCTAAGGCAGATACTATTTTTTGTTGGATGAATTGACGCCTGATATTGGGCATTTGGACTAGTATTTAGGCCCAAATTTCAAACAAATTTGCCATTTGGCACAAATAATAAAAAAATAAGCTTGGAAACTTTGAAAACGAATAAAGTTTCTGTAGTTTTGCGCCTCCAAAACAAAGTATGCAAGATAGAATTCTCCATAAAGCCCGCGAATTGATGTTCCAAACAGGGGTCAAACATGTAACTATGGACGACCTAGCTAATCAATTGGGCATAAGTAAAAAAACTATTTATCAATATTTTAAGGATAAAGACGCCTTGGTAAGTTCTGTGGTGGAATATGAACTAGTTAACCATGCCCAATTATGTAATCAAAGCATGGAAGCTGCTGATAATGCTGTACATGAAATTTTCTTATTAATGAAGGTGATTCAGGAAATGTTTAATAAAATGAACCCCCTTGCTTTATTTGAGATTGAAAAATATTATCCCTTAGCATATGAAAAAATAAAAAACCATAAGGACGATTATATTTTTTCTATGATTAGCTCGAATTTAGAAAAAGGCATTGCAGAGGGATTATACAGAAAAGATGTGGACGTAACTATTCTTTCTAAATATAGATTAGAGACAAGTTTAATTCCATTTAATATTCACGTTTTTCATCCTACCAAATTTGATATGTTAAAAGTGAATTTACAAATTATTGAGCATTTTGTATATGGGGTAGCCACATTAGAAGGACATCATCTTATGGATAACTATAAACTAAGTAATCATAATGCATAATAGCTAAAAAAATATTGGAACCATAAGTTTAGAAAACAAAAAATAAATAAATATAATTTAATAAATAAAAAATGAAATATCTATTCCTCTTACTAGTTCTGCTTGTTCAAAGTCAACTACTTAATGCACAAACAGAAATTAAACCTTTACATTCTTTTTCATTGAATGATTGTGTAATGTTTGCTCAAAAAAACAATGTACAAGTAAAAAATTCTTTATTAGCTATTGATGCACAAGTACAAACCAATAGAGAAATTGCTGCAGCTGCATATCCTAGTATAGGAACGAATGTAAGCGGTACCGATTATTTAAAAATACCTACATCCTTACTACCGGCACAAATATTTGGAGGACCTGCAGGTACTTTTATTCCAGTTCAATTTGGGACAAAGTTCAATGCAAACTATGGAGCTAACCTACAACAATTACTTTTTGATGGACAAGTTTTTGTAGCCTTACAAGCGCGTGCTACTTCTTTAGATATGCAAAGAAAAAATGCAGCAGTAACTGAAGAAGCCATTAAAGCAAATATTTACAAGATATACTATCAGTTATCGGCCAGTAAAACACAGTTAAATATTTTAGATGCCAATATTGAGCGCTTAAACAAATTAGCGCATGATGCACAAATTATGTACAATAATGGTTTTGCTGAAAAATTAGATGTAGATAAAGTAAGTGTTCAATTAAACAACTTACAAACTGAAAAAATTAAAGCCAATAATGCAGTTGCCATTGGGTTTATGGGATTAAAAATGTTAATGGGCATGCCTGTTAGAGACAGCCTTGAACTAACTGAAGTAATTAATGAAAAAAGTTTGAGTACCGATGTGTTATTAGAAAATGATTTTGAATATGGCGTTAGAAAAGACTATCAATATTTAAGCGCTGTAAAAAAATTAACAAATTATAATGTAAAACGTTACGAATTAAGTTATTTACCTACAGTTAGTATGTCTGGGGCATATTCTAAAAATGCGCAACGTTCTAATTTTGACTTTTTTGAAGGTGGTAATTGGTTTACCACTTCACTAGTTAGTTTAAATATTAACATGCCATTGTTTGCTGGTTTTGCTAGAGATGCAAGAGTGAAAAGAACAAAGATTGAATTAAAGCAAATTGAAAATCAAATAGATGCGTTGAAAAATAATATTGACAACGAAATTACACAGGCTAAATTAAATTATATGTCTTCAGTAGCAACTGTATCATTCCAAAAAAAGAATATGCAATTGGCTGAAAATGTATATCAACAAACAAAAAAGAAATTTGAAGCTGGTACAGGTTCTAATACAGAAATATCAGCTGCTCAAGCCGATTTAGTAAGTGCTCAAAATAATTTCATGAATGCTTTATATACAGCACTCATAGCCAAAGTAGATCTATTAAAAGCCTCTGGTAAACTATAAAATTCAATAATCAAATAATAAAAATAATAATAATGAAAAATATATCTACAGTCTTAACAGGTACTTTAATCTTATTTGCCATTGCTTGTGGTGGTGGTGGAAATAGCTTAGAAAAACAGAAAGCAAGTTTAGCTTCCTTAAAAAAAGAAAGCCTAAGTTTAAATGCAAAAATTGCCACACTTGAAAAAGAAATTGCGAAAGCAGGTGGAGCAGAAACAGTAAAGTCAATACTAGTAGCAGTAGCGCCTTTATCAAAACAAAACTTCACTCATTTTATTGAGCTACAAGGAAAGGTAGAGTCTGAAAGCGTTTCTTTTGTGACACCTCGTGCAGGTGGAGGTCAAGTGAAAGGCTTATTTATAAAAAGAGGTGATTATGTTAAAAAGGGTCAGTTAGTATTACAATTAGACAATAGCTTAATTAAACAAAGCGCTGCTGCAGCTAGTCAAAATATTGAAACATTAAAATCACAGGCAGCCTTAGCTAAATCGGTTTATGAAAAACAAAAGAACTTATGGGATCAAAATATAGGTAGCGAAATACAATTATTAACAGCAAAAACCAATGCAGAAGCTTTGGCTAGTCAATTAAAAGCAGCTTCAGAGCAATTAGGCATGGTACGTGACCAACTAGCTTATACCAGTGTATACAGTGATGTGGATGGAGTAGCAGAAGAAGTGAATGTAAAAGTGGGTGAACTTTTTATGGGCCCTGGTCAAATAAAAATTGTAAATACGACTCATTTAAAATTAACGACCATGATACCTGAGAACTATGCAGGTAAAATTAAAATAGGCACTGAAACAAGTTTAAATTTTCCAGATATTCAAAAAGTTATTGAAGCTAAAATATCAGTGGTAGGTAATGTGATTGACCCACTTAGTAGAAGTTTTTATATAGAAGCCAAATTACCAATGGATAAAAATTTCCGCCCTAACCAATTAGTACAAGTTAAAATTAAGGATTACGAAAAAAAGGATGCGATTAGCGCTCCCATTAATTTGTTACAAAATGATGAAAAAGGAAAGTTTATATATGTAGCCGTAATGGAAAATGGAAAACTAATGGCTCGTAAAAAAGCAGTAACAGTGGGACAATATTATGGTAATAATATAGAAATTTTAACAGGCTTAGTGGCTGGTGATAATATAATCACCGAAGGGTATCAGTCTTTATTTGATGGCCAAAACATTACCACTTCGGATAAATAATTAAAAAATAAAGCTTAATAGATCATTATGTCGACTATCAATAAAATAAAAGAAAAGTTCAAGGAGTTTAAACCCACTTCTTGGGCTATTACCAATAAGACCACTATTTATTTAGTGATGTTGTTTCTTAGCTTGGGAGGAATTTATCAATTCCTTACACTTCCTAAAGAGAATTTTCCAGAAGTAGTTATACCAAATATATTTGTACAAACAGTTTATGTAGGTAACTCACCTAAGGATATCGAAAACTTAGTCACCCGCCCTCTTGAAAAACAAATTAAGAGTATTAGTGGCGTAAAAATTAGCAAGTTCACTTCTACCTCTCAACAAGATTTTTCTGCTATTACCATTGAGTTTAGCACCGATGTTAAACCAGAAATTGCTTTACAAAAAGTAAAAGATGCAGTAGATAAAGCTAAGTCGGATTTACCCACTGATTTAACACAACAGCCTAGAGTCATTGAATTAAATATCAGTGACATGCCTATTATGTATGTGAATATTAGCGGTAATTATAGTCCCGTTCAATTAAAAAAATATGCTGACGATTTAAAAGATAAATTAGAAAGTATATCCCAAATTAATAGAATTGATTTAGTAGGTGCGCCTGAAAGAGAGTTTCAAATTAATGTAGATAACTATAGAATGCAAAGTTCAGGTATCACATTTGATGATATTACCGCTGCTATTCAAAGAGAGAACTTAGACTTATCAGGTGGTTTATTAGAAGTAGGAACCATGAACCGTAACCTTCAATTAAAAGGTCAACTAAAAAATGCAAATGATATTGCTAATATTATTGTACGTAACACCAATGGTGCTCCTATTTATTTAAGAGACGTTGCCTCTATTAAAGATACAGTGAAGAACAATGAAAGCTATGCGCGTTTAAATGGCAAGAATGTACTTACGCTAAATATTGTTAAGCGTAATGGTGAAAACTTAATTGCCACTACAGAAGCCGTTAAGAAAATAGTAGACGATGCCATTGCCAATGATTTACCTAAAGATGTAAATTTGGTTATTTCTGGTGATCAAAGTATTAGAACTAAAAGTTCATTTACCGATTTAGTAAACTCTATTGTCATAGGTTTCATATTAGTATTAGTTGTACTTATGTTTTTTATGGGTGTGACCAATGCCTTCTTTGTAGCTTTATCAGTGCCTTTGAGTATGTTTGTAGCTTTTGTATTTTTACCAGCAGGTGATTTATTAGTAGGTTCACATATTACCTTAAACTTCATGGTTTTATTTGCCCTCTTATTTGGACTGGGCATTATTGTGGATGATGCTATTGTGGTTATTGAAAACACACACCGTATATTCATTAATGGTAAAGGAAAATTAACGGCTACCACTTCCGCTAAAATGGCGGCTGGTGAAGTTTTTGTTCCTGTACTTGCAGGTACGATTACTACCTTAGCCCCTTTCTTTCCTTTATTATTCTGGCCTGGTATTATTGGTAAGTTTATGATTTACCTGCCCGCCATGTTAATATTTACTTTAGCGGCTTCCTTAGTAGTGGCCTTTATCATGAATCCTGTATTTGCAGTAGATTTCATGAACCATGAAGAAGTAAAATCAGAGGAACCCAAATCGGCTATGTTTAAGAAAAGAAATTTCTGGATTCCTATTGGAGTAGGCATATTACTAGACTTTATGGGCTTTACTTTCCTAGGAAATTTATTGATCTTCTTTATGATTTTAGTAGTCGCTAATAAATATTTTATCAGCGATTTAATTGAAAAATTTCAGACACGTACCTTACCTAAATTAATGGAATCTTATGAAACAATTTTACGTCGTGCATTAAATGGCTGGAGACCCGTTAAATTACTAATTGGCACATTTGTTTTACTAATTTTTTCATTTGTATTTTTTGGAATTAATATTAGTACTGGTAGAGTGGGTATCGAATTTTTTCCTCAAGGAGATCCGAACCAAATATATGTGTATTTGAAATTACCGGTGGGAAGTAAAGTAAACTACACCGATTCAATTACTAAAATAGTAGAACAAAAAGTAGCCAAGGCTTTGGATATGAATAATTCTAAAAAGAACCCACTAGTAGAAAGTATTATTAGTAATGTGGCCGTGGGTGCTGGAGATCCAATGCGTGGAGACAGAAGTGCAAGATCTGAATTAGGTCGTGTGCAAGTGAACTTTGTGGAATATGAAAAAAGGAATGGTAAATCTACAGCGCCATATTTAGATGCTATACGTGCCGAGATGAAAGGTATACCTGGTGCTGATTTCACAGTTGCACAAGAATCAAGTGGTCCACCCACAGAGCCACCAGTAAATATAGAAATTCAAGGAGATGATTTTGACAAATTAGTTAAAACATCAGTAGGCTTAAAAAATTATTTAGACGCTGCCCAAATTCCAGGTATTGATGGATTAAAGATGGATGTAGATTTAGTGAATCCAGAATTAACCCTAACTATTGATAGAGACCGCGCTTTAATTGAAGGGGTAAGTAGTGCACAAGTGGGTATGCAAATTCGTACAGCCTTGTTTGGTAAAGAAGTGTCTAAAATTAAAGATGGCAAAGACGAATACAAGATTCAATTAAGAAATGAAGTTTTACAAAGAAATAATTTAGTTGATCTTTTAAATATGCGTTTATCATTTAGAGATATGGCAGCAGGAGGTATGGTAAAAAATATTCCAATTAGCTCACTTGTGAAAGTAGAACCTACCAACACCTTTGGCAGCATTAATCGAAAAAATCAAAAAAGATTAATTCAATTAAGATCCAATGTTAAATTAGACCAAGGTTTTAATCCAACTGCAGTGAATGCTGTCATTGCTCAATATATTGGAAACTTCAAAGGTATTTCTGAAGGAGTGACTGTTAAACAAACCGGAGAGAACGAACAACAATTAGAAACAGTTGCGTTTCTAGGAAAGGCCTTAGTGATTGCTTTAATGCTAATTCTATTTACACTGGTATTACAGTTCAACTCTATTTCTAAATCGGTGATTATTTTAACAGAAATATTATTTAGTATCATTGGTGTGCTTTTAGGCTTCTCGATATTTGGAATGAAGGTTTCAGGTGTAATGACAGGCTTAGGTATTGTAGGCCTTGCGGGTATTGTGGTGAAAAATGGAATACTAGTAATTGAATTTGCAGATGAATTAAGATCGAGAGGCTATAAGACAAGAGAGGCTGTTATTCAAGCAGGAAAGACAAGAATTATTCCCGTTCTATTAACAGCCCTTGCTGCTATTTTAGGTTTCTTACCCATTGCCATTGGTTTCAATATAAATTTCGTGACTTTATTTAGCGAGTTAAATCCACATATTTTCTTTGGAGGGGATAATGTTGCTTTTTGGAAGCCATTAAGTTGGACCATTATTTATGGATTAGCTTTTGCATTTTTCATGACTTTGTTTATTGTACCAGCCATGTATTTAATAGCAGAGCGTTTACGCCGCCCAATGCGCCGTCATTTTGGTGGTAAGTGGATTAGTATGCTAGGTATACCTCCATTAACTTTTATATTTATTCCATTAATGTTTGTTACTACTTACATTCATAGAAAGAATCAAAAAAGAAGAATGAATAATAATAATGCGAATGGAGATAAAATAATAAATGGTTCTTGGTATTAACACAATGACTATTTAATTATTCAATAATTAATTGAATACATAAAAACCAGCTTTTGAAAAAGAGCTGGTTTTTTTATGCCATTAAATGCGTTCCTTACTCAATATGAGTACCCTCTTCGATACTAGTAATATATATAGCTAATGTTTTATGCATTAATTGGGCATAGCTAGTAGTAATTTTTTTTGTAATTTCTTCAATACTAGAAGTTTTGATTATGTTAATTGTGCAGCCACCAAAGCCTCCTCCCATCATTCTGGCACCTAATACATTTTCGTTATTAGAAACTGCCTCAACTAAAAAATCTAATTCAGGGCAACTCACTTCATATAATTTCGATAATCCTTCATGTGTTTCAAACATTTTCTTTCCAAAGGCTTGTATATCACCTTTTATTAAATCCTGTACGGCTAATTCTACACGCTGAATTTCTTCCACTACATATTTACACCTTTGATAAACCTTTGAGCCACTGAGATCATTGGAAGCCAAAGATGCTTCTACTTGTTCTAGACTAATATCTCTGAATGTTTTAACGGATGGGTATTTTTCTTGAATTTTTGTAAGTCCACTCTCACACTCTAATCTACGGGTATTATATTCAGAAGAAGCAAGCTCATGTTTAATTTGAGTATCAAATAATACAATACTATAGTTTTCTAATTCAATGGGATAATAGGTATAGGCTAAACTATCACAGTCTAATAAAATGGCTTTGTTTTTTTGTCCATGTAAACTTGCAAACATATCCATTAAACCACAATGCACACCTGCAAATTTATGTTCTGCTTTTTGAGCCATTAAGGCCATTTGCATTTTAGTAAGTGATAAATTGTATAATTCATTGAGCGCAAATATTACCGCAGACTCAAGAGCAGCAGAGCTTGATAGGCCAGCGCCTAGTGGAATATTGCCTTGAATACAAATATTGAAACCAGTTGTTAAGTCTTTTTCAATACTAGCAACATTATTTTCAGTATTCAAAACCTGATCCACTACCCCAATTATATAATTAACCCATTGTGTAGTATGAGGCGTTAGGTTATGAGTAGGTACTATGATGGTCTGTTCTAAATCAAGAGCCACCATTTGTATTAAGCCATCTGTTCTTTTACCTATAGCTACTTCAATAAACTTATCAATGGATGCGGGTAGCACAAAGCCATGGTTATAATCGATGTGTTCTCCTATTAAATTTATTCTTCCTGGAGACTTTACAACTATAGCAGGGGACTGATTAAAATGATTTAAAAACTGACTGCGTATAGCTAACATTGGATAACTAAAAAATTAAATATACATTTTAAAAACTCAATTGATTAGAGATACGTTTTAATTCTATCTCTGCTACTTTCGCTGTATATTTTAAACTTATTAATCTGAAGCCAGCAGTTTCAAAACTTTGTTGAGCTTGTTTTACATCTACCATCGTTGCTTGACCTAATTGATATTTTTGCATCACTAAATTAAGTAGGGCCTGTGTCATACTATAATTATCGGTTTCAATAGGTAATTGCTCAATACTATTTTTATACGCGTCAAAAGTTTTATAAGCATTCGTAAAAATATCTTTACTTAAGCTTTGTGCTTGTAATTCAGCATTTTTTGAACTTATTCTAGCATTGGATACTGTTTTTTTAGAAGCCCCACCTACATATAAAGGAATAGATAAGTTAATGCCTAAAAATGGACCCTGTGTTTCATTCAATAAACTAAAACCCGCAGCAGAACTACTACTATTTACAGTATAACCGGTACTAGCTCTTAGTGTAGGATACATTAAAGCCTTGGTTTCTTTTTCTAATTGCTGATTAATTTTTATTTGTGTGCTTAAAGCAGCCAGTTGTGGATTATTGTTCAATCCTACTGAAATACTATTAGCCCCTTTATCAAAGCTTAATTGATTATCTATTGAAATAGTATCATTAATGATAATAGAGGAGGAAATATCTTCGTTGCTATTAATTGTTCTAGCTAAATCGGTTTTAGCCTGTGCTATAATTAAAAGTTGATTTTGTTTGGCTTGCAATAAGGCGTTTAAATCTATACTAGATTGCAATATATCGGTTTGATTTGCTACTCCTATTTGTTGTCTTGTTTTTACAATGTCTAGTCGTTGTTGACTCGCCTCAATAGATTTTTCAATTGTTTTTAAATAAGCTTGTTGACGCACCACATTATAGTATTGTTGCATTACTTGGGCCGTTGTATTTTGCATTTGTGATTGCAATAAAAATCCATTCTGCTTTTCAATCATGGCTAAGCGGTCCTTATACGCCATTATTCTATAGCCATTAAAAATAATGATAGAGGCTGTAAGCCCTGCTGTTAATGTATTTCCGTCTACTCCAGTTTTAGTTGTATTACGTGTTGGGTCGGCAAATTGTTGTTGAATAGTGGATAGAGATTTATTATTATTAGCAGTAGCTGTTAAACTGGGCAATGCGCCTGCCACGCCATAATCATTATTATTTTTAGAAATGCTTAAATTATTCTCCACTAATTGGATATCGTAACTATTTTGAATGGCTGTTTTAATAGCATCTTTTAGCGTTAATGTCTTTTGTGCATTGGCAATATTGGAAGACAATACCGTGAAACAAAGAAAAATGAATAGAGAATTTAATTTTTGCATACTTTAAAATTAAGATAGCGAAGGAGAAACACAATAAAAATTACATCAGTGGTTGAATCATAAAATTTTAAGTTACTACTAGTCCACCAAGGTACCTATAGCAGCGCCTTGCACAACTTTTAATAAGTTTCCAGGTTGGTTTATATCAAATACAATAATAGGTAATTTGTTTTCCATGCATAAAGTGAATGCAGTGGTATCCATTACTTTTAAGTTCTTGGATATACATTCTTGGAAGCTAATTTTTTCAAATTTGACAGCAGTAGGATTTTTTTCAGGATCACTATCATATACTCCATCTACACGGGTTCCTTTTAAAATAACATCGGCCTTCATTTCAATCGCGCGAAGAGAACCAGCAGTATCGGTTGTGAAATAAGGATTACCAGTACCTGCTCCAAAAATAACTACACGTCCTTTCTCTAAATGTCGAAGTGCTTTACGACGAATATAAGGTTCTGCTACTTGCTCCATAACTATGGCCGATTGTAAACGTGTATATACACCAATTTTTTCTAGCATAGCTTGAATAGCCATAGCATTAATTACAGTAGCTAGCATACCCATATAATCTCCATGTGCTCGTTCAATACCACTATCGGCCTCATTCATTCCTCTATATATATTACCTCCGCCAATGACAATGGCTACTTGTACACCCAAATCCACTACTTGCTTAATTTCATTGGCATATTGTTCAATAATTTTAGGATCAAAGGGGTCTCCATTTTTTTGATTTCCAAGTAATGCCTCACCAGATAATTTCAATAATACACGCTTGTATTTTGGCAACATAGTTATGCTTATTTAATACTTGCAAGATAAGAATTTTGGGGCAACAAAAAAGGGTACCCCCGATTACTCGGGGGAACCCTTTATATTTCTTTAGAATTTTTTATTCTTATCCCAAGGCTACACGCTTGAATTCAGTCACTTTTAATGCACCGTCCACTGATTTTACATATTCACCTACAGTTTTACCACCATCTTTTACAAAAGCTTGTGCTAATAAGGTTTGCTCTTTAAAGAAAGAGTTGATTTTACCTTCAGCAATTTTTGCAATCATTTCTTCTGGTTTACCTGCCATTTTAGGATCTTCTTTCATGGTATCAATAATGATAGCACGCTCACGAGCAACTGTTTCAGCAGGTACTGATTCAGGATCTACTGCTACTGGGTTCATCGCTGCAATTTGCATAGCTAAGTCTTTACCTACTTCAGCAGCTTCTGCACTTAATCCTACTAATACGCCCATTCTGTATGCACCATGTATATAAGAAGATACATAAGCTGCGTCTACTCTTTCAAATTTAGCGACTCCAATTTTTTCTCCGATAGAAGCTAATTTATCATTAATCATGTCAGACACTTTAGTGCCATTCACGCTTACTTCATTTAATTCTTCTGCAGATTTTACATTGTTCGCTACTGCAGCATCTGCGATAATTTGTGCAAAGGCTACGAATTCAGCATTCTTAGAAACGAAATCTGTTTCACAAGAAATACAAACTACAAAACCTGTTTTATGATCGGCAGAAGTTTGTGCAATAATTACACCTTCTTTTGCCTCACGATCGCTTCGCTTAGCGGCTACTTTCTGACCTTGCTTGCGTAACCAATCAATGGCTGCTTCAAAATCGTTATTGGTTTCTGTTAATGCTTTTCTGCAATCCATCATACCAGCACCTGTTGCTTGACGTAATTTATTAATGTCAGCAGCTGTTATTGTACTCATAAAATATATTTTAAAATAAGATTGTTAAAAAATTGGATACTTGTTTGTATCTAGTAAAAACAATTGGGTCATTAGTATCCCAAGGACACCAATAACCCAATTGGTTAATATTTATTTACCTGCTGGGCGGCGTGTACTTTGAATACGACGCTTAGGAGCACCTGGAGCTGTTGGAGCAGCACCCGCACCACGCTTACCTCTTCCACCTTCAGCGTTCGCCTCGGCTTCCATACGTTTTGCTTTTGCTTCGTTTTCATTGTTGCCTTCTTCAGTATCGCCTTCGTCATCTTTAGAAGCTTGACGCTCAGCTAAACCTTCCGCGATAGCAGCAGTAATATAGTTTGTAATAATAGCAATAGATTTTGTTGCATCATCATTTGCAGGAATAGAGAAATCTACTTTGTTAGGATCACAGTTAGTATCTACCATACCAAATGTTTGAATACCTAAACGTTTTGCTTCTGCAAGTGCAATATGCTCATGTCCTATGTCTACTAAGAATAAAGCAGCTGGTAAACGACCCAATTGAGCAATACCACCTAATACTTTTTCCATTTTATCTTTATCACGACCTAATGTTAAACGCTCTTTTTTAGTTAAGCTTTCAGCACTTCCGTCAGCTAACATTTTTTCAATGCTTTGCATTTTCTTTACGCTCTTACGAACAGTATTGAAGTTAGTCAACATACCGCCTAACCAACGCTCTGTAGCGTAAGGCATGTTTACTTTTTTAGCACACTCACTTACAATTTCTTTCGCTTGCTTTTTAGTAGCAACGAACATGATTTTCTTACCACTTTTAGCAATTTGCTTTAAAGCAGCAGCTGTTTCTTGTAAATGATCGACAGTTTTATTTAAGTCGATAATATGTATTCCTTTTTTCTCTGCGAAAATATAAGGTAACATTTTAGGGTTCCACTTCTTCTTAAGGTGACCAAAGTGTACGCCGGCCTCCAGTAATTGCTGTTGTAATGAAGTGTTATTTTCCATTTGTATAATTTGTTATAATGAATTAATGTTAAGGTTGTTGGATTAACGTTTGCTGAACTGGAAGCTTCTACGTGCTTTCTTATGTCCGAATTTCTTACGCTCAACGCTACGAGAGTCACGCGTTAATTGTCCGGCTGCTTTTAAAGCAGGACGTAATTCAGGATTTAGTTCTATTAATACGCGCGCAATACCTAATTTGGCTGCTTCGGCTTGGCCTTTTAAACCACCACCTTGTGCGTTAATTACGATATCATATTTACCAAGTACATCCGCTAATTTCAAAGGAGCTTCAACTTGATTTTGTAAATACACTAAAGGAAAATAGTGTTTGTAATCTTTGTCGTTCACGGTAATTTTTCCACTACCCTTACTAACAAAGACGCGTGTTACTGCTTCCTTACGACGACCAACTGCATTTGTTTGCTTTTCCATTTATTTATATTTGGAATTAATTAAAATTTAAATTCTTTAGGTTGTTGTGCAGTATGAGGGTGTTTGTCACCAGCATATACAAACAATTTTTTAACCATCTTACGTCCTAAACGATTTTTAGGTAACATACCTTTAACCGCTCTTTCCATAATTACTTCTGGACGACGCTTGATTAAGTCTTCTGCAGCTTCTTCTTTCTTACCACCTGGGTAACCAGAATAGTTTAAGTATTGTTTATCGTGGAATTTATTTCCAGTCAACTTTACTTTTTCTGCATTAATGATAATTACATAGTCTCCGCAATCAACGTGCGGTGTGTAATAAGCTTTGTTCTTACCACGTAGAACAGCTGCGATTTTTGAAGCAATACGTCCTACGGTTTGATTAGTACCATCAACAATGTACCAGCCATGTTTAACGGTAGCCGCGTTGGCGTGCTTCGTGGTGAAATGTAGTTTACTCATAATTCTTTGTTTTAATGAGGCTGCGCTATCCCGTCAGCCATAAAATTTCCCTGTTTTATAAGGGAGGGCAAAGGTAAGGGGGGATTTTGAGTTTTCCCAAGAATTTGGGCATTGTTTTTTTATCGCATCTTTATAACTAATTGATAATCAATAATATTTTTGTATCGTAAAATAGATGATACTAAATAGGTGCTGAAAATCAGATAGTTATACAAAGAACGCCAGGCTCAGATTCAAAGTTTTGAGCTTGGATTAACCAGTTTTTGGCAATTCTAGCCTATTTTTAAGCAGCTTCTTAAAAAAGCATGTCATTATATATGTATCAAAAATTTCAAGCCAATCAAATTTTTACCGGAACCGAGCTTTTGGAGGACCAACTGGTTTTAATCACCCAAAACAATGGGACCATTGAGGCCTTGGTAGGCATTGAAGAGGCTGGAGATGATATTCAGAGTTTTGAAGGAATTATTAGTCCAGGTTTTGTCAATGCACATTGCCATTTGGAACTATCACATATGAAAGGCATGATTCCTGCACATTCAGGATTACAAGAATTTGTAAAACAAATTGTAGCCTTAAGAAAAGTAGAAGAGCATATTGTTGAAGAAGCCATTATTGCGGCTGAAAATGAAATGTATAATAATGGCATTGTAGCGGTAGGTGATATTTGCAATACACTTGATACACTTAGTATAAAACAAAAACACAAATTGGCTTATTATAGTTTTGTGGAATTATACGATTTAGATCCGACACGTTCTTACGATAAAATAAATGCGGGTGTAAAAATGCAAGAGGCTTTTGAACAAAATTGTGTGCGTGCTTCCTTGGTTCCCCATGCACCTTATTCCGTAAGTTTTAATTTATGGAAATTATTATCTAATCATTTTGGTGCACATACTATTACAATGCATAACCAAGAAACATTGGATGAAAATGAATTCTTTGAAAAAAAGACGGGAAGTTTTTTAGGTATGTATGAAAGAACCAAGGTTTCCCTAGATTTTTTTGAAGCCACAGGGCTCAGTAGTTTGCAATCGGTACTTCCTTATTTTAAAAAAGCAGCTAGCAGTATTTTAGTGCATAACAGTTTTACAAGTGCTTCAGATATTAAAGCTGTTCAAAAAGAAATGCCCAATAGCTTTTGGTGTTTATGTCCTAATGCCAACCAATATATCGAAGAAACTATGCCACCTATTGAATTGTTGCGTACTAATAATGCTGTGATAGTAATAGGTACTGATAGTTATGCGAGTAATTGGTCTTTAAATATTTTAGATGAAATAAAAACTATTCAAAAACATAATCCTTCCATTCCACTTGGCGAAATGCTGGGCTGGGCTACTATCAATGGGGCACGTGCCTTACAAATGGAAGCAGGCCTGGGAAGTTTTGAAAAAGGAAAAAAACCAGGACTTGTTTTAATTAAGGGCGCTGATACCAATGGTCTTCTTTCAAAAACAAGTTCTGCCCAAAGACTTATTTAATAATTATTTCTAGCAACTAATACAAACTACTTACTAATACAAATTCGGATAGTCTGTAATAATACCATCCACCTTTAACTCTATCAAAGCATTTATTTCTTCTTTGGTATTCACTGTCCAAGGAATGACTTGAATATTTTTTTGATGGCAGTAGTCCACCATTGCTTTATTTACATATTTATATTCTGGACTATAAATTGTTGGCTTAAAACCTAGTAACGCTATTTGTTTTTCAGCATTGGCAGATTCTGCACCAAATACTAAATAAGAAGTTTTAATACTAGGATATTTTTCATGCAGTACACGAAGGGGTCTTAGATCAAAACTTTGAATACTTGTACGATTTAAAATATTTTTATTTTGTAAAATATTTACGACTAATTCTACAAACTCATCGGGAGCTGGATGTTCTATAATATCTTTGCCATCTACCGATTTTATCTCAATATTATAATTCATTTTTCTACCTATAGTCTTCGACTTTGTTTCTACGCTATCTATTAAACTGCTAAGAGTTGGAATTGATGCCGCTAATTTTTTTTGACCCGTAAAACCAGGATGTATTTTTAAACCCACATCATATTTTTCTAAAGCAACATAATCCATTTGATAAATAATATTTTTATTCAGTTCGTTTGCTTTAATATAAGTTCCATCGGGCTTAGTGGTTATAAGTGGATTTAAAATAGGATCATGTGATACCACTACTTGTTTATCCTTGGTAATGGCTAAATCCATTTCAAGGGTGCTTACTTTTTTGTTATCCATTACCGCTAACATAGCAGCAATGGTATTTTCAGGCATTAAGCCCCTGCCTCCACGGTGCGCTTGATAATCCAATTTAATTTTTTTAATGCTTGTAGGCTGGATAATGGAACAGCTAGTAAAGGTTCCAAGCATTAAAACAACTGCGATATTGAGGTTAAATTTCATAAATCTATATTAGTATAAAGCTATTTAATTTTAGAAAATACGAGTGTTAAATTATTATTTCAAAACCTATAATTATCTCAAGACCTCTTGTAGTATGGGTAATGATTTTATTTCGCTAAATTTTTTATAATGCCAACTTAAGGATAACTGAAAAAGTTCTAATATTTTTTTTCTCTGAATGCCTGTTAAAATAATGGTTTCTAAATCGTTGTAAAATTGTACTTGTAAAAAACTAGAGGCTGTTTGCGCTTCTAAACCTTCTAAAAAATAAGGATGTGCAGGCAGTTTTTCTACAAACTCTCCTTCTCTTACATCTAATACCGAAGTAGTTGCGCTGTATTTTCCTTGTAAGCCAAAGCCCATGTTTTGACTTAAATGAATTAAAAAATAAATAGGTAGGTTGCCCACCAAACTAGGACCGCCTTTATCTAATTGTTTAAAAGTATCTTCTATTAAATAAAATAATTCTGGATGGGGTTCAGGTTGCATGGTTTGTTGCAAGATTTCTACAATATAGGTAGCTACTGCATTTCGAAGTATATCGGAATATACATTTTGATACACAAAATCCCAACTCACTTCCTTTATCATTTGCAATTGCTTCATAGGTGAATGATAGACTTCCATTTGTAAAATAGCAGCGGGCTGATAAAACACACCCTTGTTCGCTCCTTTTTTACTAGCCACTCTTACCCCTTTCACTATGTATTGTTGCAGACCAAAAAGTTCGGTATAGGCCGTTAGTATAATACTCGTATCGCCATATTTTGTGACACGTAAAACAATACCCTTGGTGTTATGTAACATAATTATTTATCAGACACTCTTAAACTGTTGCAAAAAGCGCAAGTCATTTTGTGAGTATAAACGTAAATCGTTTACTTGGTATTTTAATTGAGCAATTCTTTCAACGCCCATACCAAATGCAAAGCCAGTATACTTTTCAGGATCAATGTCAAAGTTTTTTAACACATTTGGATGTACCATACCACTACCTAAAATTTCTACCCATCCGGTATGTTTACAAATATTACATCCTTTACCACTACAAATTTGACAACTAATATCCATCTCTGCACTTGGTTCTGTAAAAGGAAAATAACTTGGACGGAACCTTAGTTTCACCTCTTTGCCAAACATTTCTTGTACAAAAAAATAAAGTGTTTGTTTTAAATCTGCAAAGCTTACATTTTCATCAATATATAAACCTTCTACTTGATGGAAAAAACAATGTGCTCTTGCTGAAATAGTTTCATTTCTGTAAACTCGACCTGGACAGATAACACGAATAGGTGGTTTTTGTGATTCCATTACACGTGCTTGTACACTGGAAGTATGTGTTCTTAATAACCAAGCAGCATTTTCATCAGTGGATTCTTGTACATAAAAAGTATCCTGCATATCACGTGCTGGATGATCGGCGGGTAAATTCATCGCTCCAAAATTATGCCAATCATCTTCTATCTCTGGTCCTTCAGCAACAGCGAAACCTAATGTTTTAAAAATGGAGACCATTTGATTGCGTACTAAATTTAAAGGGTGTCTTGTACCTACAGTAAATTCATCGCCTGGTAAACTTGTATCAATTTTAGTATCTAATGTAGTCGTATCTCCTAGTGCTGTCAATAAGGTTTCAAGTTTTTCTTCTGCAGCTACTTTGAAAGCATTTAGGATTTGTCCAAATTCTTTTTTTTGCTCATTAGGCACTGATTTCATCTCCCCCATCATATTTTTTACCAAGCCCTTGGTTCCCAAGTATTTAATTCGAAAGGCTTCCACCTCGGCACTAGTGGTAGCTTGGGTGTTTTGGATTTCTTTAGTGATGGTTTCAATTTGTTGTATCAGTGGCTCCATGGTACGAAGATAAAATAAATCCTTACATTTGTTACTCGAGAAGTAATAAATACATGGAATACAATACAGCAAGAAGCTTAATGGGGATGAGAGAGTATGGACGTCACGTTCATAAGATGGTGGACCATTTAATGACTATTGAAGATCGTGCTAAAAGAACAGAGCAGGCTGAGGTAGTGATTGAACTAATGGGTTTTTTAACCCCTCAGCTAAAGAATATAGAAGACTACAAGCATAAATTATGGGATCACCTGTTTTTTATGAGCAATTTTCAATTGGATGTAGACAGCCCTTATCCTATTCCCACCAAGGAAACCTATAAGCAGAAGCCCGATCCAATTCCTTATCCTAAGCGTAAAATAAAATATGCCCATTTAGGTAAAAACCTGGAATTAGTCATTGATAAAGCGATGGCGGAACAAGACCAAGAGAAAAAAGCTGGTTTTGCGCATGCTATAGCACATTACATGAAACTAGCTTATAGCAACTGGCATAAAGAATTAGTGCAAGACGATACCATTAGAGGAGAGTTAAACGCCATTACTGGTGGTGAACTTGAATTTAGTAATACTCCATATATCAAACATCGCAATCAAAATTTTGAAAGAGATGATTACCGTCCTGCTGCAGGTCGTTGGCAAGGTAATCGCAACAATAATAATCGCGGTGGGCGCAATAATAATAATCGCAACTTTAAAAAACGCTTTTAATTCAAATGAGCTCATTTGAAGTTATAGGAGGAAAAGCACTCAAAGGAAATATTACTCCACAAGGCGCTAAAAATGAAGCCTTACAAATTTTATCTGCAGTGGTTTTAACTGCAGAACCTATCACTATTTCTAATATTCCAGCTATTGTTGACGTTAATTTACTAATAGAGTTATTAGAAGCAATGGGCGTAACTGTTGAAAAATTAAAAGAAGGTGAATACCGTTTTCAAGCAGATAAAATTGATCCTAATTATTTAGCTTCTGATGATTTTAAAACTAAGAGTGGAAGACTGCGCGGTAGCGTGATGCTAGCTGGTCCCATTTTAGCTAGATTTAAAAAAGCTTATTTACCTAAACCAGGTGGAGATAAAATTGGAAGAAGAAGATTAGATACACATATCATTGGATTTGAAAAACTAGGTGCTAAGTATGGCTATGATGAAAAATTAGCTTGCTTTACTTTAACAGCAGATAAACTAGTAGGTACTTATATGTTATTAGATGAGCCTTCCGTAACAGGAACAGCCAATATTTTAATGGCTGCTGTACTTGCAGAAGGTATTACTAGTATTTACAATGCAGCCTGCGAGCCTTATGTACAGCAGCTTTGCTTGCTCTTAAATAATATGGGCGCAAAAATTACAGGCATTGGTAGTAACTTATTGCACATTGAAGGAGTTAGTAAATTAGGAACTGCAACACACCGTATTTTACCTGACATGATTGAGATTGGATCATTCATTGGACTTGCTGCCATGACAAAAAGTGAAATCACTATTAAAAATGCAGGAGTAGAACACTTGGGAATGATTCCAGAAAAATTTCGTTTATTAGGAATTGATTTTACTATACAAGGAGATGATATTTATATCCCAGCTCAAGATATTTATGAGATACAAACTTTTATGGATGGGGGTATCTTAACTATTTATGATAACCCTTGGCCAGGCTTTACCCCTGATTTATTAAGTATTGTTTTAGTCACAGCCATACAAGCAAGAGGTAGTGTACTGATTCATCAAAAAATGTTTGAGAGCCGTTTATTTTTTACAGATAAATTAATTGATATGGGCGCACAAATTATTTTGTGTGATCCACACCGTGCCACTGTTATTGGTTTAGCCCGTAAATATCCACTACGTGGTATAACCATGAGTAGCCCCGATATCCGCGCTGGGCAAGCCTTGTTGATTGCAGCACTAAGTGCAGAAGGCAAGAGCACCATTCAAAATATTGAACAAATAGACAGAGGCTATCAACATATTGATACCCGATTACAGGCATTAGGTGCGCAAATACAAAGAATTTAAAACTTGGCAGGTGTTCCCGGTATAAAATAAAGAACCCCGTATTTTTTCAATATCGGGGTTCTTTATTTACAATCTAATTATTTAAAACTTGGCAGGCGTGCCAAGTCCTAAAAAGAAAAAGAGCGAAATTTTCATTCTCGCTCTTTTTCTTTTTAACTATAATTATTTAAAACTTGGCAGGCGTGCCAAGTCCTAAAAAGAAAAAGAGCGAAATTTTCATTCTCGCTCTTTTTCTTTTTAACTATAATTATTTAAAACTTGGCAGGCGTGCCAAGTTTGGGTATACTCTTTTTAATAAAGGCTCTTAAGTGATCGTTACTAGTCGCTAAATCTTCTTTGCGTAAGTACATCATATGACCACTGCGGTATCCTTCCCAAAACATTCTGTCTTGAATTTTTCCAGCAGGATCCATTTGCCACATATTATATTTTGCATTGAAATAATCACAAGCACCATCGTAGTAGCCCGATTGAACTAATAAATGTAAATAAGGATTTTGCATCATTGCTTGACGTAAGTCATCGCCAGTATGGTTATTGGTATTATCCCAAGGGAAAGTGGGACCAAAAATATAATAATTTAAGTCGGTTTTATAACCCAACTCATCTCTTAAATACATATTGATAGCAGGAGTGAAAGAATGTTCCCATGAAGTAAGTTCTGCATTGTAATCGGGATTATCTCCTGCATCGAGTTTATCAATTCCAATATAACGAGAATCTAAACGACCGATGGTTTTTCCTTTATCGCGTAAAAGTTCTTTCCAAAAATAATCAAAAGGAATAGTCATACTATAACGAGCAACCTCTGTTTCACCAATGCCAATATAACGAGCTAGTTTTTTAATAACTTCTTTTTTCTTATCTGCATTTAAAACACCTCCTTGTGCAATGGCTGGCATTAATTCATTCACTGTAAAAGCTTCTACTTCTGGTAAGTAAGCAGTTAAGTCTTTGGATTGTAAATCGGCAGGTAATTTTTTATGAAACCAAGCAGTAGCTGCCATATAAGGAACGCGTAAAGCTGCGCTGGTAGGGCCTTCGCGCTTAATACCTAAATCGGTAGGTGATACTAAAATTACCCCATTTAAATACATCCAATGTCTGTTTTGTAATTCTAAAGACAAACCAGATACACGTGTGGTACCATAACTTTCTCCAATTAAAAATTTAGGAGAAGCCCAACGTTTATTTCTTCCCACAAAAGTATTAATCCAGTCTGCTAAATATTTTACATCTGCATTTACTCCAAAAAATTTAGAAGTAGGCACTGCCTTATCTAAAATACGAGAGAAGCCTGTGTTTACTGGATCGATGTAAACGATATCTGCAGCATCAATAATAGAATTAGGATTTTCTTCAAAACCATATGGTTGAATTGGATAGCCTTCATCATCAATTTTTAATTTTCTAGGACTAGTATAGCCTAAGTGCATCCAAACACTTGCAGTGCCTGGACCACCATTAAAAGAAATAACCAAGGGACGTTCGTCCTTATTGGTCACATCGGTACGCTCATAGTATACATAAAATAAACCAGCAATGGCTTTACCTTCATCATCCCAAACAGGCATAGTACCTGTTACCACTCTATAGGGTACTTTTTGTCCTTTTACAGTTACTTCCCCTTTATTTTCAGTTTTAGCTTCTAAAGAAAGTTCTCTTTTAAAACTAGGATTTTTATCTTCTGATTTAGCAGCTGTTTTGCTCGCGTTATCCTCGCTAGGCTTTTGGGCCTGCGCTATAAAAGTAATTAGCACCAATAAATACGTAAATAGTTGTTTTTGCATAAGGCTATTATTCGTTATAATTAATTTTTTGTTCTGTTAAATATACATCATAATTAGATTTTTACTAGCGCTCAGTATAATTATTTATTTAGGTAGTATTTGTGTAATTTAGAGCGAAGAAAAACTATACACATTAAAAAATCAAAGGATGTCTGAAGCCCAAAATAAAGTCATTATTTTAACTGCTCCTTCTGGTGCTGGGAAAACATCCATTGCAGCGTATCTATTAAAGCAAATGCCGCTATTATCTTTTTCTGTATCTGCTACTACAAGAGCTCCTAGAGGCAATGAAAAAAATGGTGTTGAATATCATTTTATTTCCTTGGCTACATTTGAAGGCCATATATATCAAAACGATTTTTTAGAATTTGAAATGGTATACGAAGGTGTTTATTATGGTACTTTAGAATCGGAACTAACACGTATTTGGAATCTAGGCAAAATTCCTGTTTTAGATATTGATGTCAAAGGAGCCTTTAAAGTTCAAAAGAAACTTGGGGCTAATTGTTTATCTATTTTTATTATGCCTCCTTCTATTGACGATTTAAAAGAGCGTTTAGAAAATAGAAATACAGACACAGCCGAACATATTCAAACGCGCTTAGATAAAGCTGCCTATGAAATAAGTTTCAGTAACCAGTTTAATGCTATTATACAAAACAATGATTTAGCCTTAGCTTGTAGTGAAACTGAAAAACTAATTATAAATTTTTTAAATAAATAAATATGTCATTACAAGGTAAAACCGTTTTTATTACAGGTGGGAGCAGAGGCATTGGAAAAGCAATGGCTTTAAAATTAGCGGCTGCTGGTGCTAATATTGTGATTGCTGCAAAATCGGTAGAAGAGGACCCTCGCTTAGGTGGCACTATTTTTACAGCGGCTGCTGAGGTTGAAGCCTTGGGGGTAAAGGCTTTGGCGGTTCAAGTAGATATTAGAGACGAAGCACAAATTGTAAATGCCGTGAAACTAACTGTAGAAAAATTTGGAGGTATTGACATACTAATAAATAATGCAAGTGCTATTCAATTAACCGACACTGCTAGCACACCTAGTAAACGATTTGATTTAATGCATAGCATTAATGTACGCGGAACTTTTTTAATGGTTCAACATGCGCTACCTTATTTAAGAAAATCGGCACATGCACATATTTTAACTTTATCACCTCCCATTAATTTAGCACCAAAGTGGTTAGGACCACATGTGGCTTATACCATTTCAAAATATGATATGAGTATGATGACCTTAGGTTGGGCAGAAGAATTTAAAGATGATAATATTGCTTGTAATTCTTTATGGCCTAGAACTACTATTGATACGGCCGCTGTGCGTAATTTATTAGGTGGACAGGCACTAGCCAATATGAGTCGTACCACAGATATTATTGCAGATGCAGCATTTTATATATTAAGTAAAGAAAAATTAGCCTACACTGGAAAACTATTTACAGATGAAGAAGTACTGGCCGCAGAAGGTATCACCGATTTAGCACATTATTCGGTAGTACCAGGGGCTAAATTATTTTACGATTTATTTTTATAATTTTTATAAATCTTTTATTATTTCAATTTAAAGAAACAAGTATGAAAAGAATTTTATTGACAAGTTTAGTATTAGTTAGCTTACAAGTATTAGCACAGAAAAAAAATAAACTAGATCCTGCAACTCAACAAGTAAATACGAATAAAGAAGCTGCACTTGCTACATTGAATAGCGCTTATGAAGCAGATAAAAAAACGGCCTTTCAAATTTGGGAATATGCAGAAGTAGGCTATAAAGAAGTAAAGAGTGCGGCGCTACATATTCAACATTTAAGAGATGCTGGCTTCACCGTTGAAACAGGTGTGGCAGGTATTCCAACTGCCTTTGTGGCCACTTATGGTTCAGGCAGTCCTGCTATTGGAATTTTAGCTGAGTATGATGCCTTACCTGGAATCAATCAATCAAAATCCCCAGAAAGAGATCCTATCATTGGAAAAAATGCAGGACATGCATGTGGACACCATTTGTTTGGAACAGCAAGCGTATCTGCTGGTATTGCAATTAAAGAATTAATAGCTGCTGGTAAATTAAAAGGAACTATAAAAGTATTTGGATGTCCTGCTGAAGAAGGTGGTAGTGGTAAAGTTTTTTTAGTAAGAGCTGGTTTATTCAATAATTTAGATGCAGTAATTCACTGGCATCCTGATGATGCAAATGCAGTCACAACTACTAGTGCCTTAGCGAACAAGTCTGCTAAATTTAAATTTTATGGTATTTCTGCACATGCAGCTGCTGCACCAGAACAAGGTAGGTCTGCATTAGATGCAGTGGAGGCCATGGATAATATGGTAAACATGATGCGCGAACATGTGCCGCAAGAAACAAGAATACATTATATCATCACAAGTGGTGGTAAGGCGCCCAATGTAGTGCCCGACTTTGCAGAAGTATATTATTATGTAAGACATCCAAAACGTAAAGACGTTGTTGAAATATTTGATAGAGTCGTAAAGGCTGCTGAAGGGGCTGCAATGGGAACTGGTACAAGCATGAAATATGATATCATTGGTGGAACCCATGATTTATTAATTAATAAAACACTGGCCGAAGCCATGCAAATTAATTTAGAAAAAGTAGGTGGGGTTTCTTATACTGAAGCTGAATTAAATTTTGCAAAAAAAATAGAGCCTAGTTTTATAGGTGCCAAAGTAGATGTAGCGACTGCCTCTACTGTAAAACCACTTAGCTATATTAGTGAAGGCAATAGTGGTTCAACCGATGTGGGTGATGTGAGCTATACCTTGCCTACTGTGGGTTTACGTGCAGCAACTTGGGTGCCCGGTACACCCGCACATAGTTGGCAAGCAATTGCTGCTGGTGGAACTGAAATTGGTACTAAAGGAATGCTTGTGGCAAGTAAAACAATGGCACTTACCGCTATTGATTTAATGAGCAATCCTGATTTGCTTAAAAAAGCGACAGATGAGTTTAATAAATCTAAAGGAGATTATAAATACAAAGCATTACTAGGAGATATCAAACCCGCGTTGAATTACCGTGACTAGTGTTAGTAAAAGAAACTTATAAAAATCAAGGCACCCGTTTATGGGGAGAAGATGCGAATGCATCTGATTTATGAAAAAATCATAAGAGGCGTAATGAATAAAAACTTACATTTTTTAAGTTTTTATTCATAGCTCTCCGGGCGCATTTGAGGGAAGAACAACACATCTTGAATAGAGGGTTGGTTCAACATCATCATGCATAATCTATCAATGCCAATGCCAATACCTGAAGTAGGTGGCATACCGTATTCAAGGGCTCTTAAAAAGTCGTGGTCAATAAACATAGCTTCGTCATCACCGCGCTCCATTAAGCCTAATTGCTCTTCGAAACGTTTGCGTTGATCAATAGGATCGTTTAACTCGGTGTAGGCATTCGCTAATTCTTTACCATTCACCATTAATTCAAAACGCTCTACTAAGCCTTCCTTGCTGCGATGCTTTTTTGTAAGCGGACTCATTTCAATAGGATAGTCAATAATAAATGTAGGTTGTATGTATTTTGGTTCACTAGTCGCTCCAAATATTTCATCTATTAATTTACCCTTACCAA
>Ga0209188_1000684_pt1 | contig 31473 bp, 26 predicted proteins | sample C_130625_EF_Meta_FD_187307 | JGI IMG/M metagenome (GOLD analysis project Ga0209188, IMG submission 187307) | Freshwater microbial communities from Lake Croche, Canada to study carbon cycling - C_130625_EF_MetaG (SPAdes) (version 2) | ecosystem: Environmental > Aquatic > Freshwater > Lake...
GAAATTGTTTGAATCTTTGCAATGACTAGTTTATAAAAATAATCTCCCAATTTTTCTTTTTGAGAGGTAATAAATTTTTCAGCAGAGAGAATATCTGAGTATAATCCCTTTAGAATTTTTTCGGTTTTAGTTGTTTGTTTTACATGATTAATGCATTTTTTATCAAGGAAAAACGACATTAACAATTCGCTGCTTTTAGTAAGTTTCATTGCTGTTATATTATTTAAAATTATTTTTATATATTTTGTCACTATAAATTATATTACAATGATAGTAGAAGCAGTAATATTACTCGTAATACTCATAGTAGCATTTATAATAATATTGTTTCAGAGTTACACTACAGTTGCTCCAGTTTTACAGAATCCGCCATTATTACAGCCACCATTAAAACCAGAAATAAAAAAACCCAAAAAACAACCAGATACTGGGTGTGAAGGAACCAGGTATGGGTGCTGTCCTTATGCTCCAATCCCTAAATTAAACGCAATTGGTTCTAATTGTAATTATTATATTCATAAAAATTAAATTGTTTTTATAAAATATAATTGCTATGGAACCGCAACCCAAACCTCAAAAAAAAGGTAGAAAAGCAAAAACTCCTTTATTGGAAAAACCCGCTGAAAGTTCTGATAACTCTGTAATAGTTGAGAAACCTATTGTTGAAGTTGAACCTATTGTTGAAGTTGAACCCTCCACAGAAGTTGAGGAAAATATTGTAGAGACGCCAGATGCAAATTTAGTAGTACATTTAGACGAAGAAGACACAATACCAGAGTCTGAAGAAGAACAAAAGGAAAATGCTGAGGATGAAAAGGCAAATGAATTAAGAACAAGAACAGTAGAAGAGATTATTGTAGATGAAATTCCTGTATCAGTTGAAGATGTTATTGAAGATGTAAAAAAATCTGCAACCATTGAAATAAAGTCTCTCTTGAATTTATTAATTATAATATCGGTTAGACAAGAATTGCAAGAGAAATATAATTTGGATCCAGAGATAGTAAACCTTTTGAAGCTTATTTTACAAAGCAACCCAAACTTTTTCTTTAGGATTGAAGAGTCTTTTAAAAAAATACTTGAAGATAATCAAATAGACTCAAATGATGTTCCAGAATTGATGGCTCTTTTTTCTTCAATGTACGAATTATTAGTATCTTTAAAATCTAAAAAAGATTCAATTGGATTAAGTAACGTATGCGGAGATATTATTAAGTTAACTTTTAATATTATGATTAGTGAAGGTCTTATTAACGTAGACTCATCTTCAAGCGAATTAATGGTTAATACATTTAAATCCCTTGTAGATTCAAGCATTTCTCTCATTAATTTAACCAAGGTTGTAAAATTATCATACAAGTGTTGTATAATATGTTAGTCAAAACCTGAATATTTAATAAATTATAAATATCATTGCTGCGGATGATATTTATTGTCAATACCTATTTTGGATACTTCATTAGAGAGATAACGATGGACCGCGAATTTTCTCTCTTACCATGATTAATTGTTCTGCCATTTCAGGCTCTTTTCCTTTCAAATAATGCATCAATTTTGCGTTCTTTGTTTCTAATAGAACCCGTTTAAGTTCTTCTATTTGAGTGAACTTGGCGCAGATAGCGTCAAATAATTCTTTCTCTTTACGTTTTCCATAAAATGTAGGATCAATTGATACCTCCGTGGGTCTTAAAAGTTCACCTTTATGTTTTCCTGATGAACTCGCAGCAGCCTTTGCCATTTCCGGGTTTTTAGATAATTCTGTTCCAGCTTCTGCGGAAAAAGACAAGTAAAATTCAGGATTAGATTCTTTAAATTTTGAACCTTGATAATAATGTTCTACGCTATTCCATCTACGCCCATCCAAGACAAAAGTTTTATCCGGCTCAACCCAAAAATCATCAAGCTTTCTCCGCCAATTGCTTATTGAGTTAAGATCCGAAAAATCCAAAACAGCCTCTTTGGGAATTGATTCACCAGATCCCTTCCCGGGGACTCTCTCATTTGACGACTTATCATAAAACTGGAAAACAATGGATTCGTCATACAACCCTCTTATTTTTGCATCGGATAACTCTTCAAATTTGCAAACTTTTGAAACACCAGATTTTGAATTGATATGGTCTTTAAATCTAATAAAATCGGGTATTAATGCAAATGCGCCGCTATTTTTTTCCATACATTTATCAACAATGAGTTTTCTAATATCGTAGGGCAGCTCAGAAAAAGTAAATAGATGTTTTTTCTTATAAGTTATTAATTTATAGTGCCATCCAAGATAGTCAACCATAATATAAAATTCGGGGGTAAACTCGCCTCGCGATTCTAATATAGAGTCATTTAATTGCCCGCAGTTCAAAATGTTTGCAAAATCTTTTGTTTTATAAGCTTCGCTTGATAATAAAATAAATTTAATATTTAGAATACGTTCAAGAGTACTTAACGCCCATGTTTCCGCCCAAAATTCGCATGTTTGAATTTTACGTTTAAACTTCTCTAATGTATCAACGTCTTTCATATACTTATACTCATCTAAGATGCTTTGCGACGTTTTTCTCTGATTGAATATTTGGTCTCGCTGTTTTTTTATTTTTTTTGCAGCATCCGTAAAATACTTTTTCTGCGTTCTATCCAAAGTCTCGCTATACATTTTTTTATACTTTTCGTACTCTATTTCTAATTCTTTGATGTCTTTTGTCGCACCGACAATAGCAGAATTATACATATCATAATGTTCTCTGTAATTCATAAAGATTTCTTGGGTCGCCTCTTCGGCCAATTTCTTTCTTAACTTTTGAACTGTAGTTTGTTGACCGATTTGTCCGAATGCATCTCTAATTGTAGCAAAAAGACAATCGCCGCCGCCTTCATTGTCAATTATTCCATATTTATTATTTTTCATATGAACTTCAATCCATGTATTTGAAGAAGATGCGTTATATTTATCTTTTAATGAGTCTGCGTCTTTTTTAGTCTCTTCTTTTAATGGCACAATTCCTGATACAAAATTATCAACCTCAGTAAAAACATCTTCTCTTATTTTTGGTATTTTATATGTAACAGAATCGTCTGACTTGCTGGAAGTCGTTTTCTTAGTTTTTTCTTTTATTTCATCATCAGGTTCGCCCAATTCTTCAACATCATTATCAATAGCTTCTTTGGTTTCCTGTTCCTCGTCATCTACAACAAGACGTAAATTTTCCAACATTTTCTTTGTAACAAATGTATAAATTAGAGGTTCTTCTAGTTTTTCAACCTCCAAGTTTCCATCTTCGTCCATATAGTTTAACAAATCTGTTGTAAATAATTCATAAACCCCAATTTGTACTACTTTATTATTGGTTTTTACTAAATAAACTGGGAAATATGTTATGTTGCGAGATTCAAACGTTTTTTTTGCACCCCCAACCGCTATTACAACGTCAATGTCCTTTATTTCTACTTCATATAAATTAGCTTCTTTTTTAAAATCATCCGGATCTACATTTTTTAACTCCGGATAACTTGTTCCTTTATCTAATTTTGACAATACCATCTATAACTTATAGAGATAAATAATAATTTTTGTTTAATTTCCTTTATCCCCAAATAACAAATCTTTTCATCATTTTATCATTCTTTAATTCATCAATATAATACCACAATTCTTTGCGTTTTGTTACAATTTCAATATTCTCCGGATTATTTTCAAACAGTATTATCAATTCAATAATATCTTGTTTTTTAAGTTTATTGGTTCTTATGTCTTTTATATTATAATATTCGCATATCAGCATCAGCTGCTTTACATTAAAATTAAGTTCATAGTTTTTCATCTCAATAAATATCTCGTCTGTTTGCGCGTTAAATTCCATATCATTTAGTTCATTCTGCAATTTACAAAGATCTAAATATTCGTCATTCATTTCGTCGTTTAAAAAAAAAGTAATATTTTCTTGTTGATTATTGTTAGACATGTATTAATAATAATATTTTAGTTTTAATATCATTATTATTAGAAATAATATACATTTCTCTGTTCGTTTACATTTCAATCAAGTCCATAAATTTAAATATAGACTTATTTGACAAACTTGGATAAGACTTTGCTTTACAATGAGCGAGTTTTTCAACCATTTCGCAAAAAGACAAATCAATAAATTTTTCTTCACATGATTCGTAAATTTTCTTATTATGCGAGTAAAGAATTGCGATATTTTCAGTAATTTCATCAACCTCATTTTTCCTATTCTCCTCAGAAATGAATGAGACAAGTTTCTGCATTAATCCAACAGCCATTTCCTTGAGTTTGTTTTCAGAAATAATACCGTTGGAAGTTAGGTTTACAAAGAACAAGCTCAGTGCCTTTCTACGCTCATTATCTTTATTAATTTTACAGAACTTGTCATAATCCTTCTCAGAATCAACGTACTCAATACAATTAAAGAGTTGCATAAAAGACTCCAAATTAGTGTTAAATATATTTCGCATTAAATCGTAATTCTCAATAAGCTTGCTATACAAATCTGCGTATAACTTTGAATAAAACCTATTGTTAGATGCAATATCAAATATAACAGTCCCAACTCGTAGCATATCTTCATCGGAAGTACCCTCATCAATAAGTTGATTCAAAATCTCCATAATCCTTTCGCAAGGCTCAGTATACATCTTATCGGACATCTTGTTTAACCAAGAGCGCATTAAATCAATATGGGCGTCAAGGCCAGCTTTTTGCTCTATTTTGGTTGCCTGAAATGTGCGAATAGTTTCCCAATCATCATCATTAAGAATTTCAGTTGGGCGATTCTTCTTCTTTCTTTTAAAATCATTTCCACCAGAATCGCTTCCACTGGATTTCAAAATATTATCTCTTTTTTGAAACGTTGGTGTTTTAACATAGGTTGGAGACCCGACCTGCTGTGATAATTCAGTAATTATCAATAATGTTTCTTCGGGTAATGAAATATCAAAACCATTAAATGTAATATCTGTAAAATCTTTTAGAGTATATCTCATTGCCATTGTCATGGTTATGTAACTATATATTATTTTTCCATTTATATCAATTTTTTTCAATAATATAATATAAATGCCAAATGCGCTTAAATATAACTCCAATATAATATATTATGTCACTAGATAAAAGCACGCCCCCGGAACTCAATAACACCGAAGAGGAAACATATGACTCTTCATACGAAATCAATAATTGGGAAGATCTTGATTTAGATACCAATTTATTGAGAGGAATATTTGCGTATGGATTTGAAAAGCCAAGTCCCATACAAAGGAAGGCAATCAAACCAATTATTCAAAAGAAGGACATTATAGCTCAGGCCCAATCTGGTACTGGAAAAACTGCAACTTTTACCATTGGAGCGCTATCTCATATAAATACGGATGAAGACACTACTCAGGTTTTGTGTTTATCTCCCACAAGAGAGCTTAGCGTGCAAACTGCAAATGTTATGCGCGGTATTGGTTCTATGATGAAGAATTTACGAGTGCAGGTTTTGGTTGGTGGCTCTTCCATTGATGAAGATGTTGGAAATTTAAAGTCAAACGTTCCTCACGTAATTGCTGGATGTCCCGGGCGCGTCCACGATATGATGCGCCGAAATCACATCGGTTCTAAAAATATTAAACTTGTTATTCTTGATGAAGCCGACGAGATGTTATCTAGTGGCTTTAAAGAACAAGTTTATAATATTTTTCAACACTTTAATAATAATATTCAAGTCGCTCTTTTTAGCGCAACTTTGCCCGACCATATTCAAGGTATTACTAGCAAGTTTATGCGCGATCCCGTAAAGATTCAAGTGAAGGCAGAACAGCTGACGCTTGAGGGTATTTCGCAGTATTACGTCGCAGTTGAGGACGATCGTCAGAAATATTTGACTCTTAAGGATTTGTATAGCTTTATGTCTGTTTCTCAGTGCATTATTTATGCCAATAGTGTGAAGCGTGTATCTGCGTTATATGATGCTATGATGGAGGATGGGTTTCCTGTATGCAGGATTCATAGTGGCATGGATAAGTCGGAACGAGATCGCGCGTTCTCAGATTTTAGAAGCGGTACGTATCGGGTTCTAATTTCGTCAAATGTTACTGCCCGAGGTATTGATATTCAACAGGTAAGCGTCGTCATTAATTTTGATATTCCAAAGGACGTTCACACCTATTTGCATAGAATTGGACGAAGTGGTCGTTGGGGACGCAAGGGTGTTGGAATTAATATGATTACTCGTAGGGACATGTCAAAGTTGAAGGAGACAGAACAGTATTATTCTACACAAATTAAAGAAATGCCTGCCAGTTTTGATACATTAGCTAAGTAATTAATATTTATATAATATAGAAATGCCAAAAAAGTCAAAAAATAAAACCCGAAAAACAAAAAAAATGCAAGGAGGACATTTAATGTTGTTTGAACAATATAACAAAATTCCTAACACTTATTCAAATGAATATAAAGAAGCGGCGGGGCGACAACAAGTAAAATATGGTAAATTAGCGCCCCAAAACAATATTCAAAATTTTAATCTTTATTATCAAAATAACACAGTGTTGACGATAACTGGAAGCACTCATATGTTTAAACATTTAGACACATTTGTTGAATATACCACACCTCCACCGGCTCCCGCTTTAAATTGGCCTGCAGCGCCATCTGGTGTTCCTGTAAGAGCAAGTCAAGCAAGCGATGAATACGCCGCTTACTATGCAAATGAAGAAAGAACTAATCCAGTACCTTTATATGTAGCTAATACACAAATTAGTCGCGGATATTTTAATAATACTTCTACGAGCAACTACTTTAACTTAATAAGAGAACTTTTCAATAAATATCAAGTGGCAATCGCGGATTTTACAGTTCCTTCACAATTTGTAACAACGAAATTTCCAGCGAGTCTACAATATTTGCCCCAATATTATCTAACAAAACCACTTCCAGGAAATGCTAATGATGGGATTCAAATTACGTTTAATGGCTTTAATCTTCAATATAGCGGCAATGCAACTGTTAACATAATAAGTATTTGCAGAGTAAAAAAATGGTGGGTACCTGTATATAATTTACCACAAGAGGACGCAGACAGAATGGGTCACAATGAAATTTGGCCCAATTTAACTCCTAATATGAATGCTTATATATCCACCGGAGCGCAACCACCGCCGCCGCCGCCACCGCCAGCGCCGCCAAGAGGACAAGGCGGACCACCACCAAGTGGTTCGCAAGGGCGAGGAGCTTCAACAGCAACACAAGGACAAGGGATGTGGACTCGTGGAGTAAAATTTACATAAGTGTCTGAATAAGGATACAAAATTTTATTTTCCGCGCGTAAAACAAGAAGAAAATAACTCTATATTTGATATAATAGCAATGTCAATATCAAATATAGAAAAAATAAACGAGCATTTTAAATTACCTATTTTTTATAATGAAGAAAAAGTAGAGGTTAATAAAAATATTATAACAGATTTAGAGTTGATTAAAACTATTGATGCATCTGGGTGTAACCCATTATATCATTACGCATTTCAACCTAAAACAGCTGCCGCTTTAAAGGTTCTTGAAAATATACCAAATTATTACACAACCGATACAAAGTTTTTAAAAGACACGCAAAAGCTTTTATCATCCACTTTTGAAAAAAGTGGTCCAAAACCATTTGTTGAAGAAAGCGGATTTTGCGCTACTTTTTCCAAAAGTAGCATAATAGAAATTTGGGATGAAATTAAAAACGATAATGGTTTCAAAGAGCGTTATCATTATATTGATTGGCCTATGTGGGAGTATTTGAATAAATCAGATTATTTTTTACAGATTATGAGTGTTTACAATTTAGCAGCACCTATCATTTCATTATGTGTTCCGTTTATCATACTAATAATACCATTTTTTATTATTCAGGTTAAAGGTCTTAAAATAACTATGAACGAGTATATTGAAATCCTAAAAACAATAGCATCAAATCACGCTATTGGAAAACTTTTCACTAAATTTCACAGTGTAAAGCTAGATGAAAAAATATATATTCTTATGTCTTCTGCATTTTATATATTCTCTATTTATCAAAACGTATTAACGTGCTGGAGATTCAATGATAACATGAAAAAAATACATTCTCATTTAAATGAAATTAAACTTTATATTGAGGAGACGGAAGCGACAATGTGCGCCTTCTTGACAAAGGCAGACGGGTTATTAACATATGAGAAATTTAATACAACTTTAAAGGAAAAAATGTCAATTCTCACAACTATTAAAAAAGAATTAGAGATAATAACCCCTTACAAATTGTCTTATGATAAAGTTGGTGAACTAGGACATGTTTTGAAATGCTTTTATGATATTTACAGTAATTTAGAATACAATGATGCATTTTTATATTCATTTGGGTTTAATGGTTATATTGAAAACATGTCCGGTCTTGCCGAAAATATTAAAAAATCTCACATTCGTTTAGCAAAATTCACTACAAAGAAAAGGTCAACCGCATTTAAGAAAGCTTATTATCCGGCGCTAATCAACAATAATCCCATTAGAAATTCTTTTAAATTTAGTAAAAACATAATTATTACCGGTCCAAATGCTTCTGGAAAAACAACCACACTTAAAACAGCTTTGATAAATGTAATTATAACTCAACAATTTGGATGCGGGTTTTATGAAAGTGCTAATGTAAATCCCTATAAACATATCCATTGTTATTTAAACATTCCAGACACCTCTGGAAGAGACAGTTTATTTCAAGCGGAAGCTCGTCGGTGTAAAGAAATTATAGATGTTATCCAAAATAATGGAATTAAGGAAACTCATTTTTGTGTATTTGATGAATTATATTCAGGAACAAATCCAGATGAAGCTGTTTTAAGCGCTCACGCATTTATGAAATACCTAATTAAACATAAAAACGTAAATTGTCTTTTAACTACACATTTTATTGACCTGTGTAAAAAATTAGATAATGATGATTCAATAGAAAATTTTCACATGAAAACAATAAAGCTAGAAAAAGATTTTGAATATACATATTTATTAGAAAAAGGAATATCCACTGTTCGTGGAGGATTGAAGGTCTTAAATGATATGAATTATCCTAAAGAAATAATAGATAATACAATTATGCAATAATGAATGCATTCGTTCATACATAAATATATTTATATTACCTTTTGTTAATATAATGGCTTTAACCGATATATTAACTGCACCACTCCTTATATCTTTAGGAATAACTCTTTTACTTGTTGGTCTTATTGGAATGTTTTTTATGCAAAGGTTGCAAGAACAAAACCATAAAATTTCTTCTATGTTCGGATTAGTTACAACTATGGCAGAAGAAATGAATTATATTAGAAGTAGGTTACAAGCAACTCCTCAGCAACAAAACGTGCAACGAGTTTCTGTTTCTGGAGGTGGTTTAGATAGACAGCCCATATTTGAAAATAACTTAATACCTGTTTCTGATGGTGAAAATGAAGACGATAGTGATGATGACAGTGAACCTGACTTGGATGAAAGCGAAGATGACGAAGATGAAGAAGATGAAGAAGATGACGAAGATGAAGACGACGAAGACGAAGAGGATACCGAGAGAAATGTAATAGAGTTATTATCTGAGAGCGGAACCATAAAAGTGATTAATTTTGGAGACCTTTTGAATAATGTTGAAGAAGATGCAAATTCAGTGGAAGAGTTAAACGATCAATATGAAGGGGAGATTTCTGAAAACAACAATTTAAATGAATTAGATGAATTACACGAAATGGATGATTTGGATGAATTAGATGAGTTTGATGAAACCGCTTCAGAAACAAACTCATTGCCAAAAAATAATTCCACGCCATTGTCTGGGAGTATTAAATCAGATTTGGATTTTATTAAGACAATTGACATTTCTAATTTAGAAGAGACGTCAAGCAGCAATAATATTGATTATAAGAAGTTGTCCTTAAATAAACTTAAAGAAGTAGCAGTGTCAAAAGGGTTAATAGGAGAAAATTCTAAAGCAACAAAAAACGCGATACTTAAAATGTTGGGTTCTGAATAATTTTCTCTATCCATAGTATATTATGTCTTGGGCTACATGCTATAGTGGATCTAATAATATTCATTTTAATTTCCCACCAATAATGGCTGATGGAAGAACTTATTCATCGTGGCAACCAGAAGCCGCTGTGAATGAACGTATTAGACATCAGGAAAACATTACAACAAGCTGGCAATATAGACAATATTTAACAAACAATGCAAGTGAAATTATGAAAACGAATACATATCAGGCGTGCGGCGAACTTGGGTTGCCTTCTCACTTTAGCACAAACGCCACACCATCTTCCAATGTTCCTTATGCGTTTAAATCAACATTTGACGCGAATACTCCTGGGTTTGGATATTGCGATAGTAATTTAAAGAAACCTTATTTGTCAAGGGAACAATTACAAGCGAGAATGATAGCACCCGTTATTAACGCACCGTTGAATACAAACAAATAAACAATAGCAAACTATATTCAATAAAAATATACTTATACATTATAATTCATGTATCATTATATATTAGGCGTAACATTTTTGAAATCACTCAGTCCATATTTCAGAAAATATATATTAAATGTTTTGGAGAGTCACGAACTCTTATTCATAAATACATTTTTTATCTCTATTGTAGTTTTTATTTTCTTCCTATATAAATTATTTTTTGATGATAAATTTCATAAAACATTAGAAAACTATAAGAAATTGTCATTAGGACATTATGTATGTGCCTTTTTAATTGCAATATTTACAGCATTTTCTACTCTATTTATTTATGATTTTGATAAAAGTTATAACACTCCATTTTTAAATTCATTATACATAAAGATTGCTTCAGTATTATTTTTGTTTTTAGTAGGAGTATTTTTATTTAAAGAGCAGTATTCACTGAAACAAATTATAGGAATTATTTTAACGGTTGGTGGCGTTTACTTAGTTTCTTCGGAATAGATTTAAACAATAAGTAATTTATATTCTATTAGTTTAATAGAATATGAAGCTTCTCAGTATAGACGTTGGTATAAAAAACTTGGCTTTTTGTTTATTTGAAAAATCAGACGGAGACAATGAGTGCAAAATTATAAAATGGGATGTTGTAAACATTGGTTGCGAAACTGATAATAAATGTTGCGAGATTGAGAAGTTTAAGGATTGTAATAAACCAGCCAAGTTCTCAAAAAATGGAAAATGTTATTGTCTTAAACACTGTAAGAAGCAACCATTTCAAGTGCCAACGTCTGATTTAAAGCCTAGTTATATTAATAAACAAAAAATAAAAAACTTATATGAATTAGCGGAAAAGTATAATATAAAATACGAGGATCCAATTAAAAAAGTAGATCTGATAACCCTTATTAATAATTATGCATTTGAAAAATGTTTTGAGCCAATTGTAGAAACAAATGCATCCAAGGTTGATTTAATTACGGTTGGTAGGAATATAAAATTAAAACTAGACACTATTCTAGGTGATGATATCGGAACATTAACTTATGTTATAATTGAAAATCAAATAAGCCCAATAGCAAACCGTATGAAAACAATACAAGGAATGATAGCTCAGTATTTTATTATGCGAAATAATACGACGCAAATAGACTTTGTTGCGTCAACCAATAAATTGAAGGATGAGAAACCAGAACAAAAAGACAGCTATAGTGAGAGAAAAAAACTAGGCGTCCAAAAATGTTTAGAATACATTACAACAAAACCCAATTATAGTTGCTGGGAAGATTTTTTTAAAAGTCATAAGAAAAAGGATGATTTGTCTGATTCCTTTTTACAAGGGCTTTGGTATATAAACAATAAGGTATTATAAAAATACTATTTATATACCAATGCATAACAATTATAAATAATTAAAAGAGCGGTTAGCAATTTGCTCGTTTTGTGTAGATTTTGCGACCACATTTTGTTCTTTGACGCTTTGTTTTTCTTTTTCTCTTATAACGACCTCCCCGCCCCGCACCAGCAGTTTTTTCATTTGTGTTTATAACAATATAAATAAGTTGAGCTTCCCTCTCTCTAATTGGTCCCATTAAAAGATTTAACGAAAATTTATACACTCCTTTGTCGGGACGAATTCCCATTATTGAGGTTCTGGTGTTTTCACCCCATGAATTTTTTACAAGTAATTTTGTATCTATGAGTTGCCCGTTTGCAATTGTGTCTTCATATGCAATTATAACCATAGCGTGATACACTCCACTAACTTTAAGAGAAATTTCTCCATAATATCCAATGTTTAGCATTCTTTTCAAGCGTTCCATGCGTGTTTTAAATTCTTCATCGTTATCCTCTGCATTAATTAAAGTTGCATAAACATCTAATGTTTGATTATTCATTTTCTCCTTTATAATGTTTAAAGCACCGTGAATTGTTTCACAAATAAATCTTACATATGAATTTTTTAAAACAGTTTTTAACTCTTGTTTTGTTTTTTCGGCAGATTTTATATATGGAAAACAGGTGCTTTCATTGCATGGTTTTGCAAAATTTAAAGTAAACGCAATATCTTCAATGCTTATTTCGGTTTTTAAATTATTATCAAAAAAATCGTTAATTATATCATAAGTTTTTCCTCCATTGCATCCATATTTACTAGTGACGGTAATGTAAATATATGAGTATAAAGCGGCGGATATATTTTCTTTTAGATTTCCAGTTTCATCCCTTGTTTCGGCACTTCCTAGACAGGATGGATACTTTTTAAAGTGTTTTTGGGCTCGGCTTTTTCTAAAATTTAAAATATCTAAACTACTTGGTTCCGCAGTATATGATATATATCTTTTTAAATTTTTATTAAAACATTCAAATGGCTTTACCGAACATTTCTCTTTATAATAATAACTGCATTTTTCTAAAACAGTATTATCAAAATAGTCTCCACAAAATATTTTAATAAACCTTGATAATACGCGCGACGCAGTGTGTGCAAAACATGTGCCACCCAATTGATCTGATACCGTTAAAGAAGTTGCCCGAGATAATTGTGGTTTAGAAATAGGTTGAGAGGCACTCATTATATAGATAAGAAGAAATTAACTTTATTTTGCCCGACTTTTTCCAAAAGTTGATAAATATAAGTTATAATTCGTATTACTTAAAATTATATGTTCTTACTAATTCATAATGGACGGTGGAATTATTGATATAACTTCATTAAATTTAGGTGATAGCGGGCAAAGCAGATCTTCCAATTTTGGTTCTGGTATTGAACTTTTAATGAATGATAAAAAATCTTCCGGAGGGCGACCATCAAGCGATATTCACATTGACGATTTGAATACTTTAGAAAATGAATTGAACGATTTGGTAGAAGAAACTGGTCCAGATATTAATTTGTTTGAAGGAAAATCTGATATGTTTAGCAAAAATATTTCTTTGAATTATGATGATGAAAGGCCACAACCAGGTGTAAGATTTAGCGATTCTGCAACAAGTTTGGGACAAGCAACTGCCGAGGGGTCTCCTGAAAATAAAACCTGGGATGGGTTTACTAAATTTAATAATGTCCCCATCAACCCGGACAAACCCATGTCAAGCCAACCTCAAATGAGTAAAGAAGAACTCCTTAGAGAGAAGTTTAAGTTTTTGAGAAAGTTGGAGGCATTGGAGCAAAAAGGTGTAAATTTAACTAAAAAATACAGCATGGATTCGCCTCTTGCTGAAATGCAAGGAGAATACGAAATGATTATGGAAGAAAAATCAAAGCAGAACTCTATTAAATTTCAAGGTAATATGTTAATGGCTTGTATTAACGGAATAGAATTTTTAAATAATAGATTTGATCCATTTGATGTAAAGTTAGATGGTTGGAGCGAGCAAGTGAATGAAAATATGACTGATTATGATGACGTATTTGGTGAATTATATGATAAGTATAAAAGCAGAGCTTCTATGGCACCCGAGTTAAAATTATTATTTCAATTGGGTGGGAGCGCAATGATGGTACACATGACAAATACTATGTTTAAATCTGCTATGCCTGGAATGGACGACATTTTACGCCAAAACCCTGATTTAATGCGCCAATTCCAAACAGCTGCTGTAAATTCAATGAGTCAACAAAGTCCTGGATTTTCCGGTTTTATGAATAATATAATGAACCCCGAACCTCAAGTTTCTATGGGCGGAGGACCACCGCCACCCATGTCTACTCAGGGCCCAAATGCACCAATGCCTCCATCTAGTCGCCCTGGAAATAATAGCAGCTTCAACAGCAGACCCGACTTAAACGCAAGTATGGGAAGAAGTAGTTATAATCTAAACCAAAATAGAGATGACGGAATTAATATTAGAGAGAATTTTGCTGGTGCAAATGATGGAGATCGCAGCGAGAGACGTGGTCCCAGTTCCGGACCAAGAGCCGAAATGAAGGGACCTAGTGACATTTCTGATATTTTATCTGGACTAAAGACAAAAACTATTAATATCCAGGAAGCTCCCAATAATAATAATAACAGCAATGTAAATATTAACGACAGTAGCACAATTAGCATATCCGATTTGAAAGATCTACAAGCCGATGGAAACATGCCTAAGCGCAGTAAAAGACGTCAAAAGTCAGATAAAAATACTGTAAGTCTTGATATCTAAAAAATAAATACTCATTTATAATAGCAGACTTAAGAATGTATGAGAATGGATTGTTTATATTCAGAAGAGATTTAAGAATAGTTGATAACAATGGTCTTAACTTATTGAATTCTAAGTGCAAAAATGTATACACTATATTTATTTTTACTCCGGAACAGGTTGGTAGTGGAAATCATTATAAATCTAATAATGCGGTCCAATTCATGATTGAGAGTTTAAAAGATTTAGAATCAGAAATATCCAAACACGGAGGAAAATTACATACGTTTTATGGATCTAATAATAAAGTACTTTCTGATTGCATAAAAGCATTAAATATAGATTGCGTCGGGTTCAATCTTGACTATACTCCTTATGCAGTTGAACGTGACTCTAAAATATATGATTTATGTAAAGACATTGGAATAACTTGCGAACCAACCACCGATTATTATTTACATGAACCCGGATCCGTTCTTAGTGGTTCTGTAGAACCTTATAAAAAATTTACACCTTATTTGCAAGCGGCTTTAAAACAAAAAGTTCAAGCGCCTGCAAATTTTCATAAAATTAAATTTGAAAAGTCTGGAGCAAGACTTTTAAATACTATTTCTCTCACAGATGCATTTTCTCGGTTTACAAAAAGTAATGAGAATATTCTGGTTCACGGTGGAAGAACTGAAGCTATTGATACTCTTCATAAAGCATTAAAAACCCAAAAACATTATGAAAAAACTCATAACAATTTAGAGAAACAGACAACCCAATTATCTGCGTATATAAAATTTGGCTGCGTAAGTATTCGCGAGGTTTACAAAGCGTTTAGAACAAGCCGCGAGTTTATAAGGCAGCTTATATGGAGAGATTTTTTTGCATCAGTATTATATTTTTTTCCTTATGTTTTAGGAAAACCATTAAAGGCTAAATACGTAAACGTTAAATGGCATAAAAATACAAGATGGTTTGATGCTTGGAAAAAGGGAGAAACTGGGTTTCCCGTAGTTGATGCTGGGATGCGCGAATTGAATGAAACTGGATATATGCATAATAGAGCGCGCCTCGTTGTTGCCGCGTTTTTAACTAAAATTTTATTAATTGATTGGAGAGAAGGAGAAAAATATTTTTCAACTAAATTGACAGACTACGATCCAGCGAGTAATAATTTAAATTGGCAATGGTGTGCGTCAAGTGGAAATGACAGCCAACCTTATTTTAGAATATTAAATCCATGGCGTCAACAAGAAGAGTATGACATTGACGCAAATTATATTAAAAAATGGGTTCCAGAACTCAAAGATTTACCCTCAAAAGACATTCATAACTGGAATACAACCTGGGAAAAATATAAAACCACTGTAAAATATCCAAAGCCTATTTGTAATTATGAAGAACAGAAGGAAAAAGCTATAGCAATGTTTAAAGCAATTTATTAAATAAAAGCCGTCAATGGCATTTTGTGAGTAAGTTATAATAAACGTATTAAACTATTTGTATATTTATAATAGTTTAACACAAATGGAAATTGATAATGAATCAAAAATGTTAATTGTAAATAAAGATTATAAGATGACAAAAATAAGAAAAAACACGTATTTATTTGAATACGAAATAGAGAACAAAAATATTTTATTATACAAAATATTAGATTTGGAATTTATAAGACTTATTCATGGAATAAACAAGCATGATATATTTGAAGACTTTAATTTAGAAATAAAAAACGATTCACGTGCAGTAGTTTTTATTTTATTTAAACATTTTTATGCGGACTTTGGAGTATCCCAAAAATACGTGCATCTTAATGTTTCTATTGATAAAACCCCTACACAAATAGTGTATAAAGCATCTACAAACGAAGATGTTCCAAAAAATAAAAACGCACATATAAACACAGAAGCCGAAATAATGCCCGTTAAGGAAGTTACCGTTATTTGCAATTTAATAACTCCGCATAAAGTGTCTATAAAAACAACTACAGAATTTGACAATAATCATTTAATGATTGATTTGCCGGAATTTATTGAAAAGTTGGCCTCTACAATTATTAGTAAAATCTTTTTGAGAACAAAACAGTTTATAGAGAAGGTTTAAATAAACAGTATAAATTAACTTTATGCTTTATATATTAAGTTTCTTAGAGCAATGTTTAAAACCTATCAAAAATGTTTTATTTGTGTTGGATATTGCATTTGTATTTTTATATGAGTATTCGCGTTTTTTGATAACAGAAAACTATAAAGATCTCATACATAACGTTTCAAGTAAGTTATCTAAAAAAAATGTTTTATACGTCAAAATGTTCCAAGCTATATCTTTAAATAATAATATTATAGACGGAGCAATAAATTCCGAATTAATAAAATATACAGATTCTGCTCCCTACACTGAGGATGATATTGACGAGTCTCTTCTTAGACATATTACAAACCGTTATTACTTAGAAAGTTATAACGACACTATTCCAATTAAATCTGGTATGATTTCTCTCGTTTATAAAATGAGGGATTCAAATGGCAACGATTTAATCGTCAAAATAAAAAGGAAAAATATTGAAGCTCGCCTTGAAGATGCTATAGAAAAATTACTGTTTTTTATTTACGTGCTATCATTTATTCCTCAGTTTAACGTACTTGACATTCCAAATGTTATTAAACAAAATATTTATTTATTACGACAACAGCTTGATTTTCAAGAAGAAGTAAAAAATACCCTAGAAATGTCAGAGAATTGTAAAAAGTTAAAGTATGTAAAAATACCAAAAATATACGAAGAGGTTACAAATGAATTTCCTGAAGTTATTATGATGGAATATATTGAAGGAACACATATATCAAAATTATGCGAGTCTGATTACAGCGAATTTGCCAAACTTGTTATGAAATACGGGTTTGTTTCAATTATAAACAATAGTGTTACGCATGGAGATCTTCATGCTGGCAATATTATTTTTATTAAAAACAATACAAATTATGAAAATCCATTGCCTCAATATCAATTGGGATTAATAGATTTTGGAATAATAACTCGTATTAATGGGAAAACAACAAATGCTTTCTTAGAAACAGTAACAAAAATGTTTTCAGAATCTGGAAGGGTTCTTGCGGAAACTATATTAGATAGTATAATTGAACCGCTTGAAAAATTTAAAAGCGTGCATTCAATACATAGAGATAAGTTATACGATGAGGCTGGACTGATAATAGAAGACGTTGTTTATAAATCAAAACAAGCAAATCAGGTAAAGATATACGATTTTATGAAAAAATTTAACGAATATATAAATAACAATGATTTAAGTATTTATGGCTTGCATATAAGCGACGATTTTATAAAACTTCAGATGGCGTTGGCTATGTCTCAAGGAGTTGCATTGTGTTTATGCAAGCAAAATTTTATGTTATTTGCAAATGATGTTTTAAATGATCTTTTTCACATTGATTTGTTATTTACAGACTCTGAATAACTATAATTATGTTTGAAGTGTAAAATCTAAAGTATTTTTCATAAATCAATATAAAAACATATACGTTAACTCATGTATTATGGGTTGCGATTTTTACATTCTAAAAGTTTTACGTATTTATTATAATGACGATCAATATTTAGAGGTTGAAGTGAATAGAGAAAAGGGATACTATGATGATTATCAGTTTGATGAGGACTCGGATGACTACGAAGATTTGTTAAACAATTATATAGAGTTTGTGCTAACACCTAAGACGGAACCTATTGTTATTTATAAAAACGGTAAGTTTAATAAATCATCTTGTGAACTAAAATATAAAACTCTTGTTGAAGCCGAAATACACAAGCATGGAAAACAATGGAATAATATTGTAAGAGTTATAAAGATAGAGGAAAGGCGTGAGCGTTAGAAAAATGCTTCGCGCAATAAATATAAACAAACTGAGTAAAGTTATCCAGTTTGTTTATAAAATCTAATGTTTGCGTGATTTATTTTTTTTATTTCGGTTATTATGTTGAATTATTCCACGCGTATGTTTTTTACCTCCGCGCTTTGATTCTTTAAGTACAGGACCCGGTCTAACTACAGTGTCTCTTTGGTCCCAAGGCCGACGGCATACAGGACAATTATACATTGCTCCGCGCGTGCTAGCATATGTTTGTATGCACGCTGTGTGAAACCACGCACTACAATCGGGTGGGTCCCTTGGCCTACCTTGTTCGTCTCTGTGCTTTTGATGTTTTGTTACACTATCTCCATTATTTAAATTTTCTTGGCATATAACACACAATTCAAACATATTTTCTTCGCTATTAAACCCCATTGACAACCAACCCATTGGGGCTCCTCTGCAATATTCAGGACCACGCAAATAATGGGCCGTCGGTTTTACATATCCTGGCATTGGCGGATATGCAATATTTAAACAATCGTTTGCAAAGTTTGAACCATCTCTGAAGGCGTGTATAAACATTCTTATTAAAAACTTTGCATCATTTGCCTTAATAATATTTACTCTAGTTGTAATATACTCTTCGTTATCAGCTCCTTGATTTTGGGAATATTTTCGTAATAGTAAATCATAATTGTTATCAACCAACCCAACAAAAATGTGTTTAATAAACCCAGTAAATTCGTCCATGGTAATGTTTTGGGGGTTTCTAAACGCCCTAGTATATTCCGCTTCATCAATCGGTGTAATAACATTCCCATGAAAGTATTCATCCATCGGTCTTATTATCCATTGTGACACAAATGACCTTACTTGCTCCATTGACGCGGTGGGCGATTGGCTATTTGTAATATATTTCCAAACATTTGTCATAGCATTTCCTAAATTTAAATTGCTCTGCATAATATCATGCATATATTCTGCGGCCATTGTATAGTATATTATATATTATTAATATTATTATTATAATTTTTGTGAGTTTCATCTATTTTGCGTTTCTCTTTATAGATTTTTTATGGTGCTTTTTTTTAAGTTTCCCAGACTTTTTGTTTTTTGTTTTTCTTTTATAGCCACCAAATTCTTCTCGTTTTTGGTGATGCATTAATCTTGGAATTTCTTGTTGAGGCTGCAAACTTTCCGGACATATCCTGCAATTTGAGCCGAAAAATCCGGGCAAACAACAATCTCTGCCATCAATATTCACAATTTCGGCGAATCTACCAGGCATTTCATAAACAGCATCGGTAGTTGGCATAGAGGCAACTGTTATTTCTTTTACAGACGGATATTTAGTATCACTTTTATTTGATGAATTTTGACGAACTACTTCTATCGGTGCAACTAGAGGTATTGGATCTACCCCAAATAAATCATCATCGTTTACTGGAACGATCGCCCGACGTCTTCTAGTAAACCAACGATTTCTAGGAGGAGGAGGTGTAACTGGTCTTCTTCTAGTTTGCATTGGATGCCGAATAGCTCCTTGGTCTAAATTAGGACTTATTCTGCTTCTAGAGTTTTGTCTTGATCTTCTTGAAAATAAAAAAGGCATATATATATATAATAACAAATAAAAAATTGACGCAGTTAAAAGCCTGTTAAATGTTGGAATCCCAATAAATGCAATCGGCTTTGAAAGAGATTTCAGTGGAGAACCCGTCTTCGCTGATATTAATTGACGGAAGTTATTTCTGTTTCTATCGTTATCATTCTATAATGAGATGGTGGAAAAGTGCTTATCCAGAAATTCCATTAGAAGACCCGTCTAAGAACGAAAAATTCGTTGAAAAGTTCAGAAAAACGTTTGTAGATGTTGTTAAAAATTTAGTAAAGAATCTTAAAATCGCAGAAGAAAACCCATTTATAATTGTTGGAAAGGATTGTAAGAGAGATAATATTTGGCGTAATGAATATTACGACAAATATAAGGCAACGAGGACCACCGACGATGGGTTTATGGGTGGTCCATTCTTCAAGATGGTGTACGAAGATAACTTATTTCAAGAAGGCGGGGCTAAATATATATTAAAGCATCCAAAATTAGAAGCGGATGACTGCGTAGCCATTTGTATTAAACGCGTGCTAGAGAATAACAAAAATATTAAAATTTACGTTATTACTAGCGATAAAGATTATTTACAGCTGGCGTGTCCTCAAGTAAGGATTTTTAACCTTGGATATAAAGAAATTTCAGAATCAACTTTGGGTGGAAGCGCTGAAGCCGATTTATTCTGTAAAATTGTTATGGGCGATACTAGTGATAACATAAAATCTGTTTTAAATAAATGTGGCCCAAAAACTGCTTTAAAGTGTTATAATGACAAAACCTATTTTGAAGACAGAATGATTAAGGAAAATGCGTATGAAAGATTTGAGCTTAATAGGAAAATTATAGATTTTAACTATATCCCCGTTAATTTGATTGAAGAATTTGTAAATTCTGATGGATACGTTTCTACCTAAAACGAGGACACATTTATAATTTCATACTTCAATAATTATAATTTTTTCTTGTTCTTTTTCCACCAGAATACGAAACGCGAAAATTTCTAGTATTATAGTTTTGGGGATAGTTGGGATAGTTGGGATAGCCAGGATATTGTTTTGCTTCTCCGCTGCGAGGTTCCCCTTCTTTTCTGTATTTTACAGACGATGGTGCAATATGATCTTTTTGATAAAAATCAATTGGGTTATAAACTAATCCAAAAGTGTCCGCAAAAGCTTTTCTTATTTTTTCATATTTTAGATGACATGCTATAACTGGTTGTTTTGAAAGTGGAATTGATTCGCCTGGGTATAACTCAAGATCTATAATTACATAATAACTCAATTTTGAGTCATCAAATCTGCTGTTATTTGTGTTATATACATTAACGTATCTATTTCTATTACTTATTTGTCCCCCACTCAAACTACTATTATCTTCTAATTGCGACACCTCTTCATTTTCATTTTCAAATTCATTTAAGCTTCCACCAGATGATTTCTTAACGCGCCCCGTTTTTTTTTTCGCATTATGAGAAGTAATATTAGCATCTGTTGTAGTTAAATAATTATGAAAAACGGCATTATTTCTATACCACACATGGTTTCTATCAACAACGTTCAGATATTTCCACTGGGAAGTATATACGAAATACTTTAAATAGTCGGGAATTTCATCAAATGTATAAACAAACTTTTTTAACTCTGAACTATACATAATCTCATAATGTTGCGCCCCACTAGAAGCTTGAGTTAATAATAAAAATGCATATTGTGCGAAATCATTTGCCGCGGCATTATCTGAACCGAATGATACAACCCTATAATAACCGTCTTCAGATAATGTAACATTATCATGAACCGAGGATTGAGCTAAGTATCTACGGGCAGAATTATTTGAATCCGCTATATCGTACACATATTCATTCCTATTTCTAACTCTCGCACTTTTTACAACAACTCCATATTTTTCTTCATCCCCTCCATTAGGCGTGAACCTTACTTTTGCACCAGTTGGAAATACATCCGGAATAGTAGTATCAATAACAATAAATTTAATTTTAAAAATGCGTTCTAAAATTTTTAATGCAACATCATCGCCCCAGTATCTTCCATCGCTTTTAATTACATTTCTTAAAACGTTTATATTATCTCCAATCCAATTTCCTCGTTCATCAAATAAAAATGAATATTCTCTTCTTAATTGTAACATATTAGGATCAGCGCGTGGATCCGCTTCATTGATGCCTTCAATCTGAGGTCTTATAATATCATTCCAACCTTCTGTATCTATTTCTTGGATACCATAAATGGGGTCGGCTATAGCTTGCCTTAAGGAAGTTTTTGAAAAGTAACCGGTTTGATCTGCAAACTGGTTATTGGATTTATTATTATTATTTATTAATTCATTATTGAATATCATAGAAACTGCGTAAAACAAGCAATCGCCGCCACCTGGATTATCAATGACAGACCATTTTAAAACATTTTTATCAATTTCTTCGGGGTTAATCTGATTTAAAACACCGATTGTTATACCAGACTCGTATAAATTAGCTATGTGTTTTCTTAAAATTACACTATTGTCGTTATCATAAAATCTCTGAAAAGTTTGTTGATATGATTTTTTAATTACTTCTCCAGGAGTTAAGGGTTTGCCCGACGGGTCGTCGTATATAGATTCTGCATCAGATTCAGAATCATTATCTAACTCATCATCATCACCAACAAGTTGTTTGCATTTTTCTAAAATACCCAATTTTGATATTTGCGGTATAAGAATATCAACCGCGCTGTGATATTTTTTTCTAAGCATTTGTAATAAAATTTTATATCCGGATTTTTTTTGTTTATTAGTAATTAGAGCATTATTATTAATTTTTATGTTATTATTTAATGTTGCAACGTCCTTGTAAGAATCGCTACTAAGATATATATAATTTGGTATTAGGGGTATTAATCTATTCACGGGATTATCCTTTAAAATTTCCGAATAAGTTTTATTCATTCTTTTATAGATTTTATCAACAACGTAAGACAAATTTTGTCTTGCCGATACAAGAGAGATCTCTCTTGAATATTTTATTGCAGATATTCTAGAATATACAGTGATTAAATCATAGCACAGTGTTATAGCTTTTTGATATCTAATATAATCGTTTTGCTGCTGTTTTAAAGCACTTGTCTCTGGAAAAGCAAAATCCAACATATGAGAGTTTTGTTTCTGTAATGGCGTGTTTAGTCGTGACAAATTTTTATTAAAAGCGTCTCTCTGTTGCTGCGTATATTTTTCATTGTATTGATCTAATAGTATTTTTGCAATAGATATTTTTCCTTGTATAACATTAGACCCATTGTTACTACCAACAATATAATCTTTAATGTTGTTTAAGAATAAATCCGTCTGTCTGTATAAAATTTTCCACATTCCGAGGTCAATTGTAAAGTCGTATTTTAATAAAGTAAACATATACACATCAAATTGATACCTATTTATTTGAAGTATGTTTGGATGTTCGTAATAAACTCTTAATATTTCAGTATAATTTTTTTGTATAGCATTTTCTCTTTGGATAAATTCTTTCACATAAGAAACCGTATTTATTATAGTTTTTAAAGTGGTAGATAAAGGAAAATTTTCAGAGGTTTCAATATTATTTATGATGTTTTTATAGCACTGTACGTCAAATTTGATTATATTTAATTTTAATATATTTTGATGCTCGAATTCAGTTTTGTTTAATTTAAAATTGGCTTCTTTAACAATATACAGTTGCGAGTAAAATGCGTAAAGGGCTCTAATATAATTTATTTGCGCGTAAATTTTATTTACTAATAGCGTAAGAGAATTTAGAAATGATGTTAAAAACTGAGTTTTGTATTTTTCAAGAAGTACTATTACTTGAAGTATTTCGTTTTTTATTGTAGGAGCATTGGCAACATTATCGTAAGTAAGCCCCCGAGTTTTATAATTATCTATAATTTCGCGTATTTTTGTTACGGCTTCGTCATACTTTTTTTTGTTTTTAAATATATCATTTTCTACCAAAGCAGTTGTAACATCGGTCGGAGCTGCGTTTGAATCTTCAATTGGTGTTGCTATTGGCGGAGTTGCCTTTACATCGTGAATTAAAGAAAAATATTCCCCCACAGATTTATCGTATACTTCTTTTTTCAGTTTATATTCCTTACCTTTTTTTAATAATGTCTCATATAATGGGTCTAAAATTTTTTGGTTAAGTTTTATATCTTCTGAATAATTCCTATCAATTGAATATAATATATTTATAGACACCGGATCGTTTGATAAATTGGCATCTTCATCTAAGTTCACTATATTTTGATATACCAATTTCTTTGTTGCTAATTTTCTTGCAATTTTTGGTATATCAGTTTTTGATTCTTCTTTCATTTTTTCAATAGCTTCTTTGTTAGACAATGGAGTTGGGGTTACCCCTTTTGCAATTCCACTTTCATATTCGTCTTTAAATTTACTAACATCGCTTGATACTGCAAACCCAGTAATAGCAGAGGCATGTTCTTTTTTAAATCTAACAAGCTCATCGTCTGCCATTCTATTTTGCAAAATCATATTTTGTCTATTCCCATATAAGCCTTCACCATAAGTTAATTGTTGTATTTGCTTTTCAAAGCTTTTTTTATCAACCTGCCAATCGCCGTTAATCCATTCGTGTGAATAAATAGTATATGGTTTGTCTTTAATATAAAAAATGTTATTTTTTTTGAATAAGATGTCAAGTGTAACATTTATATTATTATCAACAATTCCGAGCTTCGTTGCTTCATCTAAAGTTAGTTTTTTTTGAAAGGTAGAGGTAATATTTCTCCCGATTAACCCGTTGAAATCGCTTTTATTAAAAAACTGTGTATATCTCTCTGTTTTTGGATAACTAGGAGGAATTTTAAGACAAACAGATTTTGATAGTTTAATTAACGGGTTAAAATAAACAGTATCGCTTTTAATTTTTGGAACTGTCATCTCTGGTTCATATTTTATTTTTGGATATCCTCTTATTCGCGTGTTTATAAATATTGTTAACGTATTAGGGATTGACATACTTACTATACGTTAAGAATATTAAAATGCAACTTTAATAATTATTTTGGATCACCTCTTTAAAGTTTGTATACAAGTTTTGTTGTTTTTGTTTCTGTTTATCCTTTTTTGCTTTCTCTAACACTGCAATAGCAGAGTTTATTTCATCTTCGGATACGACACCGTCTTTATTCGCATCTACCGAGTCTTCTAATCTACTTAATACTCTGTAGTCGTTGGGAACAATACAAAATGCACTTTCTTCGTTAAATAAATGGTCTGATAAAACCACGAATATTGCTGTTAAACCAAGAGCAGCATATATATCGCGAGTACCCATCCACGCCATAGCAAACACAAGTATTTGTTTTGTAACGGTCATTTTAAGATATTCTTCTGTTGATTTGCTAAATTGAATTGTAATAAATTTAGATCCAACGTTAAGAAGTATCATAACACAACCAGCAAAAAATTTGCTGCTATTTAAATACATTATGTGTTCGTGAAGGTAATTAAATACTGTTGTAAAAATATTAGTTTGTGTGTTGGTTGATGTACGCTTTGCCATATATTTAAACAATATAAAAATAATGACAAAATTAATAGCAAAAATAATAAAAATAAAAATATAACGATTGGGTTTTTATTTCATGAATCTAAATCTTTTCAAAAATACGCGAGAGTTTAATTTAAACGTTTCAATATTATTGGTAATATAATTTCTTGTTTTCCTAATAAACGGATTATAATATTGATTTATTGCTGGAACAAACGGCTCTGTGCGCGCTTCATTAACAACCATGTTAATTGCTAGTGCAAGAAAAATGGTTATTAATAAAAAAAGCGCGTTATTAAAAGTTTTAGTAGAAATCTTATTCATTAACGTTATTTACTATAGAGCAATATTATTATCTTTTACGCAAATTAAGTTGAAGATGGTTTTAATGTTGAACCAGTCGTTTTTGGCGCGCCAGATGGCTCTGACGGTGTAACGTCATTTGTTGTTCCTTTAATTATAGGCAATGCTTGAGAGTCTTGAGATTTTACAATTTGTTTTGCTGCAAGCATTAAATCTGTTTGACTTAATCCAGAAATTTGTGGGATAGATGATAATTCTGGTGCAGTTGGTGGGTAAATAGGCGCAACTGGTGTAACAGGTGCAGAGATTAAAGGATTTGTTGAACTTTCAACATTGGATGGTTGAGAAACAGTTGGGCTTCCAGTTTTTTGTTGTTCTGATTTAGAAGAATCAACTGCGGGTGTTGTATTAGAAGCATTTTCAAAGCCCTCATAGCCGGTATCAAATAAATATACATAAAATACGACGATTACTATTGTTGCAGCTAGTCCAATTAGAGTATTATAAGTTGTTAATAATATCACGATTAAAAGAATTATAGCTTTCCCAAAAATAGTGTTTACGGATTTGCTAAATATAGCTGGGTATTGCACTACTAAAATAACAAGTAAAACAAAAACAATTGCTAATATATTATGGTTGCTAGCACTATATAAACGTTTTGGAAATAAGTTATTTAACGCTTTCATATTTATAAATATTGACAATATTATTTTTTAATTTGCCTATGTTAAAACTGTTTTTAGTTTTGTTAGTTGCAAAATTAAAAATATTATTTAAGGAAGAATTATAATTTCAGTCTCTTTTCCAAATTATTATCTTATTTTTTTATAAGAGAATGTCTTTAGCAATATATGCAGCACCATTTGATAATGAAAATAATCATACAAATAGTAAAGATAATGATAATCACATAGCTAGAAAAAGAATCTCAAATAATAGAACACAAAAAAGAATTCCTAAAGAAAATGCATATTCTGATAAAGTTGCTTCTGTGTTACAAAGCATCCATAATTTACCAGATGATTCTGATAACTTAAACGATTTGGCCGATTTTACCCCTTTACCGCCGCCAAATTCTGTTGGAGTGGAACAAACTAGGATTAGAGAAAATGAAGAAAGAGAGATGGCCCAAGCAAAACCATCTTCTACGGAAGACCATTATAAAAGATTTATGCCAAACTATGAAAAGTTATATAAGAATTCTCCAGAAAACGTGCCTTACTATACATATTCTCAACCTCAACAACAAATTCAAAGTCAACATTATGAACCACAGAGCGAAAACGCTGCTTTGCTTGAAAAATTAAACTATATGATTCATCTTTTAGAAGAACAACAAGACGAGAAAACAGGAAATGTCACAGAAGAAATAATCCTCTACTGTTTTTTAGGAATATTTATTATTTTTATTGTTGATTCATTTGTTCGGGTTGGAAAATATGTGAGGTAACATTAAAAAAAAATCAATAACAAAATAACATTTTGTCTAGGTTGAATGTTAAGCATTTAAAAATAAATGTAATGCAAAATATAAAATTAAATATATAGCTGTATTATATATTTAATAATATGGACCCAACACCTAGAAGAGGTATGCCGCGACAAATGTCTGGCGAATTATTACAGCAAATTAATGGTAGTTGTTTCGCTCATGCAGCGGCCAGAATGGCAAGAAGAATATTGTTTAGATATTGTCGCGGCATTTTAGAGTCAGAGGATGACGACAGGGCGTTTGCTTTTACCTATTCCGACATTAATATTCCGGCTTTATATGATGATATTTTACAACATTGTCGGCGTCCGGATGGGACTACCATGATTAATGCTTTTAATAGACTAGTAATATATTTGTTCTTTTATTCATCTGCTATAAGGCAAACCGGCATAATGTCTTACGATCCAACCCTTGGATATGGAGTTCATGGTGGTGGATTCGTTGGCTCAAGAAGATTAAAAGAATTTTTTAATGCACTTATAACTGGCGCGGGAACTAATTTAGAAATTATTAATCGGGCCAATTTTAACTATGACAGAGACTTTTGGACCACATCCGGCAGATTTGATGCTTTAGACAGAATTTTTACAGAGTTTCGCGAAAAATTTAGACAAAAAACAAGTATGTTACCAGGAAATGTTTCTTTTACAAGAATTGTTGACCGTGATGAACCTTACGAAGCTTTAGGGAACGGGGAAGTGTGTTATAAATTTTCAAAAATAACACCTTTCGGCGACAACTATCGTAGAGTAACTCAAGACCCAAATGTTATTTTTGAAGACTTCCACTATAATGCTATTAAAAGCGCTATTGATGTTGGTTTTTACGTTTTTTTTACTGTGGATAAAGTTTCAATCAGAGAAGAATTTAGATTTTCGGGATCTCATGTGGTATTAATAGTTGCTTGTTCTAAAGTAGACGGGCGAAAACAGTTTACGCTTAAAAATACATGGGGTAGAGAGTGGGGAGAAAATGGACTAGTAGTTGTTCGCGAAGGAGAGTTACAATGGATGGAACCACCCGCAACAATGTCAGCGGGCCATAGAGGAATATTTGAAGCTCAATGTCTAATGAGTTATAATGCAATAATTCCAACTAGCAGTTTTATTAAAGCTCCAAGAGGAAGAGGATCTAATCTTGCAGTTGAAGATTACGTTCCTCCCGCAGAAAACGAAATTACAGACGGAGTTGGCAATCTTTTGCAAGCACAACAACACCGAGTGGGGCAATGGCTTTGCGACGGAAGAGGATACCCGGGTGGGTGTAGAAGCGGAAACAGCGATATTTTATTTGCAACCGATTCTATGTCATGGCATTCAGACGCACCGATTCATGAACCACAGGGGGGATATGATTTATGCACGTTATGTGTGACTCGTAATAGACCAATGCCGTCTAGATATGCAAGTAAATTACATCAAAGAACAGGGCACACTTTGGTTGAAGGAATATGTAGATATTATGATGCACCACATGGCGTAGCTAGATCGTCGCCGTGCAGTAGAGGCGCCGAGTGTAGAACAATTCGTGGAGGTGAACCATTATACGGCGAAGCGTGGGGTTATACGTGGCACTGCGATACATGCGAATTTAATGTATGTCCTTCTTGCGTTTATTATGAAATGGTTGATAGACACATAGAGCGGAGGAGTAGATTAATAGATCCAGTACCTGCTCCAGATCAAGAAATTTTTCAAGTAGGAGAAGAGGTTTTTTATACAGAACAAGACAACGGCAATCCTGAGAATGCTTATATAATGTCAAGAAATGAAGATGGTACCTATAATATTAGCGTAGATCTTGGTAATGCTCGTTTTTTTGATGCTGTCGCTTATCCAACGCAATTAGCCCATAAACAAGTCATTCCTGCTCCCGAGCCTCGTCCAATTGTAAGAAATGGATTAGGTTTACCAGAGGGTGTTGATGGCAAAATGATATTGCGCGCATTAACTTCAGAGTTTTTGGCGCCTTTAATTAAGTGTTATGGAATTGAAAGTGTTAATAGAGCGTTTATTCAATCTGTAAACGAGAATGTAGCCGATATTAATAACACTGTTGCAATACGCAGAAGAATGTCGGATCTATTACACGCGATTCATTCAGAGGATACGTGTTTTTTAGGAGGACGACCAAGAAAGAGTTTTGGGAAATCTATAAAAAATATGAAAGGCGGAGATATAAGGCGTCATAATAATACTGTTCTCCACGCAAATAACGAGGAAGAAAATACTGATCCAATTACACAAGATGCAAGAGAGCCATTTGATTCACAAACGCAAGGTTTATTGGAGTGTTCCCAATGCTTTGGAATTTTTTTAAGAAATGAGTTGGTACAGGCTTATTTAGCATCTCGTGGCAATCGCGTAATTGCATTTGATGCAGCTGATGAAAATACACAGAACTTAATACGAGAATTAAGAAGAGAAGTTGGTTTAACGGAAGAACAACGAGCCGAACTTGAAACTGCATATTTAACGGTTCCTTCACGAGGAGGATTTAGGTGTCCTCTTTGTAACGATCCAAAACAAGGAGTAGCTTCTACGGACGTTGGGTGGGATAATCTTCCATTGGCTCCTACACCAGGATTATGGTATATACCGCAAGTAATTCCATCGGAACCAGTTCAAGTGCCGCAACCAGCGCCTCAACCTCATAATTTTCATCCGATACATATTCACAACTTATGGTTTCTTGAAAACATAACACAAGAAGCAGCGATTCAGGCATTAGCCGATGCTAATGGAGACTACGATCAAGCCGCCCTGGCATTGGAAGGTGGTGCTTATCCGGACTATCATATTGAAATGCCAGAAGAAATTCAACAATATCAGCCTGTCCCATGGCAAAATTCAATTCCAATTCCAAATCCAATAAGACGCCGAGAAATTCGTGCGCCAGTTCCATATGAAATAGAAGCAATACAAGCAGTTCTTAGAGAATCTCATTTAGGAGATGTAACACAATACGCTTCAAGAACATACATAACTACATTTTTACAGGAGAACAATCTTTTAAATAATCCACCAGCAGCAAGTGGAAGCGCTGAGTTGCAAGAATTTGCAAATAATGTTGCGCGCGATATTTTAGCGCACCAAGGAGATATGCCAAGAATAAGTCGCGAACAATACGATGCAGTAAGAAATTTGATCCCGGATAATATTAGAGATCGTATTACACCACAAATTGTAAGAGTCGCACTGCATTTGAATGGCGCCAATGTAGAACGAGCAGCGGCGCATATACAAGAAAACCCCAATCATATCTATGGTACGGTGGTTGAACCTATACCGGTTGTAAGGCCAGAAGATGCGGACATTGAAGCATTTATAAGAGCTAATCCTGCACCAAATCCACAAATATGGGGACTATCTAGACCAGTTGTTAATCCGCCACAACCTCCTGACGACGCCGATGAAATAAGACGCAGACTTCAAAGAGAACAAGAAGAGAACCGAAGGAGACGCCCCCAGCCGGCACCAGGACCAGCGCCAGGACCAGGACCATTTGGACCAGCGCCAGGACCAGCACCAGGACCAGGACCATTTGGACCAGCGCCAGGACCAGCACCAGGACCATTTGGACCAGCACCAGTTCCTGTTGGCCGTTATCCCAATAATAGTATTGTGTTATACAACGCACCACGCCCATTTTCTTCTGCTGACAATTGGGTCCAAGCTAGAATAATAAATAGCTTAAATTTTCTTGGCACTGTGCGATATGACATTCAAAGAATTGATACATCAGAAATAGTGCAACATGTTGGAGAAAATCAACTTAGACCTAACAATGTTCCACCAGCCCCTGTCATTGTTCCAGCGCCAGTTCCTGTTAATGGTTATCTCATTAATAGCAATGTGTTATACAACGCGCGAGGTCCATTCTCTTCTGCTGACAATTGGGTGCAAGCTAGAATAATAAATATAGTGAATGTTTTTGGCCGCGTTCAATATGAAATTCAAATAAATAATACATCAGAACAACTGAGTAACGTTGAAGGAGATCGTCTTAGACCTGACAATGTTGGCCCAGTTCAATCTGAATTTCAGGTAGGGCAACG
>Ga0209188_1000685_pt1 | contig 31469 bp, 29 predicted proteins | sample C_130625_EF_Meta_FD_187307 | JGI IMG/M metagenome (GOLD analysis project Ga0209188, IMG submission 187307) | Freshwater microbial communities from Lake Croche, Canada to study carbon cycling - C_130625_EF_MetaG (SPAdes) (version 2) | ecosystem: Environmental > Aquatic > Freshwater > Lake...
CCGAAAATGGTTTCTGGTTTGCGCCCACAATATTTACCGGGGTCACTCAAGCCCATCGCATCGCGCGCGAAGAAATCTTCGGCCCAGTGCTTTCAATATTAACTTTCCGCACCCCTGCAGAGGCCATTGAAAAGGCCAATAACACCCCTTTTGGGCTCTCCGCCGGCATCTGGAGCGAGAAAGGTTCAAACATTCTTTGGGCAACACAACAGCTGCGCGCTGGAGTTATCTGGGCAAATACTTTTAATAAATTCGATCCCGCTAGCCCATTTGGCGGATACAAAGAATCTGGTTGGGGTCGCGAAGGTGGTCGACATGGCCTCAGCGCTTACTTGAAGGGATCAGCAAAATGAGCGGTCGCCTAGAAGTTATGAAAACTTACAAGCTATATATCAATGGTGCTTTCCCGCGCACTGAATCTGGCCGCTCTTATGAGATCACCAGCAATAAAGGTGAGTTCTTAGCCAATGCTTGTTTAGCTTCACGAAAAGATTTGCGTGACGCAGTTGTCGCAGCACGCGCCGCTCAACCTGGTTGGGCAAAAGCTACTGCATTTAACCGTGGGCAAATTTTGTATCGCATCGCTGAGATGCTCGAAGGTCGCAGCGATCAATTCGCTCAAGAAATTTCTCTTCAAACTGGTGCGTCTGCAAAAGAGTCACTGCAAGAAGTTAGCGATTCAGTTGATTTATTTGTTTGGTATGCCGGTTGGAGCGATAAGTTGCCTTCACTCGCTGGCTCTACGAATCCAGTTTCTGGTCCGTTCTATAACTTCACAGTGCCTGAAGCACTTGGCGTAGTTGGCGCGATTGCCCCAATTGATAAACCGCTACTTGGTTTCATTGCGGCCGTGGCTCCAATTTTGGTGTCTGGAAACACTGCAGTTACGTTGGCTTCTAGCAGTGCTCCCCTTTCAGCGATCAGCTTTGCCGAAGTAGTGGCAACTAGCGATCTGCCACATGGCGTTTTAAATATTCTCTCTGGTCAGCAAGTAGAGCTAGCACCTTGGTTTGCCTCACACATGGATATCGATGGTTTAGATATTTCGGGGCTACCAGTTGATCAACATGGCGCCATCAAAGAAGCTGGTGTTGAGAATTTAAAGCGAATCTCATCATTTACCAAGAGAAACGAACCTGGTCGGATATTGGCTTTCATGGAAGCCAAAACCGTCTGGCATCCAATCGGTAATTAGTTATTCTGCAGAAACGGCTAAATAGGCTGGTTTAACGACCGTTTCGATGATCGCTAAGCGCTCTTCGAATGGGATAAATGCGCTCTTCAGGGCATTAATAGTTACGCGTTGTAGATCAAGAAAATTCCAGTCAAAGGCGTTTACTAATTCATTCATTTCGTGAGTCATTGAAGTATCACTCATCAATCGGTTATCGGTATTTACCGTCACTCGAAAACGTAGCTTTGCTAAAGCGCCAATTGGGTGTTCCTTGATTGAAGCTGCTGCGCCAGTTTGCAAATTAGAAGTTGGGCACATTTCAAGCGGCACTCGACGATCCCGCACGTATGAAGCTAAGCGACCTAACTTGGCTGGCCCGTTTGAGAAATCAACATCATCAATAATTCGAACCCCATGACCAAGACGCTCAGCGCCACAAAGTTGAATTGCTTCCCAGATTGAAGGAAGTCCATATGCTTCACCAGCATGAATTGTGAAGTGCGCATTTTCGCCACGCAAGTATTCAAAAGTTTCCAATTGATCACTGGGTGGAAATCCATCTTCTGGACCGGCAATATCAAAGCCAACTACGCCTTGATCACGATATTTAATAACTAACTCAGCAACTTCTTGCGATCGTTTATTTTGACGCATTCCACAAAGTAGGGAAACAACTCGGATCTGAAAGCCTTCGCCCTTAGCTTCAGCTTCACCTAAACGATAACCCTCAAGAGTTGCTTCGATTACTTGGGAAAGAGACAAACCTTTTTCCACAAATAGTTCTGGTGCGCCACGAACTTCGGCATAGACAACACCATCGCGGGCTAAATCAATGGCACATTCACGAGCAACGCGAACAATATCTTCGCGACGTTGCATCACTGCAATTGTGTGGCCAAAAGTTTCTAGATAACGAACTAACGATCCAGAGTCACATGATTCGCGGAACCAAGTCGCTAGCTCGGACGCATCCTTAGTGGGCAAAGCGTCATAACCAATTTCGTTGGCGATATCAATAATTGTTTGTGGGCGCAGACCGCCATCTAAGTGATCGTGCAAAAGTGCTTTAGGCAGGCGTTTTACTTGCTCTGGAGTCGGGCGCTTTGATAAATCACTCATGCTTCAATCCGCTCTAGTACTAAGGGCAGTCGATCAACGAGGCCGCCTTCAATAATTATGACAGCACCTTTGAGTACCTCTAACGCGCGTTCAAATCGGGCTGGCTCATCGGTAAATAAGGTCATTATTGGAGCACCTTGTTTTACGTAATCCCCTGGCTTGGCATGTAACTCGACACCAGCACCTGCCTGCACTTTCTCGCCTTGACGCGAACGACCAGCACCTAATCGCCATGCAGCAACGCCAACTTTCATGGCATCCATTGCAGTCATGGTGCCACTATTGGTTGCCAGAATCTGGTGGCTCTCTTTTGCCACAGGTAGCGCTGCATCTGGGTTGCCACCTTGTGCGCTAATCATGCGTCGCCAATGATCCATTGCACTTCCATCACGCAAAGCTTCAGCCGGATCTTTTCCAACGATGCCAGCTGCATCAATCATTTCGCGGGCTAACAAAATAGTAAGTTCAACCACATCTGCTGGCCCGCCGCCAGCTAACACTTCTACTGATTCGCGAACTTCAAGTGCGTTACCCGCAGTCAAGCCAAGCGGGACATCCATCGCAGTAACTAGTGCCCGAGTTTTAACTCCGGCAGCAGTGCCGAGTGCCACCATGGTGCGAGCAAGTTCGGCAGCCTTGATCGGGTCACTCATAAAAGCACCACTACCGGTTTTAACATCCAAAACTAAAGCTGATGTTCCTTCGGCAATTTTCTTGCTCATGATTGATGAAGCAATTAACGGAATAGCTTCAACCGTAGCAGTTACGTCACGTAGCGCATAAAGTTTCTTATCAGCCGGCGCTAAACCCGCTCCTGCTGCGCAAATTACGGCGCCACAGTCTTGCAATACTTTGAGCATTTCATCGTTACTTAATTCAGCCCGCCATCCGGGAATTGATTCAAGTTTATCTAGCGTGCCACCGGTATGACCAAGGCCGCGACCTGAAAGTTGAGGAACTGCGCCGCCACATGCGGCAACTAGAGGTGCCAGTGGCAAAGTTATTTTGTCACCAACGCCACCTGTTGAATGTTTATCAGCAGTTGGCCGATCGAGCTTCGACCAATTCATACGTTCGCCACTATTAATCATGGCATTTGTCCAACTAGTGATCTCACGAGTATTCATGCCGTTTAATAAAATAGCCATCAACAGTGCAGACATTTGCTCATCAGCTACTACGCCGCGGGTATATGCCGAAACAACCCAATCAATTTGAGTATCAGTTAATTCATTTCGATCACGCTTCGCTGAAATAATTTCAACGGCAGCAAAAGGTTCAATCAAGGCGTTTTTCCATCTCTTCTGGGCCGAATGCCCACGGTAATAGCTCAGCTAGTGGCTTGATTCCCTGGTCGGTCATCATTTCCAATTTACTTCCACCATGTTCTTGTAGCAGCTGACGGCAGCGGCCACATGGCATCAAGTAATTCTTATTTAAGTCAACGCATAGGAAGGCAACTAGTCGACCGCCACCAGAGAGAATTAAATTTGAGACTAAACCACATTCAGCACAAAGCGTTAGGCCATACGATGCGTTCTCAACATTGCAACCTGAAATTATGCGACCATCATCAACCAGGGCAGCAACTCCGACTGGAAATTTTGAATATGGTGCGTAAGCACTTTCCATGGCTGCAATCGCTGTTTTTTCTAGCAACAGCCAATCAACGATAGGCATTAGTGGGAACCGCCTCGTTGATATGGAATTCCATCGGCAGCAGGTGCGCGCACTCGGCCTACGAAACCGGAAACCGCAATGATGGTTGCAATGTATGGAACCATCATCATGAATGCAGATGGGATTGGAGTACCCGCGATTGAAAGTACACTTCGCAATTGATCAGCAAAACCAAAAACAAGAGCAGCTGAAAGTGCACCAAGTGGAGTCCAGCGACCAAAGATCAAGGCTGCTAAAGCGATAAAGCCCATGCCTGCAGTCATCTCGCGACTAAATGAACCAACTGATCCGACCGTAAAGTAAGCGCCGCCTAAGCCAGCAATAGCACCAGCAATTAATACGTTGCGAAAGCGAACTTTATTTACATCAATGCCCACACTTTCGGCTGCAACCGGCAGCTCACCAACTGAGCGCATGCGTAGTCCCCACTTGCTCTTAAAGAGCGCAATCTGAGTAACTACGATAATCACATAAAGCAGATAAATAATGATGGTCTGCGAGAAGAACATTGGGCCAATGATCGGCAATTTAGACAAGACCGGAATATTTATTGGTTGCAAAATAGGTGAGCTATTCCATTTATCTGCATCCTCGCGCAAGAATCGTTGCGCCGCAAAACTAGTTAAACCAATAATTAAGACATTGATTACAAAGCCGAGAATTACTTGATCAATGCGGTACTTGATTGCAAAGACCGCTAATAACAATGAAATTAGTGCTCCCGCGAATGGTGCAATTAGTAAGCCATACCAGGCGTTCTTGAGCAAGCTACCGGTAATGCCAGCAATAAATGCGCTGCCAAGTAACTGACCTTCGATAGCGATATTAATAACGCCGGATCTTTCACACACCAGGCCAGCAAGTGAGCCATAAATTAGCGGTACTGCCAAAATTAATCCGCCTTGCAGTAATCCAGTAAATGGTACGAAGTCTCCGGCAGATGCCCAACAGAGAAAAGCCATAAAGAAGCCTATTGAAAAACCAAAAATAGCGATGCCATGCTTTTTGCCTTGTCGGAACAAATAAAAAGCCAGTGCAGTAAAGACCAAAGAAAGTGCTGAGAATGAATAAGCGCCTACTCGAGAATCAATTACCCATTGCTTGATCAGAACCCACTCTTTATCGAGCACAAAACTAAAAGTTACATCACCACTAACTTTTGGCAAGTAAGCGAAAACAACAATTGAAAAAATACTTGCTACACCCATTGCATAAATGCCATTGAGCTTGCGCTTGGATTCGCGGGAAATAATCAGTTGGCTAGTCATTATCCATTCCATCCTTTAGATGCCATAGCTGACACCTCTTGCAGATTTCGCAATCTAAAAATCCGCTTCACCAGATCAGGGGCTGCGATAAATAGAACAACCAAGGCCTGGATTACCAAAACAATCTCGACAGGTACACCGACGTTTGCTTGCATAGTTTGACCACCGACACGTAGTCCAGCAAAGAGGAAGGAAGCTAGTACTACGCCAAGTGGAGTTCCTCGCCCAAGTAATGCAACGGTAATCGCATCAAAACCAAAAGATGCGGCAACTGTGTCTGTTAATTCGTATTGATTTCCCAAAGTATGAATAGCGCCACCAAGGCCAGCAAGTGCCCCTGAGATTGCCATCGTCGCAATCATCGCGGCTGACACTGAGATGCCAGCGGTACGTGCAGCACTTGAATTAGCGCCGACAGCACGGAATCTAAAGCCCATAACGCTGCGATTTAGTAGCCACCAAATAAATCCAGCAGCAGCAAAAGCGATAAAAATACCGATATTAACTCGGTAATCAACCCCAAATAGACCAGGTAGCTTGGCGCTTTCCTTTACAGGTGGCGCAATTGGATCAAGACGTCCTGGCCGTAAAAACATTTTGGTGCTGAGCATAAAAAGAATAAATTTAGCGGCAATGTAATTGAGCATGATGGTGACAATAACTTCATGAGCTCCTGTTTTTGCTTTTAACAAGCCTACGATGCCACCCCAAATTGCTGCCAAAATTATACCGACCACTATTGCCAGAAGAATATGAGCCACCATTGGTAACTCATAATGGAAGCCAATATACGAAGCTCCCATTGCGCCAAAAATAAATTGACCCTGTGCGCCGATATTAAAGAGCCCAGACTTAAAGGCCAATGCAACAGAGAGACCGCAAAGAATTAGCGGAGCAGTTGCAACCATCGTTTCGCTTAGCGGGTAAAAACCAGCAAAAAAGTTCTTGCCTTCGGCCAGATTAGGGTCATAGATGGCACCTTGGAATAGCGCTAAATAGGCATTACCTACTGTGCTTCCCAGAATTTTTAGAAATTCAAAGGGTGAAGAAATTTTGGCAAGTACTTTATTATCAGTAAAACCAATTACTAATCCGCCAACGAAAAGCGCAAGCAAAAATGCAAAAAGAGGCAAAAGAGTTTTAGCTAGGATCTTCTTAATCATGCTGCACCGCTTTTATTCGAAGCTGGATGTATTCCAGCCATATATAGACCGACTTCCTCGCGCGATGCAGTTGCCGGAACGATTGCGATTATTTCGCCGCGATACATAATTGCAATGCGATCTGCTAATGCAAAAACTTCATCAAGTTCAGTGCTAAATAACAGCACTGCTCGTCCAGAATCACGTTCTGAAATTAAACGTTGATGAACAAACTCAATCGAGCCGACATCGAGGCCACGTGTTGGTTGGCAGACCACTACTAACTCAACTGGGCGCGAAAGTTCTCGAGCTAAAACTACTTTCTGCTTATTTCCTCCTGACAGAGATGAGGCAGGGTCGCTTGCACTTTGAGCTCGAATATCAAACTCTTTAATGCGCTCGAGTGCCATCTGCTCAGCCACAGCTGGCTTATAGAAGAATCCCTTGGAGTACGGCGCTTCGTTGTGGGTATCTAGAATCAAATTCTCGGTAATTGAAAATGACGAGATAAGACCATCTAGTTCGCGTGATTCAGGCACATAGGCAATTCCAGCTTTTAAACACTGATCAACTGAGCGGCCAATCAATTCATTACCAGAGAGCTTGATCGAACCAAGCAGGTGATCGCGCAAGCCAACGATTGCTTCGGCTAATTCACTTTGGCCATTGCCTTGCACGCCAGCAACAGCCACAACTTCACCGGCGGATACCGTTAAATTTATCTTGCTGGCTAATGCGCGACCGCCTGGATCAAGCACATTTAGATCGACTATTTCCAGAATCTTTTTACCTGGTTTTCCTGGCGCTTTATCGACTGTCAGATCAACTGGGCGGCCGACCATCAATGAGGCCATCTCCTCTTGGCTAGCGGTCGGCTCAACTGTGCCAACAACTTTGCCGCGTCTAATAATCGAAATTCGATCTGCAACTGCTTTCACTTCGCGCAATTTATGAGTGATGAAAACAATCGAGCGGCCAGAGTCACGTAACTTTTTCATATTAGCTAACAATTCATCAGTTTCTTGCGGAGTTAGAACAGCTGTTGGTTCATCTAAAATTAAAATCTTTGAGTTATAGATCAGGGCGCGAATTATTTCTACCCGCTGTTGAATTCCTACTGGTAGATCCTCAATTAAAGCATCTGGGTCAACTTCAAAGTTAAATTCTTTTGAGACTCGAATAATCTCTTGGCGCGCAGTTGCTAAATCAAGTAAACCAGCACGATTAGTTTTTTCATGACCTAACACAATATTTTCTGCAACCGTAAAGACTGGGATCAACATGAAGTGCTGATGAACCATTCCAATTCCGGCAGCAAGCGCATCTAGTGGGCTCTTGATCTCTATCTCAACACCATCAACTAGAATCTGACCTTTATCTGGTGATAGCAGCCCATAAACGATATTCATGAGCGTAGATTTACCAGCGCCATTTTCACCCAAGATTGCATGAATTTCGCCAGCTTCAACTTTGAAATTTATATCGTCATTAGCAATCAAGGAACCAAATTGCTTAGTAATTCCACGAAGCTCCAAAGACATGCCATAAATCTACTCTATCTTGCGCTCAAATCTGCATAGAAGTAGGGCAGAAAAAACGGCATAAAAAAGCGGCGCAGTGATTTCTCACTGCGCCGCTTTCTACTAAATCAGATTACTTATTGAACCTTAATTGCACCAGAAATGATCTTCTTCTGAACTGCAGCAATTTCCGCAGCCAAGGTGGCAGGTACAGCTGATGCTAAGTCGTGGAATGACGCTAGGCGTGTTCCCTTGTTAGCAAGTGTTCCTACATATGCCTTGTTTGTGAACTTGCCAGCATTAACTTCAGAAATTACTGAAGAAACTGACTCGCCAAGACCCTTAACAACAGAGGTTAGGAGTACTGACTTGTACTTTGATGCAGATACATAACCATCGGTATCAACCCAGATAGTTACTGACTTATTTGCATCCATTGAGTTCTGAGCAGTCGCGCCGCCAAGACCACCAGCAACTGGGAAAATTACATCTGCGCCAGCTTGCTCGAAGTTCTTAGAGATTTGAAGTGCCTTTGAAGTATCAGAGAAGTTACCAACGAATTCACCATTTTTGGTATCGCGGTTCCAGCCAAGAACGCGAACGCCCTTGTTCTTTACCTGGTTGTAATAGAAAACGCCTTGTGCGAATCCATCCATGAATGCTGTAACTGTTGGGTATGGAGCGCCACCGTAAGTAGCAACTACACCCTTAGTTGAGAATGCAGCTGCTGCATAACCAGCTAAGAATGATGATTCTTGAGTCTTGAAAGTTAGACCCTTAACGTTCTTAACAGGATTACATACTGAGTAGTCAGCGTTACAATCAAGAGCTGCATCGTCAACTACTGCGTACTTAATTGTTGGGTTAGCTTTTGCTGATGCAACGATCGCACCTGAAATTGCGAAACCAACACCGATGATCACGTTACATTTTTGATCAACAAACTTCTTAATGTTTGGAGCGTAATCAGCACCTGAAGCTGCAGGTAGGTATGAAACTGTTACGTTCTTATTTGACTTAGCAATTGCTGATGCGCCAGCCCATGATGCTGCGTTGAATGACTTATCATCTACGCCACCAGTATCTAGTGCCAAGCAGGCCTTTGTCTTTGTTGCTGCAGTTGCTGCAGGTACAAGCGCGAGGCTCGCTGCAACAGTTGTAGCCGCAAGAATGGCTACTAGCTTTGACTTCTTCAATTTTCCTCCAAGTTGTATCTAACGGGGGTTTTCGCAAGTTTTGCTACCTAAAAAGTACTTAAGTACGGACTAGATAGTTCCTCTTTGTACGGGTGAGCCTAGTATTAAATTAAGAATTAGCCCAGTAGAGATGCTCAAAACAAGCCAAATCTAGGTAACGATTGTGAAAACTCTAGACCAGAACTTTAAAGTTTGGCCACGGTTCTAGATGCGGTCGCAAGAGCAGACTTAAAAGCCTCAAGTTTTGGTGCCCAAATTGAGAGTTCAATATTGCCGCCCGTGATGCCATAACTGCGTCCATAAATGCCTTGTTCAGCATCCAAAATATCGGTGATCTGTTGGTTTCTAATTGCTGAACTCACTAAATCAAGCATCGCGTTATCTACTCGCTTTGAAATTGCCCCAAGTAAGTACTTCTGATTTGCAGGCGTTACAGTCAAATATTGATCAGGTTCAATCGTGATAACCCCAACCTCGGCAGCATCCTTCTTCTTGCTCTCATTATATTTAACAACAGTGTTAAAGATTTCATTATCAGATCCGGTAATGGCAACAAAGATAACATCGTTGCCGTCAGCAATAAGTGAATTTGTTAACTCAGCTAAGCCAGCTGTTGCATTTCTTGTGTTAAGTTTAATTTTCTTCTTTGTTGCGTTGGCTCCTAGAGTGAAGCCTGATTCCAAATTTGCGTTTGCATAATTCCCTATCAATGCGACTTTTCCAGTCTTCGATACTCTAGCCGCAGCCGAGCCTGCTAAGTAGCCAACTTGTTTATCGTTGAAAATCAGTGATGTGATATTTAAACTTGTGATTGAAGCATCATTTAAGATTGAAAACTGTTGAGTTGGAAATTCAATTGCTAAGTTTTTCAATAACTTGCTGTAGCCAGAACCAATCGCCAGAATTGGAGAGCAGCCTTTCGTGATCATGGCACGAATTCGTTTCTCTCTATCAGCTGTACTCCCGTCAGTTATGAAACCTTCGTAATTAAAGTTCAGAGTCTTCTTAGCTTTAGTCAATCCCGCGAGAACAGCATCGTTATACGAACGATCGCCAGGCCCGCCTAAATCATAAGCAACACAAAGATTTAAAGGGTTAACAGCAGTGGCAGCATTAGAAGTTATTGGCACGATAACTGAAGCGCCAAAAGCGACGCTTATTAATAAAGCTTTACGATTCATTGGACGATACCTAAATTTCGATAAGTTGAATTTATGGTCTCGGTGGCGACTTCACGAGCTTTACGTGAACCTTCATGCAAGATCGAAAGCAAATGTGCCTCATCTTCAAGTAATTCAAGTGCTTTGGCGCGAATCGGGCGGAAATAATCAACTACTGCCTCGGCAACGGCCGCTTTAAAATCACCATAGCCTTTATCAGCAAATTCAGCTTCGAGCTCAGCAATTGATTTGCCTGACAAAGTTGAATGGATGGTAAGTAAATTACTGATACCTGGCTTGGCTTTCTCATCAAATTTTACTTCGCGCTCTGCATCAGTTGCTGCACTCTTGATCTTCTTAGCATTTGAATCTGGGGTATCCATAATTTCTAATACGCCAGAAGTTGACCCAGATGATTTACTCATCTTGGCAGTGGGATCCTGTAAGTCATAAATCTTGGCGCCAGATTTAAGAATGTATCCTTCGGGAATTCGGAAAGTTTCGCCATAGCGGGTATTAAACCTAGTCGCGAGATCTCGAGTTAACTCAATATGTTGTCGCTGATCTTCGCCGACTGGAACTTGGTGCGCTTGATATAAAAGTATGTCAGCAGCCTGCAACATTGGGTAAGTAAATAAACCAACTCGAGCTGAATCCGCACCACCTTTAGCTGACTTGTCTTTGAATTGGGTCATTCGGTTTGCTTCACCAAAGCCGGCAATACACTCCATAATCCAGCCCAATTGGTTATGTTGCGGAACTTGGGATTGTACAAAAAGCGTGGATTGATCTGGTGAAATTCCTAGCGCTATTAACTGGGCAGCTGAAGCTAAAGTGCGTTTACGTAAAAGCGCAGGGTCGGTATCGCCAGTTAGCGCATGTAAATCTACGATGCAATAAAAAGCATCATTGCCATCTTGTAGCGCCACCCATTGTTTTAAGGCGCCCACGTAGTTACCTAAGTGAAAGGATTCACTGGTTGGTTGAATTCCTGAGAGAATTCTTTTCTGCGCGCTCATAAGGTTTATTCTCGCATGAATTATGAGTTGCGTGAGAATAAAAGCTGGCCAGCTCGCTTACCTTCCATCGATAAGACTGTTATTCGTAAGCCATTTACGCTGACCACATCATTTTCAACTGGAATCCGCCCAAGAAAGTGCATTACAAAGCCACTGGCTGTTTCATATGGACCTTCAGGAATCTCGATTCCGGCATCGTCAAGAAGATCTTCCAGCGAGGTTAAACCGTCGATTTCAAAGTCGTTCGTACGAGCTTCATGCGCAATCTCTTGCTCATGGTCATCATATTCATCGCGAATATCACCAATTAGGCATTCGACTAGATCTTCCAGAGTAATGATGCCGTCAGTACCACCGTACTCATCAAGCACAATCGCTAAATGCTGGCCTTGATTACGCATCTCAGTTAGTGCCGGCAAAATTCCTTTAGTACCTGGCAAAAATATTATGTTACGAACTAACTCTTGGATTTTTCCACCAGGAGTTACTAGAGAAGTATCGAGCAAATCTCGAACATGGATAAAGCCAATTACTTCATCGGATGAACCACGTACTACTGGATATCTTGAGTGTGCTTTATCAATTGCAAGTGCAATTGCTTTGCCAACAGTTAGTGAAGCATCCATGAAATCTACTTCGGTGCGCGGCACCATAACTTCATGAATCTGTCGCTCTGATGCATTAAATACTTCTTCAACAATGTCACGCTCTTCATCACTGAGGGCGGCATGGCCAGCAACTAAATCTAAAAGCTCTTCTTCAGAAATTTGAGTACGTTGCTCTGCTGGGTCTAACCCAAAGAGGCGCACTACGAAGTCAGTTGATCTTGAGAGCAGCCAGATAATTGGGCGGAAGAGTTTTGCTAGCCAATCGATGATTCCTGCTGATGCCAATGCAATCGCCTCAGTGCGAAATAGTGCTAAACGTTTTGGAACTAGCTCACCAAAGACCAGTGAGAAATAAGCAATCACAATTGTGATGCCAACTAGCGAAATTGTGTTGGCTACCCCAACGCTCAAACCCAACTTAATTAATTCGGGTTCAATGTAAACGCCTAAACGCTCGGCGCCTAGGGCAGCTGATAAGAATCCGCAGAAAGTCACGCCAACTTGAGCTGCAGCTAAGAACCGGTTTGGGTTTTCAGCTAAAGCTGCGACCCGGGCTCCTCGCTTGCCTCTTAGGGCTAGTTGTTTGATCTGACTTTCACGCAGGGAGATAAGGGCGATTTCGGCAGCCACAAAGAGCGAGCCCAGAAGAATCAATAGAAGCACAACGGCGATATTGCCCAAAATCTGGCTAAGCGAGTGGGACTCCATGAGAGAGCAAATTATACGCGCCACGACTTGAATTTCGCTTCCGATATTGCCCTTTCCCGTACTCGATGGGTAGCCTTTGGCCACCGATTACAGCAACCGCTGTAATTGCCTTACTCCAACGGATCGTCGGGCACGTACCTGCCCGGATAAGGAAGAAATCAAATGGCAAATGTCGTATTCGACAAAGCATCACGTATCTACCCAGGCACAACTGTGCCTGCTGTTAACGAACTAGAGCTCACTGTAAATGATGGTGAATTTCTAGTTTTAGTTGGTCCTTCAGGTTGCGGTAAATCAACATCACTTCGCATGTTGGCCGGTCTTGAAGAAATTGACGCCGGTCGTATTTTGATCGGTGATCGCGACGTAACAAATGTTGCGCCAAAAGATCGCGACATCGCAATGGTTTTCCAGTCATATGCGCTTTACCCACACATGACTGTTGCCGAGAACATGGGCTTTGCGCTAAAGATTGCCGGCAAGCCAAAAGAAGAACGTGATCGTCGCGTTAAGGAAGCCGCAAAGTTGCTCGACCTCGAGCCATATCTAGATCGCAAACCAAAAGCACTTTCCGGCGGACAACGTCAGCGCGTAGCTATGGGTCGTGCGATTGTTCGCGAACCACAAGTTTTCTTAATGGATGAACCACTTTCAAACCTTGATGCCAAGTTGCGTGTAGCTACACGTACTCAGATCGCTGCTCTTCAGCGTCGTCTTGGAATCACAACTGTTTACGTAACTCACGATCAAGTCGAAGCTATGACAATGGGTGATCGTGTAGCAGTTCTAAAAGATGGTTTCTTGCAACAAGTAGATACCCCACGTAATCTTTACGATAATCCAGCAAATGCTTTCGTTGCTGGCTTCATTGGTTCTCCTGCGATGAACTTGCTAAATGCACCTGTTTCAGGTGGGCAAGCAAAACTAGGCGCACTAAGTCTTGCAGTTCCAGCTAGTGCTGGCGCAACAATCACAGTTGGTATTCGTCCAGAAGGCTTCACACCTTCATCTACTGGCTTCGACGTTCTAGTTGAAGTAGTTGAAGAACTTGGTGCCGATGCATTCGTATATGGAACTCCAGTTGATTCTTCAGTTAAGTTCGCAAATGTCACTGAAGAAGGCGCTCAAGTAATTGTGCGCTGGGATCCAAAGAATCCACCAAAGCCAGGACAGACAATCACTGTTACTGCTAACCCAGCTGCAGTTCACCTATTTAATGCAACAACAGGTGAGCGCATCTAACAAAGCTTAAATAAAAAAACCCCGCCGGTATTAATCGGCGGGGTTTTTTACTGCTAAATTCAAGTAGGTAACGTACTTCTAAGCCATAACCTTCTTTAGATTCTCATCAATTGAGTTCAAGAATTCTTGCGTAGTTTGGTAAGGAGCATCCTTTGAAATCAAGAGGGATAAGTCCTTTGTCATCTTGCCTTGTTCTACGGTTTCAATACAAACTCGCTCTAGCGTGTCACAGAACTTGGCTAGTTCTGCATTGTTATCAAGCTTTGCGCGATGAGCTAAGCCACGAGTCCAGGCAAAGATTGAGGCAATTGGATTTGTAGAAGTTGCTTTTCCCTTTTGGTGATCACGATAGTGACGAGTCACTGTGCCATGAGCTGCTTCGGATTCAACAATCTTTCCATCTGGTGTCATCAAAACTGATGTCATCAAACCAAGTGAACCGTATCCCTGTGCGACGGTATCTGATTGCACATCTCCGTCGTAGTTCTTACATGCCCAGACGTAGCCACCTTCCATGCGCAAAGACATTGCAACCATGTCATCAATTAAGCGGTGCTCATACCAAATATCAGCTGCTTGGAACTGTGCCTTGAACTCAGCTTGGTAAATATCTTCGAAGATATCCTTAAAGCGGCCATCGTATGCTTTCAGAATAGTGTTCTTAGTTGAAAGATAAACTGGATACTTACGTTGTAATCCATAATTAAGAGATGCTCGCGCAAAGTCACGAATTGATTCATCGAGGTTATACATACCCATTGCCACACCAGATGATTTGAAATCATAAACAGTATGCTCAATTGGCGCAGATCCATCTTTGGGCACAAATGTCATTGTTAACTTGCCAGCACCAGGAACTTTGAAATCTGTTGCGCGATATTGATCGCCGAATGCGTGACGGCCAATAACAATTGGCTTTGTCCAGTTTGGAACTAAACGAGGTACGTTGCTGATAATGATTGGTTCGCGGAAAATTACGCCACCCAGAATATTGCGCACAGTTCCATTAGGAGACTTCCACATCTTCTTTAGACCAAATTCTTCAACGCGAGCTTCATCTGGCGTAATCGTTGCGCACTTGATACCAACGCCATGCTTCTGGATAGCGTGAGCTGAATCAATAGTTACTTGATCATCGGTTGCATCACGATTTTCCATACCTAAGTCGTAGTACTCAAGATTCACATCTAAATAAGGCAGAATCAAGGAATCTTTGATGAACTGCCAGATGATGCGAGTCATTTCATCGCCATCTAACTCAACAACGGTTCCGGTTACTTTAATTTTTGACATTTAAAGCGACTCCTTAAAGAGTTTGGACATCGGCTTGTTTTGCACGGACTGCTTCAGCTGCAACCTTCAAGGCGGCAATTTCAGATTCAGTTAGATCGCTTTCGACAACTTTCTTTATGCCAGTGCGACCAATCTCAGCTTCGACGCCTAGATACACGCCTGAAATTCCATATTCGCCATCAACCCATGCGCACACTGGCATTACTGCACCAGAATCTTCGATAACTGCTTTCGCCATACGAGCAGCAGCAGCAGAAGGTGCGTAGTAAGCAGAACCAGTTTTTAGTAATGCGACAACTTCGGCGCCACCATTACGAGTGCGGTCAACAAGGAGATCGATATCTGCTTGGGAAAGTAAATCGCTCAGTGGCTTGCCATCAACTGTGCAGCGACTTGGTACTGGAACCATGGTGTCACCATGTGAACCAAGAGTAAGTGTCTTAACTGATGAAACTTTTACGCCAAGCTTTTCGGCCACATTGTCTGTAAAGCGAGCAGTATCTAACATGCCTGCTTGACCAATTACGCGATTCTTTGGGAAACCAGTAGCTAACTGCGCTAATGCAGTCATCTCATCAAGTGGATTTGAAACCACAATAATTACGGCATTTGGTGAATGCTTTGCAATATTTTCCGCAACTCCGCGAACGATGCCAGCGTTTACGCCAATTAGATCCATACGGCTCATGCCTGGCTTACGTGGCAAGCCAGCAGTAATTACTACGACATCTGAATTTGCAGTTGCTTCGTATCCGGCACCATCTGCAGTTGTGGTTGCACCAATAATTTTTGTTTCGAAACCTTCGATAGAACGAGATTGGTTCATATCCAGTGCCAAACCTTCTGGCTTACCCTCGAGAATATCTGTGAGAACAACGGTGTCGAAGATGTTGTATTCAGCTAAGCGCATTGCTGTGGTTGAACCATAGAATCCAGCGCCTACTACTGTTACTTTGCTACTCATTTGCAGTTCTCCTGATGGTAAGAAATATCTTGAGGTCGAGGTAAATCCTATCGCCCACGCGGAAGTGCTACTGCCAGAACGAAGAGGCTAATCGAAATAGTTAGCGGTAAATAGAGTTCAATTTTACGTTGCCCACGCTGCGAAATGGCAAAAAGGCCAGTGCCTACTGCAATTAAAAGTGATCCAGTTCGCACCAGGCCAAGTGCTCCTGCCACTACTCCGATGGCAACTACTGCGTAGGACGAGCAGGAAATTACTCGCATGCCTCAACCACATTGGTAAGTAGCATCGCCCTGGTCATTGGGCCAACTCCACCCGGCATTGGGGCAATGTTTGCGGCAACTTCGAATACATCAGGGTGAATATCTCCCAGCAATCCGGCATCTGTACGCGAAATGCCGACATCCAAAACCGTGGCACCTGACTTAATCATTTGAGCAGTTAGAAAATGTGCTTTTCCAATTGCGGCAACCACGATATCGGCTTGTTTTACATGCTTGGCTAAATCTTTCGTACCAGTGTGAGTCAAGGTAACAGTTGCATTTTCTTCTTTACGACTAAGTAATAAACCAAGTGGTCGACCAACAGTTAGGCCACGACCGATTACACAAACTTCGGCACCTGCAATTGGAATTTCGTAGTGACGCAATAAAGCGACAATACCTCTTGGTGTACATGGCAGTGGTGCTGGATATCCGCTTACCAATCGACCGAGGTTCATTGGGTGCAAGCCGTCGGCATCTTTAGCTGGATCAATTGCTTCGAGAATAACTTGGGCATCGATTCCAGCTGGCATAGGCAATTGCACAATGTAGCCAGTGCATTCGTTAGCCGAATTTAAATCTTTTATAGCAGCCATTACATCTGCTTGGGTAGCAGTCGCTGGTAAATCAACTCGAATTGAATTGATGCCAACTTCTTGGCAATCTCGATGTTTACCAGCAACGTAAGAATGTGAACCTGGATCATCGCCAACTAGAACGGTACCTAATCCGGGCGTAATTCCGCGGGCTTTTAAAATCTCAGTGCGTTTACGTAGATCAGCTTTAACAATCGTGGCAAGAGCTTTGCCATCTAGAATCCGCGCTTTATGCATGGGAGAAGTGTCTTGTACTAGTGAAGAACATTGCAACATTGGCAGCTTTTGCTGCGGCGATTACCTCTTCATCGCGAACACTCCCACCGGGTTGTACTACTGCAACAACCCCAGCATCAATCAAAATCTGTAAGCCATCGGCAAATGGGAAGAAAGCATCACTCGCTGCAACTGATCCAGCCACACGTTGACCAGCTCGATCTACCGCTAATTTCGCCGAATCAACTCGATTAACTTGGCCCATTCCAATTCCGATGGCAGCACTATCTTTTGCTAGCAAGATGGCATTGCTTTTTACTGCACGAACTGATCGCCAAGCGAATTCTAAATCTTTAAATATTTGCGCACTTACAGGTTCACCAGAAACTTGTGCCCAATTCGCTGCAGTATCGCCTGGAGCATCAATCAAATCACTTTCTTGCAAAAGAGCTCCACCAGATACTGGGCGCAACTCAACGGAATTGATTGCAGTCATTTCACATTGCAGAATACGAATCGAAGGTTTTTTCATTAATAGTTCTAGTGCATCGGGATCAAATGCTGGTGCAATTAAAACTTCGGTAAATACTTTAGAAAGTGGTTCGGCCATAGCTAAATCAACTTTGCGATTTGCAGCAACTACTCCCCCAAATGCGGATACTGGGTCACACTCATGCGCCTTAAAGTAGGCAGTTGAAATGTCTGAACCTATTGCGATGCCACAAGGATTCGCATGCTTGATAATTGCAACTGCTGGGTCGCTGTGATCTAACGCTGCGCGCCAAGCAGCATCGGCATCGGTGTAATTATTAAATGACATCTCTTTGCCATGTAGTTGCTTAGCGCCAACAATACCTTCGCCAGTTGATTTGTAAATTACGGCTTCTTGATGTGGGTTCTCGCCATAGCGCAAAGTGTTTTCTCGGCGGTAGATAGCGCCAAACCAAGTTGGCAACTTTGTTGTTGCTGATTGTTGACCTAACCAATTAGCGATAGTTAAATCGTATTCGGCAGTGGTTCTAAAGGTTTCAAGCGCTAACTGTTGGCGATCCTCGTTAGTAAAGCCGCCTGCAGCTAGCGCCATTAACAGTTGGTCGTATTGTGAAATCTGGCAAATGACCGCAACTGAGCCGTGGTTCTTTGCTGCGCCCCGCAACATCGAAGGTCCACCAATATCAATTTGCTCGATTGCTTCAGCGAAAGTAGCACCAGCAGCGATAGTGGCTGCGAATGGATAAAGATTGATAATCACTAGATCAAATGGCGCAATCTCAAGAGCCGCAATTGCAGCTAAATGATCAGGATTATTTTGATCTGCCAAAATTCCAGAATGCACTCGTGGGTGCAGAGTTTTTACCCGTCCACCCATAATTTCGGGAAAGCCGGTGTAATCACTAACTTCGGTAACAGCAATACCAGCGGCAGCTAAATTGGCTGCGGTTGAACCAGTAGAGAGTATTTCAACTCCAGCTTTGCTAAGCGCGGCGCCAATTTCGAGCAAACGATCTTTATCGTAAACGCTAAGTAAAGCGCGGCGAATCGGTTTGCGATTACTCATTAGCGGGCTGCCTTCTACTTTAACTCGGCCAAGATTTGCGGAATGGTCGCAACAATGAGACCGCGTTCGATAATCTTAATACGTTCGTGTAAAGATTCCTCAGTATCTGTTGGAAAGACCGCTATGCGTTCCTGCGCAATTACCTTGCCCGTATCGATACCCTCATCAACCCAATGAATGGTTGTACCAGTTTCAGTTGCACCGGCAGCCAGCGCATCTCGCACAGCATGTGCCCCTGGGAAAAGTGGCAATAAAGCCGGGTGACTATTAATTACTTTAAAAGTCTGCACGAATTGCGGTGCCAAGATGCGCATAAAGCCAGCGCTAACAACTAAATCTGGTTGATGCTTTGTAACTAGCAAGAACAGTTCATGATCCCAGTTGGCTCGATCACCGATTAGCTCTAGAACTTCAACTTTGATGCCGAAATCATTCGCAATACCTATTACCTTGGCGGTTGGCTGATCGGAGATAAGCGAAGTAATTTCGTAATCCTTTTCAGCGGCGAAGATTGCCCGAGCTAAGGTGCCCGATCCACTAGCCAGAATTACGACTTTTTTCATCTGGCTCGATCTAACCGGGGCAGTACTCGAGCCAAGCCAATGCCAATCGCCATTTCGACGCCGATAGCTAAGGTGACTTTCCAAATAGAAACACCAACAGCACTAAGTGCTTCGGTCATCAAGGATCCGCTGGCAGCCCAACTAATAAAAGCAATTGCCAATAAAATTAAAGTGAAAGTTTGCCAAAGTACTTCTGGTCGCTGATTTAAAGTCCAGCTTGTTAGTGCCACACCTGCAGCCACAAAAAGTAGAATTGCGATAAGTGCCCAATGGAACTTACCGGTTGGCAAAGCACCCAAGATTGGAAGCGCTGGAATTTCTGGAACTTTATAAGCCAATGGTGAAATAATTGTTTCATTACCAATTCCGAAACCAACGCCGGCAAAGTAACCAATAGTTGCGACAGCAGCGTTAGGCAAATAGAGCACATTCAAAATTAATAACAAAACTCCACCAAGTATTCCAGGTTGAAGTACTTGAGTTAAATCTTTAACCATGGCTAAGTTAAATAACAGCGAGATTCCCAAGGCCAAGAATGCAAAACCTAAGAATGCCGAAATGATGCGGGTAGCAAAAAAGATTGGCTGTGATGCCACTCCCCGACGTTCAGCACTTAAAACGGACAGCGCTACGATCGGAATTGTTACAAGAGGAGTTAAATACCAAACTGGCTTGACTGCATCAGTCGTCACAAAAAATGCAATGGCAGCTGTAATCACTACATACCAAGAAACAAATAAGGTGCGAGCTAGCGCAATGCTTTGAACGTCGTTATCTAAACGTTCTATGCTGCGCTTGAATCCATTACGAATTGCCCAAATTGGAAATAGCAATGCACCCAACGGTAGGTAAGTTAACCAACCAGCTGCAGCGCCTGCAGAAATAGTTAATTTAAAAGCTAAATGATGGGCACCAAGCCAAAGCCAAACTGCTGCACGTATGGGGTCTGAGGTATTTCCATTCGTACTGCCAGCTGTTGCCCAAGCAATTAGTGACAAGAAAGCAATTGGTAGAAGAACGACCGAAATACTGCGAACAACTTGAACCAACGTGACCGCAAGGACTCGTTGGAACATTTTGGTTAGCGGCCCAAAATGGCGCGCAATAGACGCGCCGTTTCACTTGGGGTTTGACCCACTTTAACGCCAGCTGCTTCAAGCGCATCTTTTTTAGCTTGTGCAGTTCCGGATGAACCAGAGACAATCGCACCTGCGTGACCCATAGTTTTACCTTCAGGAGCAGTGAAGCCAGCAACGTAACCAACAACTGGCTTTGTTACATACTCAGCGATAAATGCAGCAGCACGTTCTTCAGCATCGCCACCGATTTCACCAATCATTACGATCGCTTCAGTTTCAGGGTCATCTTGGAATGCGCGCAAGCAATCAATATGTGTTGTGCCCACAACTGGGTCGCCACCAATACCGACAGCGGTACTAAAACCAATATCACGTAATTCGAACATCATTTGGTAAGTAAGAGTTCCCGACTTTGAAACTAAACCAATTGGACCAGAGCCAGTTATATTTGCAGGAATGATGCCAACATTTGATTTACCGGGGCTAATTAAACCTGGGCAGTTTGGCCCAATGATGCGAGTGGTTCCTTTTGAAACTGAGTAAGCATAGAAGCTGGCTGAGTCATGAACTGGAATTCCTTCGGTAATTACAACTACCAAAGGCATGGCTGCATCAATTGCATCAACCACTGCAGCCTTTGCAAACTTAGGCGGTACAAAAACAACAGAAACGTTTGCACCAGTTGCCGCCATTGCCTCGCCAACAGTATTAAAGACTGGCAAGTTATGGCCGTCGATCTCAACAGATTGACCACCCTTGCCTGGCGTTACGCCACCAACAACTTTGGAACCTGATGCCAACATACGACGAGTGTGCTTAGTTCCTTCAGATCCAGTCATACCCTGGACGATAATTTTTGAATCAGCGTTAATGAAGATCGACATTTACTTAGCCGCCAATTCTGCTGCACGATTTGCAGCGCCATCCATAGTTTCAAGCTGTTCAATTAGTGGGTGTGCAGCTGCGGTCAAAATTGCCCGGCCTTCAGCAACATTGTTGCCATCTAAGCGAACCACAATTGGCTTAGTTGCCTGAGCCCCAAGTAGTTCAAGAGCTTGTACGATGCCATTTGCTACCGCGTCACACGAAGTGATGCCACCGAAAACATTTACAAACACGCTTTTTACATCTTTATCACCCAAGATAATTGAAAGCCCGTCGGCCATTACTTGAGCAGATGCACCGCCACCAATATCTAGGAAGTTTGCTGGACGAACACCACCGAATTTTTCGCCAGCATAAGCAACTACATCAAGCGTGCTCATTACTAAGCCTGCACCATTACCAATAATGCCAACTTGACCTTCAAGTTTTACATAGTTCAAGTTTTTTGCTTTAGCTGCTGCTTCGAGAGCATTCTCAGCTGCTTGGTCAACCAGCTCTTCATGATCTGGATGACGAAAACCCGCATTGTCATCAAGAGTTACTTTGCCATCTAACGCAATGATCTTTCCGTCAGAAGTTTTAACAAGTGGGTTGACTTCAACGAGTGTGGCATCTTCAGAAACAAATGTCTCCCAAAGTTTTACCAGAACTGCGGAAACTTGATCAGCGACATCGGCTGGAAATTTTGCAGCTGCGATAATTTCAGTCGCACGCGCCAAATCAATTCCAACATTGGAATCAACTGGAATCTTTGCCAACTTCTCAGGCGCTGTATGAGCTACTTCTTCAATTTCCATACCACCGGCAACGGAAGCCATAACTAAGAACGTGCGGTTTGAACGATCAAGCAGAATCGCTAAATAATATTCAGATTCAATAGGTGCAGCTGCTGCAATCATTACGGTTCGGACTTCGTGACCTTTAATATCCATGCCCAAAATTGCACTAGCTTTTTCGCGAGCATCAGCTGGATCAACTGCCAACTTAACGCCGCCCGCTTTTCCACGGCCACCAACTTTTACTTGAGCCTTTACGACTACTTTGCCGCCGATTTTTGTAGCAGCTGCCTCAGCTTCGTCAGCTGTAGTTGCGATCGCAGCTGGCAGTACGGGTACGCCATGCTTTTCAAATAGATCGCGAGCTTGGTATTCGTATAAATCCACTAGTTAACCGCTTTCCTTTTTTACTAAAGAGCGTGAATGCCGCATGAAACCTGCCTAATACTAGAGCTTCTCGACAGGTGCATAGCGCAACAGCAAACGCTTATCGCCGTATTGGCCAAAGTTAATGGTTGCCTCACTCTTATCGCCCTCACCAGCGGTGCCTACAACTGTGCCCAAACCGAATGTGTCATGTGACACACGATCACCTATCGCCAAAGTAATTCCTGATGGTGCTTTGCGCCCAGTTGCCCGCGGAGGTGGCGCAGTTGCAACTCGTGGTTTACGAATCAGTGATGGAGATATCACGTTGTGATTTCGCCACTCAATTACATCAGCGGGAATCTCATCAAGAAATCTAGAAGGCGGATTGTAATTAGGAGCACCCCAAGAAGATCGATACTCAGCACGTGAAATAAATAGTCGTTCTTGTGCGCGAGTTAAACCAACGTAAGCCAATCGACGTTCTTCTTCAATTTCATCTTTTTCGCCGAGAGTTCGGGAATGTGGAAAAATACCGTCTTCCATGCCAGTTAAAAATACTGTTGGAAATTCCAAACCTTTTGCCGTGTGCAGTGTCATTAAAGTTACTACCCCGCCATGATCTTCGCCTTCTGGGATCTGATCTGAATCGGCAACTAACGAAACTTTTTCAAGGAAACCAGATAACGAAATTTCTTCATCTTCAGTTAATTCCTCAAAGGGGCGCTCTTCATATTCCATCGCAACAGCTAGTAATTCTTTTAGATTTTCAACCCGTACTTCGTCTTGTGGGTCAGTGCTATTTGCTAGTTCGGATAACAAACCTGATTGCTCAAGGACGGCTTCGACTATTACCGAAGGGCGAACTTTTGCTTCAACTAAAACTGCCAACGCACTTATCATGGCAGTGAATTGATTAATTGATTGCGCAGCTTTTGGTGGAAGCTCAGTTATTTCAGATACTGAATTAAGCCCACCCCAGAATGAGTAGCCACGAGCTTTGGCATGTGCCTCAAGAATTTCAAGAGCTCGATCACCAATTCCGCGCTTCGGATAATTAATTACTCGGCGCAGCGAAACCTCATCTTCGGGGTTTGCGATGACCCTTAAATAGCTGAGTAGATCTTTGACTTCTTTGCGCTCATAGAAACGCAAGCCACCAACTACTTTGTAAGGCAGTGCTGCCCGCATAAATACTTCTTCAAAGACACGTGACTGCGCGTTTGTGCGATAGAAAACTGCAGTTTGGCCAGGCATCGAAATACCTTTATCCATAAGAGAGCGAACTTCATCTTTAACGAATTCGGCTTCATCATGTTCGGATTCAGCAACATAGCCAACTAATGGAGCACCAGCGCCGGCTTGAGACCAAAGGTTTTTCTCTTTGCGCGACTCATTCTGGGTGATTACGGCATTGGCCGCATTCAAAATATTTTGAGTCGAACGGTAATTCTGTTCAAGCAAAATTGTGGTGGCATTTGGGTAGTCAAGTTCGAACTGCATGATGTTTCGAATCGTGGCTCCTCGGAAAGCGTAAATCGATTGATCGGCATCGCCCACTACGCAGAGTTCGGCAGGTGGCAAGCCTTCAAGATCGGTACCAACTAACTCACGCACGAGAATGTATTGCGCATGATTGGTGTCCTGATACTCATCAACTAGCACATGGCGAAAACGCGAACGATAGCGAGCTTTAGCTTCAGGAAAACGCTGCAGCACCTCGACTGTTTTTAAAATTAGATCATCAAAATCCATAGCATTTGATTGCTGTAAACGACGCTGATAAAGCGCATAAACATCAGCAACGACTTCTTGAAATTGATTAGTTGCTGCATTCAAATAATCAGCTGGCCCCAATAATTCATTCTTGGCATTGCTAATAACTGATTGGAATTGTCGGGGCGGGTAACGTTTTGGATCAAGATTTAAATCTTTCGAAACAATTGTGATCAAACGCAAACTGTCAGCTGAATCATAAATTGAGAACGAATTGCTATAACCCAAGCGCGCGGCCTCTTGACGAAGAATCCGGACGCAAGCTGAGTGAAACGTTGAAACCCACATTGATTGCGCAATCGGGCCAACTAACTCTTTAACACGTTCCTTCATTTCGCCAGCTGCTTTATTTGTGAAAGTGATCGCCAGAATTGAATATGGCGTGGCATTACGCCTTGCCATCAAATATGCGATTCGCCGAGTGAGAACGCGAGTTTTACCCGAACCGGCTCCTGCCACAATGAGAAGTGGCCCACCGGCATGAACTACGGCAGCGCTCTGTTGCGGATTTAGCCCCGCAATCAAAGGGTCATTAGAGATTTCGGTGCCGCTCATGGCGCGCAGTCTATTAGGCTACGGCGACAGAATTCTTTAAGGGAGCAGACACATGGAACCAATCGCCGATAATGAGATCAAGCGAGTTCTCGTTGTTAATGCTCATCCCGATGATTCTGATTTCGGTGCATCGGGAGCTATCGCGCAATGGGTAAAAGCTGGCATTGAAGTTGGTTATGTACTTTGTACAAATGGCGATCAAGGTGGCGAGGAATCCGGAATTCCGTTGGAAGAAATGCCACAGGTTCGTCAACGCGAACAACGTGAAGCTGGCGCAATAATTGGCGTCACCGATATAACATTTTTAAATTATCGCGATGGTTGGCTTGAACCAACTATTGCACTACGTAAAGATATTGTGCGCGAGATTCGCCGCTTCAAACCAGATCGTTTGGTTTGCCAGAGCCCAGAACGTAATTGGGATCGCATCGGCGCGAGTCACCCAGACCACCTAGCCGCTGGCGAATCAGCAATTCAAGCGGTTTATCCAGATGCCCGAAATCCCTTTGCTTTTACTGATTTAAAAGAAGCTGGCTTTGAGCCTTGGCGAGTAAAAGAGGTTTGGGTCATGGGACATGCGCAGCCAGATCATTGGGTTGATATCACTGAAACTTTTCCGCTAAAAGTTAAAGTACTTCAAGCCCATGCATCGCAAACTGCCCACAATAAAGAGTTAGAAAATATGTTGCGCGAATGGGGCATGCGCAATGCTGCTAATGGTGGCTTTGCTGATGGCGTAATTGCCGAAGCATTTAAGATTGTTAATACAAATTAGCGAACAGTGACGCGGCGAATCTCGACGGTTTGAATTGGGAAGCCATCGCCGTTGTAATAATACTTTCCATCTTGGCCTTGCTTAGCTGCACCTGCAGCAGCAATTGCGCGGAGAATATCTAGTCCACTAGTTACATGTCCCCACACTGTGTAGTAAGGGTTTAGCGCAGAATCTTCATAGACAAAAAAGACCTGGCTGCCATTTGTATTCCTGCCCGAATTAGCCATTGCTAACGTTCCGGCTGGATAGGTAATTGTTTCGCCAACTGGCAAATTCTCATCTGGAATTCCGGTCCAGGGCTTGCGATTAAAGACTGGTCCGCTAGTTCCAGAAGCAGTTGGATCGCCACATTGCAGAACAAATAAACCTTGGGTGGTTAAGCGGTGGCATAAAGTTGAATTATAAAAGCCGCGACTGGCCAGTGTTGCAAGTGCAGTTAAAGTCTGCGGTGCCTTTGCGCCAACTGTCTCAACGACAATATCTCCACAATTAGTTACAAAAGTAAATGTCGTTGGCAAAGATTTGGCCACAGTTTTTGGTTGTAAAACTGAAGGTGAAGAATGTGGTTTAGAAGTTGCTTTGCTACAAATTTTCACTGGCTCTTTAGTGGCCGCTGATATTGCTGGCGCAAGTGAGACGGCCAGAACAATTGCGGCTGCGATAACTAAAGTGCGTTTCATAATGGCTAAATAATACCGACCGCTAAGGTCACTCCCACTCGATTGTTGCTGGGGGTTTGCTAGTAATATCCAGAGTAACCCGATTTACTTCGCGAACCTCATTGGTGATGCGTGTGGAAATCTTGGCTAAGACCTCATAAGGAACACGAGACCAGTCGGCGGTCATCGCATCTTCGCTCGAAACTGGGCGAAGCACGATTGGGTGGCCGTAAGTACGACCATCGCCTTGCACGCCAACACTGCGCACATCAGCCAATAACACAACTGGGCATTGCCAAATTTCGCGATCTAGACCGGCAGCCTTTAACTCTTCGCGGGCAATTGCATCTGCTTCACGCAATATCTCTAATCGTTCAAGTGTTACCTCGCCAATAATACGAATACCTAAACCAGGGCCAGGGAAAGGTTGGCGCCAAATAATCGCTTCAGGCAAACCTAACTGCAATCCAACTTGGCGAACTTCATCTTTGAACAAAGTGCGTAGTGGCTCGATTAACTTAAATTTAAGATCAGCTGGCAAGCCTCCTACATTGTGGTGCGATTTAATATTTGCGGTGCCTTCGCCACCACCGGACTCAACGACATCTGGATAAAGCGTGCCCTGAACTAGGAATTCGACATCTCCCCCAGCCGCGATTTCGCGTGCTGCGGATTCGAAAGAACGAATAAATTCACGACCAATAATCTTTCGCTTAGTTTCCGGATCAGTCACACCAGCAAGTGCGTTCATAAACTGATCAACAGCGTCAACGACAACTAGTGATACACCAGTAGCTGCAACAAAGTCGCGTTCAACTTGTTCTGCTTCGCCCTTACGTAACAAACCATGATCTACAAATACACAAGTCAATTGGTTTCCGACCGCGGCTTGAATTATTGCGGCAGCTACGGCTGAATCAACGCCACCAGACAATCCACAGATGACCCGTTTATCGCCAATGATTGCTTTTGCTTTAGCAATTTCGGTTGCGGCAATATTTTCTGAAGTCCAAGTAGGTTCGCAGCCAGCAATCTCAATTAACCAACGCTTTAGAATCACTTGGCCTTGCTCGGAATGTAGAACTTCTGGGTGGAACTGAACGCCAGCTAATTTTCCATCGCTGCTTTCAAAGGCGGCAATTGGGGTATCGGCTGTTACAGCACAGATATTGAATCCGGCAGGTGCGGTTGTAACCGCATCACCATGGCTCATCCAGACGTTTTGCTTGACTGGTAGCCCAGCAAATAATTTTGCACTAGTTGTCGCAGTAATTTCGGTACGGCCAAATTCTGATTTTCCAGTTTGGCTAACTATGCCACCAAGGGCTGCGGCCATTGCTTGAAAGCCATAACAAATGCCGAATACCGGAATACCTAACTTAAGAATACTTTCATCAAACTTGGGTGCTCCTGGTGCATAAACGCTCGAAGGGCCACCCGATAAAATAATTGCACTAGGTGCTTTGGCAGTTATTTCAGCTGCAGTAATAGAAGATGGCACGATCTCGGAGAAAACATTTGCTTCGCGAACTCGACGCGCAATCAACTGCGCATACTGCGCACCAAAATCAAGAACAAGTACTGGATTAGCCACGGTTAATAAGTACCTCGACGCGCTGGAATTCCTTAACATCGGAATATCCGCAAGTAGCCATTGCGCGGCGAAGAGCACCGAATAAGTTCATGGACCCATCGGAAGTGCTTGATGGCCCGAGCAGAATTTCTTCGAGTGTGCCAACAGTGCCAACTGCGACGCGTTCGCCACGAGGCAGAACTGCGTGGTGCGCTTCAGAACCCCAGTGCCAACCTAGACCAGGAGCTTCTGTTGCTTTTGCCAAAGGTGAGCCCATCATTACGGCATCGGCGCCCATTGCAATTGCTTTTGCAATATCACCACTTCGACCAACGCCACCGTCGGCGATTACATGCACGTAACGTCCACCAGATTCATCGAGATACTCGCGGCGAGCAGAAGCAACTTCAGCAACTGCAGATGCCATTGGAACTTGAATACCTAAAACTTTGCGAGTGGTGTGCGCTGCGCCGCCACCGAAACCAACTAGAACGCCAGCAGCACCTGCACGCATTAAATGCAGCGCACCCGTTGCAGTTGCAACTCCGCCAACAATTACCGGAACATCGAGTTCGTAAATGAATTTCTTTAAGTTAAGTGCGTCATCGCGAGAAGCAACATGCTCGGCACTAACTGTAGTTCCGCGAATCACGAAAATATCAACACCGGCATCGACCACAGCCTTGTGAAGTTCGGCAGTGCGTTGAGGCGACAGTGATGCCGCAACAGTTACACCAGCTTCGCGAATTTGCTTAATGCGTTCTTTAATCAGCGCTGGTTGAATCGGCGCGCTATAAAGTTCTTGCATGCGACGGGTTGCCTGCGCATCAGGCATTGAAGCAATTTCACCTAGTTGTATGCGCGGATCTTCATAGCGAGTCCAGAGACCTTCGAGGTTTAGAACACCGAGGCCACCTAACTTGCCAATGGCTATCGCGGTTTGCGGGGAAACCACTGAATCCATAGGCGCTGCCAACATTGGTAACTCAAATTTATAAGCATCGATCTGCCATGAGGTAGAAACATCTTCAGGGTCGCGAGTACGGCGCGATGGCACAATCGCAATATCGTCAAAAGAGTAGGCCTGACGAGCTCGCTTGCCGGGTGCAATTTCAATCTCGAACATTTACTTAGCCCTAGCCTTTCTTTGCATAGTTAGGAGCATCTGCCACGTGCAATACATCGTGCGGATGGCTCTCTTGTAGACCAGCTGCCGTAATTTGAATTAAGCGACCATCGCGGCGCAAAGTATTGATATCTGGCGCTCCGGCATAACCCATTCCAGAACGCAGGCCACCAACTAATTGATGAACTACTTCAGCCACGGTGCCGCGATACAAAACTTTTCCTTCAATTCCTTCAGGAACTAATTTATCTTCAGATAAAACATCGTCTTGCATGTAACGATCCTTGGAATAAGACTTTTGCTCGCCGCGTGATTGCATTGCACCGAGTGAACCCATTCCGCGATAGCCCTTATATTTGCGGCCATCAATTTCGATTAATTCACCAGGTGATTCTTCGCAGCCCGCAAGCAATGAACCAAGCATTACCGAATTTGCACCTGCAACAAGTGCTTTAACAATGTCACCTGAGTACTGCAGACCACCATCAGCGATCAACGGAATACCTGCTTTGCCACATGCTTTGGCAGCTTCCATAATCGCGGTGATTTGTGGAACACCAACACCGGCCACAATGCGAGTGGTGCAAATTGAACCCGGACCAACGCCAACTTTTACCGCGTCAGCGCCAGCATTAATTAAAGCTTGCGCGCCTGCACGAGTTGCCACGTTTCCACCAATGATTTCGGTAGTTGGTGAAAATTTCTTAATGCGGGCAATCGCATCGAGCACTGCGCGATGATGACCATGTGCAGTATCGACTACAACAACATCAACGCCAGCTTCAATTAGCGCTTGAGCACGAGCGAATCCATCGTCGCCAACACCAACTGCCGCGCCAACCATACCTACGTTTTTAACTAATTTAACGTGCGTAACTTGCTCGGCAATTGGCAAATTACGGTGAATGATGCCAATTCCACCGGCTTTAGCCATTGCGATTGCGAGTTGAGATTCAGTTACGGTATCCATTGCTGAGGAAATCAGCGGAACCGCCAAAGTTATATTTTGAGTTAACTGAGTTGAAGTTTCGACTTCAGAAGGCACAACTTCAGAGGCATCGGGCAATAGGAGCACATCGTCATAGGTCAGGCCCATCATTGCGATCTTGTCATCGCTCATTTTGGCCTCCCCTCGGATGGATAAGGCCAAAGTCTAACGGCTCTTTTAGGCCCCGATTGCCTGCGTAATTTCCTCACATGCATGCTGTAAATCTTTGGCAACGGTGGCTTCGCTACATTGCTCTGGATTCCAGCCTGGGCCGCCCAGAATGATTTTGGGAGCAGGGCGCACTTCAGGCAATTCTTTGAAAAAAATTGGGTCGCCGTTTTCAGATAATTGCGCCCAAAGAAATAGCGCCGGCGGTGCTGATTTATTAACGATTCCGCAGAGGGCAGAAAGTGGGGTGCGAGCACCTAAGAAATTACTGGAAATCTCTCGTTCAGCTAGTGCTGCAGCGAGTGCATGTAGCGCTAACGAATGAAGCTCTTCGCCGACGCAAGCGAGTAAAACTGGTCGTGCATTTACGGCTTCAAATTCTTCGGGAACTGATTCGCGCAGAACCGTCTTAATAATTTCACTTAACATATGTTCGATCTCAATGCCTTCGCCAGTTTTTGCCCAGTCCGCACCGACAATAATTAAGACCGGCACAATTACGTTCTGCCAGCATTGAATTACACCGTTTTTCATCAACTCTTGGCGAAGTGCATGTAGAACAAAATCACGGTCGAGTGATGCAGACGCACGACAAATTGCAGCGACTAATTCTTCAGCAACCACAATTTCAGTTACTAACTCTGGAATTGAAATTTCGCCTTCATGCGCTTTGGCTCGAAGTGCAGCATCACTTGGAGCTACGCCGGTTGTAATCAAACGGCGCATGGTTACTAATCTGGCAACATCTGTTCGCGAATATCTGCGATGGCTACCTTCGACGTGTTCGGTTGGCCCTAGGCCATAACGGCGATCCCAGGTCCGCAAAGTTGCCGGGGCCACGCCAATCTGGCGGGCTAAGGCAGCTACGGTCAGGGGTTGATCCATGCCCCAATCTTGGGGGGTAGGTGAGATTCGTGCCACCTGAGCACGCTCAAACCGACCCCAAATCTAGGAATGGGGTATTCGATACTTGAACAACCTATGAAGCGGTTGTAGGGTTCAACCCAAGAGCAGTTTAAGCAGCCAAGGGGTTCAAATGAGCGAAGTTTCTCGTCTTCCAAAACCAGTAGTTGAAAACTGGAATTGGCAGCAAGAGGGTTCATGCCGCGATTTGCCGAGTGAGATGTTCTTTCATCCAGATGGAGAACGCGGGCCACGTCGTCGCAACCGCGAAAATGTTGCCAAAGCTGTTTGCGCTAGCTGCCCGGTACTTGAGGCATGTCGCAAGCACGCACTTGCCGTACAAGAACCTTATGGAATCTGGGGCGGTCTATCTGAAGATGATCGCGTCGCAATTCTCGATCGTGATGGTGCAGTTGCGCTATCGTCTGCAAGTTAATTATTTATTAAGCCCCGAAAATAAAAAACCCGCCGAAGATTCGGCGGGTTTTTTATTTCTAATAAATTAGTGCGAGACCTCTTAGTGTGCGTGTCCACCAGGACCATGTGAATGA
>Ga0209188_1000687_pt1 | contig 31396 bp, 22 predicted proteins | sample C_130625_EF_Meta_FD_187307 | JGI IMG/M metagenome (GOLD analysis project Ga0209188, IMG submission 187307) | Freshwater microbial communities from Lake Croche, Canada to study carbon cycling - C_130625_EF_MetaG (SPAdes) (version 2) | ecosystem: Environmental > Aquatic > Freshwater > Lake...
AACCTTTGTGCCGTTACAGTGGGGGCATTTTACTTGAATAGTTATTTCGCACATAACTACTCTATAACGGATGATTACCCACTGTAATTTTGTAAATCTAATGCAGCATACATTTTAGACCACTACCCTTTTTTCCATTTAAGCATACAAGCAATCTAGGGCAGGGTTAAGCAATTAATGCCCGTGGGGCAAATGTATGTGAAACAAGGGTGTAAATACATCTCGTTACAATGGATGCATTTAACTTTTCAGAGGAAATTAACCCATCTAGAAAGCATTGGATACTTTTTAATGAGATAATAAACAAATAGCCCTTGGGTTGTTATGTATTAACCTCTAACAACTAATCGCTCCTAAAAAGATGAATCAAATAGATATAGATAGAATTATAGAAATGGCATGGGAAGATAGAACCCCCTTTGAAGCCATTTACATGCAATTTGGTTTTGCAGAAGCCGATGTAATTGCCTTGATGCGCAAAGAATTAAAACGCAGCAGTTTCAATTTGTGGCGGCAGCGGGTGAATAGTGGTATTAGTAAAAAGCATGTTCAAAAGCGAAATGCTGATATTACAAGGTTCAAATGCAGCCTTCAACGAAATATTACCATGAACAAAATAAGCAAAAGATAAATGGAGCATTTTGAAACTGACTACGATGCCATCCTAAAAAAGATAGATGCCATTGACCCGATTGCTTATGGCAAAACCCGCAATTATGTGGATGGAGCGGTAACGTATTTGTCGCCCTATATTTCACGTGGGGTAATTAGTTGTAAACAAGTATTGGAAAAGGTTTTGGCAAAAGGATATACCATTAGACAAATAGAATCCTTTGTAAAAGAGCTTTGCTGGCGCGATTATTTTCAAAGAGTAGCACAAGAAAAAGATATTAATAGTGATATAAAACAAACACAAACGCCGGTTTCCAACCATCAAATACCAACACAAATTGTAAATGCCAATACAGGCATAGAAGGGATTGATATTGCCATCAAGCAATTATATCAAAAGGGATACATGCACAATCATTTCAGAATGTACACCGCTTCTTTGGTGTGCAATATTGCGCAATCGCATTGGTTACATCCAGCAAAATGGATGTACTTTCACTTGATTGATGGCGATTGGGCAAGCAATGCTTGTAGTTGGCAATGGGTGGCAGCCGCCAATAGTGGCAAAAAGTATTATGCCAATCAAGAAAACATCAATAAGTTTACACACACGCATCAAACAAATACCTTTTTAGATACCAGTTATGAGGCATTGGAAACAATGGAAATTCCTGCTGAATTAAATAGTACACAATTATTACCACTAGAAACTACTTTGCCTGATACAACTACTTTGCAGGTAGATGCCAATTTGCCCACATTCATTTATAATTATTACAACCTCGATCCATTATGGCATAGCGAGGAAGCGGGGAATAGAATACTCTTGTTAGAGCCTTCTTTTTTTGCTGCATATCCTGTGGGTGAAAATTGTATCAATTTTCTTTTGGCATTGAGTAGAAACATACCCAATCTGCAAGTCTTTGTAGGCTCCTTTGCTTCTTTAGTGGCACAATATGGTTTGAAAGAAATCTACTTTAAAGAACATCCGCTAAACATAGGTTATAGAGGAACGCAAGAAGAAAGAGACTGGATTGCGCCAACGGTAATGGGCTATTATCCTTCGTTTTTTGCGTATTGGAAGAAGGTGGAAAGTGTTTTAAGACGTAATAAACTATCATGAGCAACAAGGATAGTATCATTACTGCTAAACAAGAAATAGCAATTGTTTGGTTCAAACGTGACCTCCGATTTACTGACCATGAACCACTTTGGACAGCCCAACAACAAAGTTTGCCCATACTTTTATTGTATTGTTTTGAACCTTCGGTAATGAATTACGCGGATAGCGATGTGCGTCATTGGCGATTTGTGTATGAATCCTTGCAAGAAATGCAAACCAAACTGAAGGATTTGAATACACAGCTATACATTTTTCATGAAGAAGCATTATTGGTTTTTCAAGAATTGGCCAAGCATTATTCCATTAAAAACATCTTTTCTCACCAAGAAATTGGCAACAGAATTACTTATGATAGAGATATTAGTATGCAAGCATTTTGCAAGCAAAATAATATTCGATGGAAAGAATTTCAATTGAACGGGGTAATCAGAAAACTAAAATCGAGAAAAGAATGGCAGCAACGATGGGAAAAAACCATGCAAGCACCACCCAAATTGGTAGATGAGAAAAGATGGAATTTTCTTTCTATTCCTACATCAATTTATGAAGAAATGAAAGGGCCTGAATTGCCAGAAGCCATCACTATTCGCAATAAAAATTTTCAGCAAGGCGGTGAATCTTTCGCTTGGAAATATTTGGAAAGCTTTTTAAAAGAGCGGTATGTCAATTATTCCAAACACATTTCAAAGCCCGCTTTGAGTCGCAGAGGATGCAGTCGCATTTCGCCCTATCTCAGTTATGGTAATATAAGTATGCGGATGGTGTATCAATTCACGATGCAGCATTATACAAAAGCCACCAACAAAAGAGCGCTCTCCAATTTTGTTTCTCGGCTGCATTGGCATTGCCATTTCATGCAAAAGTTTGAAGACGAATGCAGCATGGAGTTTGAAAACGCCAACAGGGCATACAATGAATTAGTGAAACCAAGAAATCAAGCCTACATTGAAGCTTGGCAATTGGGCAAAACAGGCGTTCCCATTGTAGATGCTTGTATGCGCTGTTTGGTGCAAACGGGGTATATCAATTTTAGAATGCGGGCAATGGTGGTGTCGTTTTTTGTATTCAATCTGTGGCAAGATTGGCGGGAACTTCATTTTCTTGCCAGACAATTTCTAGATTATGAGCCAGGCATTCATTACCCACAATTGCAAATGCAGTCAGGCACCACAGGCATCAATACCATTCGCATTTACAATCCTATAAAGAATTCAGAAGAGCATGATGCAGAGGGCGTTTTCATAAAAACATGGTTACCCGAATTGAAAAACATTCCCGTTAAATCTATTCACGAACCTTGGAAACTAAGTGCGATGGAACAAGAATTGTATCAGGTGATTATTGGAAAAGATTATCCTTTTCCTATTGTAGATATTGAAGCCACCAGAAAAGCCGCAAGCGATATTGTTTGGAGTTTTAGAAAGAAAGATACTGTGAAGAAAGAAGGCAGTAGAATATTGAAAAAGCATGTGAATACCGAGAAATAGCAGAGTATGAAAGCAAAGAAGAAGGAGTTCTTACCCGAGAAAATCTGTATCGTTTGTAAAAGACCATTTTCTTGGCGAAAAAAATGGGAAAAGGTTTGGGACGAAGTAAAATATTGCAGCGATAAATGCAGAATGAGTAAAGGAAAGTCGCTTTGAAAAAACATGCTGCACTGTTATATTTGCATACATAAAATGTTGAAAGTATGCAAACAATGACTATTAATATTATCAACCCAAAAGCAGAAAAGCTTATCCAAAATTTGGTGGATTTAGATTTAATTTCTATTGAGGAAAGTCAAAAAGGAAACCGTTTGACAAATATCTTAGAGAAGTTACGTGCTAACGAAAATGAAGCACCCTCTATTGGAGAGATAACTGAAGAGGTGGAGTTGGTAAGGGCAAAGAGATTTGCTAATGGAAAAGCTTAAAATTATTATTGACACCAACCTTTGGATTAGCTTTTTAATTACAAAAAACTTTTCCAAGCTTGACCAATTGCTCAACAATAGAAAATGTGTTTTGCTGTTTAGCGAATAATTGTTGAAAGAGTTTTTGGAAGTTGCCATGCGTCCAAAATTCTACCGTTTTTTCAATGAAGAACACATACAGCTTGCCCTTGAAATCATTGAAATGAATGGACTTTTTGTTTCGACAAATTCATTAGTAAATGACTGTAGAGATGCTAAAGACAACTATTTGCTTTCTTTAGCTATTGATGGAAATGCGGGTTATTTATTAACAGGGGATAAAGATTTACTGGTTTTGAATAAAATTGGTAATACCTATATAAAAACCATTTCTGAATTCAGTGTAAAAAATTTAAACTAAACTTCCATAAGAATATTCATCACTAACAATTTACTTGGCGAAAAGAATGGGAAAAGGATTGGGACGAAGTAAAATATTGCAGCGATAAATGCAGAATGAGTAAAGGGAAGTCGCTTTGAAAAAACATGCTGCACTGTTATATTTGCTAACATTAAAATATTGAAAGTATGCAAACAATGACTATTAATATCATCAACCCAAAAGCAGAAAAGCTTATTCAAGATTTGGTGGATTTGGATTTAATATCTATTCAAGAAAGTCCTGCCGACTACCTAGTAAAAACAAAGGCAGAAAAGTTGAATGGAGAAAATATTCCTAATACCGATTCTAAAGAAGCTTTTGAAAGTGATAATAATGAAAGCTTTTTAAACGAATTAAAAGGAGCAATAAGTGAAGTAAAACTTGCTAAGAAAGGAAAGCTCAAACTAAAATCAGCTGAAGAACTAATAAATGAGTTATAGAATTGAAATCACCTCTTTCTTTGAAAAGCAGCTAAAAAGGTTGATTAAGAAATATCCTTCTCTCAAAAGCGAGTTCATAACTTTGGTAGAAACGCTTAAAGAAAACCCGAGTTTAGGAACTCCCATTGGTAGTGAATGTTATAAGATAAGGCTTTCAATTACATCAAAGGGTAAGGGAAAGTCGGGAGGAGCTAGAGTAATAACTTATGTACAAATTGTTGAAACAAAAATTTACCTTTTAACTATTTACGATAAATCTGAGCAAGCAAACATTAAAGACAAAGACATCACTGATTGGCTAAATAAACTGTCATAAACGGTAAGCAATAATCAATATCCTCTCAATTCCAATTCTACAACATTTAAACTATAAAATTTGTAATCAGTATCTATGAATAAAATAGGTATTGTATTTCCCCACCAATTATTTGAGCAAAATGTACTAATCGCTAATTGTGATACCATTTATTTGGTAGAGGAATGGCTTTTTTTTAAACAATACAACTTTCATAAACAAAAAATAGCTTTCCATAGAGCAAGCATGAAGTTTTATGAAAGCTATTTATTATCTCAAAATAAGAAAGTAGTTTATATCAGTGCCATAGAAGAGAATGCAGATGTACGCAAGCTTATTCCTCACTTAAAATCTATTGGAATTGATACCCTAGAATACATTGATACAACTGATTATTGGCTTGAAAAGAGAATAAATAAAGCTGCAAATGCAAGTGGTTTGCAATTTATTCAGCATTCTTCGAGTTTGTTTATAAACTCATCGGCAGACTTGAAAAGCTTTTTTGCAACTAGGAAAACCATGTTTCAAACAGATTTTTATAAACACCAACGTATTAAGCATCGTGTTTTAATTGACCATCAAGAAAAGCCTATTGGTGGTAAATGGAGCTTTGATGAGGAGAACCGATTGAAATATCCCAAAGGAAAATTGCCTCCAACTGTACATTTTCCAATAATAAATCCCTTTTATAAAGAAGCAATAAACTATACTGAAAAACATTTTCCCAATAATTATGGAAAGCTAAACGAGGAATTTGTTTATCCAACCACTTTTGAAGAAAGTAAAGCTTGGCTGAAAGCTTTCTTTGAAACCCGTTTTGGTGATTTTGGTGCTTATGAAGATGCGATTGTAGTAAAAGAAACTATTTTGCACCACAGTTTGATAGCTCCTTTAATAAATGTTGGCCTGCTTTCAGCCCAATTGGTTGTGGATGAAGCATTGGTATTTGCATCAGAAAATAGTATTCCTGTGAATTCTTTAGAAGGGTTTATCAGACAAATCATCGGATGGCGGGAATTTATTAGGGCAGTATATGAACTAAAAGGAACGGAAGAACGCACTAAAAACTATTGGGGGTTTACCCGAAAAATACCCAAATCTTTTTGGGATGGCACTACTGGAATAGAACCAATTGATAGTACCATTAAAAAAGTATTGGAAACAGGCTATTGCCACCATATTGAAAGACTAATGGTGTTGGGCAACTTTATGCTTTTGTGTGAATTTGACCCAAATGAAGTGTATCGCTGGTTTATGGAACTTTTTATTGATGCTTATGACTGGGTAATGGTACCAAATGTATATGGGATGAGTCAGTTTGCAGATGGAGGGATTATGTCAACCAAACCTTATATCAGTGGGAGTAATTATTTGATGAAGATGAGCAATTTCAGTAAAGGCGATTGGCAACCTATATGGGATGGACTGTTTTGGAACTTTATGCATAAGCAACGTGCGTTCTTTTTACAAAATCCAAGATTGGGAATGCTGGTAAATACTTTTGATAAAATGCCAGAAACAAAAAGAAACAATCATCTATTGATAGCCCAAGAATACCTGGCCAAAATATCTGAATAAATCTTGCTGATTTTATAATTTGCTTTTATTGTCAGAACGAGTTTTGTTGACTTTAGGCCCCCGTCCCTTAAAGGGGTGTTGATGAGAATAGAGCGAAAGTCAGTAAATATTGTCATCGTTAGAACGAGTTTTGTCTCGTTGGAATGAGTTTTGTCATCGTTAGAATGAGTTTTGTCAACGTTAGAATGAGTTATGTCAACGTTAGAATGAGTTATGTCAACGTTAGAATGAGTTTTGTCATAGTTAGAATGAGTTCTGTTGACGTAAGAACGAGTTTTTTGTAAATAGAATGAATTTTGTTGACGTTAGAATGAGTTTTGTCATCGTATTTTTTGTGTTTTTTGTCAATTGAGTGTAATTTGATGAAGTGGGGGGTAGTATATTTTAAGAGCGCAAGGGATTGCAGTGTATAGCCCACAGCGAGGCACGAGCGAGGACTAGGAACGGAAAGCCCGACCCGAAGGGATGCGCCCAAAGCCTTCTTGCTTCAGTCCCCTGCCCCTGTCATTTAAAGGGGTGAAAGGAGCGAATGCCAGTTAGAAACTGGCTTATTTGTATGGCACAAGTAACCTGCTGACGCAGAACATTTGCGCCAGATTAAGTTCCGTTTGCGAGTAAATACCACCCCACCATTGGGCACCCCACAAGAAGGGAATTGTATCCCTACTATGTACAAACAGCCTTTTTTTTAATAAATTACCTAGTAATAATAGTGGAAAGATGCCTATTCCCATGTAGCTCCTTACTCGGTAATAATAGATTTTAGTAGCTTAAATGTCTTTCGCATTTATCTTAGCCAAAATTTATAGTAGATGCCTAATAGTATATTGGTTATAGATGACGAACGCTCCATTAGAAATGTATTGAAAGATATTTTAGGAACTGAGGGATATAAAGTAGAAGAGGCTGTAGATGGAGAAGACGGGTTTAAAAAGTTTAGTGCCACTACGTATGATTTAGTGCTTTGCGATATTAAAATGCCAAAAATGGATGGGCTTGAGTTTTTGCAAAAAGCAACTGCTACCAATCCTGATGTGCCCATAATTATGATTAGTGGACATGGCACTATAGAAACTGCTGTTGAAGCTGTAAAGAAAGGGGCGTATGATTTTATTTCTAAACCGCCTGACTTGAATAGGTTGTTGATTACTATTCGCAATGCAATGGACAAAACCAACTTGGTAAAAGAAACCAAGGTATTGAAGCGCAAGGTGAATAAAGTGCAACAAATAATTGGGGAAAGCGAAGCAATTCAAAAGATAAAAGCCACCATAGAAAAAGTGGCGATAACTGATGCAAGAGTGTTAGTAACAGGTGAAAATGGAAGTGGGAAAGAGCTTGTAGCAAGATGGCTGCATGAGAAAAGCAATAGAAAAGAGCAACCAATAGTAGAGGTAAACTGCGCTGCAATTCCAAGTGAATTGATAGAAAGCGAATTGTTTGGACATGAAAAGGGTTCTTTTACATCAGCTATAAAACAACGTATTGGTAAGTTTGAACAAGCGAATGGCGGTACCTTATTTTTAGATGAAATTGGCGATATGAGCTTGAGTGCACAAGCAAAAGTGTTGCGTGCTTTGCAAGAAGGGAAAATAACTAGGGTAGGGGGGGATAAAGAAATAAGCGTGGATGTGCGGGTGGTTTCTGCAACGAATAAAAACTTGTTGGCAGAAGTGGAAGGCAAAACATTTCGGATGGATTTGTATCATCGATTGGGGGTAATACTAATCCATGTGCCATCATTGAACGAACGTAAAGAAGATATTCCTTTGTTGGTAGATAAGTTTTTACAAGATATCGCGCTAGAATATGGTCAGCAACCTAAAAAGATAGATCAAGGAGCTATTAAAGCTTTGAAGGAACATAACTGGACGGGTAATATTCGTGAGTTGCGCAATGTGGTAGAAAGGTTGGTGATATTGGCAGGGAAAACGATTACTGCAAGTGATATTGATAGCTATGTATTGTTAAAGTAAGTTTTTGGATGGCCACCACATAGACACATAGGCACACAGTATTCCCGAGAAAAAAAGAAAATATTCATTATTTAGTTGTATTAAGTTGGTATTAGATATTGGTATTTTATTCAGTATCTGAAATAAGTGTATAAGACATTGGTAAAAGAAAATCATAATCAATACACTAATAACTCTTTTAAAACTAATCTTTTGGCGTATTTGGTCGGTACTGAAAGTCAGACCATAAGTGTTCGCTGGGTGATGCCTATTATTCGGTCGGCTTTTCAGTACCGACCGCTTTAATGCCCACTAAGATTATGCTAGTTCTTCTTAGCTAAACATCAGTGCGCCTACTGAGTGACTAATAACTAATCTTAATTGATTGATATAAAGCTTGGTCTCTTGATGTATTGGCTATTGAATTTGTATTGCAAATCGCTAGTGAGGGTTACACTAAAAGATTTCATACTACCAATGGTTCTTGGAAAATAGAAAAACCGTAGTTCAATCGTGCCAAAAACCAAGTTCTCATTTCTAGTACGTATACCACCACCAATACTTGTATAGCCATCTCCATTGAAAAGGGAAGCATTGTCTTTTTTAATAAAACTAAAATTCCCAAACATAAATGGGGCGAAACTGAAGCCTGTAAACTTGCAGGTGTTGAAGAAAACTGATAATCCATCTAGGGAAAACCGGCCTGTGCCAATAGTAGAAGAATCTCCACCAATTTGAGGAATACCATAATCGCTATTTAATCTTAAAGATTCATCTAAACTGCGATTGAATTGGTGCGAAATACTGCCATTTAAAAAATGCCTACAAAACCATTTTGTTTGACCAAGCCTTCTCAATTTGGTAAAGGTTTGCATACTGCCCTGCATACTTACATCTTCTAAACTTTTATTCCGATAATATCCACCAAAGCGAAGGGTATAATCAAAGTATTCTTTGTGGGAGTCAAATAAATTTTTATTGATATCTACTCCAAAATAGGGTCTAGATATTTTTTCTTTTTGTGTCCATCCACTTGTCAATGTCACATTATATCCTTCGGGTACATCTTCATTTCTACCAAAACCATATAGGAAATTGGTTCTATAATATTCTTGTTTAAAGAAAGTATAAGTGCCAAGCACACTTATTAAGTCGGCATATTGAGGGTTATAAGTTAGTTTGTATTTTTCAGGTTGGTCAGTAAACAATCTATCTGTAATTCTTACTGCGATGAATCTTTTTTCTTTTCTTTCTTTCGTTTCATTTTGAAAATCTCTTGCACTAATATTATAACCTGCCCAAGCATCATAGCTGTTATATGAATATTGCATATCCGATTTGAATATAGAGTCTGGATTGTATAAATTGGTACTAGTATGTTTAGAGAAATCAAAAGAGCCGGTCCAGAGTGAATATGGATTTACTAAAGGCAATTCTATTCGTGAATAAAATTGTTGCTCCTCTCTTCTTCCAGTACTATAAGAATTGGAAATATTGTTATAACCGAGTATCGCATTAAAAAATGTTCCTTTAATGTTTCTATATAAGTATTCTCCCCCAAAACCTTGTCTCACTTTTCTTTCTACATCATAATAAGTTTGTACTGAAACCCGCTGCGATGTGCCAAGCAAATTGTCGTCATTCAAATCGATAGAAAAGTTTTTATCTGTAACCTCACCAGTAGCGCCAAAAGAAAAAACGTCTTTATAGAAGATAGATACTTCTACATTATTCGAATTGGTGTCTGAATTGTTTACCACTATTCTAGCATCTTGTAAGAAAGTTAAATCACGGAGATATCTAACGTTATCTGCTACTAAATTGGGATATAACGTATCGCCTACTTTAAAAAACAAATTGTTTAAGATGGCTTTGTTACGAGTAGGAGTGTGTAGAAAGTTTGCTGCATCTGTTAAAAAGTTGGTTTTTATATAATTGGTATCATTTACAGATGTTCCGAAGCTAACGTTGTGCACATAGATATGGTTAATTACTTTTCCTTTAAAAGCTGCAAATTCATCAATGTTTTTCTTAGCAACTATGCCATCATTCAATGGGCTACTTACCGCAAGACTTTTACCCAATCTTCCTAATAGTCCCCGCTTTTTTGCAAGAAAGAATGTGTCTTCGGTGTTTTTGGTGTTTTTAGCATTCTGTGCAAAAGTTACATCTCCCACAAAAGCATATACCACAATGCTAGCTAGCAAAAGCATTAATGGAAGCTTATTGTTTAGAATCATTCTAGGGGAAATATTTAAAATGTGGGGGGAGTAAATATAAAACAATTGTATAGACGATAATAATGCCTAAAAATGTTGCTTGTATAGGCAATCAATTGATAGTGGCTGTTTTAGAATAAAAGAAATGGTTAACAAACAAAAATGCTGCAAAAATTTGTATGTACAGTAGTGAGAGTATTATCTAATTTAGGATAATCAATATCCAGATTTTTTTTGTGTTTGTTCTACCTTTTTATTTTTAAGCTAAAATTAAAATCAGTATGCAACAATGGGATAATTGAATAGGTAGTAGAAAACAACCAAATTGATTTTACTCATTAGTTTGCACACAGTTACGATTGAACCATTATTTATAATTATTTCTTGCCATGAAAAAGAATTTTATTTACGCTTTTGCGAGTATTGTATTGGTGCTTTTTAGTTTTTCTTTTCAGAAATTAAATGCCCAAACCACTGTTTTATTTAGTGATGATTTTGAAGCCGACTCCATTAACAGCCAAGCAATAGGTTGGGAACAGTTTGTGAATACGAATATTGGAAAAGTACAATACGATTCGGGTACAACCAATAAGATATTAAGAATTAATTCAGGGGCAACTACGCCTACTTCTTATGCCACTATTCGTTTGCAAAAAACATTGCCTTTCGGGTTTGGTGATTTTATTTTATCTTACAACTTAAGAACCACTCGACTTGCTCTAGCAGGTAACACTACCAATTGTGGTAGTTTCAATCGGTTTGGTTTGGGTGGAGTGTATAATGTAGTTAATACAGATAACAATACTGTTAGTGCTACAACCACTGTAAGCCCTTTGGGATTGCAGGGAGCATTAAGAGTGCCAACTGGAGTTACTTTTACTCCAACAGGTAATATGACATTGGTAAACAACCAATGGTATAAAGTAACGCTTAGAATTAGCAGAACATCCGCAACTAAAATAGGGGTTGTAGGCACTGTTAAAAGAGCTTCGGATGACTCGTTAATAAAATCAATTGCAGGTAGTTTAACCACCACTACGCCCACCTTACTCATGAACCAATTGATATTTGACATCAATGCCATTTATCATTACAATTATGTTGACTTAGATAACATCAATCTTGCTTTGCCTGATGCGGCACCTGCTGCAAGCAATGTAGCTATAAATGGAACAGTAGAGTCGTTACAAACACTTAATGGCAGTTATACGCTTACTGGCGCTGATACTGCTGGTACTACTTATCAGTGGTACACAGCCCCTACTGCAAATGGCCCTTTTACAGCTATTCCCGGGGCAAATACCTCTTTGTATAGTATCACAAGAAATGATATTGGTAAGTACCTAGCTTTTAGGGTGTTTCCTGCTACTGCATCTGGTTTTTTAACGGGTGTGCCTGTAACGGCAGTAACCAATTCTCCTGTGATAGCGCACAATGGCCCTACACTCATTGCGAGCATTCGTCAAACGGGTAATGTAGCTGCAAAATCTACCATTACCATTAAATATAATTACCAACATCCTAATAATATTCCTGAAAAGTTAACTACTTATACGGTATATGTTTCCGATACTTTTAATCTTGGATATTATAAAAAACTTGCTACAGGAACTGCTACTGCTACTTCTGGCATTACCTATACAATTGATTCTGCTTTATTGGGTAAATACCTTTATGTGGAACTGTTGCCGCAAGATTCGTTGGGTAATTATGGGCAATATATCGGTTGGACAGCCCAAACTTCTGTGCAACCAGAAGTGCAAGTATTGAATGTGCAATACTGGAAAAATGGCTCTTTGTTGAATGATTTTGGAATAGATTCTGGTTTGGTTACGGTAACTGCCGATGTAAGAAACAATCATCCCGCGCATGATACCACTGGAAGATTAATTGTACAATTAGTTGATGGTTTAGGAAATGTGGCAAGCACTAGTCAAAGTGCAGGTGTAGTTTTATTGCGCAATACCCAAACCAAATTAACTGCCTTGCCAATTACCATTCCTTCCAACTATGAAGGCTATGCTTTAAAAGTGCTTTTTGCAGATTCTAGTAATGGTACTATTGGTGTAGCTAAAGGAGAAACGCTTGCTGAGCGCGAAGATGTAAATGCGGTGTATCAATACTTTATTAATGATGGAGATAGTGTAAGAGGAGGCTATTTGTGGATACCGCCGCACACCAAAACAGTAAAAGGAATATTGATTTGCATTAACAACAATATTGAAAGACAAATTCAAGAGAATGCCGATGTAAAAAGGGTTTGTGAGAAATGGGGATTGGCTTCATTGGTGTTGAATACTTTTAGAAATTCGCTTTTAGCGCCTCCAAACAACCTCAGTTTCGATTTCACCCGTCCATCAGCGGCTGCAAAAATGGATAGCATTATAAAAGCATTTGCAGATATGAGCAACCATCCTGAGTTGGTAAACTCTCCATTTATTCCAATGGCACATTCTGCGTATATGGATTTCCCATTCCATGTAGCCATGAGAGACAATGCCAAATGTATTGCAGCCATTCCTATTAAATCAGGTGTACCAAATATTTATACCTATTATAAAGGTGTAGGCAATGGCGGCACTTCTAGTCTGCCAGCAACTACTAGCACCATGAAAGATGTGCCGATTCTTTTTTATCAAGGGTTTTTGCCAGAAACAGTAGACGCTTTGTACAAGAAAAATTCTTTTAGACCACAAACCCAAAGCTTAGGTGCAGGATTTACGGGCATTTATCGCAATGATGACGGCACAGGAGTTTACAAGCCCGGGATGGAATTTGGTGGCACTTTGCTTGAATTGTATGAAGGTCATTTTAATGCAATGCCTCGTGCCATGAAAGTTTTGGCAATGTTTATTGATAAAGCTTGTGCAGCTAGATTGCCTGATAATTATCCTACCAATCCAAATGATAAGCCTGTGCTTAAAAGTTTAGATTTCACCAAAGGATGGTTGATAGATCAAAATTATTTCAATGCTAAGGATACAACTAAATACAATAAACCTGCTCCATATTCTCTATACAAGGGCAATAGAAAAGGTACGGCTTGGTATTTTGATGAAGAATTGGCAAGAACTTGTGAGCAATTAGCGGTATCGGAATATTACAAAAAAGTGGAGCAGTTTTCTATTAATAAGCCTGATAGCACTGTAGATACTTTATACCAATGTGTATATAACTATCATCCAAAAGATGGTTTTAAATATACGGATAGCACAGGTATCATGCGCTTGGGAGTAACTTCTTTCGCTGCTCCTTGGCCAATAGATACAGCTAGCGCAAACAATAAAGACAGCTTGAAAGTGCCAATGAAATTAAGTACCAATGTGCAGTTTCCTGGGGTTACTTCTTTGCCAATTACCAATTTGCCTTTTAGAACCAATACAAGTGCGAGTTGCTATAGACATTTGGGCAACTTGGTATTTAAACTCAGATTCAATCGTTTTAATCCAAGTCCCGGAGGATATACCCAAAGCTATGTATCGGTGTATAGAGAAGGAAATGATTCGGTAGCTGCTTCTTTAAGAAATATTAGATTGGATAGAACACAATCTACCATGCTTGGATTTAAACCGCAGACAATTAATTTCCCTCCGATACCGCAAATTGATATTAATACAAGGTCTATCACTCTAAAAGCAACTGCTAGTTCTGGTTTGCCGGTGGACTTTATCGTGCGCAATGGGCCAGCAGTAGTGGTGGGCAATCAATTGTATATCACCCAAATTCATGAGGGAATGAAATTGCCAATTGCAATTGTAGTTTCTGCTTGTCAATATGGTACTACAGGTAAAACAACGGGCTTTTATGCAGCTGGGCCAGTATATAGAACCATTTGGATTACAGATATTGCTCCTGCAAAACCCATTACATTAAGTGGTTCAGCAGCTAGTGCAACTGTTGCGAATCTTAGTTGGACTGCAAGTGCTGATACCAATGTAAATGGTTATGCCATTTATCGCGATGATAAAGAACTAGCTATTGTTACCAATACCGATTATGCAGACAGCAATCTGGTAGCATTGGGCAGTTATAAATATTATGTACGATCATTAAACAAGTTTGGAAACTATAGCGATACGACCAATAATGTTTGGATTACCACTCCTGCTCCTTTGCCGTTAACCCTTAAAAGCTTTACTGCTAAATTGGTAGAAAACACTGAAGTTTCGCAAGTAAACTGCCAATGGCAAACAGTAAACGAATTGAATACTAGTAACTATGAAGTGCAAAGAAGCACAGATGCAAGTTTCTTTGGCGTAATAGCCAATGTAGCAGCAAAAGGTTTTGGCAATGGCAGCTATCAAACAACGGATGCTTTAAGTGGCAATACCTCAACGAATTATTACTATAGATTAAAAATGATAGATAAGGATGGCAAGTTTACTTATAGCAATGTGGTGAAAATTACGCTAGATAAAAAAGCTACAGCTGTTAAGATCGCTCCCAATCCATTTAAAGAAGCATTACAAATCACCATCAAAGCGGAAAAACAAACAGTAGCATATTGCTCCATTACCAATGTAGAAGGCAAACAAATGCTAGTGAAAAAATGCAATCTTTTTGCTGGTGAAAATGTGATTGGTTGGAATGAAACGGCACAATTAAGTAAAGGCGTTTATATTCTTACCATTACCATGAACAACGAAAAGAAAACTTTGAACATAGAGAAGCAGTAGTTTTTTGGGATAGTTTCAAAAGAAAATCCCCTTCAACTTAGGTGTAGTTGTAGGGGATTTTTGTTTTCAATTAAAATTTATACTAAGTGAAAGATGTTAGTACATTTCGCTTAAATGGATTAGAAGCACTTCTAATCCCATTTAACACCTATTTCAATTCGACAAATTCTATCAATTCTTTTGTATTTACTAGGTAATAGCAACTTCTGCTTTACAAATATTGAGAGGGTTTTTCTACAATACTTGCCCTAATAAGCAAATAGTATTATGAAATCCTTTTATCTATTTAGGGGCGACAATTCGATATATGTCCTTCAGCAAAACTGCAATATGTATTTATCTAAGTGAATGCCAACTAAAAACTAGTAAGACTCTAAACATCTTACGGAAGACTTAGCTTTAGAATTAAAATGGTTAATTATACCAAACATTTTATTTATGCTTAAACCAACAATCATCGTTATACGTGTTTGTTTTAAATACAGTATTTACTGGGCTACCGTGTATCAATCTATCATTATACTTTGTTCTAATTAGATAGTTAAAAGCACCCATGTCGCCAGTAAATGCCGTTTTGTTTTCAGTATTATATGTGCTATGAATGGTACTCAATTGATCTATAAACGGTTGTATTATTTTAATGCTACCGCCTATTATGCCACAATTTAATAAAACCTCTTTTTTAAATTCAGATTCATACAAAACATAGTCTTCTATTTGGGCACGTAAATGTTCGGCATGAAGTTTCATCCAAGGATTGTCAACTATTTCGGGCTCATCACCGCAAAATATTGAAGTAGGATTATCTATAAATAGCTTTTGTTGGAATGGATTTTTTAATACAACTACATCCGAAATGTCTGTAAAAAAAAGATTTTGGATCTCTTTTGCTTTTTGGTTTAAGAACTCATTATACACTAAATATCGAAATACATTTGGATTAAATTGTTGATTGTACGCAACTTTTACAAAATGCAGATTATCGTTTGAATACAGTTTACAAGTTGCCTCGGAAAAATTGTTGTGAAAAACAATGCCTTGCAAGCCTAAGTTCGTAATAGAGTTTGCCCAAGTAGACACTAATGAAAAATCGTCATTGGGCAAGGTGGTGCTTCTATTAACGTCGTAAATGCCTGTAATATGAGTAGCGGCTATTATATTTTTTGTTACACTAAAATCAATAAACATCCTGAACTTTTAGTTTTATTTTAGAGGTTAAACTGTCTTTATTGTTTCTGTAATACACATAAGTTCTAGCGTTTAGTTTCTTAACACTAAACTCCTGCTCCGCCCTTTCATAAAAGTGGGCATCTGCACCATACATATCATGAAAATTAAGCATAGTAAACACTTCTTTTTTACCAAATAATGTAGCAAATAAGATACAATCATCAACGTGAACTACCCGATTTTTATCGAAACGATCGGGAACATAATAATCAGCCTCTAGGTTAACAATGGTTTCTGTTGTAGATGCAATCAAATCGTGCGATTTTATTTCTGCCAAACAATTGCTTAAATGATTGGGTTTGTATTCATCATCAGCATCAATAACTGTTATGTATTCACTATTGCTAATAAGAATTCCTCTATTAATTGACGCCGATTGGCTTCTGTTTTTATGACGCAGATAGGTTATTTTGTCTTCATGCTTAATGGCATATTGGAGAAGATCATTTTGGGTATTGTTATTACTGCCATCATCAACAATAATCAATTGAAAGTCAGGGAAATCTTGATTTAACACCGAATCTATCGCCCGCTTTATCAGTTCAAAAGGGGTATTATATACTGACATTATAACCGAAATTCTATTTTGTATAGACATTATTAAGAAATGTTAGATTAGCTTACCAAACAAAAAAGGGTTATTAATTTTCATTTGATTTTTGTAAAAATAGCTGTATTCAATCAGCTTTGTTATAAAGTGCCCTTTGTTGTTCTACGTTACTAGTTAAAGTTTAACCCTTGTGTCTCTCTAGATTAAAGCTTATAAATAACATTTAGGTTCTACTTGCCAAAACAGGTTCTAACTGTTATTTCTCCTTTACCATACGCGTTTCGCTTTTGGCTTCTGCTCTAATATCTAGTTATTAAAACAATGGAGTTAAAATATGTTTAAAATTCATTTTAGCGATTGTACACTTGAAACACGTGCAACGTCCCTTGTAGATTTTAGTGAGAGATGTGGATTAGTTTAAAGGAACCTAGAAAGTGTCAAGAACTATAAGCACTTGCTAGCTAATTATTGGCTCTTATTTCTTGTTGATTTCTATATATTTTGAATTAAAAAGTCAGTAGTTACAACAGTTGCAAACTCGTCATTTAAACTTGCTAATGCAGTTTCATGAATTAATTCTGCTGAAAAATGCTGCCCATCAAGCCCTTGTTTATTAAAAGTAGCAGTAGCATCGGAAACTAAAAAAGTATCGAACCCAAAATTACCAGCCATTCTTGTGGTGGTAGAAACACAGTGATCTGTTGTTAGACCCACAATTACAAGTTTCGTTATCGCCTCTTTTTCAAGGCGCTCTTTTAAGTCTGTTCCTATAAACGCACTATTTGCTAGCTTTTTAATAATTGGTTCGCCATTTATTGGTTTTACAATGTCTTTAAATTCATTTCCTTCATTATTTTCATTTAATAAAGAAGTTGGTATTAAAGAACAATGCTTTATATGGAAAATAGGGAGTTGATTTTTTCTCCAAAGTTCTAAAAGTATTCCTGCATTATTTTCTGCATTGGGATTGTTTCGTTGTCCGCCCCAATAAGCTACATTGTCAAACCCTTTTTGAATGTCAATTAATATTAAAGCCGGATTATCCTGTTTTGAAATACTCATTTTAAATTCTTTATAAATTAATAACTCACATTTTAAATCTCAACACGCCGTTGGCACATTTGCACTTGTTGTGAAAATTCCATTTAAAAACTTGTTTGTATTATAGACACTAGTCATCTTTTGGAAGAAAAGTAAATGTGTGTAATCTAAATAATACCCTATTTGTTTATTAAAAGCTTTTCATTAAAACTTCCATTTGATGTGTTTATTTTTATCTCATAAACACCATTTATCAAGGATTGAGTATTTAGTTTGAAACCATTTGCATTGCTTAGCGATTGAGATAGTACAGCCTTTCCATTAATGTCGTAAACCAATATGGTTGCTTTTTCCACCGTTTGGCTAAATTGAATATTTGTAAAATCTCTTGCAGGATTAGGAATAATTGAGAAAGCTTGGTTGTTACTAAAGTTTACACTAACTACTTTGCTATAATTGCTGCTACCGTCTTTGTCTATAGTTTGTAGGCGATAGTAGTTAATGCCGTTTGTAGGATTTTTATCAGTAAACTCATAACTGTTTGCTCCACTGCCTATTGCTTTTACACTTCCGATATTTGAAAAAGGATAGCCGTTTACACTTTTTTGAATTGTAAAATGACTATTGTTTATTTCAGTAGCTGTTTTCCATTTGAGTGCTATCTCATTATCCAATGGCTTTGCAGAAAAATCTATTAGAGTTACAGGCAATAAACAAGCACCGAAAAATATTTGATTTCCACAAACAAGATCAGGAAAACCATCTCCTTCCATATCTGCTAATTGGATTGTATAGGATTTGGATGGAAAATATCTATTATAGTTTGGAATTAAATCTTGAAAAGAAATAGAATCAATCGTACAATTGTTTAATACCGTATGAAATTGATAATAGGAATTTGTTATTGAATATTGATAACTCGAAGTTAAATAAACTATATCAGGTTTTGAGTTGCCATCTATGTCAGCAATTGCAAAATCATAAAAAAAGGCACCTTGTTGCCCATTGCCGTTCCATGTTTCATCGCCATTACCAGCAAGTTGAGGTACATCAAAGGAAATATTATTACTAGTTCGTGTATTTCGTAAAACACAAACACCATTTACTATTGTTTCAAAATCGTATCCCTCAAAACCTATTACTAAATCTGTTTTGCCATCCTCATTTATATCCCCTAATTCAATTTCAATAATACGATACATCATTATTTGAATTTGAATTGTACCTATTTGTGAATTTATTAATGAATTATATGACATTATTAAAGTACTCGTATCAAATGTAATTACATTATTAAGTGTAGAATTTTTAATAACCCAAAGTTCCCAATGGTATGCTGATAGCACAATATCAGGTTTGTTATCACCATCAATATCTCCAACTTTTAGATTCTCTATTCCATGAATTGAGGTATTAAAATCTTGTTCAACTCCAAAAGAAATATTTCCGTTACTTCCTATGTTTTTAAATATTGCAATTACAGAATCATTTAAGTTGCTGTTGCTTATAATTATATCTAGTTTTCCATCACCGTCCATGTCGGCAATCGCTGCTTTGCCCGCTTGAAAGCTAGAAGTAAAATACATTTTTGAAAAAGATATATTACCTGGTGTGCTTTCATTTTTTAAAATAAAAATAGTATCCCCTTTTGCTGATAGTATATCTAGTTTACCATCGCCATTTATGTCTCCATCAGTTAGATATATAGCATTAGCTCCTATTTTATTGAATGATTTAATTGTTGCAGTAGAATAAGTCCCTGGGTTGCTTGTATTCAGTTTTATGTATAAAGAATCAAAAATATTAGCCATATCTATCTTGCCATCGCCATCAAAATCCCTAGCAACAAATGAATTTGCTTTATAAAAGACAGAATCTTTCTTATTACCAAAAGATACAGAACCATTGTTGCAATTAGAAGAAGGCGTGAAATAACCACTTGAATAACATGTAAGATTATTTACAGAAACCGTAATTTGTCCATAAGATGCACCTTTAGGTATAGTAACTGATAGCGAAGTTGTAGTAGCGGAAACAATACTGCCAGTTACATTTCCAAATCTGACGATATTATCAAATGGTGTGGTACTAAAGTTATTACCTGAAATAGTAATGGTTGCCCCAATGCTGGCAGATGATGGTGAAAAAGAAGTAATAATAGGTTGCGAAATTGCATGGATACAATAAAGCATAAACGCTACATAAATAGTTGTAATTTTTTTCATAGAGTAATTTGTTTTTAAGGTAATTACATTTTCAGATGTAGGACATTCAATTTAACAAACATGCTGCTTTCATCTTTAGCATATCTACTCTTGGTGAGATGTTCATTTAACTACATCTTTAGACTAGATAAAAATAGTCTAGGAACAAAAATATATAGTTCTAGAGATTTGAAAATAGATAATATCTATATAGGTGAAATACCTTTTGGAATAAGTCGCATTTCGGGTACTCAAACGCAACTATAGAACTTTTTCATCATTCCATTAACATATTGCCCAATAACCAAACAAATAATGTCATTTTGTATTCCCATTTCCAATTCATTAACCAATCTCCCACTACCAAGCGTTCAAAAATTAATACCACCCATTCTTCCACCAACATCATTGTAATTATGTAGCTTTTCAATTTTCTACTAAATAATTACCACAATGCCTTATTAACAAGTTAAAAAATATTTTCAGTAAATCGTCTTTTATACAAAAAAGAAACTATAATTTATCTAAATAGACAATTATTTAATAAATAGAGTTTCTTTTAAATCAAGTTAAGCGTATTTCTTGTAACCGATTGTTAAAAATTTCGCGCTTGTAACTGACATTTTCGCGGCTGTAACAGATGATTTCGCGGCTGTAATAGATGATTTCGCGCTTGTAACTGACAATTTCGTTCGTGTAACTGACAATTTCGCTCGTGTAACTGACGTTTTCGCTCGTGTAACTGACGTTTTCGCGCTTGTAACAAACGATTTCGCTCGTGTAGCTGACGTTTTCGCGCTTGTAACTGACGATTTCGCGCTTGTAACAAACGATTTCGCTGGTGTAACAGACGTTTTCGCGCTTGTACGAGACGATTTTGCTGGTGTAAAATACCTTTTCGAAGCTGTAAAATATCATTCAATGCCTGCTATAAATCTTCATGCTGTTGTTAGAAAGCAAGTTTTATACACACATCCCAAAGGTTATTTTGAGCAATTTCACGAAACATTCTATCGCCAACTCTATATTTGCCTATGGCGACTATAAAATCTGCTTCATCAAGCAAAAATTCCGACACTAGGTTATTTGGGCTAGGACTCACTTTCGACGATGTATTGTTGATGCCTGCTTATAGTGAAATTCTCCCAAGAGATGTGAATATTCAAACACATCTTACCAAAGAAATCGTTTTGAATGTACCTATCCTTTCAGCTGCAATGGATACGGTTACAGAGGCCAATCTTGCAATAGCATTGGCAAGAGAAGGGGGCATTGGCATTTTGCATAAAAATATGTCGATAGAAAAGCAAGCAGAACAAGTGCGCAAGGTAAAAAGAAGCGAGAGCGGAATGATAATAGACCCCATCACTATGTATGAAGATGCAACAGTAGGGGAGGCACTTGTAATAATGCGCGAAAACAGAATTGGCGGCATTCCGATTATTGATGCCAATAATTTGCTTACGGGTATTCTTACCAATAGAGATCTTCGTTTTGAAACCAACAACAAAAAGAAATTGGTAAAAGAAGTAATGACTTCTACCAATTTAGTTACTGCCCCTGAAGGAACAGATTTGCGCAAAGCAGAGAAAATATTACAGCAATATAAGATTGAAAAACTACCTGTAGTTGATAAAAGCGGGCATTTAATTGGGCTAATTACTTACAGAGATATTTTACAACTAAGCAACAATCCAAATGCTGTGAAAGATGGTTTCGGTAGATTGTTGGTTGGTGCTGCACTAGGCATAACAAAAGATTTGATGGATAGAGCGGCTGCATTGCAACATGTGGGGGTAGATATTGTAACTCTTGATAGTGCACATGGACATAGCAAGGGGGTGATTGATGCATTAAAATCGCTTAGAAAAAACTTTAAGCACTTACAAATTATTGCAGGAAATGTAGGTACAGCCGAAGGTGCAAAAGCACTTGCAAATGCAGGAGCCGATGCAGTGAAAGTGGGAATTGGTCCGGGTTCTATTTGTACTACAAGGATTGTTGCGGGTGCAGGTGTGCCACAATTAACGGCCATTATGGAAGCTGCGGCAGCTTTGAAAAATAAAAGTGTACCTGTAATTGCTGATGGAGGAATTAGATATACTGGCGATATGGTAAAAGCATTAGCCGCAGGAGCCAATGTGGTAATGATGGGCAGTGTGTTTGCAGGTGTAGAAGAAAGTCCGGGTGAAACCATCATTTTCGAAGCAAGAAAATACAAAGAATATCGTGGAATGGGCAGTATTGGTGCTATGAGTCAAGGCAGTGGTGATAGGTATTTTCAAGATGTGGAAGACGATGTGAAAAAACTTGTTCCTGAAGGTATCGAAGGAAGGGTAGCATATAAAGGCAGTTTAAGTGAAATTGTGTACCAATATGCAGGTGGATTGCGTGCAGGTATGGGGTATTGTGGGGCAAAAAATATCCAAGAATTGCAGAAAGCAACTTTTGTACAAATTACGAATGCAGGTATGCGCGAAAGCCATGCACATGATGTGGATGTAACCAAAGAAGCACCTAATTATAGTAGAAAATAACTTGTATTGGTCATCACCACATAGGCACATAGCCAAATTGAAAAATTAATTTTAAGTATTAAAAGGATTTTATTGAACACATAGACTTGTATTGGTCATCACCACATAGGCACATAGCCACATAGAAAAGTATATTAAGTATTTAAAAAAGGTTATATAGAACATATAGAAATGTATTGGTCATCACAACATAGGTACATAGCCACATAGAAATGTTACTTAGTAATTTAAAAATGTTCCAAACAAAAAACCTTTTAATTGGTGCAGATTTAATTTAAGAAATTTAAATTTTAATATAATATTTTGATATCTATGTGTCTATGTAACTATTTGTTTAGTATAAATAGTTTAGTAATACGCCCATCTAAAATGGTTACATGCAGCTACAATTGATAAATGCTGGAAAGCGATACAATAGAGAATGGATTTTTAGAGGGTGCAATTATACCTTTCATCAATCTAAATCTTATGCAATAGTAGGTCACAATGGAAGTGGCAAAAGCACATTATTACAAACTATTGCAGGAGCAATTAATCCTAGTGAAGGTAGTATTCAGCTATTTTCCGACGACAATGCTAAAAAGAATCTAGCTGAAAACATTTACCAATATTTATCCATTGTTGCTCCTTATTTAGAAGTGGTGGAAGAAATGACTGCCAAGGAGTTTTTACAATTTCATGCAGCTTTCAAACCTTTCAAACCCAATATTACCATTAAGGAAATATTACAAATTATTGGATTAGAAAAAGCAACAGACAAACAAATAAGATTCTTTAGCAGTGGAATGAAACAAAGAATCAAACTAGCTCAAGCTATTTTTTCCGATGTGCCCATTCTTTTGCTAGATGAGCCTTGCACCAATTTCGATGAAACGGGCTATCAATTGTATCATCAACTAATAAAAGATTATTGTGCCAATAAACTAATTATTGTATGCAGCAATGACCCAAAAGAATATGATTTCTGTGATGAAATATTGCACATAGCAGATTATAAAAAATGATAAATCTGAACCTCTGATAAAATTATTTCTATTTAATCAACTATTTCAAGTTTACCGTTAACCAACATCAACTCTCCATTTTCAATTTTCACTTCACTATTCACCAACAACTCCTATAGAACTAATCTTTTGTTGTATTTGGTCGGTACTGAAAGTCAGACCAAAAGTGTGTGCGGGGTGATGCCTGTTTTCGGTCGGACTTTCAGTACCGACCGCTTCAAAGACCCTAAATCGATGCGCCTATTAAGGGACTAATCAATAACAATTATTTTCATAACCTTGTAATATTTCAATTAATCAACATACTAACAACTTTAAATTTTAATATGGAAAAGTTAGAAGTAGTTGGAGAACAAAAAAATCAAGTTAATAAAGCCTTAAATCCTGATAAAATAAACAGGTATGTTTATATAGCTTTTATTGGGTTGTGTATTTATTATGTATTCAAAAAAGATTTCATGAGCGCAGCAAGTAATTTAGGTATTGCACTCATTTTCGATCCATTTGATACAACAGTAATGTGGAATAATCGCCCTACTTATCAGAAGGTTTGGATGATAGTTCACCTATTGCTAGTTTTTGGTTTATTTGGATTGGGTTTTGGGTTGAGTTTTGGGTTTAAATTTTAATTGCTTACGAAAGCTCATAACAAAATATCATGTTTTAATACGCATTTCCAAGTTGTGTTCATTGATTAATACTATACCATCATTATCATTTAGTTAAAATTTAAGCGGATTGTGATAACCTTTCCGCTACTTTTGTTTTTTATTTTTTAACTAAATGATTGCTCGTATATGAATGATTTGCTTTTTTATGCCGTTCCGGCAATGGGTGTATTGGGATTAATTTATACACTAATTCAATTTAATTGGGTATCAAAACAACCTGCTGGCGATGCCAGAATGAAAGAAATTAGTACGTACATAGCCGAAGGTGCTATGGCGTTTCTAAAAGCTGAATGGAAAATTTTAGGCTATTTCGTTGTACTAGTTGCCATATTACTTGGCTTTATGGCATCGCAAAATCAAGGTAGCCATTGGACAATTGCTGTTTCTTTTGTAATAGGTGCAGTATTCAGCGCGACTGCTGGATATATTGGGATGAAGATTGCTACCAAGGCAAACGTTCGTACCGCTGAAGCTGCAAAAACAAGTTTATCAAAAGCTTTGCACGTTTCCTTTACAGGTGGTTCTGTAATGGGATTGGGTGTTTCTGGTTTAGCAGTATTAGGATTGGGAGGTTTGTTTATTGTTTTAAAACATTTCTTTTCTCCTACTGGCGATGCAGAAGGTATGCTTAGAACCATAGAAGTATTAACGGGCTTTTCATTAGGTGCTGAAAGTATTGCCTTATTTGCAAGAGTAGGTGGTGGTATTTACACAAAAGCTGCTGATGTGGGAGCAGATTTAGTTGGTAAAGTTGAAGCTGGTATTCCAGAAGACGATCCTCGTAATCCTGCAACAATTGCGGATAACGTTGGTGACAATGTTGGTGACGTTGCGGGTATGGGTGCTGATCTCTTTGGAAGTTATGTAGCTACCGTTTTAGCAACAATGGTGCTTGGTCAAGAAACAATTGCTACTGGTGACAAGTTTAATGGCTTATCTCCTATCCTATTGCCTATGTTGATTGCTGGTGTTGGTATAATCTTATCAGTTATTGGAACCTTTTTTGTTAGAATTAGTGATTCAGTAGGTGCTTCTACCCATCATGTGCAAAAAGCATTGAATATGGGCAATTGGGGTTCAATGGTATTGACAGCAGTTGCTAGTTATTTCATAGTAAATTATGTTTTACCTGAAAACATGACCCTTCGTTCACTTCCATTTACAAGAAATGGTGTGTTGGGTGCAATAGCTGTAGGTTTAACTGTAGGAACATTAATGAGTATCATTACAGAATATTACACAGCAATGGGTAAAAGACCTGTTTTGAGTATTATTCGTCAATCAGCTACTGGCCATGCAACCAATATTATTGGTGGATTGGCAGTAGGAATGGAAAGCACTTTTTTACCTATTCTTGTTTTGGCAGGTGGTATTTATGGTTCTTATAATTGTGCAGGATTGTATGGGGTAGCCATTGCTGCTGCCGGAATGATGGCAACTACTGCAATGCAATTGGCAATTGATGCATTTGGTCCTATAGCTGATAACGCTGGTGGTATTGCTGAAATGAGTGAATTGCCTCCTAACGTGAGAGAAAGAACAGATATTTTAGATGCGGTAGGTAATACAACTGCGGCTAGTGGAAAAGGATTTGCGATTGCATCTGCTGCACTAACCTCTCTTGCTTTATTTGCAGCGTTTGTTGGAGTAGCAATGCCATTGAATCAACATATTGATATATATAAAGCTGATGTTTTAGCTTCTTTATTTGTGGGTGGTATGATTCCATTTATATTCTCATCATTGGCTATTCGTGCAGTTGGTGAAGCTGCAATGGCAATGGTTGAAGAAGTAAGAAGACAATTTAGAACCATTCCAGGAATTATGGATGGAACTGGTAAGCCTGAATATGATAAATGTGTGGCTATTTCTACCGAAGCATCTTTGAAAAAAATGATGTTACCGGGTGCAATTACCATTATCTCACCATTGTTAATTGGATTTTTATTAGGCCCAGAAGCATTAGGTGGATTTTTAGCTGGTGCAACGGTAAGTGGTGTGTTGATGGGGATTTTTCAAAACAATGCTGGTGGTGCTTGGGATAATGCGAAGAAAAGTTTTGAAAAAGGAGTTGAGATTAATGGTGAAATGTATTATAAGAAATCAGAACCGCATAAAGCTTCTGTAACTGGTGATACTGTAGGAGATCCTTTTAAAGATACTTCTGGGCCTTCAATGAATATCTTAATTAAATTGATGAGTATCGTTTCATTGGTAATAGCGCCTACATTGGCTCAAATGTATAAAACAGCTGATGCTAAAACTATTGCTCCGGTTAAGAAAATGATTGAAGTGAAAGTGATAGATAATGATGCTAATTCAGATGCTACAACTGTTTCAATGAATGGCGAAAAGAATAAAAACATCGATGCGCTAATTGATGCACTTAAAAAAGATGGATTGGCAAAGGATGATAATGTGAAAGTAGAAGTAATTAATCACAAGATTATTGTAAATGGTAAAGTACTTCCTGAAGAAGAAACCAAAAAGTATTTAGCTTTCTTATAAAAGCTTAAGATAATAATAAAACTAAAAAGGCATTGTTGAATCTTAAGATTTGACAGTGCCTTTTTTATTACTCTTTTGACGCTGCGGATGGAATCGAACCATCGTACAAGGTTTTGCAGACCTTAACCTAACCACTCGGCCACGCAGCTATATTGTAGATGATGGTTATCTACATACCAGATTCAAATTAAAACCAGAAATATATTTTGTATGAGTAAATACAGAAATTATATGTGTTGATATAGTGACTATATGGGCTGATGTGGTGACTATATGGACTGATATGATGACTATATCGGTTGATATAGTGATTGTATTGGTTGATATGGTGACTATATGGACTGATATAATGACTATATGGCTCATTCAGTGATTGTATGGGTTGATATAGATCTTGTATTGACTGATATTGAAACTATATGGGTTGATATGATAGCTGTATGGACTGATATGGTAATTTATTTTTCAATTTCCTCTTCTCAGAATGTAATAGAAATGATCACTTTCCACAAACAAAAAAGCGATACCGACTTTTCATCAGTACCGCTTTCTCAAATCGCTTATTATTAAACCTATTCTTTAATCATTTTTGTAGTAAACTTTTCACCAGTTGCACCTAATATCTCAACCAAATACACGCCACTTGAAAGGTTATTTACAGGCAAACTTATTTGCTGATTGTTTACCTCAATACTATTTTTTCTTACAACTTCTTTTCCTAATGCACTTACAATGCTTATAGAACATTTTCCTACAGAAGTTCCTGTAAATTGCACATTCATTACATCTTTTACTGGATTAGGATAGATAGAAACTACAGTTTCTGAACTATTAATTGGTACGTGTGCAATTGCACTATATCCTTTTTCATTGTTTGTTTCTATAGATTGAATGCGGTAATAGATTGAAGTTGCAGTAGGCAATTGTTTATCTAAAAAGCTGTATTCGTTTACAGTACTAGCTTTTACAGTAGCAATTGAAGCAAAATGAATTCCATCAATACTTCTTTCAACAGCATATTCTTTGATGTTTGTTTGTTGAGCCACTTTCCAATTTACTGCTATCCCTTTTTCAGTTTTGTTAGCTTTGATAGATGTAAAGTTTACTGGCAAAGTTGTTCCACCTTTACTAAAGATGATTTCAAAGCGGTTGCTTCCTTTGCTTGCACTATCAGCAGTGATTGTAAATGTATACACTTGATTTGCACGAACATTATGATTAATAGATAAGTATTTATCTCTCAAAATGATTGTTTCATTGCTATCTAGTCCTTGGAAATCATTGAAAGCTAACTGGAAAGTATCTACTGTGGCACTTGTAATGTTCAATTTAGCTGTATCTAACGTTAAACTATCTGGTCTTGTAGCAATTGCTAAGCGAGCAGTTCCTTTTAATGTAGCAAGGGTTTGATTGCCTGCACTCATAGAAACAGCGTCCCAATCTGGATTGTAAGCACTTGAACCATTGTTGTTGAATCGAAGTACAACTTCGTCTAATTTGCTATTATTTAAGTCATTAGCCTGCATGGTAACTCTCAACAGTTTGTTGTTGGCATTTCCAAAATAATGATTGTTAGGTATTAAGTTGCCAATTTTCATTGATTCTTTAAAAGTGATATTTCCTGTTCCACCATTTGCTGCTGACTTAGCTTGAACAAAGAATGCTTGACCACTAGCTATATAATCTGTATTACCAAGTCCATCTGAATAGCCGGTAGCAGCATTGGTAGTTAATCCGTTGCTAAAACTTGTATAGTTGCCATTTCCATTAGGGCTAAATGTCCACATCGTTCTATAAAGGCTTCCACTATTTGCACTTTGAATTGCTGAAAAACTAATTGGAGAAGGATAAGGATTTCCAACCAATGATAGCAATGTACTGCTAATTGAATTTAATGTAATTACCTTAGTTCCTTGACCAATGATCCCAGTAGATTTTAAGGTTACTGCTGTAGGTACAGCTGGTGTTGAACTATTTAATTGGTCAGTACAAGTTCCCAATGTTCTATCACCTCTTACATTTACTCTAAAGCCTACTCCAGGGGCTAGATTGGTTGTTTTTGTATTAGCAATACTTACCCATCTGCTACCATTTACAGCAGTAGCATTATATATAAACATACTTGCTGAATTGGTAGTTGTTTTATCAAACCAGTTGCTATTGTATTTGTCGGTAGTACCACCATTGCTAATAGTTGTACCGCAGTTTTGACCGCCTGTACCTGCTCCTGTAATATACATTTGTTGTTGCCATCCATTGAATATAGATTGTGTTACAGGGCTTGCAATGAAATTAAACTTCCTTGCAGTTTTAGCAGGAATAAATCTTTCTACAGTTACTTCACCAGTGATTGTTCCTGCGCTATTTGCTACTCTTGCAGTACCCAATGCATCAGACTTAAGTGTTAAGTTTCCACCAGTAGTTAAGATAGCACCGCTTGCAATTGTAACTGTTCCAGAAGTTGCTCCAGCAGTAATTGACAAAGCATTACCCAGTGTAACTGTTGAATTGCTATTTAAAGTAACATCTTTTATTGTATTGTTTGTTGAAGCAAAATTAATTGTACCAGCATTTCCAGTAATTACAATACTTGAGGCTGAATTGCTTTTTAAATTACCTGTACCAGTTATAGCTCCATTTAAGGTTAATATATTTCCGTTTAAATCTAAACTTGCATCACTTGCAATTGAAAGATTACCAATGGTAGTTCCAAGAACTAATGATGGCTGATTGGTGATGCCAGCAGGAATGATAATATTAGCTCCACTAGTAGGAACATTACCACTGCACCAATTGCTTCCTAAATTCCAAAGTGAGTTCGTAGCACCAGTCCAAGTATTTGTATTACATGTTACAGTGATACTACCATTTGAAGTACTAAAGCTATAATTAGTTGCACTAAAGCCAGATAAAATTGGAGTAATTGTAATGCCACTTGCTCCGATTGCAGTAGTAGCTGTGTAGTTTGTGGAATAAGAAACAGTTCCAACAGTAATAGAAGAAGCAGTTTGACCATTCACATACCCTGATATTGAATAACTACCAGCTCCAGTTACTGTAGATATTGCCGTTGAATAAGGAACAGTTTGGGCGTTTGCTGCAACAGTTAAAGCAGTTTTGTTAATTACAAAGTTACCTGCTGATACTGCTGTTAATGTACTGTAATTACCACTTGTAGGAGTAAATGTTACGGTTACTGCATACGTACCAGCATTGGTTGGAACGGTAGCTGAACCATTGTATAATACACTACTTGTAGTGCCTGGTGTTGAAGTAGTGAAAGTAGCTGACTGTGCTGAACCTGTATATGTAACTCCTGAATTGCTTACTGAAATAGTTGGTGTTGAAGTATTAATTACAAAATTACCTGCTGATACTGCTGTTAATGTGCTGTAATTACCACTTGTAGGAGTAAATGTTACGGTTACTGCATAAGTACCAACATTGGTTGGAACGGTAGCTGAACCATTATAAAGAACACTACTTGAAGTTCCTGGAACAGAAGTAGTGAAAGTAGCTGATTGTGCTGAACCTGTAAATATCACTCCTGAATTGTTTACTGAAATAGTAGGTGTTGCAGAATTTATTATAAAATTCCCAGCTGATACTGCTGTTAATGTACTGTAATTACCACTTGTAGGAGTAAATGTTACGGTTACAGCATATGTACCTACATTGGTTGGAACGGTAGCAGATCCGTTGTATAATACACTACTTGTAGTGCCCGGTGTTGAAGTAGTGAAAGTGGCTGATTGTGCTAAACCTGTATATGTTACTCCTGAATTGCTAACTGATATGGTTGGAGTAGCTTTGTTAATCACAAAATTACCTACAGATACTGCTGTTAATGTGCTGTAATTACCACTTGTAGGAGTAAATGTTACGGTTACTGCATAAGTACCAACATTGGTTGGAACGGTAGCAGAACCATTGTATAATACACTACTTGTAGCACCCGGTGTTGAAGTAGTGAAAGTAGCTGATTGTGCTGAACCTGTATATGTAACTCCTGAATTGCTAACTGAAATAGTTGGTGTTGCAGGATTAATTACAAAATTACCTGCTGATACTGCTGTTAATGTGCTGTAATTACCACTTGTAGGGGTAAATGTTACGGTTACTGCATAGGTACCAACATTCGTTGGAACGGTAGCTGATCCATTGTATAATACACTACTTGTAGCACCCGATGTTGAAGTAGTGAAAGTAGCTGATTGTGCTGAACCAGTAAATATCACTCCTGAATTGCTTACTGAAATAGTAGGTGTTGCAGAATTAATTACAAAATTACCCGCTGATACTGCTGTTAATGTGCTATAATTACCACTTGTAGGAGTAAATGTTACGGTTACTGCATAAGTACCAACATTGGTTGGAACAGTAGCAGATCCATTGTAAAGAACACTACTTGTTGTGC
>Ga0209188_1000695_pt1 | contig 31073 bp, 14 predicted proteins | sample C_130625_EF_Meta_FD_187307 | JGI IMG/M metagenome (GOLD analysis project Ga0209188, IMG submission 187307) | Freshwater microbial communities from Lake Croche, Canada to study carbon cycling - C_130625_EF_MetaG (SPAdes) (version 2) | ecosystem: Environmental > Aquatic > Freshwater > Lake...
ACAAACAAACCAACAAACAAACCAACAAACAAACCAACAAACAAACCAACAAACAAACCAACAAACAAACCAACAAACAAAAGAGAAAAAAAATCGAAAAGAATACGAGGGCGTAGGAAAAGAGGTTTTGGCAGGAATGGAAAAACACATCAAAAATGTTATCTTGGAGAACATAAATATTAATAACTTGGATAGCAAATTATTAATATGTAAAATATCTCCAGCCGACGGATTCGACCATTACTGTATTGAAAACAAACAATCTATTTTGGAAGAATTAGAGAGAGAGAAGGGAGGAAACAAGATATCAAAGGAAGATGTAGAGAACATTATGGCCAAATTCAAGAAATCATATAAAAATAGTTTCTACAGATTTCGATTGTCATTACATGGATAAATAACATAACAGATAAAAAATAAATAAAGTAAAAAATTGAATATAAATAAAACCTGCTTTTTTTCGATATCAACAACAACAAAACCATGACACCAGAATATATCAAGTTTATTAAATCGTTTTTGGTAATTCGCTGTGTTATGGAATATATAACCATAATTCACCAAGAGGAAAGGGACATGATGGAATCTATGTTTGACGCAAGCGTTTGGAACCGAGTTTTCAACGAAATACATCCTTTGTTTCAATATTATAAAAATATCATGACTAGCAAAACAGAAACAATTGCATATGAACAGAACCGGATTTCAACCGTCTATACACAACCTACATTCCACGAATATATAAATAGTTTACTGAATTTGAAGACAATCGGCCCAGCGGATTATCAAGAATTTGTAAATAATATGAGAACAGACACATTCCGTGAAAATATGTTTATGAAACACAAAAAATTAATCGCACAAAACACAATTAAAAACCATATTATTTATTTGGTTAATATTTATTTAATGAAACAAGAGGGTCATATCCGATTCTTTACACCAGAGGAAGAACACGATATAGATGTAATGTTAAATGCTATACCATATTATGATTACATTAGTAGCAATCCGGATTTACCAGAAAACGACAAAGACGCTCACAAATATATCCAAAGCTATATACACGGATGAAGATTTGTAATGGGACGCCCGAAGGTATCCAATTATAAATATTCAAGGGTGTAAAATAATTAATCATTCCATAAAAAGATACAAACTATTTATCTATAATAATTATATAACAGAAATAGATAAATGGGAAAACCATTAGTTCAAAAAAAAATTAGTGAAGGTTCTTATGGTTGCATTTTTCGTCCAGGGTATAGTTGCGACGGAAAATCATTAAACTCAGATAAATACATAACAAAAATACAAAAGGAACAAGAAACATCAACAAGAGAAGCAGAGATAAGCGCATTAATAAGAACAATAGACCATTATGCAGATTTTTTTTCGCCCATATTAGAAGAACCATGTTTAATTGATTTGGCTACTGTAGAAGATGACGAAATAAAGAAATGTGGGTTTATTAATGACGCCAAAAAAAATGGACAGGTCAAATATGAAACAAATAAAATAAAATATGTAGGTAAAAAAACGCTAGCTGACCATTCTATGTATTTATTCAAACAAAAACCCAAACAAATATTGAAAAATCTCTTTGATATGCATATTCATTTATTAGATGGTTATAAAAAACTGTTAGAAAAAGGGATTATACATTTTGATGTTAAGGAAAATAATATTGTTTGTAAAGATAAAACGCATTTACCTATAATAATTGATTTTGGCTTGTCATTTCAAATAGCAAATATAGAAAAGGATAATTATCAATATGCTTTTTTTACATATGGTCCGGATTATGGTCCATGGTGTATAGATATTTGTTTTTTGACATATATGGCGAATAAATTGGGCGAAGATTGGCAAGGCAAACCAGTTGAACAAAAACATATTAACAAGGTTTTGTTTGATTTTTTCTCAGAGAATTACGCAATTAGAAATCTATTTACAGAAGAAGAACGGGCGAATTTTCAAAAAAGATTAACAGACGAGTTCACAAATAAAATAATAACCCAAAAATTCACATGGAAACAATTTGCGGATTATTTAACAAAATGTCATACTTCGTGGGATAATTATGCTGTTTGTATAACATTTTTATATATTATAAAAGACATGGAATTAGAATCGTATCAAATGATGTTTCCAAAATTAGGCGAATATATGAAATTATTGAAGACGAATGTCCTATCTTTACCAGAAGAAAGACAAACAATAGAGAACACGCGCGAAACTATTTTAAAAACGTTGTCAAATATAAATAGAAAGGAAAACAGGGAAATACAAAAATCGATTGTGGAGAATGCTAAGAATACGGAGAAGACTAATGAATTTTACAAAAATATAATGACAACAAGGATGCATCATTTAAAAAAAGAGGAAAAGGTATACGATGTTATAAATAAAAATAAAAAGGAGAATAAAAAAGGAGAATAAAAAAGGAGAATAAAAAAGGAGAATAAAAAAGGAGAATAAAATTAGAAAAGACAAAATATAAATTTTATAAAAATAATCTCTACGAGACAAAAATGGTAAAAATGACAAATAATAATAAAAAGAATAAATATAATATTATATAATAAATATAATGTCATATACAATAAATAGCAAAAATGTATTAGGTTTAACAGGAACACAATTAAAAGTAGGAGGAGATGTAGCAACAGATTGTACTAGTGTTGTCATAATGGGAAATGTAGGAATAGGAACGACAGACACTACAACATATGCATTAAACGTAAATGGAAATACAAATATTGCGAACAATTTAATTATAAATAATAATGTATTTACTACTACTACTACTACTTGTTTATTTTCAAATAATGTGTTATCAAACCCAATAACTAATAATAAACAACTTTTTACGTTACCTGCGAATACAACAATTACACCATCAAATGTATTAGCAAGTATAGATACGAATCCATCTAGTGGTTTATCGAAGAATATGAGTTTAACATATGGATTGAGTATTCCAAGGATGTGGGTTGCTGGAGGTAATGGTGGAAATACAATAGCATATTCAAGTAATGGAATAACATGGACAGGTCTAGGTATTACAATTTTTGGTGGTTATGCAAGAGTATTATGGGATGGTAATAGTTCAACATGGGTTGCATCTGGTACAAATGGGATTACTCTTTCAGAAACATTAAAATATTCAACTAATGGAATAACCTGGACAAGCACAAATACAACTAACGCCTCTTGGATTCAACCTGGAACACGTGTATGGGATGGTGGTTCGGTATGGGTTGCAGTAGGTTCTGGTGGACTGTCATATTCAATAGATAATGTATCATGGACCAGAGTAGTTGGTCTTTTTCAAAATGGAGCTGGAGTAGCATGGAATGGTGGTTCGATGTGGGTTGCTGTAGGTGTTCCGTTTAATACTGGTACAAGAAATACGATGGCGTATTCAACAAATGGAACAACTTGGACCGGTCTTGGTTTAGTATATTTTGAATGGGGAAATACTGTAGCATGGAATGGTTCGTTGTGGGTTGTCGGTGGTACGTCATTTGATTTCTCTTCGCCAGATTTAGGTAATTCACTAATATATTCAACGAATGGAACAACATGGACAGGTTTAGGTAAACCAATTTTAAATGAAATGCTAGAAGTACATTGGAGCGGTTCGATGTGGGTTGGTGTAGGTACTGGTACAGGAAATACAATAGCATATTCAAGTAATGGAACAACCTGGACAGGTCTAGGTACAACTATTTTTCTTAATGGAACTGGAGTAGCATTTAACAAATCCAGACCAAATACTATTACATTTACTGCCGGAAATACAATCGGAACAGTAACAGGAACAAATATAACAACAACAAGTTCGAATAGAACAATAGAGGTAGTATCAGATTCATATTATCAAAGTGGTTTGATATCAACATCAGTAACATTATTAGGATAAAATCAAAGAATAAAACTCATATATAAGTTATCTAAAAAAGAATATATAGTAAAATAATAGGTAAAATGTCAAATTATACAATAAATAGCAAAAACACATTAAGTTTAACAGGAACACAATTAAAAGTAGGAGGAGATGTAGCAACAGATTGTACTAGTGTTGTCATGATGGGAAATGTAGGAATAGGAACGACAGATACTACAACATATGCATTAAACGTAAACGGAAATGTGAATATAACGGGAAATTTAATTTCACAACAACAACAACAACAACGACGATATTCTATGATAAATAATGTGTTATCAAACCCAATAACTAATAATAAACAACTTTTTACGTTACCTGCGAATACAACAATTACACCATCAAATGTATTAGCAAGTATAGATACGAATTCATCTAGTGGTTTATCGAAGAATATGAGTTTAACATATGGGTTAAGTATTCCAAGGATGTGGGTTGCTTTAGGTTATTATGCAAATATAGCATATTCAAGTAATGGAACAACCTGGACAGGTCTAGGTTCAACTATTTTTTCTTATGGAAATGGAGTAGCATGGAATGGTTCGATGTGGGTTGCTGTAGGTTATGGTGGAAATACAATAGCATATTCAAGTAATGGAACAAGATGGACAGGTTTAGGTACAACTATTTTTTCTAGTAATGGATTTGGAGTAGCATGGAATGGTTCGATGTGGGTTGCTGTAGGTCAAGGTGGAAATACACTAGCATATTCAAGTAATGGAATAACATGGACAGGTTTAGGTGCAACTATTTTTTCTAATGGTGGAAATACACTAGCATTTTCAAGTAATGGCCGTGGAGTAGCATGGAATGGTTCGATGTGGGTTGTTGTAAGTAATGGTGGAAATACACTAGCATATTCAAGTAATGGAACAACATGGACAGGTCTAGGTACTACTATTTTTTCTAGTTATGGAAATGGAGTAGCATGGAATGGTTCGATGTGGGTTGCTGTAGGTAATGGTGGAAATACAATAGCATATTCAAGTAATGGAATAACATGGACAGGTTTAGGTACAACTATTTTTTCTGATTATGGAAATGGAGTAGCATGGAATGGTTCGATGTGGGTTGCTGTAGGTAGTAGTGGAAATATAATAGCATATTCAAGTAATGGAACAACATGGATAGGTCTAGGTAATATTATGTTTTCTTATGGAAATGGAGTAGCATGGAATGGTTCGATGTGGGTTGCTGTAGGAGGTTATGGTGGAAATACAATAGCATATTCAAGTAATGGAACAACATGGACAGGTTTAGGTACAACTATTTTTCCAATTACTGCAGGAGGTGGAGTAGCATGTAATGTAGCCAGACCAAACACAATTACATTTACTGCCGGAAATACAATCGGAACAGTAACAGGAACAAATATAACAACAACAAGTTCGAATAGAACAATAGAAGTAGTATCAGATTCATATTATCAAAGTGATTTGATATCAACATCAGTAACATTATTAGGATAAAATCAAAGAATAAAACTCATATATAAGTTATCTAAAAAAGAATATATAGTAAAATAATAGGTAAAATGTCAAATTATACAATAAATAGCAAAAACACATTAAGTTTAACAGGAACACAATTAAAAGTAGGAGGAGATATAGCAACAGATTGTACTAGTGTTGTCATGATGGGAAATGTAGGAATAGGAACGACAGATACTACAACATATGCATTAAATATAGTAGGTTCGGTAAATTTAGGTAATATTTATATAAATGGAGCAATTCCTCCTTCAATTACTTCAACGAGTATTTCAAATAATGTGTTATCAAACCCAATAACTAATAATAAACAACTTTTTACGTTATCTGCGAATACAACAATTACACCATCAAATGTATTAGCAAGTATAGATACGAATTCATCTAGTGGTTTATCGAAGAATATGAGTTTAACATATGGATTGAGTATTCCAAGGATGTGGGTTGCTGGAGGTAATGGTGGAAATACACTAGCATATTCAAGTAATGGAACAACATGGACAGGTCTAGGTACTACTATTTTTTCTAGTTATGGATATGGAGTAGCATGGAATGGTTCGATGTGGGTTGCAGTAGGTGATGGTGGAAATACAATAGCGTATTCAAGTAATGGAATAACATGGACAGGTCTAGGTAAAACTATTTTTTCTGGTGAAGGACATGGAGTAGCATGGAATGGTTCGATGTGGGTTGCTGTAGGTCAAGGTGGAAATACACTAGCATATTCAAGTAATGGAATAACATGGACAGGTTTAACAAGTATTTTTGCTTCAGCAGGTGCAGGTTTTGGAAAAAGCGTAGCATGGAATGATTCGATGTGGGTTGCTGTAGGTTATAATGTAAATGCAATAGCATATTCAAGTAATGGAACAACCTGGACAGGTCTAGGTTCAACTATTTTTTCTGGTATTGGATATGGAGTAGCATGGAATGGTTCGATGTGGGTTGCTGTAGGTTATGGTGGAAATACAATAGCATATTCAAGTAATGGAACAACATGGACAGGTCTAGGTTCAACTATTTTTACAGGTACAGGTAGTGGATATTGTGTAGCATGGAATGGTTCGATGTGGGTTGCTGGAGGTAATGGTGGAAATACACTAGCATATTCAAGTAATGGAATAACATGGACAGGTCTAGGTACAACTATTTTTACAACAGCTATTGGATGTGGATTTGGAGTAGCATGGAATGGTTCGATGTGGGTTGCTTTAGGTTATAGTTATGGTGCAGGAAATACAATAGCATATTCAAGTAATGGAACAACCTGGACAGGTCTAGGTTCTACTATTTTTACAAGTACTGGATTTGGAGGATATGGAGTAGAATGTAATGCAGCCAGACCAAACACTATTACATTTACTGCCGGAAATACAATCGGAACAGTAACAGGAACAAATATAACAACAACAAGTTCGAATAGAACAATAGAAGTAGTATCAGATTCATATTATCAAAGTGGTTTGATATCAACATCAGTAACATTATAGTTATAACAAAATATTAACCTTTATAAATTATTGTTACTGAAAATAGTAACAATAATTTTCATACCAAGTAAAAATGAACAATAACCACCTCTCCATTCTAATTAAATATTTCCAGAAGTTTCTTCCATTTTTCAATATTATAATCCAACAAAAATTTAGAATCTAATTTAATATCCAAGAATCTGCGTTCATTACGAAGCCATTCTAATTTATTAAAAACCTCTTCAGGATTATCATAATCTAAAACAAACTGTTTATCCAAATGTTCTGCGACAGCGCCACTTCTATAATCAGCAAAAACCGGTGTGCCTAAATAATAACTTTCAGTAAAAACACATCCAAATGTTTCTGGAAATGAAGAAATCAAAACGCATAATGCGGATTTTATTATTTCAGCATATTTTTCCTTGTTTTGAGGTCCAAGTATTTCTACATTATTACCAAATTTCTGTTTCATTTCATTTTCGCATTCTCTATTTGATTCATAACCATGTTCCATAAAAACAAGTATATAATTTTTATTTTTTTTATGAACATAATCAAACACTTCAATAATTTTTCCAATATTTTTAAACCAAGAACTAGCAAATACAATTTTATTTAAATTAATATCGACTATTTTATCTCTACTATTTTCAAAATCTTTTTCATATAAAATATTGTGAATTACGTGTAATCTTCGATTGGTAATATATCCATCATATTTATTGATAAAATTAGAAAAATAATTTTTAGAAAATTCACTAGGAAAAATAAAATTTATATTGTAGTTATTTAAAAAAAATTTTGATAAATATCCCTTGAAATATGAAGGGTTTTTTTGATAACTTTCAACCGACTCAAGAACGCCTATAAATTGAAAAATTCCAGTTAAATCGTGCATCCAAACATAAACCATATTATATTTTAGTTTATCTAAAAATTTGGGGGTGTGATCTATAAATCGTTGAATAATTATAATATCATTTTCACCTAATTCAAAATCAAAAAATTCGTTGATATTATTATAAAAAATATTATCGACCTTTTTTGAAATATTATTGTTTAAATTAAAAACAATAACTTCTTTATATTCCGATATTATGTTTAATAGTTTGAATAGTTGGTATTCTGAACCTCCAATAGCATTTTTTTCTACATCTTTATGCGTTGGTATATTTTTTAAACCAACGCTAATATCTACACATATTATTCTACCAACTTTAGAGTAGTTATTTTTTTTATTATGAGCTATGTTAATAGTTTCACCATTTGAAAATTTTGATTCTCTCTTGGAATCTTGAAAATTTGTTATATTTGTTATATTATAACTATTGAATAATGTAAGGTTATTTATGTCATCTGGCTTATTAGCAGCATCAATTGCTTTTTGGCATGCCATTTTTCCCAGTTCTATTTTTTTTTTTGTCATTAAACATATTACACTAATTAGGTGCCATCGTTCATAATTAAAATAATAATATCGTGTGGTTTGAACATTCGATTTATCAATTTTCATTTCAGATAACGGTTCTAATAACGGTAAAGCAATATCGAAGAATTTATTTTTGATACAATAATGTAAAAAGTAAACATATGCATCTATAAATGCGTTGCAGTTATTAAATTCATTAAATAATTCATTACATTCGTTAAAATGCCCGCATATTATTTTATCAGCCATTTCACATGAGATTGAACAATATAATAATCTTATAAGTATAGTTTCAACATCAACATTATCTGTATTATTTGTGGTTTTTATTAATTTATATGCTTCTGCATTATAAATATAACCATTTTTAAAATCTAGCAAATCCATATATGTTTGACCCAAAAAAAAATAGTTGCGTGGAGTTTTTTTTGCAGAAGATAACATTTTAATATCATATTCATATCGTTTATTTGTTTTTTTTCCATATAGTTCTCGATTTTGAAATAGAACAAACATATTTCCAAATTCTAGCGGATTTTCATTAGCACTTATTATAAATTTTTCATGTACTGGATAATCTATATCATATTTACAATTCGCTTTATTTTTAATAAATCGTATATCATAATGTGATATAATCCCAGTATTATCCTGCCAGTCTTGTTGAACTACACCAAATCTATTATTCGAGGGTATAACTTCAATATTATTTATTAATTCCGTTGGGCTTAGTTGCGTTTTAAACTCGTCTCCTGCATCCATTAGTAATAGATATTTTACATCAACTGTTTCGGCAAATTCAATTGCCTCATTTCTACTTTGCGGAAATCCTTTAAATTCATTAGCGAGTTTTAAATGGAGTTTTTGATTATTTTTATGACATATTTTGTTAATAATATTGATTGTATTATCTTCACTTCCTGTATCATAAACTATAATATGCTGAAAATAATCCTTAGTTGACTCTATAGTTACATTTATGCTATCTTCTTCATTTTTTACCATTATTAAAACGCCTACTACATTTTGACCATGCAATTCTATTGGGTCTAATTCTTGAGAAAATTTTGTTGATTTAATATTTGATTTTCCGTTATTAATCTGTTCTTTGAATAAATTTTCACTAATGAAATGTTTTTTATAATCTGGTAAAATTTTATTATCATTATTAAGTGTATCATTTTTTTCAATATAAGTATCATCCATATCATCTGCATCGTTTGCATCATCTGCATCATTTGTATCAATAGTATAAACATTATGTTGAATGTCAGGATTTACATATTTGTCAAATAATCTAAGATTATTAACGTCTTCCTCTTTATTCTTAGATTTTATAGCTAACTCACACGCCTTTTTCCCTAATTTCAAGTGTCTTTTAAAAAGTAAACTATATTTGCTAATCAAATTAAATCTATTATAATCAAAATCTTCATGATTAAAATGGGTACTGATATTCTTATCAAAATTAAAAATTATATTTAAATATGGGTCAATAATATCCGTCAATTTATTATTAATGCAATATCTCAACACGTTCAAATAAATTTCCAAAAGTTGGCAATTTTTAGAAATTGCTTTATCAAAATATTTTATTATAACAGACCTATCCATATTTTTAACTAACGCGCAATAAATAATTCGAGAATAAATCAATATATCATCAACTGAATTATCTTCGTTTTCGAGTGCACATATATTATACTTATATGCGTTGTCTATATCTCCTAATGCGTGATAGGTTTGTGCGAGATAATAATAATTATGTCGACATTTGGTTGCTGCGAGAAATAGGTCGACATCTTTATTCAATCTCTTCATAGTACTTTCTCCATATAAATCGCGATTTTGATACAAATAAAAATTAGTAAAGGGCAATATCGTATTTTCTTTTTCAATAATTATTTGTTCATGAACTGGATATCTTGAATCGTATCGTATATTTCTTTTATTTCTTATAAATCTTAGGCCGTCATGTTCTGTGATAATATTATTTTCAAGCCATTTTAATTTTAATACACCATAGTCAAAATGAATAGGTATTTGTGTTATCATATTTAAAAAATCTTGCCTAGATAAATCGGTTTTAAACTCATCTCCTGCATCTAATAATAACAAATAATTTACATCAATAGTTTCAGCAAATTCAATTGATTCATTTCTACTTTCTGCAAAATTATTAAATCTGTTTGTAGTTTTTAAGTAAAGCGTTTGACCATTTGAACGGCAACAATTTCCTATAATAGATAACGTATTATCGGAACTTCCTGTGTCATAAACTATAATAATATCTATATAACCTTTTACTGAATCAATAGTCGTTTTTATAGACAATTCTTCATTTTTTACCATGATTAATGCTGCAATAGGCGATATTTTATTACTGATTGAGGTTTCGTTCATAGTAGATGTTTATTATTATTATTATTAACTTTTTAACCACTTTAATTTATTAAATTTATTAATCTCTATTCTCTAAGCAAGAAATTGCCTGGGGAAGTTCTCAGAACCCCTTACCATTCATGGTAAGGATTTCTGAGTAAAGGTATGACAAGTTTCCAAATGTACTTAAGGTCTATCCATGTTTTTGTATCCATTTGGATACAAAAACGTGGTTAGCTGCTAGCTATCTCTTTCACGGACGATTTTCATTCGTCCACGAATAGAGATTAAATAAGTACATTTTGGAGAACTATGGTTAATTGAAATCCAATAAATCTATACTAGTTGTTTGTTGAGTTGTTTTAATTCTAAGTTGCTCGGTCAAATAATCGATAGTTAATGATTTTTTATGCAGTTGATTTTCTAATTGCGCTATAATTTTTTGTTGATTTTCTACCAGTTCTTTATTTTTAAGCATATCTACATAATAATTTGCTTTATTTTGGTTCAAATTTATTAGCCATTTTTGATGAGTTTTTGATTTTATATGGCTCGTAAACTTAGTAGTATTTTCGTAGATTTTATCTTTTCTTGAACCGCATGGACAAAATAACCCATTTATAATCTTAGGTATATTGTCTATGTAATTACCATGATTATCAACACTAGGAGTGTATATATCTGGTGTAACTGTTATATCCATTAATATATTATTTATTGTAAATAATATTTTATATCAATTTTTAATTCTACAAATCGACGTTTGAAAATTATATTTATACCTTTTTGTTTTTCCTCTTAAGATTTCGCCTGGTTTTTCGCTTTCTGGTTTTCCCACCAATACGAGTTTCGCGTCTACTTCCATCTGTAAGAACCCCAGTTGGGCTACGAGCCTTTCTGGTAAACATATTTGAAAACCAATTCGATTGTCTAGGTGATGGTTGAACTTCAACATCAGCAAAAACAGGAGCGATTGCTTCTGCTTGTTCAGGCATATTATATAATTCAAGCCATTTCTCGTAAGCATTTTCAAATTCATTTTCATAATTAACGTCAGCATTATCGTGACCAAAATCTTCGTCATCTATAAATCTATATCTACGCGATACTTGAGAAAATGCTTTTTCTAACGGCTGTAATCTTCCATTTATGACAACAGGCACCTCGATTTTTTTTCCATTAGAAAATGTAACTTTGAGAATTTGATTACTGTCATGAATATGGTTACGTATCCATGTATCCTTATTGTGTTTATAAACATTTTTTTCTAAACTACCTTTAATTCCGGTACGCGATGAGAGAGACCACTCCATTATTTATTATATGGTATATATACTATAATACTATATTAATCTCTATTCATGGATAACTAATGTATCAATATAGTTTCCAAACAAATCATATCTTTTATTCTCTAATATTTTACAAATCATTCTGTAGGGTGTATAATCTCGTTTACATTTGAGAACCTTTACCAAATTTGCCGAAAACCCTGATAAAAACATAGTATTTCTTTGATTAACTGAACATGGTAAAAACACATCGGTCGTATACGACCCCACATTCCAAAAAATAAATTGGGGGGATTCTGTGCCAAGTTCTTCAATAAATCGTTCATTTATTTTATCAAATGCGTTGAAATTATCCGACAAAAATCCGCGAAAATCAGATAAAAATAATAATCGCAGGTTCTCAATATCCCTAATTAATTTTTGTTTTCTATCCGGAACTTCCATATTATAAGATAACAACCCTAATATAATCATATCAATAGCTTTATTAAAATCAACCAAGGTATTTCTATTCGAACTCGTCGCATCATGTAAAAATTGTATCATAGATACGAACCCATTACACTCTTCCATATTCACCCAAGTAGGACTATGGTCCGCTACTAATATCCTCTTACCAAAGGATGAATGTTCCGCGACTAAAATGGCTATCCCAATCGCAGTATAATATGATTCCGCATCACTCATTTGAATTGAAAAACCCATATCTAAAATAGGTATCAGGTTCTCTATTTTACCGATATTAAGTGATTTTGATAAAATTTTCCATTGTTTATCTAATAAATTCGACCTATAATTATTAGGGCATTCGGAATGAATCAATTGAAATGCCTCTTTTACAAAATATGCGAGAGGTGGGAGAACATTAACATTACTAGAAACCCCTTTTTTTTCTATTTCTATATCTTTATCCATTTCTGTTGTTCTCGATAATTCCAATTCGAAATCCATGAATTTCTTATCAAAATATTCTTTGAAATTTTGAGAACATACGTCATCTGCATATAACAATCCAGGCTGTTTTATAAGAGTATATCCAGATACATTCTGGGGAATAATACCATGACGATTTTTCTCACATAATTTAATTTCGGTTGTATCTAATATTCTGTTCAAAAAGGCTATGTTTTTCCGATAAATACCTTTGCATTTTTTGGTTGCTGCTATTAAAGATTCAGATGAGCCGCGTGTACTTTTCATAATCCACGGATTATTTTTATCAGCCCAATCTAAAACCAATAATTCATACAACCAGTCAAACTTCTTATGTTCTCTTGGAATCCATTTTGCCAAATTAGATATATCATTTCGAGAACATGATTCTAATTTTTCCTCCCATGTTTTCAAATCTTTATTTAATTGTTGATTCATCATATCAACGCACATATTAATAAGACTCTTTGCTGCAGCTCCCTGGCCACGTAAATGATGACATAAATATTTCATATGACGCCAAGAACCAAATACAGGTTTAACCAATTGATGAATCGCATAAATAGCTAATACTGGATATCGCTGATACCACACCCAAATCATCATATATGTTAAATCGTGTTCTCCCTTTCCATAGAAAATATCGGCAGTTTGACCAATCAATCGATAAAACAATTTGAAATAAACTAAGAACTGTGGATTCTCAAACAAATTTTTCTTAAAGGTATCGAGAACCTGCCCCAAATGCTGTTTTAAAATACCCATTTTTTCACCATTTTTTGTTCGAGATAAGTGAAAATAAAGTAAAACCAATTCTTCTTGAAAATAAGAATCCAGAATGGTGGATTTATCAAGCGGTGGATATTCGATTAAACATATAGGTTCTGCAATTAGTTCTCCAGAAAACATACTTAGTTAATTATAAATACATAGTTTTATATATATTTATTTATGGATTTCTATTACGTCGGGTTCCATGTGTCGATATTTTATTTATATGCACTGGTTTATTTCCTATAGATATTCTTACCTTTTTCGTCTTTTTATTTTTTTCAGGTTCTCTAACTATAACTTCGGGTTCCTTTTTAAGAATCGATTTTATTCTGGACCCAGTCAGCTGTATTTCCATTTCTTGAAAAATAAAATAGAGAGTATTTATTTCATGAAAAATGAAAATAGATTCGGGAATAGTAATTTTATCAAGAATAGAGAGAACCTTTAAAAAGGGAGACGAAAAATCAATAAAATCATCGTTTTTTGCATATGTTTGGACGTGTTCTGGTTCTAAAGTAATATTAAACAATAAAATATCCTTCAATTTGTATTTGGAAGTAGGCGTTTGGAAATTATATTTTTTGATTAAATGAAGAATTTGCTCTTGAGAAATCGCGCTATTGACTATTGGCAATACTTCGCATAATATTTTAGATATATATTTGTTTTGATTAATATAAATATATTTTATGCTGATTTTATCCATGGATTCTCGAGGATAATTACTTTGAATAGTTTGCAAACGTTCTTGTTCTTTTATCCATGCAAATTCCGTTTCTAAATCGCCTGAATCCATTATGTTATGTATTATACCGATGAAATGATTTATATATTTAAACTAATTTCCATATAAAAACATGGGAACACTTAGATTGTCTCGAAACCGCAATCTTGAATAATGTCGTAATGATTCTATATACACGTAATATATTACGTAATCCATTACTTACCGTCGAACCCGGAGCATAGCGAAAAGGGGGAGATTAAGAAGTCAGAATCCATGAAAACATTTATAAAAGCAGAAAATATGATTTTAATCAACAGGTTTTATTCATTTAATCGAGACAGCAATCCATTTGGATTTTTAATGGGGGAAGGGGGAGTTGATAATATTTTTTTAATTATTATCAAAAAATTGAAGCGACAGATAGGCTAATATAAATAGGTAAATAAATTATAAACAAGTTAATAAACACGTTAATAAAAATGCGAACAAGCGAACAATTATCAGTTTGTATACCTAGAATAGAAATGAATATACCAAGAGAAATAATATATGAAAAATTACAAAATATATGTGTTATAGAACAGCTGACAGAGATACCATTAAAGAATGAATCTACTCATAAGCGTGTTTTAATGAGGATACGATTAAATCGGGATAATAATAAAGCAGTAGATATGGAACAAAAGTTATTAGAAACGGGAAATGTGAAAATAGTTTATGATATGCCTTGGTATTGGAAAATGTTCTTGAATAGAAACTAGTCATCAAAGCAAGTCATCAAAGCTAGTCATCAAAGAATGTTTTATAATATTTTAGTATGGTGGGGTTAGAATCGTTCAAATAATCTTTGATAGATGGTTTTTTATAAAACCAACAAACAAAGTAAAACCACCACCTCCTTCTTTTTTCATCTGCTAATTTTATTTCCTTAGTAAAGATATCATCCATAAAACCATATGTACTTCGAAATTCCATAATTTCGTCCTTTATTTTATTTTTGATATCGTACAAATAAAAAAGGCGGTTTTTCTCTTTTATTTTTTCCATATTAATAAGTTCGTTTCCAGACATATCTAACGCATCGCCTTCCTTATTCCATTTATATAAAATAAATCGGATTTCATTAGTAACATCGCGCAGTTTTTCAATAAGATTTTTTTTATAAATTTCCGTTTTTTTAATAAAAGAAAAAATATTAATATGGCAAATAATAGGAAATTGGGCCTTTATTTCTTCCGGGATTAAAATACTATTAGGTAATTTAATTTCTCCTATTTTTTTTTCAACCTCCTTAAGTTTGGTGAGAACCAACATCGAAACATCTTCTCTAGGTAAGAATAAAATTTTGCTGTTTGTTAATTCTAACATAGTTTCCAAATTATCGTAGTGATTCGCCATTTGCAAATACAATTCAACCGACGATTCCAATTTCAAATAATTTATTAATGAAATTAAAAGCGCAACGATTGCATTACAACCAGATATAAATCCAGTACTCCAATGTTCACATTCTATAAAGGGGGCGACAATAGTAATAAATGCGGATAATAAAAGTGATGGAAACATTAAACTATTCAACCGATATTGTGCAAGGTATTTAGATTGAATATATAGATTTTTTTGCCCTTTCATGTATGTTGTTAAAATATCAAGCTCCGATGAAAATTTATTATCAGAGTCATAGTATCGGTTTAATGTACGCTCAATATCTTCATAACATAGCTTTCTATACTTTATTTTATTGTGGTTATATTCATCGTCGTCGTCATTATCGCTATTACTACTACTGTTACTTAGACTGCCATTAATTGACATAACTGGACTATGATTATTAATGAATGTTTGAGTAAACGTCATGTCATCATCATTTGCTCGAAGAAGATTTAATCTCTGATTTATTTGATTGATAAAATGATTTTCTGTGTAATTGATAAGTTTTTCCTCTTCTTCTATGTTCTCAATTATAATAGAAGTATCATTAATAACGATATTTTTTTCAATTGGTATTTGGTCATTCATAGTATTATATATGTTTATATAAAAATGTTATAAATACAACGTCGGTAAGAAAATGAAAAAAATAAATAACAAATATATATAAAATGAGTAATTGGTTAGATTTATCAAATGTATCAAATAAATTTAACCAAAGTTATTTCCGTGGATTTATAGATATAAGTGGCGCGAATGGTGGGAATATAAATTTACGAAATGATGGGGCTTTAAATATTTATAATAAAACCGATATCTCTAATCCAAAATTTAGTATTAAGTCTGACCAATTACGTATTTATGATGGTATAAGTAATTATTATGATGTGAGTAATAATAAACTTATATATTTAAAAAATGTATCGGGTGATATACAGACACAATTAAATACTTTGAGTTCATTAACACAATATATTAATAGTGATACCAATAATTCATCGACTATTTTAGAATTAGACCGCAGCGGAACATTAGCAACTATTTATGGTAATTTGAAAACAACCGGAAAAATAACCGGACTTTATGATTTATCGATAAATGGAAATATAAATATCGGAAAAACGTTGACAGTACAAAACGGATTAACTGTAGCATCTGGCTCTCTAAGTTTACCAGCAAATTCTATATCTTACACGGCAGTTTCTGGAGGGGTGGATACAACAACAAATCAGAGTATTGGTGGTATAAAAACATTCACAAATAAGGCTGTTTTTAATAGTGATATTTCTCTAAATGGTCAATTGTTTATGACGGGTAGTAATTCAGTATTAGGTAATTTATCTATTGGCAGTACAGTAACTATACAGAATGGGTTGACTATTCTGTCTGGTCTATTGAGTTTACCCGATAATTCTATTGCTGCTAATGCAATTTACGGTGTGCTTCCATATGTAGATTTAACAACGGCTCAAAATATCTATGGAAGTAAAACTTTCCGTGATAATGGAACTTTTACAGGAACACTAAATGTAAATGCGGATACTAATGTAGGTGGTAATATATTTACTAAAAATATATATTCTATTTCAGACGCTTCATTTGGAGGAAATGTAACTATTGATAATTCCATTTTTGTTTTGGGCGATATGTCTATCAATGGTAATATTTTATTAGGTGGTGATATATCGATTAATGGTAATATTCATTTTCCGGTGGGTTCGATCAATCAAGCCGCAATTATGGGTGGAGGAGTTGGTATATATATCGGCGCAGCAGAAAAAGTTACATTTGATGATGATATGTTTGCTGTTATAAAAGAAGGACCGGTAAAAGGTGCAGTTCCAGCAGAAGCGGTATTTGAAAAAACAATCAGTATTGTCGGTGATGCATCATTCAACGGAAACGTTTATATGACAAATAATATTTTCATACCTGGAGATGTATCAGCTAGTGGAAAACTGTTAGCAGTTACACAGCCAATAAGCGATAATTCAACAAAGGTTGCTACAACGGCATTTGTACAAAACCAGGGATATACAACGCCACAAACTTTGTTTCGGCAATTTACATAAACACATAACACTCAATATAATTTTACGGTAAGAGTAAAATTATATCATACACTTTAGATAAAAAACAAAATAGCGATAATCTATATATTTCTTTTCGAGTGATTTATTATAGAAATGTCATATACACAGAATAATTGGTTAGACTTATCTGGTGTATCAAATTTATTTAAATCCATTTATGTAAAAGGGTTTGTTGACATAAGTGGAGGTGATTTTATATCGCGAAATGGAAATCTATATATAGCGGGGAACGCAAATTTGAATAATACATTTATCACTAATAACTTAGGAATTGGTGTATCTGGCTCCTCATATCCATTTGATTTAAGCGGGTCCGCGCAAATAAGAAAAAAATTAGTTGTTTTGGGAGATGTTTCGGTGAATGGAAATATATTTACACCAACATTAGAGATTAATGATAACTCGACACGAGTAGCAACTACAGCCTATGTGAAAAATCAAGATTATGCAACTACGACTTATGTGCAAAATTTAAATACATCAGCATCAAATAACTTATCGTCTAATTATGCTCCATTAGTAAGTCCCATTTTTTCTGGCGCACTACAAAATACTGGAACAACTGAATTAAAATCCACGTTGACTGTTAGCGGAGATACTATGTTAAAATCCCGTTTATTTATAACACAAGATGCCTCATTAAGCGGAAATTTATACGTAGAAAAACGGGCTATAGTGAATGGTGATATTTCAGCAAACTCGCGGTTATTTGTTGGACAAGATGCGTCATTAAATGGTAATTTATATGTAGCAAAGAATTTGTCAATAGGAGGTGATATTTCTATGAATGGTAATTTAGTTGTTCATGGCACATTATCTATACAACAAACGACAAATACAAACTTAATTAATACTACAACAAGTAATTATCAGTTAATAGTGACCGAAGATATTTCATTAAATGGGAGATTAAATACATCTGGAGATGCTGGATTTAATTCCCGTATAATTGTTGGTTCAGATGTATCATTAGGCGGTCGTTTATTTGTTCAAGGGACAACTGCATTCGCTGATGCAATAACTACGGATGGCAGTTTTAATAAACGAATCTTGGTGGGTTCAGATGTTTCATTAGGCGGTAGGTTATTTGTCCGGGGAACAACTGCACTCGCTGATGCAATAACTACGGATGCCAGCATAAATAACCGAGTCCTAGTAGGTTCGGATGTTTCGTTGGGAGGTAGATTATTTGTCCGGGGAACAACTGCATTCGCTGATGCAATAACAACTGATGGTAGTTTCAATAAACGTGTATTAGTAGGGTCAGATGTATCTTTGGGAGGTAGATTATTTGTATCTGGTGATTCAACATTAGGAGGAAGATTAGTGGTATTTCCAACTACTGGTCCGGTAAAGGTTACTCTTATAGATACTATAAATAGACAACCGTCTATAGAATTTTTACGTGGAACAACATCGTTTGATAATGCCCCTGTATATTCCAATTGGAAAATAGTAGCATCTGGTGGGGTTACCGATGGTTCTATGACATCTGTTCCACCTGCTGGTAGTTTAACATTTTTTCATAATGGTGGAACATTAATTGGTAATCCATTAACACTTTCAGATTCAAATTATGTAGGTATAAATAATATTACTCCATCTTATCCATTAGATGTTAGCGGATTTGCACAATTTACTAGTGATATATCTATTAATTCTCGTGTAATAGTAGGGTCAGATGCATCGTTGGGAGGAAGATTATTTGTTCAAGGTACAACTGCGTTCAACGATGCAATAACAACGGATGCCAGTTTTAATAAACGTGTATTAGTAGGGTCAGATGTATCTTTGGGAGGAAGATTATTTGTTGGCGGAACTTCATATATAACGGCATCAGCTACTCCCTTAATAGTGAAATCTTTAAATGCAGGAGTAGCTAGTTTTACAGGAACAGCTGACCATCAAATTCAGTACTATACTTCCGGTTCTGTATTTTCAGGACAAGATGGTTGTTCAGCAGGTCAATATAGGTATTTTCAAAACAATACAGAAGATAAAATGCGATTTTATCAAGGTGCTGCTGGTGCTGTAGCTTTACAACCAATAAATGGAAATGTAGGAATAGGAATTATTACACCTCAAACCGCGTTGGATGTATCAGGAACCGGTCGTTTTACTAAAGATGTTAGTTTAAATTCTCGTGTGATTGTTGGTTCAGACGTTTCATTAGGAGGAAGATTATTTGTTCAGGGAACCGTAGCATTCACAGACGCAATAACAACAGATTCCAGTTTTAACTCCAGAGTCATAGTTGGTTCAGATGTATCTTTAGGAGGTAGATTGTTTGTTCGTGGAACAACCGCATTTGGAAATGCGATAACAACAGACGCAAGCATAAATAATCGTGTCATAGTTGGTTCAGATGTATCATTAGGTGGTAGATTATTTGTTCAAGGGACAACTGCATTCGTGGATGCAATAACAACCGACGCCAGTTTTAATAAACGCATATTGGTGGGTTCAGATGTATCATTAGGTGGTAGATTATTTGTTCAAGGGACAACCGCATTAGCAGACGCAATAACAACCGATGCCAGTTTTAATAAACGCATATTGGTGGGTTCAGATGTATCTTTGGGAGGTAGATTATTTGTTCAAGGGACAACTGCATTCGTGGATGCAATAACAACCGACGCCAGTTTTAATAAACGCATATTGGTAGGTTCAGATGTATCTTTGGGTGGTAGATTGTTTGTTTCAGGTACATCAATACAAACAGGAGATTCTACATTTAATTCCAGAGTATCGGTAGGTTCAGATGTATCTTTGGGAGGTAGATTGTTTGTTAGAGGAACAACTGCATTCGCAGATGCAATAACAACTGACGCAAGCATAAATAATCGTGTTATTGTGGGTTCAGATGTATCATTAGGTGGTAGATTATTTGTTTCAGGTACATCAATACAAACAGGAGATTCTACATTTAATTCCAGAGTATCGGTAGTTTCAGATGTATCTTTGGGAGGTAGATTGTTTGTTCGAGGAACAACTGCATTTGCAGATGCAATAACAACTGACGCAAGCATAAATAATCGTGTTATTGTGGGTTCAGATGTATCATTAGGTGGTAGATTATTTGTTTCAGGTACATCAATACAAACAGGAGATTCTACATTCAATTCCAGAGTATCGGTAGGTTCAGATGTATCTTTGGGAGGTAGATTATTTGTTTCAGGAATAACAACGTTGGGTGGCGATACTACAATTTCAGGAAATTTACTACCATCGCAGGCTAGCGTTTTTAATTTAGGTTCTGCTACACAGCCTTTCAAATCGGTTTATATTAATACAAACTCTATTAATTTTACCAACGGAGGTTCATCGGCAACTGTTTCATTCAATTCTACTACAGGCAGTTTAGATTTATCAAATAATGGAACTACTAAAACTACGATATCAAGCACAAATGGAAACGTGGTGATAGAAAAAAATTTGGCAATTGGTAAATTGCAACCATCTGTTGCTCTAGATGTCTCCGGTTCGGCTTTAATAACAAACGACGTTTCTATGGGTTCAAACCTTTTTGTAATAGGCGATACATCCATGAATGGTAATTTATTTGTACAAGGAAATTTAACAGTACAGGGCGGCGTATCAAACACCAGTATAATTAATACAACAACATCTAATTATCAATTAATAATTGGAGAAGACCTAAGTTTGAATGGTAGATTATATACATCAGGAGATGTTTCAATAAATTCGAATTTGTTTGTTAACCAAGATGCTAGTTTTAATAAACGTATAATAGTGGGTTCAGACGTTTCTTTGGGAGGTAGATTGTTTGTTCAAGGAACAACCGCTTTTAATAATTCGATAACAACTGATGGCAGCTTTAATAAACGCGTGATAGTGGGTTCAGACGTGTCGTTGGGAGGTCGTTTATTCATACAAGGAACAACCGCATTCGCAGACGCAATAACAACCGATGTTAGTTTCAACAAGAGAATTCTAGTTGGGTCAGATGTTTCGTTGGGAGGACGATTATTTGTTCAAGGAACAACCGCATTCGCAGACGCAATAACAACCGATGTTAGTTTCAACAAGAGAATTCTAGTTGGGTCAGATGTTTCGTTGGGAGGACGATTATTTGTTCAAGGAACAACAGCATTCGCAGACGCAATAACAACCGATGTTAGTTTCAACAAGAGAATTCTAGTTGGGTCAGATGTTTCGTTGGGAGGACGATTATTTGTTCAAGGAACAACAGCATTCGCAGACGCAATAACAACAGATGCTAGTTTCAATAAACGCGTGATAGTGGGTTCAGATGTTTCTTTGGGAGGACGTTTATTCATACAAGGAACAACAGCATTCGCAGACGCAATAACAACAGATGCTAGTTTCAATAAACGTGTATTGGTTGGGTCAGATGTTTCGTTGGGAGGTCGTTTATTTGTAACAAATAGAGCGGTATTAGGAGCTGACTTATCTGTTATAGGTAGTGCCACAGTACGTACACAATTAACTGTAATACAAGATTCTAGTATTAATAGTCGAGTCGTGGTAGGTTCAGATGTTTCATTAGGAGGACGCCTATTTGTTCAAGGAACAACAGCATTCGTAGACGCAATAACAACAGATGCTAGCTTCAACAAACGAATAATGGTAGGTTCAGATGTTTCATTAGGAGGACGCCTATTTGTTCAAGGAACAACGGCATTTAACGATGCGATAACAACAGATGCTAGTTTTAATTCTAGAATTCTAGTAGGGTCAGATGTTTCATTAGGTGGTAGATTATTTGTAAAAGGCGACACAAATATGTCTGGAAATTTGTTAGTAAATGGAAATTTAACAATACAAGGAGGTATGACAAATACAAATATTATAAACACAACAACAAGTAATTATCAATTAATAATTAGTGAGGATATAAGTTTGAATGGTAGATTATATACTTCTGGGGATGTTTCTTTAAATTCACAATTATTTGTTAATAAAGACGCAAGTTTTAATTCACGAGTGATTGTAGGGTCAGACGTATCTCTTGGTGGTAGATTATTTATTCCTCTAGGACAACTTTATATTGGTGGAGCCCCACTAAGCATAAGTACCTTTTCAGAAGATGTTAATTTTTCATCCAGAGTTATAATTGGTTCGGATGTTTCGTTGGGAGGCAGATTATTCGTACAAGGAACAACTGCGTTCAACGATGCAATAACAACTGATGCTAGTTTTAATAAACGCATCTTGGTTGGTTCTGATGTTTCTTTGGGAGGAAGATTATTTGTTCAAGGAACAACATCGTTCAACGATGCAATAACAACCGATGGAAGTTTCAATAAACGCGTCTTAGTTGGTTCGGATGTCTCATTAGGAGGAAGATTATTTGTTCAAGGAACAACAGCATTCGCAGATGCAATAACAACCGATGCTAGCTTTAATAAACGTATCACAGTTGGTTCAGATGTATCTTTGGGAGGTCGATTATTTGTTCAAGGAACAACAGCATTCACAGATGCAATAACAACCGATGCTAGTTTTAACAAACGAATATTGGTGGGGTCAGATGTATCTTTGGGAGGTCGATTATTTGTTCAAGGAACAACAGCATTCACAGATGCAATAACAACCGATGCTAGCTTCAATAAACGCGTCTTAGTTGGTTCTGATGTTTCTTTGGGAGGAAGATTATTTGTTCAAGGAACAACATCGTTCAACGATGCAATAACAACCGATGCTAGCTTCAATAAACGCATCTTGGTTGGTTCTGATGTTTCTTTGGGAGGAAGATTATTTGTTCAAGGAACAACAGGGTTCAAGGATGCAATAACAACCGATGCTAGTTTTAATAAACGCATCTTGGTTGGTTCAGATGTTTCTTTGGGAGGCAGATTATTTGTCCAAGGAGACTCGACTATGTCTGGAAATTTATTAGTAAATGGAAATTTAACAATACAAGGTGGTATGACAAACACAAATATTATAAACACAACAACAAGTAATTATCAATTAATAATTAGTGAGGACATAAGTTTGAATGGTAGATTATACACCTCTGGAGATGTTTCGTTAAATTCACAATTATTTGTTAATAATGATGCTAGTTTCAATTCCAGAATTCTAGTGGGGTCAGATGTTTCATTAGGTGGCAGATTATTTGTAAAAGGAACAACTGCATTCAACGATGCGATAACAACAGATGCTAGTTTCAACAAACGTATCATAGTCGGTTCAGATGTTTCATTAGGTGGCAGATTATTCATTCAAGGGACAACTGCATTCACCGATGCGATAACAACAGATGCTAGTTTCAACAAACGTGTCTTAGTGGGTTCAGATGTTTCATTAGGAGGCAGATTATTTGTCCAAGGAACAACTGCATTCACCGATGCGATAACAACAGATGCTAGTTTCAACAAACGCATTTTGGTGGGTTCTGATGTTTCATTAGGTGGCAGATTATTCATTCAAGGGACAACTGCATTCAACGATGCAATAACAACAGATGCTAGTTTCAACAAACGCATTTTGGTGGGTTCTGATGTTTCTTTGGGAGGCAGATTATTTGTCCAAGGAACAACCGCATTCACAGATGCAATAACAACAGATGCTAGCTTTAATAAACGTGTCTTAGTGGGTTCAGATGTTTCATTAGGAGGCAGATTATTTGTCCAAGGAACAACTGCGTTTGCGGATGCGATAATAACAGATGCTAGTTTCAACAAACGCATTTTGGTGGGTTCTGATGTTTCTTTGGGAGGTCGTCTATTTATACAAGGAACAACTGCATTCAACGATGCGATAACAACAGATGCTAGCTTTAATAAACGTGTCTTAGTGGGTTCAGATGTTTCTTTGGGAGGTCGTCTATTTATACAAGGAACAACTGCATTCAACGATGCGATAACAACAGATGCTAGCTTTAATAAACGTGTCTTAGTGGGGTCAGATGTTTCATTAGGAGGCAGATTATTTGTCCAAGGAACAACCGCATTCACAGATGCAATAACAACAGATGCTAGTTTCAACAAACGCGTATTGGTTGGTTCAGATGTTTCTTTGGGAGGCAGATTATTTGTAACAAATAGAGCGGTATTAGGAGCTGACTTATCTGTTATAGGTAGTGCTACCGTACGCACACAATTAATAGTAATACAAGATTCTAGTATTAATAATCGTGTCTTGGTAGGTTCAGATGTTTCTTTAGGAGGTCGTTTGTTTGTTCAAGGAACATCTGCATTCGGCGACGCAATAACAACAGATGCAAGTTTCAATAAACGCATAATAGTTGGTTCAGATGTTTCATTAGGAGGAAGATTATTTATACAAGGAACAACAGCGTTCAACGATGCCATAATAACTGATGCCAGTTTTAATTCAAGAATTCTAGTTGGTTCAGATGTTTCATTAGGTGGCAGATTATTTGTAAAAGGAGACACTAATATGTCTGGAAATTTATTAATAAATGGAAATTTAACAGTACAAGGTGGAATGACAAATACGAATATTATAAACACAACAACAACTAATTATCAATTAATAATTAGCGAGGACATAAGTTTGAACGGTAGATTATATACTTCTGGAGATGTTTCTTTAAATTCGCAATTATTTGTTAATAATGATGCAAGTTTCAATTCCAGAGTCTTGGTTGGCTCTGATGTGTCTTTGAGTGGTCGTCTCTTTGTTCAAAACGCAGCAACATTCAAAACAGCTCCTACGCTAGCAGGTAATAATATCCAGGTAGGAACAATCCCAATAACATCTGTAGTTGGAACAGCGATGGACTTGACAACCGCACAAACGGTTGATGGAATAAAGACATTCACATCAGATGCAAGTTTCAATTCCAGAATCTTAGTCGGTTCAGATGTATCTTTGGGAGGAAGATTATTTGTACAAAACGCAGCAACATTCCAAACCGCGCCTACTCTAGCAGGTAATAATATTCAGGTAGGAACAATCCCAATAGCATCTGTAGTTGGAACTGCGATGGACTTGACAACCTCACAAACAATTAATGGAATAAAGACATTCACATCAGATGCAAGTTTCAATTCCAGAGTCTTGGTTGGCTCAGATGTGTCTTTAGGTGGTCGTCTCTTTGTTCAAAACGCAGCAACATTCCAAACTTCTCCTACATTAGCAGGTAATAATATTCAGGTAGGAACAATCCCAATAGCATCTGTAGTTGGAACAGCGATGGACTTGACAACAGGACAAACAGTTAATGGAATAAAGACATTCACAGCGGATGCAAGTTTCAATTCCAGAATCCTAGTTGGTTCAGATGTTTCATTAGGTGGTCGTCTCTTTGTTCAAAACGCAGCAACATTCCAAACCGCTCCTACATTAGCAGGTAATAATATTCAGGTAGGAACAATCCCAATAGCATCTGTAGTTGGAACTGCGATGGATTTGACAACAGGACAAACAGTTAATGGAATAAAGACATTCACATCAGATGCTAGTTTTAATTCTAGAATCCTAGTTGGTTCAGATGTGTCTTTGGGAGGAAGATTATTTATAAAAGGTACTACCGCGTTCAACGATGCAATAACAAGTGATGCAAGTTTAAATAAACGACTCTTAGTTGGCTCGGATGTTTCTATTGGTGGCCGATTATTTGTTTCTGGAATAACAACTTTAGGTGGAGATACAACAATTTCAGGTAATTTAATACCTTCACAAGCTAGTGTCTTCAATTTAGGTTCTGCTACTCTGCCATTCAAATCTGTTTATATCAACACAAATTCTATTAATTTTACTAATGGTGGTTCATCGGCATCTGTTTCATTCAATTCAACAACAGGAAGTTTAGATGTATCAAATAATGGAGTTACTAAAACTGCAGTAATTAGCACATATGGAAATGTGATAATAGAAAACAATTTGGCAATAGGTAAATTACAACCAACTGTTGCATTAGATGTATCTGGTTATGCTTTAATTACAAAAGATGTTTCTATGGGGTCAAACCTTTTTGTAATAGGAGATTCATCTATGAATGGAAACCTATTTGTGCAAGGAAACTTAACAGTACAAGGTGGTGTATCAAATACAAATATAATTAATACAACAACATCTAATTATCAGTTAATTATTGGCGAGGACCTAAGTTTGAATGGTAGATTATATACATCAGGAGATGTTTCAGTAAATTCGAATTTATTTGTTAGTCTAGATGCTAGTTTTAATAAACGCGTTTTGGTGGGTTCAGATGTTTCTTTGGGAGGTCGTCTCTTTATACAAGGAACAACTGCATTCAATAACGCGATAACAACCGATGCTAGTTTTAATAAACGCATCTTAGTTGGTTCAGATGTCTCCTTAGGTGGGCGCTTGTTTGTCCAAGGAACAACAGCATTCACAGACGCGATAACAGCCGATGCTAGCTTCAATAAACGCATCTTAGTTGGTTCAGATGTCTCCTTAGGTGGAAGATTATTTGTCATGGGAACAACCGCATTCTCAGATGCAATAACAACAGATGCTAGCTTCAATAAACGCATCTTAGTTGGTTCAGATGTCTCCTTAGGTGGGCGCTTGTTTGTCCAAGGAACAACAGCATTCACAGACGCGATAACAACAGATGCTAGCTTCAATAAACGCATCTTAGTTGGTTCAGATGTCTCCTTAGGTGGGCGCTTGTTTGTCCAAGGAACAACTGCATTCTCAGATGCGATAACAACCGATGCTAGTTTTAATAAACGTCTCTTGGTTGGTTCAGATGTCTCCTTAGGTGGAAGATTATTTGTCATGGGAACAACCGCATTCTCAGATGCGATAACAACCGATGCTAGTTTTAATAAACGTGTCTTAGTTGGTTCAGATGTCTCCTTAGGTGGGCGCTTGTTTGTCCAAGGAACAACAGGATTCACAGACGCGATAACAACCGATGCTAGCTTCAATAAACGTGTCTTAGTTGGTTCAGATGTTTCTTTGGGCGGGCGCCTATATGTATCTGGAACTACATCCTTAACCGGCGATGTTAGTATGAATGGAAATCTACAAGTATCTGGATATGTCCTTGCTTCTATGTTTCAAATTAACAACTTTCCTATGGTATTATCCGCACAAACTACTAGCGCAACAGTATCATCATTAACCGTATTAAACGATTCATCATTTAATGGAAATGTGCAAATAGGAAATAGTTTAAGAATAGCAAACGGAATAACGCCTATCTATACCACCCCATCTTTTACACAAAATCAAATAGGTTATTCTTATACAGCAACATTAGCAACAGACCAAAATTATACATCATTATCAACAGCTACTAATGTTAATAACTGTTCGGTTTCGTTGAACGCAGGAGTCTACATAGTTAATACATATATTTATGGTTCTTGTTCTTCTGGTTCTTATGTAGCAACATATGTAAACAATACACCAAATACCGCGGGTAATAATTTAACAAAATGGTTAAATTTGTCTACTACAACATCATTTGAAATACCCGGCGTTTCAACAATAACCGCAAATAATGAAACATGGTATTTTGTATTTTATGCAAACAGCTCATCTACAATTAGAGGTGCTAATGTAAAGTATACACGAATTGCTTAAGGTCTATCCATGTTTTTGTATCCATTTGGATACAAAAACGTGGTTAGCTGCTATCTCTTTCACGGACGAATTTCATTCGTCCACGAATAGAGATTAAGGTGTTGAATAATTTTTGAATTATTATTAAAAATATAATATTTCAAAACGTTAATACGCAAAAAAGAATATAGAATATTATATTATATACAAAATGAGTAGTTATTGGAACTCCGCTGGATTTAATTTAGGCTTTGGTGATTTTAATATAGCCAATCGTTTATTTGTTAGTGGGGATGTTTCATTAAATTCAAAATTGTCGGTTGCTAGCGACGTTAGTTTGAATAATCGAGTCCTAGTTGGCTCGGATGTTTCTATTGGTGGTCGATTATTTGTTTCTGGAAACGTTGCATTTACAAGTCCACCTATAATGATGGGAAATAATATACAATTTGGAACGATTCCTGGAAATGCAATAGCTGGTGGAGTGCAAACAAATGGTGTCGACCTTTCAACTAATCAAACCATAAATGGTTCAAAAGTGTTTGGCAATTTATTAACCGCAAGTGGTGGAATTGTTTCATATTTAGATGCTAGTTTTAATTCGCGTGTATTTGTTGGTTCAGATGTTTCTTTGGGAGGAAGATTATTTGTACAAAACGCAGCAACATTCCAAACCGCTCCTACGTTAGCCGGTAATAATATTCAGTCAGGAACAATCCCAATAGCATCTGTAATTGGAACAGCGATGGATTTGACAACAGCACAAACAGTTGGTGGAATAAAGACATTCACCGCGGATTCCAGCTTTAATTCCAGAGTCTTGGTTGGTTCCGATGTTTCTTTGGGAGGAAGATTATTTGTACAAAACGCAGCAACATTCCAAACCGCTCCTACGTTAGCTGGTAATAATATTCAGTCAGGAACAATCCCAATAGCATCTGTAGTTGGAACGGCGATGGACTTGACAACAGCACAAACAGTTAATGGAATAAAGACATTCATGGCGGATGCAAGCTTTAATTCTAGAATCCTAGTTGGTTCGGATGTTTCTTTGGGAGGAAGATTATTTGTTTCTGGTGATTCAACCGTTGGTAATTTATTAATAAAGGGAGCATTAACTGTACAACAACTTACAAATACAAATATCATTAATACAACTACCACGAATTATCAATTAATAATTGGTGAGGATATCTCGCTAAATGGACGTTTATATACATCGAATGATGTATCTTTGAATTCCCGACTATTTGTTGGACAAGATGCAAGTTTCAATTCCCGTGTAATTGTTGGTTCAGATGTTTCTTTGGGAGGTCGTTTATTTATTCCTTCAAATAATCTTTATGTTGGAGGAGTTTCATTTACAGGAGGTACAAATACATTTGGTGTTCAGGATGTATCTACAAATTCGCGTTTATTTGTTGGACAAGATGCAAGTTTCAATTCCCGTGTAATTGTTGGTTCAGATGTTTCTTTGGGAGGAAGATTATTTGTAGAAAACTCAGCAACTTTCCAAACTGCTCCTACGTTATCTGGTGCAAATATCCAAACAGGAACAATACCAACCACATCGGTAGCAGGAACCGCCATGGACCTGACAACCTCACAAACAGTAGGTGGAACAAAAATATTCTCTAACGCCCCAGTTATGTCAGGAAGTAGTATTCAAGCAGCAACAATACCAATCACATCAATAGCAGGAACAATACCAATAACATCAATAACAGGAACCGCTATGGACTTAACGACATCACAAACAGTAGGTGGAACAAAAACATTCTCTATCGCCCCATTTATGTCAGGTAATAATATCCAGACAGGAACAATCCCAATAGCATCTGTAGTTGGAACAGCGATGGACTTGGCAACAGCACAAACAGTTAATGGAATAAAAACATTCACATCAGATACAAGCTTTAATTCTAGAATCCTAGTTGGTTCAGATGTATCTTTGGGAGGAAGATTATTTGTACAAAACGCAGCAACATTCCAAACAGCTCCCACATTAGCCGGTAATAATATCCAGACAGGAACAATCCCAATATCATCTGTAGTTGGAACTGCGATGGACTTGGCAACAGCACAAACAGTTAATGGAATAAAAACATTCACATCAGATGCTAGTTTCAACTCCAGAATCTTAGTTGGTTCGGATGTTTCTATGGGAGGAAGATTATTTGTACAAAACGCAGCAACATTCCAAACCGCTCCTACGTTAGCTGGTAATAATATTCAGTCAGGAACAATCCCAATAGCATCTGTAGTTGGAACAGCGATGGACTTGGCAACAGCACAAACAGTTAATGGAACAAAAACATTCACGGCGGATGCTAGTTTTAATTCTAGAATCCTAGTTGGTTCAGATGTTTCTTTGGGAGGCAGATTATTTGTACAAAACGCAGCAACATTCCAAACAGCTCCCACATTAGCTGGTAATAATATCCAGTCAGGAACAATCCCAATATCATCTGTAGTTGGAACAGCGATGGACTTGGCAACAGCACAAACAGTTAATGGAACAAAAACATTCACGGCGGATGCTAGTTTTAATTCTAGAATCCTAGTTGGTTCAGATGTTTCTTTGGGAGGCAG
>Ga0209188_1000698_pt1 | contig 31051 bp, 33 predicted proteins | sample C_130625_EF_Meta_FD_187307 | JGI IMG/M metagenome (GOLD analysis project Ga0209188, IMG submission 187307) | Freshwater microbial communities from Lake Croche, Canada to study carbon cycling - C_130625_EF_MetaG (SPAdes) (version 2) | ecosystem: Environmental > Aquatic > Freshwater > Lake...
GCGTGGGCGTTTGGCATATTTATTTTTGGAACTTATTTTTTCTTATCGAGGGAGCGTGAGTTCGCTGTCCGACTATAAGCCGCACATCACAAATGAACTCGCGGTTTCAATCCGTGGAGTTGGTCTGACTTACACAACATCAATCGATAAAAAGCCAACCCTTAAATCTCGAGTTAAGTCATTAGGTCGTGGAACCAAACAGACTCGAGTAGTTCGAGCACTTGATGATATTAATTTAGATGTTCAATACGGACACGTGTTAGGTGTCATTGGAACAAATGGTGCTGGCAAATCTTCTTTGATGCGTTGCGTTGCAGGAATTCTGCCTCCATCACAGGGCCGCATTGAGGTGTATGGCTCGGTGAGCACCTTGTTAGCACTTGGTGTTGGTTTTAATCCTGCGATGTCCGGTCGCGCGAATGTATTTCTGGGTGGACTAGCCGCAGGAATGTCGCGAGATGAAATTGCAGCTAACTTTGACGAAATTGCTGAATTTTCTGAGCTGGGAGATGCAATCGATGCTCCGATGCGTACCTACTCATCAGGCATGTATGCACGACTAGCCTTTTCAGTTGCAGCCGTTGTACGCCCAGATATTTTAATTATTGATGAAGCACTTAGTACTGGTGATGCCAAGTTCAAAGAAAAAAGTCTTAATCGCGTGAAGGAACTTCGTAGTGATGATCGAGCGTTGATTTTAGTCAGCCACGCAATGCAAACCTTGCGCGAAACTTGTAACGATATTGCTTGGCTACATAAGGGAAAACTTGTTCAGCGAGGTGAGCCCGATGTTGTGATCGATGCTTATCAAGAGTTCTTACACCTTGGAAAGAGCGCAGCAATTGATGAGGATGTTTAAACCTGTAATTCTGTCGTTGTTTGTTGCAATTATTTTCCCTGCTCAATCATCTGCTGTCGATGTTCCTGCTGTATTCCAGGTGCAAGGTGCTGGATACGGTCACGGTGTTGGGATGAGTCAGATAGGTGCGCGAGCAAAAGCATTAGCAGGAGAAACTTCTACTGCAATTCTTTCGTACTACTATAAAGATGTAACGGTCGAAGCTTTGGATGACACAAAGCTTTTGCGTGTGAACGTTGGGCATTTATTGACATCTGCGAAAATCAGCACTGCAACACCCAATGCGACATTACAAATATTTAGTGGTGATATTGGAGATGCGCAAGACGTAATCCCACTTGCAGTTGTGCCCGTAAAAAGCACCTTAAACTTTGCAATCCTCGGCTCAACAGTTGTTCCAAGTGTTGTTACTGGGAAGAAAACTTTGAATGTTCCCAATAATCGAATTTTTACAGTTCGATGGAGCGGAACGCGTTACTTGCCTGGTGTTGACGGAGTTGTTTCCTTAACTCAGACAAGTAGTACGAAAAGTTATCGATATGGACAAATGCAGTTCAGAGCAGTCAAAGCAGCAACACTGGGGTATCGAATAGAAATCACAAATACTGTGCGTTTATCAGATGAGTACTTATGGGGTGTGAGCGAAGTTCCATCATCGTGGCCAGAAGCGGCACTGCAAGCCCAAGCAATAGCCTCAAGAACTTTTGCTTTGAGTAAGGCCGGTAGGTATCGAAGCGCGTGCGATTGCGATCTTTATGATCAAATTACCGATCAAACATTTTTAGGATACGCGAAGGAAACTGAAAAAGGGTGGGGTCAATTCTGGAAGTCGGCCGTTACAAATACTGCTGGTCTAACTCTGACTCAGGCGGGTCTGCCAATAACTGCTTACTTCACGAGCTCCAGTGGTGGCCAAACTGAAACCTCGGTCAATGCATGGGGCACGGAAACGAGTTTCACTCAATCAGTTTCTGACTTATCCAGCCTAGATCCAGTTCTCAATCCTCGGTATTACAAATGGGATCGCGCGATTACGCAGGCAAATGTGGCATCAGCTTTTGTGTTGCCCGATGTGGTCACACTAGAAATAATTACAAAAAATGCAACAGGGACAGTTGCGATCATTAAAGCAACATCTAGCAAGGGAATTCAAAAGATCCTACGTGGTGAAACATTTAGAAGCCGAACTAAAATTCCATCTGCTTACTTTGATTTAGTTGGCATGCAAAATGCTATTCAGCCCACCCCAAGTCCCAGTCCGTAAAACAACCTCTAAGCAGCCATCTAAAGAATTACGTCGGAACAAAAGATTGCTTGCTCCAGAAAGTGTTCCGGCTTTTACAACTTCACCATCCGGAAGTCTTACCTTTGCCGCTGCAGTTATGTAAGTACCTGCTTCAATTACACAGTTATCACCGAGTGAAATTCCAAGTCCCGAATTAGCGCCAAGTAAACACTTTTCACCAATTGCAATTACTTCTTTACCGCCACCGCTAAGTGTTCCCATAATTGAGGCACCACCACCCACATCAGTACCATCGCCTACAACGACACCAGCAGAGATACGGCCTTCGACCATTGAAGTTCCTAAAGTGCCAGCATTGAAGTTAACAAATCCTTCGTGCATGACAGTTGTTCCGGATGCAAGATGGGCACCTAATCGCACTCGATCAGCATCAGCGATTCGAACCCCACTAGGCACAACGTAATCAACCATTCGCGGAAACTTATCAACACCATAGACACTGACATGACCATGGGCTGCCTTTAAGCGTGCACGAGTAATTTCGAAACCATCAACAGCGCATGGACCAACAGAAGTCCACACAACGTTGCTCAGCAAACCAAAAATTCCATCAAGTGCGACTCCATGTGGCTTTACAAGTCGATGAGATAACAAATGTAAACGCAGATAAGCATCTGCTGCATCCGCGGGCGCCTTTGTAATATCAATTTCAATACCTATTACTTCGCGACTTACACCGCGTGCAGCATCTGTACCAGCTAGTGCGACTAATTCAGCAGGAGCGGTCCCAGATAAGGCGGACAGAGATGGAGTTGGGAACCAAACATCCAAGGTGGTTCCCTTGGAAATGGTTGCAATTCCGTGGCCAGATGCAATAGTCGTCATGTCCTAAGCCTAGCCTCTATTGTTAGCAGCATGCGTATTGCCGTCTTCTGCTCTTCGTCTCCAACGATTGATAACAAGTATGTAGACCTCGCGTACGAACTGGGGCAGGGAATAGCAGCAACAGCCAACGAGTTAGTTACGGGTGGTGGCCATATTTCAATGATGGGCGCTGTCTCACGCGGTGCTCGCGACAAGGGCGGCAAAACTGTTGGTGTTATCCCACAGGCACTTGTAGATATTGAGTTTGCAGATCATGACAATGATGAACTTCATGTTGTTGAAACAATGGGTCAACGTAAACACATGATTACAGATATTTCAGATGCTTTTATTACATTACCTGGTGGTGCCGGAACTCTTGAAGAGTTCTTTGAAATTTGGGTTGGTCATTATTTGAAGTTTCATACCAAGCCAGTTGTTATTTTGGATCCATTCGAAATTTATGCCCCACTGCATCAATTGATTGTTCATCTTGAGGAAGAAAAGTTTATAAAGCCAGGAATGCGTGAGATTGTGCAATGGACAACTACTGTTGATGATGCACTGAAAGCATGTGGCGCATGAGAAGTAATCACATTGCAATGAGCCTTGTCATTAAGGCACCTATTGAAAAAGTGTGGGCAGCGCTTGCCGATTGGGAATCTCAAGGTGATTGGATGTTACAAACAAAAGTTGAAGTGACATCAGATATTCGCGAAGGCGTTGGCACAACAATTGCCGCGTTTACTGGAATTGGTAAATTGGGAGTAATGGACCACATGGTGGTTACATCGTGGCAACCCCCACACATCTGCGATGTTTTACATACCGGCACAATCATTAAAGGGACTGGGCGGTTTGAATTAGTTGTGATCGATGCAAATACCACTCGTTTTAATTGGTCCGAAGAGATTGTGGCTCCACGAGCACTATTCCTTCTAATAGCGCCCGGTTTGTACGCTGGAGTGCGCATCTCACTGGCCAAGCTGGGCCGCCATTTGCGCCATTGAAAGTAATCTAAAAGAAGTAAACTAAGCCAATGGGCAAGCAATCGCAGACTCTCGCAGATGCGCTTGCCTCGTTACCGGATGAAGAACGCATCATCTTGACGATGCACTATCTCAAATCAATGTCGGCAGCCGATATCGCGGCGATGCTAGGGGTACCTGAGCGCTCTGCCGATGCGATTATCAAGCAAGGTAAGGCCAGATTGAGCGCGATTTTGGGTATTTAAGGGCATATCTCGATTTCGCACAACGGTGCATTGTGCGAGATACTTACGCCCTCGCTGTAAAGCCAGTTATTCAACCGAATAACACCGATAGAGGAGTCCCCACATGGCAGCCATGAAACCCCGCACTGGTGATGGTCCTATGGAGGTCACAAAGGAAGCTCGCTCATTAGTCATGCGAATCCCTCTAGAAGGTGGCGGCCGCTTGGTCGTTGAAATGAACGCAGAAGAAGCAAATAACCTCAGTGCCGCTTTACACGCAGCAGTCGCGCTAGTTAAGAAGTAATTCCTTTTCGAAGGCACTAGCCTTACCAATCATGTCAGCACTACCAATTGTCGCCCCGCTAGATATCAAAGCGGCGTCATCAGCTAATTCGATTGCAATCGGTTTTGTAAAAAATCCTGATGAATCCTTTGAATGTGTCGGACCAATAGTTTCAGAAATTGAAAAATTCTTCGGACTCAATCTAATTGATGAGTTAACTTTCTTTGGTCCAACAGGGAAAGCTGGAGAAATTTTCGAGATTCCAGTTAGCGCAACAGATTCTCCAACCGATCGAATTTTCTTGGTTGGAATCGGAGATCAATCAGGTTCGGCACTTAGAGCTGCCGGTGCATCGGTGGGCCGCAAGGTTCGAGGAAAAAATCTAACTATCTATTCGGCTTGCGCAGTAAAAGAGATTAAAGCACATGCAATCTCAATGGCACTTGGCGCATGGGTATGGAATTTGAAAACTGATAAGAAAAAAGAAGAACCACGTTTGCTCATTGGAAGTAAAGACACCAAGAATGTTGACAACGCTGCTGCAATTGCTCAAGCCATATGCCGCGCTCGCGATTTGATTCATACGCCTGCAAACATTAAGACACCAGCATGGATGGGAAAACAAGCTGAACTTTTTGCAAAGGGAACATCTTTAAAGGTAAAGATTTATGCCGGAAATGAGCTTAAAGAGTTCGGGGGATTGAGAGCGGTTGGTGGTTCATCACCAAAGCCTGGTCCGCGCATGATTGAAGTTTCTTATCAGCCAAAGTCAAAGAAGAAATCTATTGATGCATTGCCCCACGTAGTTTTGGTAGGCAAAGGAATCACTTTTGATACTGGTGGTGTTTCACTAAAGCGTCCTTACGACACCATGATGGCGATGAAGAGCGACATGGCTGGGTCTGCTGCAATTTTGGCAACTCTGACTGCACTAGAAGAATTGCAACCAAATGTTCGGGTAACAGCATTGATGATGATGGCTGAAAATGCCATCTCTGGCACAGCCCAACGCCCGAGCGATGTTATTAAACATTACGGTGGAACAACCGTAGAAGTTATAAATACAGATGCCGAAGGTCGTTTAGTACTGGCAGATGGACTTGCTTATGCAGATCTAAATCTAGATCCAGATTATTTAGTAGATATTGCAACACTTACTGGCGCTGCAACACTTGGACTTGGTCGCCAATATGCAGCTATGTACACGCGCGATCATGCACTTGCTGCGCAGCTATCTAAAGCTGGTGAAACTACTGGTGATCGTGTTTGGCACATGCCGCTCGTCGATGATTATAAAGATTCACTTGGTAGCGATATTGCAGATTTTAATCACAACGCAAGTAAAGGAAAGTATTCAGCAGGCTCTGTAACTGCAGCCTTGTTCCTCGAAAACTTTGTTGGTGCACGTCGTTGGGTTCATTTAGATATTGCTGGTACCGCACGTAGCGAAGTTGATGCAGGCGAGAATTCAAAAGGTGGAACGGGATTCGGTGTTCGCTTGCTCACTGAATGGATCACTTCGCTGTGATGAAGATTGATCCACATGATTTTGCAGAAGGTTTTATCCCTGAGGACTATTTCAAATCTCAGGCACGTGCTCGAGGTGTAGAACTAGGTACAACCGATACAACCCCTGGCTGCGGGGCATTTTTGAAATATTTAGCATTTACATTGAAAGCACAATCGGTTGTCGAAGTCGGAACAGGCTCTGGCGTAGGCTCATTGTGGTTGTTGGATGGAATGCTGGAAAGCGGAACCCTAACTTCAATTGATGATGAGATGGAACATACGCAAATTGCAAAGTTAGCCTTTGCTGAAGCTGATATTGCCCAGGGGCGATATCGCCTCATCACTAATACCGTTGTCGATGTAATTTCAAAACTAACTGATCGTGCATATGACTTAGTTGTTGTGCGCCATAATCCCGAAGATCTCAGTTACATAATTAGCGAAGCACATCGCATTTTGCGCAGCGGAGGAAGCTTGGTGATCGATAATTATTTCGGCGGAGGTAAGGTCAGCGATCCAACACAGCGGGACCCAAAAACCGTAGCTTTGCGTGATGCTGGGAAAATAATCAAGAACGACTCAGAGCATTGGGTGAGTTCATTGATTTCTATAGGCGATGGCTTGCTCGTAGCAACGAAGGTGTAAAGATATAGCCATGATATTTCCACGAAATAAGAAAAGCGAAGTAGCCCCTGCTGCTTGGTGGCAGGCTCCACAATCTACAAAGAGCTCAAAGGGCAATGTTATTTTAATTGCAATTCTTGCTGGCTCATTAGGAAGTTTCTTGGGAGTAAATGCTGCCGGTGGGTCACTGTTTCATAATGTGAATTTAGTGTCATCGACAAGCACAATCGAACGTGCACCAGATTCTGTCGCAGGGATTGCGCAACGTGTATTGCCATCAGTAGTTTCAATTAGTACTCGTACTATAAATGGTGGAGAAACTGGATCTGGCTTTGTCATTGATAGCACTGGTTACATTCTTACAAATAATCATGTGATCAATGATGCCGTTGTAAATGGTGGAAAAATTCAAGTCTCACTTAACAATGGCTCTACCTATGGTGGCACAGTGGTGGGTCGTGATGCCTCTTTTGATTTAGCAGTGATAAAAATTGATGCGGTTGGCTTGAAGGCGTTGCAATTTGGAGATAGCGACAAGATTGCTGTTGGTGATGCTGTAATTGCAATTGGGTCACCGCTTGGATTATCTGGCACTGTCACGACTGGGATAATTAGTGCGAAAAATCGTGCGGTCACTGCTGGAGATTCGACTACCGAGAGTTCATTTATTAACGCTTTACAGACAGATGCGGCAATTAATCCTGGTAATTCTGGTGGTCCACTAGTTGATGCAACGGGTGCGGTGATTGGTATCAACTCCGCAATTGCTTCTCTCGGTACTTCAGCCCAAACCGGATCTATTGGTTTAGGTTTTGCAATTCCAATAAATCAAGCTCGCAAGATTGCCGATCAATTAATCAAAGATGGGGTTGTGACATACCCAGTGATTGGTGTTGCCTTGAACATGAACTACACGGGCCAAGGTGCTCAGGTCTCAACCACTGGTAAAGGAATATTGGCTGGGAGTCCAGCAGAAAAAGCTGGATTACGCGGCGGAGATGTGATTGTCGAATTTGATGGAAAAACTATTAATGCCCCAGAAGAGTTAATCGTCTTAGTCCGATCCAAAAATGTTGGAGATCGCGTAACCCTTGGATTTCTGCGTGATTCTGTTAAAAAATCGGTTACTTTGACGTTGATCGCAGCCAAGAAGTAATTGGCGTAGGCTACTTGCATGTTCTTTGATATCGGAGCGGGCGAAATATTAGGCCTAGCAATTTTGGGAATGATATTAGTTGGCCCTGAGCGCTTGCCTAAGTTAGCGGTTGAGGCGGCACAGTGGGTTAAAAAGATTCGTGCTTTAGCAACTACAGCAACCGCTGAATTACGTGAAAACCTGGGACCAGGCTTTGAAGATTTACAGCCTAAGGATTTAAATCCAAAAACCTTTATGAAAAAGCAGGTTGCAGATTTGTTGGATGAAGGAGCACCGAAACCAAAGGTAAATCGTCCAGCGGCAATGATTGACCCAGATCTCCTATGAGTTTAATTGACCAGGTTTCTGAGGCCCTAACTAAAGTTCAAGATCCAGAGCTTCGCCATCCCATTACTGAATTAGGAATGGTCGATGATTTACAGGAAAAAGATGGTGTTATCACCATCAATGTTTTGCTCACGATATCTGCTTGCCCAATGCAAGATCGATTGCGAACTGATGTTACAAATGCGATCATGGCGGTATCAGGGATAAAATCAGTTGATTTAACTTTTGGAGTCATGACTGAAGATCAACGGAATAATGTTAAAAAAATAGTTCGTGGTGGACGTGAAAAATTTATTCCATTTGCACAACCTGATTCTTTGACTCGTGTCATCGGAATCGCTTCAGGTAAAGGTGGGGTAGGAAAATCTTCGGTTACCGCCAACCTTGCAGTCGCAGCAGCTAAAAAGGGCTTGAGTGTTGGAATTCTAGATGCTGATGTTTATGGTCACTCAATTCCTCGTTTGATGGGATTGATGGGGCAACGACCAACTGCGATTGATCAAATGTTTATTCCGCTCGAGTCTTATGGTGTTAAGACAGTTTCTATGGAAATGTTTAAACCCGAGCGATCCGACCCTGTTGCCTATCGTGGGCCGCTATTGCACCGAGTACTTGAGCAGCTTCTTTCTGATGCATATTGGGGAGATCTTGATGTTCTGCTAATCGATCTGCCCCCTGGCACTGGTGATTTAGCGATTTCGTTGGGTCAATTGATTCCGAATTCTGAAATTATTGTCGTTACAACTCCACAGATAGCAGCTGCTGAAGTTGCAGAACGTGCAGGGCGAATTGCCCATCAAATTCATCAGCACGTGATTGGCGTTATTGAAAATATGTCACAGTTCCCATGCCCATCATGTGGTGAGCCAATGTCATTATTTGGCGAAGGCGGGGGAGAAGAAACTTCTCGTCGCCTTTCTCAACTTGTTGGAAGTGATGTTCCATTGCTTGGAAAGATTCCATTTAGCCCAGCATTGAGAACCGGCGGAGATGATGGTGCCCCTGTAGTAGAAGCGGATCCAACATCGGTTGCTGCGATTGCGATTACAGAGATAGCAGAAAAGATTGTGAAACGAAATAAGTCTTTAGTTGGAGTCCGATTGGGAATCTCTACGTAACTCTTTCGCAAGCTCTTCTACCAAATCTGCAAGTTCACTGCGTACGAAGTCACGAGTTGCAACCTCACCCAAAGAATTACGCAATGCAGCGAGTTCGCGAGTTAGATATTCGGTATCAGCAATTGAGCGTTCATTTTGTGCACGATCTTCATTGAGCTGAATTCGATCACGGTCAGCCTGGCGATTTTGCGCAAGAAGAATGAGCGGAGCAGCGTAAGAAGCTTGTAAAGAAAGAATCAACGTCAAAAAGATAAATGGATAATCATCAAAACGAAGTTCAACCGGTGCTGTAAAATTCCATACCACCCAAAACATTACAAAAAATGTCATGTATACAAGGAAGCGCGCAGTACCCAAGAATCGTGCAAACCGTTCAGATAGACGACCAAATGCTTCTGGATCGAAGTTAGGACGCAGTGAACGTCGTGTCTCGCGAGGAGTATCTAATCCATTGTTACGTGCCATGTCTTGACCCCCTTACAAAGTTTCTGTCTTAAAAGTTACTGGTGATTTTTCTCGGTGATCATGTCGCCAATTCTCTGGCAGCAAGTGATCGAGCACGTCATCAACTGTTACAGCACCTAGCAAACGCTCATTGGCATCGACTACAGGCAGAGAAAGCATGTTGTAACTAGCTAAATATGATGAAACTTCATGTAAAGAAGCATCTGGGTTAACACCCTTTGAATCGTTATCAACAATTGAACCCAACAAGGTTGCAGGTGGTTCGCGTAATAAACGTTGGTAGTGAACAACTCCCATGAAGCGACCGGTAGGTGTTTCAATTGGTTGGCGACAGATATAAATCTGAGAAGCAAGAGCCGGAGAAATTTCTTTCTGACGAACCGCAGCTAGTGCATCAGCAACTGTTGAATCCGCTGTCAAAACGATTGGCTCAGTCGTCATCATTCCACCGGCTGAATAGTCTTCATACGTCATTAGGCGCAGGACATCTTCGGCATCTTCAGGTTCCATTAGATCTAGCAGCGTATTTGCGCGCTCTTCACCAATTTCGCGCAGTAAATCTGCCGCATCATCTGGATCCATTTCACCTAGTACATCCGCAGCACGTTCACCTTCGAGCTCGGCTAACAGTGCGACGCGATCTGTCTCATCCATTTCTTCAAGCACATCGGCAAGACGTTCATCATCTAGAGCAATTGCAACTTCAACACGACGCTTTGGTGCAAGATCTTGTAAAACGGCTGCAAGGTCTGCTGCACGAAGATTGGCAAGTGTTGACATTAAATTTGCAACACCTTGGTTTTGTTCAGTGTTTGCAAAACCTGTTACTTCTTCCCAGGCGACAGTTGATGTTGCTCCTTTACGACGCAAACCGCGTCCGCGGCGCATGATGTGAACGCGATTGATTAACCAATCACCAGTACGTGTCTCTTCCATACCCATGTCTTCAACGACAACAGCTTCACCAGATTCAATTAAAGTAATTGAACGATCCAACATCTCGCCAAGAACGAGTACTTCACCCGGACGTGTATCAAAACGGCGCATGTTTAGAAGTCCAGTGATGACAACTGCTCCACTTTCAATCGAAGTTACACGCGTGATTGGAACAAAGACTCGACGACGCAAAGGAACTTCAACAACTAATCCAAGAATTCGTGGGGGTTGATTTGTAGAACGAAGGGTCGCGACAGCATCTCGCACCTTTCCTACTGGATCACCATTTGGGTCAAAGACCGCGGTACCTGCAAGACGGGCGAGAAATACTCGGTTTAAGAGATTGCCGCTCATGGGATAAGGGTACCTTTCTCTTATGAGCGCTGGCGAACCATTAAAGATTGATCAACATACAACCATGCCTGCGCGGCCAGATCTGATTCGTTTAGGTCTCGGAATTATTGGAATCGGAACATCTGGGCCATTAATTGCGATGAGCACAATGCCTGTCCTGACATTGATCTTCTGGAGAAATCTTGGCGGCTCATTAGTGACCTTGCCCTTTGCGCTTCGCCATCAGCGTGACAGGACAGGCGTGAAGTGGGCCGCATTTGCCGGAGTTGTATTGGCACTTCATTTTGTTGGATTCTTTTTAGCAATGCGAATGACAACGGTTGCCGCCGGAACTGCATTAGTTGCTTTGCAACCAATATTTGCTGCTTTATTTGTAAAACTTTCAGGCGGGCACATTCCATCAAAGGCATGGCTCGGAATGATTGTTAGTTTTGCTGGCGTATTACTTGTTGTCGGAGTAGATCTCCAAATTTCATTCAAGTCATTTTTAGGAGATTTAGCTGCACTTATTTCAGCAGCACTAGCAGCTGCATACATGATGGCGGGCTCTAAAGCGCAAAGAACTCTAGAAACCACCACGTACACAACCATTTGTTATTTTATCTGCTCGATGACAGCGCTGCCCATGGCATTAATTGCTGGCAACGAAATATTTTCTTTTAGCGCCAAAGAGTGGTGGATCCTTTTGGGACTAATTCTCGGGGCGCAATTACTAGGACACTCCATGTTTAACTCTGCATTAAAGAGAGTTTCACCCGCAATTGTTTCCTTAATTGTATTTTTTGAAGTTCCAGTCAGTGCTGTTCTTGCGGCATGGTGGTTAGGTCAAACACCTCCAGCTGGAATCATTCCAGGTATCGCTCTTATTCTCCTTGGTTGCGTTTTAGTTGTTACCAGAACACGAGGCATAAGAAATGATTGATCTGCACACACATACGACTTGTAGTGACGGCACTGATTCACCACATCAATTAGTAAATAAGGCAATAGTCCAAGGATTAGAAGTTTTGGGAATCTCAGATCACGACACAACTTCGGGATGGGAAGAAGCAACGCAAGCTTTGCGTGGAACTCTGAAATTAGCGCTAGGTGCTGAAATTTCCTGCTTAACAACAGACGGAGTAAGTGTTCATATGTTGGGCTTGCTTTTTGATCCGCTACATAAAGAAATGCAAACCGTTCTAGAAGAAACTCGAGATGGCCGCTTACCCCGCATGCGGAAAATGATTGAGAAAATGCGTGCCGAAGGTATGGATATCTCCATAAACGATGTTGAAGAAGCGATGCCTGCTGGGGCCACAATGGGTCGCCCGCACTTAGCAGATGCATTAGTAGCAAAGAAAATTGTTAAATCTCGAGATGAAGCATTTGTTGAATTACTCCACAATGATTCGCGCTTCTATGTTTCCCATGCAGCACCAACGCCAGTGGAAGCAATTGGATTGATCCGACGAGCTGGGGGAGTTGCAGTAATTGCCCACCCATTTGCATCACATCGGGGACAAATTCTAAAACCTACTGATTTTGCGGATTTAGTCAGTGCAGGTCTTAATGGAATTGAAGTAGATCATCGGGATCAAAATCCTGATGAGCGAGCGATGCTGCGTGTTATTGCGCGCGAATTAGATTTAGTTGTGACAGGTAGTAGCGATTATCACGGAACCGGGAAACTTAATTCATTGGCAGAAAACCACACAAATAAGGAAGAATGGCTTAAGTTAGAAGCACAAGCCAATGCTCGAAGGGTCATAAACGCATGAAAGATATAAGCGCTGTAACTTTTGCGGTCCAATCTTTTGTCACGCTATTTGTGATTATGGATCCTCCTGGTGCAACACCTATATTCCTTGGTTTGGTTTCGGATAAGTCACCGCGAGTCCGAAGAATTTTGGCTGTGCAAGCTGCAGGAGTCTCGCTCCTTGTAATTTCAATATTTGCCTTGTTTGGCCGCGCAATTTTGAATTACCTCAACATTTCAATGGAAGCCCTACAAGCAGCAGGAGCGTTATTGCTCTTGTTGGTCGCGCTAGAACTACTTACCGGAAACGCCAAGAACCACGGCGATGACGGAGACTCCAATGTCGCCCTTGTTCCTCTAGGTACTCCAATTTTGGCTGGCCCAGGTGCAATCGTTGCAACAATGATTTTTGTTCAGCAAGCAAAAACAAGCACGATGGTTCTCGGATTAGTGGCAGCAGTAATTGCGGTTCATATTGCAATAGCAGCGGTACTTATGGCTTCAACGACAATATTAAATGTCATCAAAGAAGCAGGCGTGACTTTAGTTGCTCGAATTGCTGGCTTATTGCTTGCAGCAATTGCAGTTCAGATGCTGGTTAACGCGATCCGCGTTTTTGTTGCTGCTTAGCTCTCTGTAAACTTTTTTGTACGAGTACGTGTGCGCTCGGTACGAACCTTTGGAACCTCTTGCTTGGCACGAGGAGTTCGAGACTCTTTAGTTTCAACTTTGGCTACCGGCTTGGCTTTCACAAGTCGACCGGTTGAGCCAGCAGGAATATTGAGCATTTCATACAAGTGCTCTGATGATGAATACGTTTCTTCAGGTTCTGCAAGTCCGAGTTCTAGTGTTTGATCAATCATTTTCCAGCGGGCAAGTTCATCCCAATCAACAAAAGTAACCGCGATACCGTGTGCACCTGCACGAGCGGTCCGGCCAATACGGTGAACATAAGTTTTCTCATCCTCAGGGCATTGATAGTTTATAACGTGCGTAATTCCATCAATATCAATACCGCGAGCTGCAACATCTGTCGCAACTAATACATCTGATTTTCCTGCTTTGAAATCACTTAATGCTTTTTCGCGTGCGCTTTGACCCAGATCACCATGAATTGGAGCAGCTTTAAAGCCGCGTTCCATTAAATCTTCGGCGGTCTTTTGTGCTGTGCGCTTTGTGCGACAGAAAACCATAGTTGGGCCGCGGCCTTCAGCTTGCAAAATACGTGCAAGCATTTCAATTTTATCCATCGCGTGTGCTCGCAAAACATGTTGCTTAATTCTTGTAACAACGGCGCCCTCATCTTCGCTGTCTTGTGTACGAATATGAATTGGCTGGTTCATGAAACGACGAGCTAGAGCAATGATGTCCCCAGGCATAGTTGCTGAAAACAACATAGTTTGAGTGCGATTAGGTGTGCTTGAAAGAATTTTTTCAACATCTGGCAAGAAACCTAGATCTAACATTTCATCAGCCTCATCAAGGACTAAACGTGAAACCTCTTTTAGTTTTAACTGTCCTTGACGCGACAAATCTAGAAGTCGTCCCGGTGTACCAACAACAATTTCAACACCGGCTTGTAGAGCTTCAATTTGTGGCTCAAATGCACGGCCACCATAAACGGCAAGTGTGCGAATTCCACGGTTAGAAGCAAGCTCTTCGATATCGCGTGTTACCTGAGTACACAGCTCGCGAGTAGGAACAACAATTAAAACCTGTGGCATACCTTTGTTGGCAAAATCAGCCCACTCAGCATCATTAGGTGCGATAACTCTTTCAATGACTGGAATACCAAAGGCAAGCGTCTTTCCGGTACCGGTCTTTGCCTGTCCAATCACATCGCCATCTGCAAGTGCGATTGGTAAAACCATTTCTTGAATTGCAAAAGGGGCCAAGAATCCATGGGCGTGAAGTGCTTCAATTGTTTGGCTGCGCAGGGGCAGCTCGGCAAATGTTGGTGACATGTTTATTTAATCCTAACGATTTTAATTGCGCGGGAAACCGGAAATGCCTCGCCACATAAGGTTATGAACTAGCGCCACAGCCTCTTGTCGACTCAACTTGCTATCTCGTTCGAGCCAGTGACGAGCAGTTACTTGCGCATAACCAATCATTCCAACACCCAAAAGCATTGATGCCTCTTTTGGTAGGCCAGTATCAATTGCAATCACAGCACTTGCTGCAGCTGCACAGTCATATGTCATTCGATTCAGACGTTCGCGAACCTGTGGTTCAACACTCATATCACTTTCAAATAGCAGGCGAAACGCCTCGCCTTCTTTTTCGATGAATGCAAAGTAGGCATCAACAGTTGCATGAACTCGATCTTTATTATCTGGAGTTGAAGCAATCGCCTTTTGAATTTCAAATACCAGGGAATCAATGTGCAAATCCAGCACAGCCAAGTACAGCTCAAGTTTCGATGGAAAATGCTGGTACAAAACCGGCTTTGAAACATTCGCACGATCTGCAATTTCATCCATTGCAGCCGAGTGGTAACCAGCAGCGGTGAAAACTTCAAGTGCGGCTGAAAGCAACAATGCTCGGCGCTCATCTCGAGGCAAGCGCGCCTTGTTGGTTGTGTCTACGTTACTCATTGGCGTAATCGTACGGCAGAATTACCAATCATGAACCGCCCATATGAAGGTATTCGCATCCTGCTCGTGCATGCACACCCTGATGATGAAACCATCAACAATGGAGCAACAATGGCTCTTTATGCCGATCGAGGGGCTCAAGTAACGCTTGTGACCTGCACCCGAGGGGAAGAAGGCGAAGTTTTAGTTCCTGCTCTCTCGCATCTTTCGAGTGCTGAGCAAGATTTGTTGGGAGCACACAGAGAAACAGAACTTGCTCTTGCAATGAAAGCACTCGGAATTTCAGATTATCGATTTCTTGGATCACCAGCTACTAAGTTTCGAGATAGCGGAATGATGGGAACAGAACCGAATAACCGTCCAGATGTTTTTTGGCAGGCAGATTTAGATACTGCTGCAAAAATACTTGTACAAATGATTGAAGAAATTAAGCCACACATCTTGATTACCTATGATGAAATTGGTGGATACGGTCATCCGGATCATATTCAGGCACATCGAGTTGCAATGCGAGCAGCTGAATTATCAGAATGGCAGATTCAAAAGATTTACTGGAACACGATCCCTAAATCAGTAATTGCTCAGGGCATGGAAAAAATGAAGGAAATCGGTTCAGATTTCTTTGGTGCAGAAAGTATTGATGACATTCCATTTGCGAAAGATGATGAGTTCGTAACTACCTTGATCGATGGTTCTGCCTATGTTGATTTAAAAATGGCGGCTATGAAAGCGCACGAAACTCAAATTGCTCTAGATGGTCCATTCTTTGCGTTATCAAACAATCTTGGAATGCAGATCTGGGGGGACGAGTACTACACCTTAGTAAAGGGCGTAAAGAGCGCACCCTTTGATTCGGCCGGACGCGAAACAGATTTAACATCTGGCATAGTTCTGTAATGCGTTACTTATTGTCGCTTCTTTTAGGATTAGCACTTGGTGCAAGTTCTGTGTTTATTTACAGCCTCTATCCACCTGTTGGCTTGGTACTCTCAATTGCAGCCACATTTCTTGGTATTTGGGTAGCAGGGCGATTCTGGGGAAAAAGAATGTATAGATTTATCGCTGCAGCTGCGTGGGGCTTTGTTGTTTTGCGTGCAGGTTTTCCTGGAATTAATGATGAGTATTTGATTCAGGGAAACTCAATAGGTGTTTCTCTAATCAATTTTGGATTTATCGCAGTCGTCATTGCGATTTTGACCCCACTTTAAAACCAGTTTTGCCCATCAGCGGTATCTTGAATCTGTAATCCAAGCTCTTCTAATTGAACTCGTAGCGCATCACTATCTGCCCAGCGTTTTTCACTGCGGGCTTTTGTGCGCTCATCAAGAAGTTTTTGCATCTGATCCGTTAAGGCACGAGCTACAACTGGACGATCAAGGTCTAATCCAAGTACTTGATCGGCATACATAAATAGTTCACGCTTATTTTCACAATTACTTTTCTCTATGTCGCGCAAACGAAGAATGACCTTTGGAGTATCTAAGTCATTATTAAATGCTGATTCCATTTCAGAATCTATAGAGATTGTGGTGGATTGGCTCCAGGCGGACATTTTATTGCGCCAACGCTTTAGCGTTTCATTGGCGGCGGTAATTGAGTTCCACGTTAAATCCATTTGAGATCTGTATCTATTTTCTAAGAAACACAGGCGTAGGGCTAATGGGTCAATTCCGCGCGCGATGATGTCGCTGACCAAAACAACATTGCCACTACTTTTTGACATCTTCCTGCCCTCGAACAGCAGATGTTCTCCATGAACCCACACATCAACTGCTTCTTGGCCAATAACTGAATTCGACTGAGCTCGCTCATTCTCGTGATGTGGAAAACGCAAATCAATTCCACCAACATGGACATCAACATGTTTATTAAGCATGTCCATGGACATTGCCGAACATTCGATGTGCCAACCAGGAAAGCCTGGACCCCAGGGAGAATCCCAAATCATTTCCCGGCGATCACCAGCAGTTTTCCATAGTGCCCAGTCCGCGTGGAATCTTTTCGCTCCATCATTGTGACTTTCGAATTTATGTCCGGGTATTAGTGACTCCAATTTGTTTCCACTGATTGCCCCATAACTTTCAAATTTTTGCGCATCAAAGTAAACAGTTTTATCGCCACCAACATAGGCAAATCCCTTGTCCATCAATTCGGCAATCATTGACTGCATTAATTCGATGCTTTCACTAGCCCGTGGATAGGCATCTGCTTTTTTAATGTTTAAAGCAGATAAGTCTTTGTGAAACTCTTCTTCATATTTTCGGGCAATTTCGAGTGGACTCTTTTTTTCGATTGTTGCTTGTGCCAAAATCTTGTCATCTCCGGTGAAATCTTCGGACATATGTCCTACATCGGTAATGTTTTGTACTAATTTAACTTTAGTTCCACTTAAAACTGCTACACGGGAAATTAAGTCAGCCAACATAAATGTTCGAAGATTGCCAACATGGGCATCGCGATAAACCGTGGGTCCACAGCAATACATCGTCAGCAGTCCATCAGTCGAAGTTGCCTCTTTTAGTGCACGCGACTTTGTGTCATATAACTTCATATGCGCTCTATTACTTCGCGCCAAACAAAGATCTGATCATGAGCAAATTCGATCACAGTGTTGTGTCGATTTCTAAGGGTAAAGGGTGTCTCGAGATGGCCAAGAATGTCGCGAAACCCACCTTCTGGATCGTGCAGCCGAATACTGACCCTTTTGCCTATAAGTGAGGCAAATGTGGCTTCTAGCTCTGTTGGCATAACCGAACGATAAACCGAGTCGGCAAATATCGCGCATCGGCCACTGTAGGAGTTAGAATTCCCCGGTAACTATCTCGCTAGATTTTTTGGAGGCTGCTCGTGACGTATGTGATCGCCGAACCGTGCATCGATGTAAAAGATAAATCCTGCATCGAAGAATGCCCTGTGGATTGCATCTACGAAGGCGGACGAATGCTGTACATCCAGCCTGACGAGTGCGTTGACTGCGGTGCATGCGAGCCAGTCTGTCCGGTTGAAGCTATCTATTACGAAGATGATGTTCCTGGGCAGTGGAAAGATTTTAGTAAGGCAAACACCGAGTTCTTCATTGAAATTGGTTCACCAGGCGGTGCTAGCAAGGTTGGCCCAACTGGCACAGATCATCCTTCAGTTACTGCGCTTCCACCAAAGAGCGAGTAAGCATTGCGCGGCCAGCTCCCAGATTTTCCCTGGGATGCACTCGCACCCTACGGAGATACAGCTAGATCGCATCCGCAAGGAATTATCGATCTGTCACAAGGAACCCCAGTGGATCCGACGCCAGAGTTTATTCAGCAAGTTTTTCGTGATGCATCAAATTCGCCAAGTTATCCCGTAACCGCAGGAACACCCGAACTCCGAGCAGCAATTAAGAAGTGGGCGATAGAACGATTAGGTGCAAGCGGAGATTTTGATGTTCTGCCAGTTATTGGATCCAAAGAGTTAGTCGCATGGCTGCCAACAATTTTAGAAACTAAAAAAGTTTTAATTCCGGAAATCGCCTATCCGACGTATCACGTTGGCGCGGTATTAGCAGGTGCCGAATCGGTACCTGTTGCAATTGATGCAAAGAGCTGGCCGGCAGCTGATTTAGCATGGTTGAACTCGCCATCAAATCCAACTGGCCGAGTACATAGTGATTCTGAAATCAAAGCGTGCATCGATTGGTCCCGTGCAAATAAAGCATTGTTAGTTTCTGATGAGTGTTACTTAGAATTCGCGCAATTGGCCCAACCAGTTTCAGTCCTTGCCCATACCGGCGGAGACAACACGAATATTTTGGCTGTGCATTCTCTTTCAAAACGTTCATCTATGGCTGGTTATCGCGCCGCATTTATCATTGGTGATTCACTTTTAATCGCAAGCATTCGCGAAATTAGAAAGCATGGCGGAATGATGGTTCCGCTACCTGTTCAAAAAGCAATGACAGTTGCACTGACTGATGACAAACACGTCGCTGAACAACGTGCTCGTTACAACGCTCGCAAAGAAGCGTTACGTCCCGCCCTAGAAGCTGCAGGATTTACAATCGAATTTAGCAACGCAGGTTTATATCTATGGTGTACCCGCAACGAAGATGCTTGGGAAAGCGTTTCCTGGCTTGCCCAACGTGGAATCTTGGCAACACCTGGATCCTTCTATGGCAACCACGGTGCGCGCCACATACGTATTGCAATGACAGCCACAGATGCTCAAATTGCTGATGCTGTTCAACGTATTAAGGTTTAACTCATGGCTGTAGCAATTTTATTGGTTGGCGGCTTCGGCACGCGATTGATGCCATTAACTAAAAACACACCAAAGCCAATGCTGACCGTGGCCGGTGTTCCCGTAACAGAACATCAATTAGCGATGGCAAAATCGGCAGGAATAACTGAAATTGTTTTGGCAACTTCTTATCTTTCGGAAGTTTTTATTCCCTACTTTGGTGATGGTTCCAAGTGGGGTATGAAAATAAAGTATGCAGTTGAAGAGGCACCACTTGGAACAGGCGGTGCGATACGTAATGCAGCCAAACTGCTCAATACCAACGAATCTGTCGTAGTGCTAAATGGCGATGTATTAAGCGCTCATAATTTGACCGAGCAGATTCGCCAACACGAAGCGCATGATGCGGATGTGACTTTACATTTAACCCAAGTAGAGGATGCACGTGCATTTGGTTGTGTCCCAACAAATGGTGATGGCCGAGTGACTGCATTTCTGGAAAAGATGGAAAATCCAGTTACCAATCAGATCAATGCTGGTTGCTATGTCTTTAATCCTCGAGCTATTTCAACGATCCCGCTAGACACAGTGGTTTCGGTCGAACGTGAAACATTCCCACAATTAGTTGAAAGTGGCGCTAAAGTTTTTGGATATGTAGAAAAAGCTTATTGGTTAGATATCGGAAATCCACGGGCGTTGTTAAAGGCATCGATGGATATCGTTAAACGAAGTGGTGATTTCTTAGCTATGCCTGGTTCTTCAATTGACCCTTCAGCTGTAATTACTGGTGGCAGTTGCATTGGAATTAATGCATCGGTTGGGGCAGGAGCGGTCATTGACGGCTCTATTGTTGAAGCTGATTCGATCATCGGATCACAGGCAACAATTAAGGATTCATTTGTCGCTTCGGGTGCAAAAGTAGACAATGGCGCGAAAATAACCTCATCGTGCGTAACAAATACCGAAATTCTTTCAATTCCCTAGAATTCAAGCGTAAATATTCACCAAGGGGGCCGACTCTGGGCTTGACATCAGCGAGTTACAAGCGTGTAATTCACTCCTAAGAACGTCTTTTCCACGAGGGATGAGACAAGAGCTAGCTAATGGAGCATCGACACAATGCCGATTCAACCCGCAGCCCAGAACTTCCCAATCCCCACGTCAGGCCCAACAGTCACACTCGCATCAGGCGAAAATATGGAACTCTCTTGGCAGGAGCGCGCGCTATGCGCACAGACTGACCCAGAAGCTTTCTTTCCAGAAAAAGGCGGCTCTACTCGCGAAGCAAAGCGCGTCTGCCTTTCCTGCGATGTTCGCGCAGAATGTTTGGAATACGCACTTGCACACGATGAACGCTTCGGAATTTGGGGCGGATTATCAGAGCGCGAACGCCGTCGCTTAAAGCGTCGCACTGCGTAAGGTTCTTGCATCTCTCAGGAGATAGCGAGTTGTTCTTATGGCTTCCCTAGCCGATGTAGATAAGCATCGTGTAACTGCAGTTCTTGTTTCTCACAATGGAGCACTGTGGTTACCCGAAGTTGTTGCAGCACTTACTTCTCAAACCAGACCTATTGATTTAATTACCGCTGTCGACACCGGTTCAGAAGATACATCTACAAAATTACTAAAATCTGCACGCATCCCATTTTTTTCTACAGATCGAGAAACAGGATTCGGACAAGCAGTTTCACTTGCGGTTGATAAGTTGCCCAAAGCAATTGAACATGAATGGATTTGGTTAATCCATGATGATTGCGCACCTGCTCCGACAGCGCTCGCAGAGTTATTGCATGCAATTGATGACCGCCCACAAGTTGTAATGGTTGGTCCAAAATTACTTGGATGGCATGACCGAACACATTTATTGGAAGCCGGTATCAGTATTGCCGGCAATGGTGCCCGCTGGACCGGACTTGAGCCGCTGGAATATGACCAAGGTCAACATGATGGAATCCATGATGTTTTATCGGTCAGTACAGCAGGTGCCTTAATTCGGCGCGATGTATTTGAAGAGTTGGGTGGACTTGATCTCAATCTTGCATTGTTTAGAGACGATGTTGATTTTGGATGGCGAGCCCGAGCTGCTGGTCATTCAGTAATCGCGGCAACGAATGCTGTTGCTTTCCATGCTCAAGCATCAGCGACCGAACGCAGACGCATTGATGTCGAAGGTGCTTTCTTGCATCGCCCATTACTTTTGGATCGACGCAATGCAGCTTACGTATTACTTGCTAACTCTTCGTGGTGGATGATTCCGTGGATTGCGCTTCAGCTATTTGGTTCTGCGATAGCCCGTGCCATTGGTTATCTACTAGCAAAATTACCTGGATATGCATCTGATGAGATTCTGGCATTCACGTCGTTGATTGTTCGTCCCGGAAAGATTCTTGAGGCTCGTAAGGTACGCAAGACGCAAAGATTCGTAACTGCCCGCGTAATTGCGACCTACATCCCACCGCGATGGTCACAACTTCGCTTAGGTACAGAACGATTAATTGAGTTAGTCCGTAACAAAGTTTTTCCTGATAGCAGTGTTTCTTCTGGATCGATTCTTGATTCAGTTGAAGATGAGGATTTGTTGACACCTGTCAATACAAATAACTGGTTTTCTGTTGTAAAGCGCCCCGAAGTGCTCGGGTTTTTATTGCTTGCCGTCATCACTTTAGTTAACTCGCGGAATCGACTTGGTGCATTAGTTGGTGGAGCACTCCCAAACTCACCGGCAGGTGCGACAGATTTGTGGAGAACTTACTTTGAATCATGGCATCAAGTTGGAATGGGGTCTTCACTTGCGACACCTCCTTGGATTATCGTGCTCGCAATTGCGGCCCTTGCGGTTCTGGGGAAAGTTCAGTTTTTAATCACGCTTTTTTTCTTACTCGCACCATTACTAATTATGTGGTCGAGTTTTCATTTATTGAAAAAGTTAACTAATAATTCATGGATTTCAATCCCAGCTGCATTTCTGTATGCAATCTCACCAGTAACAGTTGCAGCCATTAGTTCCGGGCATATTGCCACACTAGTTTTATTGATGATTACCCCATTAATCGCTGTACTTCTTCATGATTGGTGGGGTATCGAAAAATATAGTTGGCGTAAGGTATTTTCCATTTCGCTACTTTTTTCAGTTTTATATGCATTTACTTTGATGAGTTTTGTGATTGCATTGACAGCTGCACTTGTCATAACCCTAGATAACTATGAGGAATACTCACAAACCCAAGATAAGTTGCTGTGGCGCGAGCGAATATTGAAGAGAGCAGCTCTTGTATTTGTTCCATTTCTGGTTAATGCACCATTTTCCTTTGAAGCATTAATTAAGCCCAGCAGATTCTTAACGGAGCCTGGGCTATTAATTCCTGGTGGTGGCCCACTCGCCGTGTTGTTAGGCAATCCAGGCGGATCCGGTTCATTACCACTGTGGTTAGTTAGTCCAATTTTATTGATCCTTGTGATTTCTCTTTTTTCCTCAACGCATGCTCGTGCAATTGCCGAATATGGAATTGCAGCACTTGGACTTGCAGTGTTAGTGAGCTCGCTATCAATTTCTACACATGGAAGTGAAGGAGCAGTAAAAGTATGGGCTGGACCCATGCTTTCCATATCTACGTTAGCTGCAGTTGCTGCAGGAGCTGTAATGCTGGATCGCTTACGTGAGACATTGGTCTTAAGTCATATTCACTATCGCCATATTTTGTCGGCAATTTTGCTTTTCATAACTGCTTCGTACGCAGTCTTAACTGTTGGTTATTCAGTAACTATCGGAGCAAATTCAGCAGTTCAAGCAAATAGAGCAACAGTAATACCAGCATTCTTAAGTGTTGAAGCAGATACCAAGATTTTGGTGTTGCGCGAAGTAGGTGCGGCCAAAGATAAAAAAATTCAGTATTACATCTCTCGCGGCCAAGATATTTCCCTGGGAGATCCGGATGTGGCACCTAAGCAAAATGTGGCGGTCGCAGCTGCGGCGCGGGCATTGATCGATGGCTCTGGAATTACAAGTAGCAAAACTTTGGGTGATTACGGAATCAAGTATGTGTTTGTAAAGAGCCCATTTAAAAAAGAAATAATTAGATCAATAGATGGCATCGGTGGATTTACACGAACTTCAGCAACCTCACTTGGAGTTGTATGGAGAGTTAGTCAGCCAACAGGCCGTCTTTTATTCGTTAATAAAGATGGAGTTCGTTCAGTACTGGATACCGGAGAATATGGTGCTCGCACCATCGTTCCGAGTGCAGGAACATTGATTCTCACCGAAACAGCAAATAGATCATGGCAAGTATTGGAAAATGGTTATCGGTTAGAACGTACGAATAATGAATTAGGTCTACCAACATTTAAAGTTACCGAAGCTGGAGAGATTTCACTTCTTCATGACGGAACAGTTCGTCGTGCTTGGGTTTCACTGCAGCTAATTTTCCTAGTAATTGTAATTGTTATGGCCCTTCCTGCTGGTCGCCGAAAGCGTGAAATATCTGAAAAGGAGTTGGCATGACATTTAATCGCCCGCTCAAATTTCTCGCAATTTTGTTGAGCGTTGTCGGAGTCTCAAGCGTTCTCTCTGTCGCGGTAACAACTAAGAACTTTTCTGAGACCTACCCTGCTGTTGTTTGTCCGCCAACACTTAATGGATTGGGATCACAAATTTCTTTGTCGTCGACAAGTACTCCATTTCAATTACTTAAAAACCGTGGCTCAAAAACTGCGCCAGTAAAGGTTTTAAGACTTCCGGTTAATAAGGATTCCTTAGTCATTAACTCTGAAGGTTCAACTCCGGTTGTATGGCAAAGTAGAGCTGGCAGCTGGGCTGGTGGTGCGCTGTGTACTGGTCCGGCTTCTTCACAATGGTTTGTAGGAGGGGCTGCAGACGTTACGACTCGTGGTCGATTAATGATCATCAATAGCGGACTAAGCGATGCGGTTGTAGATATTGAGAGTTTTACAGAAAATGGAAAGCAGCCATTAAGAACTATCAACGTAACTTCCAAGACCTATGTTGATATTCCGGTTGATTCTTTGGCTCCAGGCGATAAAACGCTAACCGTACATGTTGCACCTCGTTCAGGTCGTATCAACGCATTTATGATTGATGAACAGGGCAAAGGATTAAAAACTTTAGGTGGCGATCTTGTTAATCCTGTAGCGGCTGCGAGCAAAATTGTTGTAATCCCTGCCATCCCAAATCAGATTTTGAAAAAGAAGCCTGCGCTACCGCACACCTTGCGTATATTGGCCACAGGTGATGTCGATGCGAGCGTTACTGTAGAAGTACTTTCTGCAGATGGAGTTTTTGTCCCTGTCGGATTAACATCACGAGTGATTAATGCTGGAATTGTTAGTGAATTTCAACTTGATCCAAACATCACTTCCACCGTGATGGCCGTCAGAATCACTTCGACAGAACCAGTTGTTGCGGCAGTAAAGTCCACAGTAGTTGTTACAGGTAAACAAGATTTTGTGTGGAGTACAGCTGCGCCTGAACTTGTTCCTTTAACAATAGCTGTTACCGGATTGACTCCATTTATTGCCTTTTCAGGCGATCAAATTAATGTTTCATTAGATGTCACTTTGCTTAATGGAAAAGTCGTACGCCAAAATGTGAAGGGCACCGACATTGCGAATTGGCGAGTTCCTGCTGATGCCCGATCACTTACCGTGATCAAAGTTGGATCTGCAACATTTGCAGGTGCATTGGTCTCCTCGGTTAACGGATTTGGCTATTTCCCAATAGCGGCAGGAAGCGTTCTGACAAAGATTGAAGTGCCAGATTCAAATATTCGCGTCCTAAATCCCTGACAATCCCAAGATTTGCACGAACTTCCCACTAATGTTGTGTGCATGAGGACATTAGGTGGGCGCGGATGTTCACGCGCTGGTTGTAGGTCTCAGGCAACAATGACCCTTACCTATGTCTATTCTGAATCAACAGCTGTTGTTGGACCACTCGCAACGTATTCAGAACCGCACGCTTATGATCTTTGCACAGTGCATGGCGCTCGTCTAAAAGTCCCTCACGGTTGGAATGTCATTAAGCAAGAACTTGATGGACAAACCCAAGGACCAACAGAAGATGATTTGATGGCAATTGCAGATGCAGTTCGCGAAGTTGCACTTAAAGAGATTCCAGAAGAGGCTCCAGTTGAAAGTTCTTCGGGCCAACAGCAAATCGGTCGTCGCGGTCATTTACGCGCTGTTCCTTCTTAGGAAAAATCAGTGGACGAGTTTGCTCATATTTTTAAAGCCTATGACATTCGTGGACTAGTTGATGTTGAAATAGATGTCGATTTTGCATTTGCAACCGGCGTTGCATTCGCACGTTTTCTTCAGATAGAAAGAGAACCTGGGACTGTTGTCATCGGTGAAGACATGCGCCCATCTTCACCACAATTAGCCGATGCATTTTCTGATGGCGCAACCTCCCAAGGTATGGATGTAATTCGCATTGGGCTGGCATCAACTGACATGTTGTACTTTGCATCTGGCAAATTGGGATTACCGGGTGCCATGTTTACCGCCAGCCACAATCCAGCCGAATACAACGGTATAAAGCTTTGCTTAAGTAATGCTCGGCCCATTGGCAAAGAATCAGGACTCGTAACAATTGAAAAATTTGTCCGCGAAGGTTCTCCAATAGCGCTACGAAATGTTGGAGTTGAAAAACAGCGCAATATGCTTGAAGAGTATGTAGATCACCTTTTAACTCTGGTAGACATTAAAAAGATTCGCCCCTTAAAGATCATCGTTGATGCGGGCAATGGAATGGCTGGGCATACGGCACCCGCTATTTTTGCTCGATTAAATTGTGAAGTTGTTCCCATGTATTTCGAACTTGATGGATCTTTCCCAAATCATGAAGCTAACCCACTCGATGAATCCACGTTGGCTGATTTAAAGAAGGCAATGATCGATCAAAAGGCTGATCTTGGCTTAGCTTTTGATGGAGATGCAGATCGTTGCTTCTTAGTTGATGAACGCGGGGTTGCAGTTAATCCCTCAGCATTGACTTCATTAATTGCTCATCGGGAATTAATAAAACATCCAGGATCTTCGATCATTTATAACTTGATTTCATCTCGTGCGGTTCAAGAAGTCATTGATGAAAATGGGGGAGTTGGATTACGCAGCCGTGTTGGGCATTCGTATATAAAGAAAATGATGGCCGAAAGTGGAGCCATTTTTGGTGGAGAACATTCAGGACACTTCTACTTTAAAGAATTTTGGCGCGCAGACTCTGGGGCGCTAGCAGCTTTACATGCCATCGCTGCCTTAGGCGAAAGTGATGGGACCATGTCAGCGTTACTCGCGCCCTATAACCGATATGTAAGTAGTGGTGAAATAAATTCAAAAGTCTCAGACACTAAAGCGGCTACCGATACTGTTGAAAAGGCGTATTCATCAGAAGGATTCACGATCGATTACCTGGATGGACTTACTGTTAATGGGGATAGCTGGTGGTTTAACCTGCGGCCTTCAAATACAGAGCCATTACTTCGACTCAATGTTGAGGCTTCGACTCAGGCTCAAATGGAGACCGTGCGTGATGCGGTTCTCGCCCTTATTCGCAGCTAATTCCCGTATTTCATTAGAGTGTTTACGCGTGCGCGCGGTAATCTTTACCCATAGTCGCCTAGCACTGTAGAGCCCTACGCCTTAGGTACCCAAACAATTCTTTGAATACCACTTAAGGAGAAATACGTGAACGTTCCAGTAACAGCAACTCTTCCAGCACATGACATTGCAGATGCTTCGCTAGCTGCAGAGGGCAAGAAGAAAATTGAATGGGCAGAGCGCAATATGCCTGTCCTTGCACAAATCCGTGAGCGCTTTGAAAAGTCGCAACCATTTGCAGGCGTACGCATTTCAGCATGTATGCACGTAACAACTGAGACAGCTAACTTGATGCGTGTTCTAAAAGCTGGCGGAGCAGAGATCGCACTGTGTGCGTCAAATCCTCTATCAACACAGGATGACACTGCTGCTGCACTTGTGCATGAGTACGGAATCTCAGTGTTCGCTCGTAACGCTGTTGATCGCGATGGTTACTACAAGCACATCAATGCAGCACTTGATATCGAACCTCACCAAGTATTTGATGATGGTTGCGATCTAGTAAACACACTTCACACAACACGTAAAGAATTAATTCCAGGCATCACTGGTGGTTGCGAAGAGACAACAACTGGCGTTATCCGTTTGAACCAAATGGCAAAAGATGGCGCGCTTCAGTTCCCAATGATCGCCGTTAACGATACTGACACAAAGCACATGTTTGATAACCGTTACGGAACAGGTCAATCAACTCTTGATGCTGTATTCCGTGCGACTAACTTCCTGCTTGCAGGTCGCGTTGTCGTAGTTGCTGGTTTTGGATACTGCGGTAAGGGTGTTGCAGAACGTGCAAAGGGTATGGGCGCAGATGTAGTCGTTACTGAAATTGATCCAACAAAGGCGCTCGATGCAATGATGCAAGGCTTCCGCGTTATGCCAATGCTAGATGCAGCAAAGCTTGGTGATGTGTTTATCACTGTTACAGGTAACCGCGATGTTTTGCGCGATGAGCACTTTGCAGTAATGAAGGATGGCGCAATCATGGCTAACTCAGGTCACTTCGATATCGAAATCGATGTTGCTTGGCTAGAGCAGAACGCAAAGAAGAAGAATGCAAAGATGCGTCACCAAACCGATGAATATGTATTGGCAGATGGCCGTCGCCTACTTCTTCTTGCAGAAGGACGCCTTGTTAACCTAGGTGCAGCAGAAGGCCACCCAGCATCAGTTATGGATATGTCATTCTCTGATCAGGCACTTACAGCTGAATACCTTGTTAAGGAAGCAAAGAACTTGAAGCCTGGTGTTCATAACGTTCCTTCATACATCGATAAGGAAGTTGCTTCACTCAAGTTGATCAGCATGGGCGGTCGAATTGACGTTCTCACACCTGCACAAGATATGTACCTGAACTCTTGGGAGCACGGTAGCTAATGACATTAGTTATGGTCGTCGATGACGACCAGGATCTCGCGGAGATGCTTGGCATCGTTTTAACAGGTGCCGGCATCGACGTGGATCTAGTAAGTCGTGGCGATGAGGTCATGGATGTTTTTCATAACAATCCTCCAGATTTAGTTCTGTTGGATGTTATGTTGCCTGGCCTTGATGGAATCGAAGTCTGCAAATTAATTCGCGCAGAATCAATGGTTCCGATCGTCATGCTTTCAGCTAAAGGTGACACACAAGATGTTGTTAAAGGTTTAGAAGCCGGTGCTGATGATTACATGGTTAAGCCATTTCGTCATCCATCCGAATTAATTGCGCGAATTAAAACTCGATTGCGCCGTACAAATTCTGATATTTCAGGATTGCTGACAATTGGCGATTTGGCTATTGATGTTCAAGCCCACCAAGTCCTTCGGGCAGGAAAACAGATACAGCTAACCCGTCTTGAGTTTGATCTACTGGTTGCTCTAGCTAAAGAACCGGGACGTGTTTTCACTCGTGATGCATTGCTTAGCGAGGTCTGGGGATACCGACATTCAACAGATACACGGTTAGTAAATGTTCACGTGCAACGTTTACGTTCTAAAATCGAACATGATGCCGAGCACCCTGAAATTGTTATAACAATTCGCGGTGTTGGGTACAAAGCTGGAGTGATGGGCGGTTCCTAATCATGAACCGCATTTTCTGGATAGTTCGAAACTCCCTTGCATTTAAAGTAATTCTTTCAACAGTCATTCTCTCAACGGGTGTTGTCTGGATTACCGGATCTGCTCTCAATTCGCGGCTTTCTAGCGGTATCAAGTCGGTAAATCTGAATTCGGCCATGATCGAAGCTCGCTCAACAATCTTTACTGCGGATTATCGTTTTTTGCTTGCTGAAGGTGAAAAAGACTCAGTTATACAAAAAGTGGTAGACGATGTAATTAGTTCGGCAACAACAATTTCCTCAAACGAGAACACTCGAGAAGTAGTTTTTCTTCGAAGCCCTGGTAATAACAAGGAAAAAAATTATGAGATTGCATCAAATCTTTTAGATCCAAAGACAATCTCAAAATCTCTGGGTGAACGAGTACGCAAAAGTAAAAACCTTATTTATGAATACACGACTATGCATTATCTGGATGGTACGAGTAGCCAAGGTTTAGCAATCGGTGAAAAGGTTCAGATCCCAAATGCTGGCCAGTATGAGATGTATCTTGTATTTTCGCTTACTAATCAAGCAAAGACCCTTAATTTGATTAATAGTTATCTGCTCATTGCAGGAATTATTTTGCTGCTATTGATTACGCTCATTACTTGGGTCGTAGTGCGTCAAGTAGTAAAACCGGTGCGTGAAGCTGCACGAATCGCGACTGAGTTTACCGCTGGAGATTTTAGACAACGCATGAAAGTGTATTCGCAGGATGAAATTTCAACACTTGGTAATGCATTTAATGAGATGGCCGAATCACTGGAAAAACAAATTGCGCGATTAGAAAACTTATCTAGGGTTCAGCAACGTTTCGTTTCTGATGTGTCTCATGAGCTTCGGACACCTTTAACTACTTTACGCATGGCATCAGAAGTTATTCACTCATCAAAAGACTCATTTGATCCAACCGTGACACGAAGTGCCGAACTCTTGGTAGCTCAATTAGATCGTTTTGAACGCTTGCTTGAGGATCTATTAGAAGTTTCGCGATTTGATGCAGAAGTGGCAGTTCTTGAAGCGGTTGATTTTGATGTAGTTCAACTGGTAACTAGATGTGCAGAGGATTTATCTTTAGTTGCAAAGGGACGAAAGACGCAGATATTTGTTAAATCTTCAGAACCTACAGTCATGATTAAGGCTGATATTCGACGCGTAGAACGCATTTTACGTAATCTATTGGCTAATGCCATCGATCACGCAGAGGAGCTTCAAATTGATGTGCAGATCAAAGCCAATGAACATGATGTAGCCGTCGGTGTACGTGATTACGGTGTTGGCCTAGATGAAAACGCATTAACTCGAGTTTTTGATCGCTTCTGGCGGGCAGATCCTTCAAGAGCACGAACCCGTGGAGGCACTGGTTTGGGTCTTTCAATCGCTTTGGAAGATGCTCGATTGCACAATGGTGAGTTAGAAGCGTGGGGTCGCCCAGGTCGAGGCGCACACTTTGTTCTAACACTGCCCCGAAAGAGTTGGGAATCAATTGATCATCGCTTGATCGCGCTGCAACCAGAAGATTACAGAGCTTAGTTTCCACAAACAATCACCCAGCGCAGGTAGCTTGGGAATTTATGCCCACTATGGGCTTATGAAGATTTTGACTGAACTATCACATTTAATTTTTCCTACCAGATGTTACGGGTGCAATTCATTGGGTCTGAGTATTTGTACTGCATGCCGTCACGAGTGGATCCCGCACTACTACAGAACTCATAGCAGTACCTTAATTGTTGAGTCAGCTCTAATCTATTCGCCAACAGCATCCAAGATAATCCTTGCTGCAAAGGAAAATGGTTTAAAAGGCGCAGATGATTTACTAATTGAAGCAATAGTTCATATTTTGAGTAAAA
>Ga0209188_1000700_pt1 | contig 31007 bp, 31 predicted proteins | sample C_130625_EF_Meta_FD_187307 | JGI IMG/M metagenome (GOLD analysis project Ga0209188, IMG submission 187307) | Freshwater microbial communities from Lake Croche, Canada to study carbon cycling - C_130625_EF_MetaG (SPAdes) (version 2) | ecosystem: Environmental > Aquatic > Freshwater > Lake...
GGCTGAACAGTGCCACCGCCAAAGTTATGGGTATTTTCAACTGCGATAGCAGTGGTTGAAACTAGATAGGGGCCTGAATCTGGGCGAGCGATTTCGAGTGCATCTGCGGCCTTTAATAAACCATTTGTAGCTGGCCAAGTGCGAGTTGTTATGCCAGAGAAAACTGCGGCGGCGCCCAGTTCAGCGCGAACGATATGTGAATTAGTTTCAGCTAAAAGTTCTTCTCCGGGTGCAACCAACATGCGAATTGCTAATTGATTAGCTAAGGAACCAGTTGGCGTAAACACACCTGCTTCTTTGCCAAACATGGCAGCAACGCGTTCTTCAAGTGAGTTAACTGTTGGGTCATCACCGTAAACATCATCGCCAACCGGTGCACTCGCGATTGCCTCACGCATTGCAGCCGATGGGGCAGTGACGGTATCTGAACGAAAGTCAACTCTCATGGCAATATTCTCTCACGCTTCCTTTAGAACTATTAAGTACATAGCAGCAACTACCATGATGCCACCGATCGCAGCCTGAAGCGTCAAGCGCTCGCCTCCGAAAATAATGGCAAAGATTGCAGCGAAAACTACTTCCATCGTCAAAATCACTGCGACTTTAGTTGCTGACATGTGAGCTTGCGACCAGGTCTGCACAATAAATGCGATAACTGTACAAAAAACAGCGGTGAAGATTACTACGGCCCAGACACCGAAATCAGGCGGTGGTGAGTAACCCTCAATTGATGATGCGATGCCAGTTATGATCGCGCACATCGTAAGTTGAGTGATTGTCATTGCGTACACATCGCGACCTGCAGACCACTTACTAAGTGCTGTTATGTGCGCGGCGAAAGCAATCGCACTTAAGAAGACCAAGAATTCGCCATATCCAACAGACCAGCCATGCAGTGAAAGAAGTCCGAGTCCTATTGTGGCCACAAAAACATAAGCCCAAGTTGTTTTAGAAATACGATCCTTGAAAATTACAGCCGCAAATAATGGCGTCAGGATTACGTATAACCCAGTTACGAAGCCAGTAATGGCTGCACCGGTATTTGCTAATCCGACAGTTTGCAAGATGTAGCCGCCACCGAGAAATGACCCAGCACCAAATCCGCGAAGCATTAAGTCTTTAGTGAAAAGTTTGATTACTTGGGGGCGGATAAGAATCATTGCTAACACCGCAAGGACGAAGCGGGTAAAAAGAAAATTATTTACACTTTGTCGTTCGATCGCGGGCTTCATAACTACGAAAGCTAACCCCCACGCAACTGAGACAGTTAGCAGGGCCCAAGGTGCAAGTCTTAACTGCAGATTATGACGCGCGTTCATCCACGCATTTTCTTGAGCATCGCAATCTCTTTACCATGTTCAGGCTCCATGCCTGGAGTTTCTAGAACCATGGGCACATTTTTCATGACTGGGTGATCGAGCATTTCTTGGAAAGCCGCTAATCCAATATGACCTTCACCAATATTTTGATGGCGATCTTTTAGTGCGCCACAAACATCCATCGAATCGTTAGCGTGTACAAGTTGGAAACGTTCAGCACCAGCAATTTCGATTAAGAGATCGATGGTTTCAGTCATTCCACCCTTTTTCGCGATGTCATGCCCAGCTGCAAATACATGACAAGTATCGAGACAGATGCCCACCTTTGGGTGATATTCCAGAGCTTTCAAATAATTAGTTAGATCATCTAGTTTCTTAACGAGTGATTGACCTTGTCCGGCAGTTGGTTCAAGCAAAAGCATCGGAGCATCATCGCCCAAAGCATTTAGGACCGGCATCATTCCTTCATGAATCTGTTTCCAGGCGTTCTCAACATTGTTTACATCAACTGCGGAGCCAGTATGAATTACAACGCCTAAGGCACCAATTTCGGCGCCGCGCTTTAGTGAGTAAGCAGTTGAGGCAACTGAATTTTCGTAAGTACCAACAGTCGGTGAACCCAAATTAATTAAGAAAGGGGCGTGTACGTAGGTGAGAATATCTAGCGCAGCAGCTTTACTGCGAAATTCTTCATCAGCTGCTGGGTTGCTTTCAGGCATTGCCCAACCGCGCGGGTTCGAAGCGAAAACTTGAATAACTTCAGCACCAGTTAGTTCGGCATACGCGATAGAACGTTTGGCCATGCCGCCTGAAGTAGGGGTATGAGCACCAAGTCGTGGGCCGGTTATTTTCACTTTAGACATTTGGCTAGCCTACTGTGATGGTCACAGTGCTGCCACGTTTGACCTTGGTGCCCTCTTTTGGTGAAACATTAATTACCTTTTTCGCCTTGTTCGCACCAAGAGTTTTCACTTTAACAACCAAGCCAAGATCTTTGAGAATCGCAGTCGCCTTGGCTTGAGTCTGACCAACGATTCCCTTGGTTGGGATTGTTATAAATGCCGAACCTTTTGAAACAATTAGTTCGATCTTGGCACCTTTAGCAATATCTCCGCCAGCCGGATTCTGCGAAATTACGCCACCTGGAATGACTTTTTCATCAAAGGCATACGTGACAGTAACGTCGAAGCCAGCATCACTTAATTCAGTAAGTGCCTCTTCGCCAATTTTTCCAATATAAGAAGCCAGAGCCAGAGTTTCAATTCCTTTACTGACTACTAAATTAATTGTGGCATCTCGACGCACTTGTGTACCTGGTGCCGGGTCAGCCGAAATCACAAAACCTTTAGGGACTGCTGCATTAAATACTTCAGTTATTTTCCCGGCATTTAAGGGGAATTTAGCAATTGCATTTACAGCGGCTTCTGGGGTCAATCCAACAAGTTGTGGAACTGTGTAACGCTCTGCACCTTTGGAGACCGTTAATTTAACAGTGCCATTTGGATCTGACTTGTCGCCGCCTGCAGGATCTTGAGCGATGATCAAACCTTTAGCAATTTCTTCACTGTAAACACGTTCAGCAACATCACTTTTAAGTCCAAGGGGAGTGATTAGTGAATTAGCTTCATTAACTGAAGCTCCAATAACTGAGGGCACGCTAACTTTTGCACCCGGACCAAGCACGATCCACCAACCTGCAACACCAAGGCTTACCGCAAGCACCAGAGCAACAATGCGATTGCGACGAACTCGCTTACTGACACGACGGCGTTCTTCGGCGCGATCCTTCTTAGTTCGTGCCGTGTTCTCGCTCATGGGGGCAACTATCTCGGTTGGCGAAGGAGATTTAGCAGCTTCGGCACGCTTGGCGGCACGAGATTTATCTCGCACTTCTTCTCGAATCGGGGCAACTGGTAGATCTAATTGAAGACTCATCTGCTTACGCTTCGGATCGATTTCACTACGCACTCGATCAAGTTCGGCCAGAAATTCGCCGGCATCGCGTGGACGATCATCAGGATTAGAGCTGGTGGCTTTGGCAACTAGGTTTTCAAGTGCTGCGGGTACACCTTTTACTTTGCTACTTAGTAATGGAATTTTTTCGTTTACATGCATATAAGCAATTTGGATAGGCGTATCGGCAGCAAATGGTTTCTCGCCAGTGATCATTTCAAAAAGCACAATTGCTGCGGCGTACACATCACTTCTCGAATCTGCCACACCACGTTGAACTTGTTCGGGAGATAAGTAGGAGACGCTACCCAGAATTACGCTGGATTCTGCCGTCATCGTCGTACCCAACATATTGCCACGAGCAAGTCCGAAGTCCGCAATTTTCACGCGACCCTCTTTTGAGATCAAAATATTTTCAGGCTTTATATCGCGATGAATAATGCCAACGCTGTGCGCTGCAGCTAGTGCACTTAAAACTGGATCTATAAAGGAAAGAGCATCATCGACTGTAAGTTTGCCTCGTTCATAGATGTAGTCACGAAGAGTATGTCCTTCAACTAATTCCATTACTATGAAAACTGCCGGAACCCCACTTTGATTCCAACCTTGATCTTGTACTGCAACAATATTTGGATGAGAGAGTGAGGCGGCAGCTTTGGCTTCGCGAATAAAGCGACCTACAAAATCTTCATCCTGCGCTAAGTGCGGGTGCATGATCTTGACTGCGACTTTGCGATCTAATCGAGTATCAATCGCGCTATAAATTGTGGCCATGCCACCTGTGGCGAGCAGCGCCGTTAACTGGTAACGGTCATCAATTAATTCGCCAGTCAGATCAGACACAGCTAAATCTTAGGCTAGCTATTGCGTAGAGAGGATGAATTCGGCCCTTTCGCGAGTTAAGTCGCGTGCAAAATATTCACTTTCCATCGTCTGCCACTTAATCATCTCATTGCGAATCTCTTCGCCATCGCGTTCTAATACCCGTGCTAATCCAATGCTTTGATCAATATCTAGCCAGATCGAAGTTGTTAAATCGGCATGAAGAAGCTGATTAGCGCTGCCGACACCTTCAAAAATTAGCAGTTGCACAGCTTTAATCTCACGTGACCCAGAAAAAGCTGCGGCCGACCAGTCATAGATAGCTACTTCAGTTGCTTTGCCAGCTCGTTGCGCTGTAATTATCTGAGCAATTCGTGGAAATAGTTCTTCTGAAAGCGCTTCATTCCATCCGTTATATAACTCATCGAGATGAATAACTTCAATCGAATACGAACCAGAAAATGCTCGAGCGATCTCACCAGCTAAAGTGCTCTTGCCAGAACCTGCTGGGCCATCAATGGCCAGAATTAGCGGCTTTGGTGATTCGCTAAATAGATCGCGAAGCGATTCGTTGATCTGCATTCCAACGCCACCATCCGATCAAAGCTATTGCAGTGAAAACTAAATACAAAAATGAGGTGAAGTAATATTCTTGTTTGAAGTACAAGATAGTGCCTGCTAGGTCAACCACAAACCAAAGTGGCCAATTATCAGTTTTCTCATAAACCATCAGAACTTGAGCTACTAAGGAGCCAACAAATAAGAAGGAGTCAACAATTGTTGCGGCAGCACCCATATGAGAGAGCAGTGGTTCGAGCAGAGCCCAAAGCACGAGAACTATAAGTACGACGTAAAGTCGTGCTCTGTTGCTCAAGCGCCCTGGAACTGCGCCGGTTGGCGCCCAACCAAACCAGCCAAGTACGGCAGCGGCTATAAAAACTAATTGCAGTGCAGCGCTACCTATTAAGTTTGCTTGATAAAAGAAAATTCCATATAAGGCGCTGCTTATTGCCCACCAAGGCCAGGTAATTCTTTTGCCAGTGGTTCCTAACCAAACTCCAATTAAAGAAGTAACTGATGCGATGAATTCCAGGACTGATACTTCGTAGCCCCAGGCGGTAAATAAAATGTATGACACGTTGAACCCCAATTCCAGGTCCGCATTACCGGACCGGTCAAGCGGTCGATCTGTGAATTACAGATCCTCTCAGCCAATTTCTTTAGGCTCCCGCATCGCAAACTATAGCGATTTAGAACGCAATTAGCGCTGCTTTACGAGAGAATTAAACCGTGCAGAAATATGGGTATGTAGCGATGTTGGCCTTTACTCTCTGTGGCTCAATCTGGTTAGAACTCTTTTTAAAGGTCGGAGTAGTTCGCAGATTTAAGCGAGTGATATTTAGCATTTTACCAACGGCACTCTTCTTCATTATTTGGGATGCTTACGCAATTAATCGAGCACATTGGCATTTCGATCACAAACAAATTTTGGGAATATTTGGACCTTTCGATATTCCGCTGGAAGAGTTCTTGTTTTTCTTAATTGTTCCGCTAGCTGCTCTCTTAACGATTGAAGCAGTGCGAACCGTGAAGAAAGAGTGGAATGTAGGAGATGAGTCATGACCTACACGCAAATTGCGTTAATTGCAGTATTTATAGCTGCCTTCCTTGACCTCGAAGTGCTGAAGACAAAACTGCTAAAACGAAAAGTTTTCTGGACTTCATACGCCATTATTTTGCCATTTCAATTGCTAACTAATTGGTGGCTAACTTCAAGAAATATTGTGATGTATAGCGAAGATGTAATATTGGGAATCCGTATCGCATCAGCGCCATTAGAGGATTTATTCTTTGGCTTCGCCCTCGTTCTTTCGGTAATGGCTAATTGGGTTTATCTAGGTCGCAAAGCAAATAAGAATTAACGAGCGGCAATCGCTTTTAAGTAAGCTTTACTTGCAACTCGCAATCGACGCCCAGTAGAAGTTTTGGCTCGCCTATTGAATATGTCGTAGCCAATTGCTTCGACTTCATCAACGATGCCGCAATAGAGTTCACTAGCTGCCTCGATACAAGGTCTACTCGCTGGTTCTAACTGCAAGATGCCAGGTGTAGCTTCGCGCTGAAGTTGTCTAACTCGCTCGATCTGAAACTTCAAGGCTGCTTTAATTTCTGGAGTTAATTTTCGTGATTCCAACATTTCGCGATCGACACCAAATTGCACTAATTCATCTTGCGGCAGATAAACCCGGCCACGATCTAAATCTTCGCCAACGTCGCGAATAAAGTTAGCTAACTGAAAAGCTACACCCAGTTTCTCGGCCGGCTCATAGGCACCTTGGCTTAAAGCACCCAAAATCGGCACCATTTCGAGACCGATTACAGCTGCTGAGCCGTAAACATATTCCATTAAAGATTCGTAATTGGCATATTCGGTAATTGTTAAATCCATGGTCATTGAATGCAAGAAAGCTACAAAATGTTCGTGGGGGATTGCAAAGCGATTAACCGTATCAATTAGTGCGCGACCAACTTGATCATTGGAATTGCCAGTTATTAGTCCCGATAGAACGCCATCGCCCCAAGTTTTTAACTCAGCTGCTTTTTCAGTATCGGATAAAGTTGAGGCGAGATCATCGACAATTTCATCGGCGTAACGAGCAAAACCATAAAGCGCATGGACAAATGGCCGTTTAGCTTTTGGCAAAAGCAATGTGGCTAGATAATAAGTTTTGCCATGCAAAGCATTAAGTCGCTTGCACTCTTCATAAGATGCCCGTAACTGCAGATCAGATATACCTGCAGCAGTTAATTCATCCATTACTTAACAGGGCCCACAATTCGCTCCGCTGCCAAGCGACCAGAGATTAAAACCATTGGCACTCCAACACCTGGTTGTGTTCCGGAACCGGTGAAAACTACATTCTCGAAACCTTTGGCTAAGTTACTTGGTCGGAACGGACCCGTTTGGAAGAAAGTATGTGCACTTGCAAATGGAGCGCCTGCTTCCATTCCCATTGCTTCCCACTCCAGAGGAGTTGTTAGGTGTTCAACTTCTATCGCATCACCAAAACCGTCGTAGCCTCGTTCTTCAAGAGTGGCAATCATTTGATCGCGATAAGGTTTTGACTCTGTGCGCCAATCAATATCGGCTGTTAAGTTCGGAGTTGGAAAAAGGACGTAGTAACTTTGTTTGCCCGCTGGAGCCAGATTTGGATCATCGTGTGTTGGTACTGTGACAAGCACACTTGGATCACTCATGAGTTGCTTCTTGTTAATCAACTCATCAAAGACGCCATCCCAAGATTTACCGAAGTGAATATTGTGGTGTGCGATGTGATCGTATTTTTTACTTGATCCGATCAACATAGTGGCACAAGATGGTGAATAACGTAGGCGCTTAACTGAACGCGGAGTCTGGCCTAGTAGATCACGCCAAGCCACAGGTAGATCGGGGTTTAAAACAACTGCATCGCAGGTAATTCGCTCACCTTTATCGGTGATAACTGCCTTAGCTCGACCGTTCTCAAAATCAATTTTGGTAACTGTGGTGCTGTATTTGATTTCAACGCCATGTTTTTGCGCAGCAGCTGCGAGTGCAACTGGAACAGCATGCATTCCACCTTTTGGAAAGAAGACACCATTTACTGAATCCATATAAGCGATGACTGCATAAATTGCTAGGGCTTGTTGCGGGCTAACACCGGCATACATGGCTTGGAAGGAGTAAACCTTCTGCAGCCGTGGATCTTTTAGATACTGATTAACTTTTGGTTGCAGTTTTCGAAAACCACCAAGCGCGATCAAACGAGCCAAATTAGGGGTCAATAAATTTAGCGGGGAATCGATATTGCGATCGATGAAATCATTCATCTCGTACTTATATAACTTAGTTACGAACTCTACATACCGGCGATAACCAGCAGCTTCAGAAGAGCTGACAGTGCGAGCAATTTCGGCTTCCATCTCATCGGTGTTCGCGTGAACATCGATCTGTGACCCATCGTCATAAAAAGCGCGATATAACGGTTTCAATGGCATCAAGTCGACCCAGTCTTTGAGTTCTTCGCCAACTGAATTAAATGCATCGTTAATCAATGAGGGCATGGTTAGAACACTTGGGCCAGTATCAAATGAGTAGCCATCGCGCTGCAATAGACCGCTACGACCCCCAGGTACGGACTCGCGTTCGATGATCGTTACTTTGCGACCAGCCCCGGCAAGTCGAAGCGCTGCACTAAGACCGGCGTAGCCGGCACCAACTACAACCACGTGATCGCTAGAACCTTTAATCTGCTTAACCATTATTTATTCACATATTTCTTTTTGTCGCGATGATTGCCATCTCGGTTAACAATTCTCTAGCTTGGGGCACTATTTCATCACGATTTAGGGCTTCTAGCGCGGTGGAAGTTAATTCCTCAATTAGATCCTCTACGTGCATGGCAGCCCCAGTTTCCGAAATGATCTCTTGTAGGCGTGTGATAGCGCTTTCGGAGATATCGTGATTTCCGAACTCTTGCAGAAACTCTGCTTCGGCTGCCCCAGAGATGCGATCGTGGGTCATTGCCATCAATACGGTGCGTTTTCCTTCACGTAAATCATCACCTGCTGGCTTGCCAGTGACTTTAGGATCACCGAATACGCCAAGTAAATCATCGCGTAATTGGAAAGCTTCACCGAGCGGTAAGCCAAATTCGGAATAGATAGAAATTATTTGCACACGCTTTTCTGCATCAGGAATCGCAATAGCCGCACCTAAATGAAGCGGGCGCTCAATCGTGTACTTAGCCGACTTGTATCGGGCAATGTTTAGGGCTTGAGCAACACTTTGAGTGCCACGAGCTTGCTCAAAAACATCTAGGTACTGCCCGGCAATTAACTCGACTCGCATTTCATCATGAACGGCAAGGGCAGCAAGGAGTGATTCACTTTTAATCCCAGAACTGTTCAGCATTTGATCTGACCAGATAAGTGCTAAATCACCAATTAAGACCGATGCCGATAAACCAAATTGAGTTGCCTTGCCTTGATAGTTTTCAGATTCATGCATGGCTTCAAATAATTTATGAATCGCTGGTTGGCCACGTCGAGTATCCGAAGCATCCATTAAGTCATCATGAACTAATGCGCAAGCTTGAAGTAATTCCAAACTAGCAAAAGCTCTTATCTCGGCATCACTTAATTCAGAACCAGCGCCCATTGCGCCAACGGCAGCAAAGAGAGGTCTAAATCGTTTTCCGCCATTAATCACAAAGGCAGTCAGACTCGTGGCTGCAGGCTTTAACTCAGGTGCGATGGCAGTGAAATAATCACTTTGCTTTGATAGGAAATCCTGGAGTTGCGCTTCGACTCGTTCGCGCAAAGATTTGAGCTGCTCGAGTGGTTGCACGGATGCCTCAGGTTTCACGCGCGTAACGATACGCTGACCTAGTGGTAATACGCGAAACAAAATACTCTTTTGAGTTCTTTCCGCCTAAAGATCAGGCTGGCGAAGATCGCCTTTGGGTTGCCATGTCAGCGCTTGAACCGATCGCCCCAGATTTTATTTCAGTCACATATGGTGCTGGGGGGTCAACCCGTGATCGCACAATTCGCATAACTTCACAGATCACCGAACGAACCTCGATTCCAACAGTTGCCCACTTAACTTGTGTTGGTTCAACGCGAGGCGAGCTAATAGAAATTCTGCAGAAATATAAAGAAGCGGGCATTCATAGCATTCTGGCTTTGCGCGGTGATCCAACTGGTGGACCAAGTGCGACTTGGGCGCCAACTGCTGGGGGCTTTAACCACGCCGATCAATTAGTTGAATTGGCTATGGAAGTTGGCGGCTTTGAAGTTGGTGTGGCGGCATTTCCCGATGGCCACCCAGCATCTCAAGGAGATTTAGCTAAAGATATTGATGTGCTAATTCGCAAAGAATCTCTAGGCGCTAGTTTTGCTACTACCCAATTCTTTTTTGAAGCGCAAAGTTATCAACGTCTTGTTGAAGCACTTGCTGCCAAAGGTTCTAACTTACCAATTATCCCAGGTATTCTGCCGGTTACTAATGTCAAGCAATTGGTGCGGATGTCTGAACTAAGCGGCACCGCGATTCCAGCAAATATCTTGGAAAAATTTTCGGCTATCGAAGACGATCATGAGGCAGTTCAGAAACTCGGAATCGAGATCGCAACTGATCTATGTGAACAGTTACTCGAGCTCGGCGTACCTGGTCTGCACTTTTACACCATGAATACTTCATCTGCCACACTTGAGATATATCGAAAGTTGGTAAACAAATGATTAGCAAAAAAGATTTCTACAAGCGCTGGAGTGAACTACACGGCAATGCCAAAATTTCGGGCATCGTGCATGCATGGTTAGCAATCTCGTATCGGTTCGCACTAATTGCAACTCTGCTCCGTATTTCTCCAAATGTACTTACGCTGCTTGGGCTAATTTCAGCAATTGGCACCGCTCTAGTTCCACATTCCTATTGGGCTATTGCCTTGGTTGTGTTATCGCTTCTTTTCGATGGAATTGATGGAAGTGTGGCGATTTTCCAACGCCGTGAAAGCGCATGGGGCGCAGTACTTGATTCAGTTGCTGATCGAATTAGCGAAGCAGCATGGGCATTTGCGCTTTATCAAGTAGGAATTCCGTTAGAAGTCGCAGTTGGATTATGGCTAGCAGCTTCAGTTCAAGAATATGCGCGAGCACGATTAGCAGCTTTAGAAGTAAAAGATTTAGGAATTGTTACTTTCGCTGAGCGCCCTATGCGCGCAAGTCTGTTGTTCCTGATTTTGATAGCTTGGCAGTTAGAAATTCCTGGTTTGGCAGCAATCGCTGGCGCATTCTTGGTAATGCAGATTATTGGGGCACTGCAAGTTATGCGTTTTGGCTACAAACAACTTCGCTAACGCGCACGCCCTATTGCATTTGCCACAATTTCGGCACTGATTCCAACCAATGGTAATCCACCACCTGGATGGGTTGAACCGCCTACGCAGAAAAGATTTTTAATCGGCGAACGATTCTTAGTGCGCAAGAAGGCAGCGGACGCACTGTTGCTCGAAGTTCCGTAAATCGAGCCACCAGGCGCCATAACCGATTCTTGTAAATCTAGGGGAGTGCGAATCTCTAGGACATCAAGTCGTTCGCGAATCTTGATCCCACGCGCTTCGATTTGATCAATAATTGAATTTGCATATTTGTGTTTGAAATTTTCATCGCGCCAATCAAAGCCACTCGCACCAGTAACATCATGACGCGGAGCATTGACTAATACGAACCAACTTTCATGCCCAGCATCTTTAACCATCAAAGGATCATCTGGAGCGCAGATGTAGATAGTGGGATTTTCTACTGGTCTCTTTTGCGTAAAGATCGCTTCAAACTCGGCGTCATAATCTTTCGGGAAAAGAATTGTGTGATGATTTAGTTTCTCGGCCACTTCAGAAGGTCGTAAACCAAGTAGAAGTGAGAAGCCAGCCAGTGATTTTTGGGTTTTTGCTAAGTTCTTCCGCTCGCCCTTAGCTCGCTTTTCAGCAGGGCTGATTAGCTGGTTATAAGTAAGGCTGGCATCACTATTTGAAACAATGAAATCAGCGGCAATTTCAGTCCCACTAGCTAAGGTGATTCCGGTAGCGACGCCGTTATTAGTGTTTATCTGGGCTACTGGCGAATTCAAGTGAATCTTTAAACCTAGATCTAAACATCGTTTTTCGATCGCAAGTGCTAGTTCACCAATTCCACCGGCTAAATGCCAGGCACCAAATGCTTCTTCAACGAATGCAATGCTGAGCAACACTGCTGGTGCTTTACGTGGATCAGAGCCGCTATATGTGGCGTAGCGATCGACAATGTAACGCAGTCTTTGGTCGGTTAATTTTTCAGTTGCTATTTCGCGTAATGACTTAAATGGTGCGATCACTAGCAAGTCGCGCAACAAAGTAACGCGCTTGAAGAGAGCGGCGATCGAAGTAAGTTCAGATTCAATAAATGGTTCGCGCGAAACATCCCACATAGATTCGGCACGTTTCATGATTTGATCCCATTGCGCAGCTGCTTCGCTACCAAATGAGGTCGTGATCGCTTGCAAAGTTTGGTAGCGCGAAAGATTGGCGAACTTTACGTTTGAGCCATCGGCAAAGTGATAGTCAAAAGCAGGATTAACTGGAATCTGAGTTAAGACATCTTCCATGATGGGACCAGTTTTCAAGAAAAAATCCCGGTAAACGGCAGGCAGAGTAAGTAGCGATGGGCCGGTGTCAAAGGCGTATCGACCAATCCATTCAGTACGACATTTACCACCTACGAAGTTAGCTGCTTCAAAGATTTCAACTTGATGGCCAGCTTTAGCGATTCGAGCTGCGGCGCTCATGCCACCGATGCCCGCACCAATTACAACTACCTTGCTCAAAGTGTGCGCCCTTTCCATTGAACTTTACCGCGAGCGCTCCATGAATAAATGATCAAATAAATTAAGAATAATGTTGAGATTGGATGTAGGAAAGCATCAAGGAATCGACCACCAGATACCCGAGCGGCGATAATTCGAGAGATAATTACAAATTCCAAGGCGTAGAAGCCAGCTGTAAAGCCAGCGATTGCACCAAGCAGGGGGAGAATTCCAGTTAGAAATAAGAACGAGATTGCAATTAGTGATCCGAATTTAGAACCAAAAGCCGCCCAGAGTGATTTGCCATAACCGGCTTTAACTTCAGCCCAAGAGTTATACATGTGACATGTCGCGATATGCGAGCCGTCTGCAACACAACCTTTGAATTCGCTTCGCAGCAAAGCACGTGCAATTTCGATGTCATCTACAACTGCCGTCTTAGCTGCTGAATATCCAGAAACTGCCATTAGGGCATTTTCACGAACTGCAAAGAATTGCCCATTAGCAACGGCAAGTGATGGTTTGCCAGATTTTTCGGCAATCCGAAGTGGCACTGTCGACAACCAAGACCAATGTAAAAGTGGTTGAACCATGCGTTCACCAAAAGTTTTTGCGATCTGTTTTGGATATGGAGAAACAAAATCAAGCTTTTTGTCAATAAGTAAATTTATAGTTGCACAAATAGCTCGTGGCACTAACCGCACATCAGCATCAATATTTACGATGAAATCAGCTTTAACATTAGTGCGAATTTGTTCAAGTGCCCAAGGCTTTCCGAGCCACCCATCGGGTAGTGGTTGGCCATTTGAGATCGTGAATCTCTCATCACCATCAACTTCGCGCTTTAGTAGCTCGAGTGTTTCATCATCAGAATTGTCATCTAAAAAATAGAATTTTAGGTCAGATATGCCAGTTTGAGCTTTAAGCGATGCTACCAAATCCACAATATTGGCAGCCTCATTACGAACGGGCAACAGCACTGCAACCGATGCTGATAAGTCGCGACCATTGCGGGGGACTCGAATTGATTGCGCATTAACAAAGGAGAGTAAAAACATTATTAACGTAAGCGCTAGAGAAACAGTCAACATATTAAATATTTATGGACGACCGAGCCAGCGGGCAAATAAATAAGGGGCAAGCACCAAGGTGTAGAAAAAACCACTAAATAGCGCTACACCGGGACGATCGAAGAAGAATAGATTCGAAACGATTCCACCAAACCAACTCCAAGCTAAGAAAATATCTACGGCAATAAGTGAGGAACCATATTTACGTTGCTCTTTAGGCAGTGCTCCATTGAGAATAGCCATTAATGCGATTCCGGCTAATAACCAGCCAAACATATTTGATAGTGGAATCTCTGGTTGGAACGGAACATGCGAACCAGTGACTTCCCATTTCCAGCGACCAGCGCCAACCATCTGCGGGTCAAGAAATAGATCCCATGCCATCAGCGCAAAGCCACCGTATAGAAATGTCCATCTCTTGGTCATTCGTCGGGCCACGATAAGTAATGGGTGAGCCATCATGGCCCAAGCGAACGGAACAACTAATGGAATACCTAATAGCTCAGGCCCCAAGGATGAATCGTAAGAATATGTGCCAAATGGCCAGCCAGTATTTTCACCAATAAGTTCAATTAAAAATGCAAATGGCAGTGTGATTAGTAAATAGTTACGGGTGTATTTCCAACCATAAGCAAGTCGCGCAAGTACGCACATTGCTGCTGTGCCGAAATAAACAGTCGCGATGGTGACAACACGCAATGCTTCACCAGATAGCAGTGGATAAGACATTTGCAAGAAAAGAGCCGCGACCATAGTGCCGACCTGAATGCCATTTGCAAATGCGGAAACGCCACGACGTCGACGACGAGGTGCGTAATTGCGAATGGACATGTGCTTAGTCTGCCCTATTTGGGCAAGTTAAATCGTGCCCCGGATCTCGCGCACGGCGAATCGGGCGAATAGTTCCTCGGCGTACCAATCAAATTCAGTAGTTTGGGCAATTGCTTTTTGATGCGCGGCGCCTTTATAAGCGAAATCTTTGATTGCCTGCATTGACTCCCAAAGCGAGAAAGTTCCTTGTAATCCAATGGGCGCCTCACCAATTCCGATAGTCGAAATCAAGCCAGGGCTGGAATGCAGACTGGCAGTTACCGGCGGTACTGACTTGAAGAATCTGACTGTCTGGTTGGTCTTGATACGAGCTCTAGTAATTGCAACAACTTGACCTTCGAAATTAGCTGGCGCACTCGGTTCGAATGGTTTGTGTTTTGACCACATTCCTGTTGCTGCGATTGGATCTAGAACAACTCGAAATTCGGAAACTGATTTGCTACGCCATGCTCGTATAGTCGATGAACTATCTATTGCCGCTAACTGGTTCTCTGGAATCACCACTAAGCAACCCCAGCGAGTTGGGTCTGCATCAGATGGCGTAAACGTTTCGCCTTTTCCGCAACCTAACATTTTCGCAAAAGTTACGCCTTTTGTTCTGCGTAAGAGAGTGCGATCAATTGCCATTCGAAATAGCGCAACTGGAATATTGGATCGCTTGATTCGCCAGAAGTAGATAACAGTAATCATTTAGTTAACTTTGCAATTTCAGTGACTACGCGATCTGGGTAATCCCACATAGGCGCATGTCCGCAACTTTCCCAATTAAGCCACGTAGCGTGTTTTGGAGCTAGTGATTTTTCTTGGCAAGAGCTAGCTGGCAAAGTTTTATCGCTATCGCCAAAGACAATAGTGATCGGCACCGTTGGTGAAACTTGCTCATCGAAACGCTTTTTTAATAACGCATCCCATGCTGGAAAATAACCAGCGGCATTACCCAGTGCCAGCGTCGCATCTAGACAAAGCTGGTATGAATATTTGCGCCATTGCGGGCTAACATCGGCGAAACCAATTTTGCGGCCCCATTCATATTTGAGACCAAATGGCGAAACAACTTTCAAGCTACTTGCCAAGTTTCGCGCAATCGCAGTACCTGGATAACGCACATTAAATGGCGCTAACCAAAGACCCGCAGGCGCTAAACCTAAAAGACTTGCTACTCGCTCAGGTTGAATTGCGGCAAGCTCTAGTGCAGTCCAGCCACCTAATGAGTTACCGACTAAGTGAGCCTTGCTAATATTTAACGAATCCATTGTTTTCAAAACGTATTCCGCTAAAGATTTAGGACTCATGTCTAAACCGGCTGGCAATTCTGTCTCGCCATGGCCGGGCAGATCAACCGTTATGACTCGATAACTTTTGGCTAGTTCGGGTACGACTAATTGCCATGCAGTAGCTGCTGAACCCATGCCATGAATCAGAATTAGCGGCAGCCCAAGATTGGCAGTTCCATATTCTTTATAGTTAAGAATCATTTATTTGCCAACCACAATCGGCTAGTTCTGTTCAATTAAATCCCACTTATTTCCATACTTATCTTTAAATACAACTACTTGACCGTATGACTCTTGGCGAGGTTTTTCAATGAATTCAATACCGCGAGTTCTATATGTCTCGTAAGTTTTGGAAAAGTTAGTTGTATATAGAAAGAAACCAACTCGTCCACCAGCCGAATTGCCTATAGCTGCTTTCTGCTGTTCGGTTGCAGCCTTTGCCAACAAAATCTTGGCTCCTTGCAGACTTGGCGCAATCACAACCCAACGCTTTTCTGGGCTTAGCACTGAATCTTCAATCAGAATGAAGTCGAGATCGTTTACATAATGTGAAATTGCGGTGTCGTATTCATCGATCACAATTGCAATCATGCCAAGGGTATTCATTTACTCACCAACAACCATTGGTTTAGCTGAAGTGATAGCTAATAGCTCGGCAAAAGAAGTTGGATAAACCGCATGCGGGTGACCGGCAGCTGCCCAAACAACTTCATAATCATTTAGGGCTTGGTCAATCAGAATTGTTGCGGGGGAGACCCAACCAATCGGTGCTACCCCGCCGATAGAAAAGCCAGATTGTTCCTTTACATAATCGGCATCAACTCGACCAAGTTTTTCTATTTCTAAGTTACCTGCTACTAATTCGGTGTCAACGCGATGTCGTCCGCTGGTAATAATTAAGAGCGGTGAACCGTCAGGTAATTTGAAGATTAACGATGATGCAATTTGGCCAACTTCAATGCCTAGGGCAGATGCCGCCTCAGCTGCAGTACGGGCGCTATCGGATAAAACCTTTATCTGGCCAGCACAGCCATGTTCTGACAGTGCGGCAATTACGCGCTTTACTGCCGCTTTCTCAAGTACGCCATCCATGGCTACAAAATACCTGCTTTAGAAGACCCACGCATTTAATAGCGTGATGACTGAGATTGAGAAGAGCAGGAGAGCAAAAGCTCGCTTAAGAATTGTTGGTGAAACGCCAGCACTTTTGCCCGATGCTAATTGTGAGATAACAACAGCAGAAACAGCCATCGCGATCGGCACCGTCCAGTTAACTTCACTCCATATTTTGTAGTGGCCCAAGAATGCAGAAATTGAATTCAAAGTAATGATTAGCAGCGAAGTGCCAGCTGCTTTATTTTGAGGCACCTGAAAGAAAAGAACAAGCACAGGAATGGCTAAGAAGCCGCCACCAATACCGAATAGTCCAGTCATCGAACCGATTACTAGTGAAATTAAAATTAGCGCCCAAGCTGGCATCTTTCGTTCTGGGCCAGATGTAAAAGGCTTTGTTAGCATGGAAGTTCCAGCAACTAGAAGAACTAACGAGAAACCAGTCAAAATAAATTTTTCACTTAAGTTGTGCGCGATTAGCGAAGTTGAAATATTAGTAGTTAAGCCAAGACCGCTGATAATAAAAGCTTCTTTAACTAGTACATCTTTACTTTTAAATTTTGGAATTAAACCTGACGCAGCGGCGAGTAACACAACGGCGAGGGCGGCAGTTGATGCGTGGCTGGCTGAAAAATCGAATCCATAAATCAAGATTGGCACTGAAAGCATTGCGCCGCCAGCGCCGATGAAACCTAAAACCGAACCGATTAGCACGCCTGCGACCAGAGCTTCGAGGATTAACATGAGTAGATAATGGCAGAACGCCCCCGGAAATATCCGAGGGCGTTCTGGTTACTTCTGAAGTTATTTAATGTTCACTTATTCGCAAATTAACGGGTGAAGCTAAAGAATGCAGATGTAATGCTTGGGCCAAAATCGGTACCAGTTGCAACTAGTGCGAAGATGACCAGTGCTGCGCCAGCCATAGCAATATCTTTAAAGAATCCAATTGATGCATTCTGCTTTGCAGTTGCATCTGTTTCGGTCCAGAAGTTTTGCATCAGTACAGCGGTTGGAATTAAAAAGAGTGCGATTAGTAGTGCACCGAGGTCAGCGTAAATACCAAGGGCGATGTATAGGCCACCAACGAGGATCATCAGACCGGAAACGATCACGCTTAGCTTGGCAGCTGGAACCTTCTTGTATTTGGCGTAGCCAGTCATTGCCTCAAGTTTGGTGAGGTGCGAGATTCCTGAATTTATGAAGATCAGCGCGAAAAGTACGCGACCGATAACTAGGACTGCGTTCATGGGACTCCTTCTTACTTATTTGAGTGTGTTGCTTACGCGGCTAGTGTAGAGCAAAAGTAGTTGAAAGTTAAACTATTTTGGGGGTGTGTCGCGCCTGTGGCAGCCACTTGCGCCTGTCAGTTGGGGGCGGTACTTTTCGAACATCTGTTCGAATATCCACACGAAAACCAGGAGCACTAGCAAAATGTCAGCCAATCCCGCACCCATCGTCGTTGCCGGCCCAGAAGTTATGACCGATGGTGCAGCAACCCCAATTGAATTTACTTATCGCGGTCGACGCTTTCGAATTCACGCAGTGCTTACTAGATGGTGCGAAGCAGGCGGTTGGTGGAACCGAATTAGCGATGGCATCTATCGCCCCGATGATCAAGCTCGCGCACTTTGGCGCGTTGAAGCAGCACCACTTGGCGCGCTAACTACCTTCGAACTCGAACGCGACGAGATCTCGGGGCAATGGATTATTCGTAGCGTTTAGCTGCAACTAGTTCCATGAAATTTTAACTATGAGTTTCATCCACCTACATGTCGCTAGCGCGTACTCACTTAAGTACGGCACAACACAACCTGCCGATTTAGTTGCTCGTGCCCGCGAATTCAATATGCCGGCGCTAGCAGTGACTGATCGCGATGGTTTAGCCGGTGCAATTCGTTTTGCCCAGAGTTGTGTTGCCGAAGGGATCGCACCAATCATCGGCGTTGATTTAGCAATTAAGTTACCTGGAGTTACAGATAAGAAATTACCGCGACTTACACTGCTGGCAAATGGCGATGGTGGCTGGCGATCACTCTGTCGCCTTATGACTAGTTTGAATTTAAACGCAACTGATCGCAACCCAGTAATTACCTTAGATCTACTCGAGCGATTCAGTGAATACAGTTTAGGTTTACAAGTTCTACATGGCCCCGAATCACCAGTTAGTTACGCCATCGCCGATAAGCGGCCAGATTTAGCAATTGAAGTTTTTAATAAAACCCGCGATCTTTTTGGTGATCATGCCATTGAAATTGTCTCGCATTTAGTTGCTGGTAGTGGTCCACGATCAACGTCACATGCTGCGCGCTCGTTAATCTTTGCGCGCGATCATGATCTTGATGCGGTGCTTAGCAATGCAGTGCGAATGCGCGATCGTGAAGATGGCCCAATTGCTGACATTCTTGATGCTGCCAGACAGTTGGTACCGCTGCATCCACGCCATGTCGAGCGGCGTAATGCCGAAGCATTCCTAAAATCAACTGATGCCATGGCGGCACTTGCTGCGGAAATTGCGCTAGCTGCGGGAGAGCGAACTCCGCGCTATTTATTAAAGACCACTCGCAAATGGGCCGAACGCGCATTGTTATCGCCAACTCGCGATATTGGCTTAGGTGGAATTCATTTACCTGAAGCCCATGTGGTTGGCGCCGCTAACCAGCAAGAGATGCGCACGTTATTGCGTAGCCGTTGCGAATCAGGGCTTAACTGGCGATATCGCGATAGCGCCACCATTGCTAAAGCAAAGCAACGTTTAGATGACGAACTCGCAACTGTGGCAACGCTTGGTTACGAGTCATACTTCTTAACGGTTGCTGACATAACCGACATGGCGCGCGAACGTTCGATTCGCGTGGCAGCGCGTGGTTCAGGTGCTGGTTCATTGATCTGTCATCTACTTGGTATCTCAGGGGTTGAACCAATGACCCATGGTTTATTGATGGAACGTTTTTGCTCACCGCTTCGCCGGGCACTGCCAGATATTGATATCGATGTTGAATCCGATCGACGACTTGAAATTTATGATCTAGTTTTTAAACGTTATAGCGATAGCAACTGGAGTAAACCTGGCAATACTTCGCGGTGCGCAACTGTGGCAATGGTTGATACTTATCGAGCTCGCCATGCGATTCGCGATACTGGCGCTGCCATGGGAATGTCACTCGGCGAGATTGATCTAATCGCCAAGTCCCTGCCGCATGTGCGAGCCCGTCATATTTCGCAGGCCTTAGCTAATTTGCCTGAACTTAAGAGTTTAAATTTATCGGCACCTCTTACTGCTATGACAATTTCGCTAGCCGAACGTCTCGATGGTTTACCGCGCCACTTAGCGATGCATCCATGCGCTGTGGTTTTATCTGATGTCGGTTTATTAGATCGAGCACCGCTAACGTTAAATGCCGGCGGCTACCCGATGGTCGAATTTGATAAAGATGATGTCGAAGCGGTTGGCTTGTTGAAGTTAGATATCTTGGGCGTACGCATGCAATCTAGTATTTCGTTCGCACTCTCTGAAATCGAGCGCACCGAAAATAAAAGTATAGAGATCGATGCAGTCGCACTAGATGATGCAAAAACTTTCGAACTGATTAAATCGACTAAGACGCTCGGGATATTTCAAATTGAGAGCCCGGGGCAGCGCGAACTAGTAGGCAAACTCGAACCAAATACTTTCAACGATTTAATTATCGAGATTTCACTTTTTCGCCCGGGTCCAGTAAAGAGCGACATGATTACGCCATTTCTAAAAGCACGGCATGGCTGGGCGGCTGCCAAGCTAATTCACCCAAGGCTGCACGATATTTTGGCCGAAACCGAAGGTGTGGTGGTCTTTCACGAACAGGTAATCCGCATCATCGCCGAAATGGCTGGCATCTCATTGGCCCAAGCTGATGAAAAGCGAAGAGCCCTCGGCGATCGTGATGGTCAGCAAGAGGTCTGTGATTGGTTCTTTCCGGCTGCCACCGAAGCTGGTTTTGAGCTGCCGGTAATTAGCGAAGTGTGGGAAGTCCTACGCGCTTTTGCATCCTTTGGTTTTTGTAAAGCGCATGCTGCAGCTTTTGCACTACCCACTTATCAATCAGCTTGGCTGAAAACTCATTACCCGGCAGCATTCTTAGCTGGCGTTTTAACCCATGACCCAGGCATGTATCCAAAGCGCCTAATTCTCGATGAGGTACGTCAATTAGGTTTAACGATTGCTCCGCTTGATATTAATTACTCTGATCGGGTTTATCGAGTTGAAGATAGTGGCAGCGCAATTCGTATTTCACTATCAACAGTTGGCGGTATCAGTGATCGCGAAATCGAAAGCATTATTGCAGCCCGGCCGTATGTTGATCTGGCAGATTTTTTCCGCCGCTCTGGGGCGGCAATGCCAACAATTGAATCGCTAATTCTTACTGGCGCTTTCGATGCGATACATAATTTAGACAGTACCGAACTTAATCGTCGCGATTTGTTGCTGCACTTAAGTGATCTGCAGCAAGGGCCAGTACAAGCGATTTCTGGTTCGCAACTAACTTTTGGTTTTGCACCCCCTGCGCTAATTCCAAGTGGTTTACCCGAACTACGTGAGAGCGAGAAAGTACAACACGAAGTAGAGCGACTCGGCATGGATGTAACACATCATATGATCGAGTTCTATGGCGAATTCTTAAATGCAATTGGTGCAGTTCGTTCATCTGAGCTTTTAAAGCAACGTTCCCGAACTTCGATTCTGGTTGCTGGCGTAAAAGTTACTTTGCAAACGCCACCAGTTCGGTCAGGTAAACGAGTTATTTTCTTAACCCTCGACGATGGCTACGGTTGCAGCGATGCGACTTTTTTCCCAGATACCCAAACTGATTACGCTGGCACGCTTTATAACTCGCAATTGTTGTTAGTGCGAGGCGAAGTACGCCGAACTGGCGCTAGGGGAGTATCACTACGCGCTGATGCAGCTTGGTCGCTATCTGATGTCTATAGCCAATGGTTATCTAATAAGGTGGCGATATGAGCAGTGAGCCAACTGAGGCAACCGCAACGATTCTGCATGTTGATATGGATGCTTTCTATGCATCCGTTGCCGAACGTGATGACCCATCACTGCGCGGCAAAGCTGTAGTAGTTGGGGCCGGCGCACGTGGTGTTGTGTTGTCAGCAAATTACGCAGCACGTAAATATGGAATTCGCGCCGCAATGCCAGTTGGTCGAGCAAAGCGAATGGCGCCACATGCAATTTTCGTAACTCCAGATCATCAGCGATACTCTGAAGTTTCAGCAAAAGTAATGACAATCTTTGATTCATTTACCCCGCTGGTTGAACCAATTTCGCTCGATGAAGCTTTTCTTGATGTGACAGGTGCTCGCAAATTACTTGGCACTGGTCGCGAGATCGCAGTTGAAATTAGACGCCAAGTTGAAGCCAGCGAAGGCATTACCTGTTCAGTTGGTATTGCGCCTTCAAAATTTATTGCCAAGTTAGCATCTGGTCATTGCAAACCAAATGGCATTCTCGAAATTCCAGCTGATCGAATTCTAAATTTTCTGCACCCATTACCAGTAAATGCAATTTGGGGCGTAGGACCGAAGACTGCTGAAACCCTTGAACGGTTAGGTTTGCGCACTGTTGCCGACATTGCTAATTTGCCACGCGCAACTTTAATTCGAGCCCTTGGTCAAGCAAGCGGGGCTTCACTATATGAATTAGCTTGGGGTCGTGACTATCGCGATGTAACTCCGAATGAACCAGATAAAAGTATTTCGGCAGCTGAAACTTTTGCGCAAGATATCGATGACCCTGAAGAAATTCTGCAGGAGTTCTTACGCCTTACCGAAAAAGCAGCGGCCCGATTACGTGAAAATGACTACTATGCAAAAACAATTTCAATAAAAGTCCGCTTTGCAGATTTCTCAACTATCTCGCGATCAAAAACTTTGCCATTACCAATTGACAGCACACACGACATTTACGAAATTGCTAAATCACTTTACTTAGCGCTAAACCTTGATCGAGCTCGCTTGCGTCTAGTTGGCATCTCACTCGATAACTTAAGCGAGGCTGCCCCCGAGCAATTGCTATTAGGAGCCCGCGAGAAAGGCTGGCGCGAGGCGGATACGGCGATAGATCGGGCCAAATTACGCTTTGGCGGGGACAGCGTGCGCCCTGGGCGACTGATTGAGAAATCCTCAGCAGATCCCAAGGAGTCAGAGGACGAAAAAAGTAGCGAGTAAGGCGCGCATGTTCTATTGTGGCCTTATGCCACTTTCGGAGCGCGAAGAGAAGCTACTGGCCCAGATGGAAAAGGCCTTGTTAGCCGATGATCCACGCCTAGTTTCAGCTCTAACCGGCGCTCCTACAAAATCTACCCGCCGCAATTTAGGTTTAGCAGTGGTCTTGTTTTTCGCAGGTTTTGGCGCTGTTTTTGGTGGCGTATTTAGCAAGATCTATCCAATTAGCTGGGTCGGGTTTCTAATTTGTTTGACTGGATTATCGATTCTGGCTGCCGGGCTTAAGGGAAAAGTCGAAGCTGTCGCAAAGGGGCAACGTCCGGCCAAGCCAGCTAAAAAGAGCTTAAAAGAGCGTATGGATGATCGCTGGGATGACCGCGGGCGCGATCCACTAAATTAATTTTTAGGTTAATTTCTAGCTTATTTTCTAGCTCAGGACGATTTATTTTCGACCCCTGCAGGGGTCTTTTTTTATGCCCATTTGACCTCTGGCAATCGGTGGAGGGAGGTGGAGTCAAAAAGGGGGGATTAGGGAATTAAGTGGCGAAAGGTGGTTGTAAATGGAGTAAAAGGGAGTAAAGTGGGGAACTAGAGCGTTCAAACCTTGGGGAAGGGGGAGCTCATGTTTCTTGGCACACACGAGCCTCGCCTTGATGAAAAGGGCCGTTTAATCCTTCCTGCCAAGTTCCGTGAAGATCTTTCTGCCGGCCTAGTAATTACCAAAGGCCAAGAGCGTTGTCTTTACGTATTTCCATCAGCTGAGTTTGCAACCCTTACTGAACAACTTCGTCAAGCACCAGTAACTGTTAAAGGTGCACGTGACTACATGCGCGTGATGTTTGCCGGCGCCCACGATGAAATTCCTGATCGTCAAGGTCGCATAACTATTCCGCAAGCACTTCGTACATATGCCGGTCTTGATCGCGATTGCGTTGTTATCGGCGCAAATACTCGCGTTGAGATTTGGGATTCAAATTCTTGGAACCAATACCTAAGCGATCGCGAAAAGGGATTCGCTGAAGTTTCCGAGGAGGTGTTCCCAGGTCTCTTTTGATCTAACCACTATCTCTTTTGGCCACCGCCGACCCTACGAAAACGGCGCCCCTTCCCCGGTGCCGTTTAAGAAAATCCGTCGGCCGGCGGTGACCAGAGCAGATAGCGATAACGAAAAACAGAACATGGAACACAAGCAGTAAAGAAGTAAAGCAGTACTTAACGAAAGGGGGAGAAGATGCAAGAACATATTTCAGTTATGCAAGATACCTGCATCGATCTGCTAACCCCCGCAATTAATAAAACAGAAACTCCAGTCGTCGTTGATGCAACTCTTGGTTTAGGTGGACATAGCGAAGCGCTACTTGAATCAAATCCAAATTTAGTTTTGATTGGTATTGATCGTGATTTAGATGCAATTGTTAAAGCAAAGAATCGGTTAGCTAAATTTGAAAACCGGGTAAAACTAAATCATGCAATTTTTGATGAAATTACTGAAGTAGTAAATAGTTTTGGATTTAAAGAAGTCGATGGAATACTTTTTGATCTAGGCGTCTCATCAATGCAGCTAGATCAGAGTGAACGCGGGTTTTCATATTCTCAAGATGCCCCCCTTGATATGCGCATGGATCGATCAACTGGAATTACTGCTAGCGAAATTGTTAACACTTACGCACCCGGTGAATTAGTTCGAATTTTGCGCACTTATGGCGAAGAAAAATTCGCCACACGTATCGTTGAAAACATAGTGAAAGAGCGAGCTAAGGCGCCTCTAAATTCAACTACACAGCTTGCCTCTTTAGTTAAAGAGAGTATTCCTGCGGCAACTCGTCGTACTGGTGGAAATCCTGCCAAGCGCACTTTCCAAGCACTTCGGATTGAAACCAACGATGAACTTGGCGCAGTTAACCGAGCAATTCCACAAGCTCTCGAACTGCTTAAAGTAGGCGGCCGTCTAGTCGTGATGTCATTCCAGTCGCTCGAAGATCGCATCGTTAAAGAGATTTTTACGCAAGCTACAACATCAGGCACCCCGCGTGATCTGCCAGTTGATTTACCCGAATTTGCCGCGAAATTTGCGCTTGTGGTTCGCGGTTCGGTTTTACCAAGTGAATCAGAGATTGCCGCGAACTCGCGTGCGCAATCTGTACGTCTACGTGCAATAGAACGGTTGGCCGCATAATGGCAATTACAGCGATAGCTCCAGCAATTAGCCGATCAAAGCAGAAAGTAATTGAGCGTTCGTCCGAAGTTGCACTTCGCCTAGTGCCGAAAATCGATGTCGATAAGCGAGCCGATCAAAAAGTTTTTATTCTTTTCTTAACTGGTATTGGTGTAATGGGACTAGTCGCTCTTCTATTTATCAATACGCTTCTTGCTCAAGATGCTTTTAAACTTTCAAAGTTACAACTTGAAGCTCGTTTATTGACTGATCAACGTGAGGCATATATCCGCCAGCTCGATCGCATTTCTTCACCAACAGCGCTAGCTGCTGCAGCTATCCATATGGGAATGAAACCGTCGGATAACCCACAATTTCTAAACTTAGACCAGATTACTACTCCAGTAACTAATTCTGCTACAGGAGGATCAATTGGGTAATTTTGCATTAGTTAGAAAACGAATTCAAGTACTTATCGCCATCTCACTTGTTTTCCTAGCTATCTTTGCAATTAAACTTTTTTGGGTTCAGCTAGTCACTGCCAATTCCATCAGAACTAGAGCAGTAAATGAGATGGAAAACGTAGCGACACTTCAAGCACCTCGAGGAACAATCACCGATGTCAATGGAGTGGCATTTGCAAAAAGTGTTAATGCTATAAATATTGTGGCTGACCAGAGTGCCATCTCAGATCCTGCCGCAACTGCTCAGTTTGCGGCTCCAATTCTTGGCATGCCGGCTTCAGAGCTGCAGTCACTTTTGACTGGAAAATTAAAATGGAAATTGATTTATCGCAATGCTAAGCCAGCGATTTGGACTGATCTGAAGAACGCCATCAGCGAACATAACAAAGTGCTCACCCCAAAGGAATACGACAAACGCATTACCGCTTTTTATCCTGAACGAGCATATATTCGCGAGTATCCATCTGGTTCCTTAGTTGCCTCATTGGTCGGCTTTGTGAATCAAGCAGGTAAAGGCGCAACTGGTCTCGAATCAAGTATGGATTCGATCATTTCCGGAACTGATGGGAAATATTCCTATGCAAATGGTTATGGTGCCGAAATCCCTGGCTCACAATCGGAGATTATTTCAGCTAAAGCTGGTACATCAATTCGCTTAACAATTGATCGTGATATTCAATGGGTTGCATCAAAAGCAATTGCAGAAGCAGTTAAGAATTCTGGCGCTAGTAGCGGAACTGTAATTGTGATGGATCCAAAGACGGGTGCAATTTTGGCTCATGCAACTGCACCTACTTTTGATCTAAATAATCATGACAGTGTTTCACTCGCCGAAATGCGAAACCCTTCAGTACAAGATGTTTATGAACCAGGATCAACTGGCAAAATCATGACTATCGCTGCAGCGTTGGAAGAAAATAAAGTTTCACCAACAACACTCTTCACCGTTCCAGACCGAATTTCCCGAAGTGGCTCAGTATTTCATGATCATAAGAATCACAAAGTTTGGCAATTGACGACTGCTGGTATTTTGGCAGTTTCAAGTAACGTCGGCACTATTCAAGTCGGTGAAAAACTCACACATTCTCAATTGCATGATTACCTAAGTAAGTTTGGAATCGGCACCAGCACAGGTTCAGGTTTGCCAGGCGAATCAAAAGGAATTTTGCGCGATATTTCTGATTGGTCAGGCACAACTGCGCCAACAGTTGCATTCGGGCAAGGTTATTCAGTAACAGCAATGCAGGCGACTAGTGTTTTCGCAACAATCGCTAATAATGGTGTGCGTGTATCACCAACAGTTATCGCCGGAACCAACGAAGCAAATGGAAATTTCACGCCCTCTAAACCTCGCACTTCGGTACGAGTTGTAAGTGCTGAAACAGCTAATAAAGTGAGAATCATGATGGAGAGTGTGGTTTCTGCGGAAGGTACTGCACCGAACGCTGCAATTCCTGGCTACCGAGTTGCTGGTAAAACTGCAACGGCAAACCGATACAACGATATCTGTGGTTGTTATTCCGGATACACCGCTTCGTTTATTGGGTTTGCGCCATCGGATGCACCTAAGTACGTAATTTCAGTAACTATTCAAGATCCTAAGGGAATGCACTTCGGCGGCGTATTAGGTGGGCCAGTATTTAAAAAAGTGATGTCATTTGTCCTTGAATCAAAGCACATTCCACCTACTGGTACCAAGATCGTGCCCGTAGCACTTAATGAAAAAGAGTTGAACGCAGCAATAGCAAAAGCTAAGTCACAATCAAAAACAACCTCTGCGAGCGGCGCTCGTTAAAATGTTGCGACCACACAATCCGATTCCTGGACGAACTCTTCGTGCGGTCGCAGAACTAACTTCAGCAGACACAAATTATCCAGATCTAGATAATATTTCAATCACAGGAGTTTCAATTGATTCAAATCAAGTTGAGTCTGGTGATTTATTCGTCGCGGTTTCTGGCATAAAAGTTCATGGAGCAACTTTTGCGGGTAACGCGAAATTAAATGGTGCCGTTGCAGTTTTAACGGACGAAGTAGGAGCTTCTTTGATTACTGATCTGCCGGTTTTGGTAGTTACAGATCCTCGTGCAACTGCAGGCGTGGTTGCCTCATGGTTACATAAAGAGCCAATGCGCGACATGTTTAGTGTTGGAGTAACTGGCACGAACGGTAAAACCACTGTGACAACTCTGCTTTTCCAAATTGCGATGGCAGTTGGTCGACAAAGTGGTCTTATTGGAACTGTCGAAACTCGAATTGGAAACGAAGTTGTTGAAGCACTTCGGACAACCCCTGAGGCGCCTGAACTGCAGTCTTTAGTGGCCGTAATGCGCGAGCGTCATACGCGAAATCTATTTATGGAAATATCTAGTCATGCGGTTTCGCTAAATCGTATCGGTGGCTCACACTTTGATATTGCAGCTTTTACAAATTTGTCCCAAGATCACTTAGATTTCCATAAAGATATGGATTCATATTTCGCAGCTAAGGCGGCACTTTTCAGCTACAAATATGCTGACATTGCATATATAAATATCGATTCAACTTGGGCGAAGAAACTCCTAGAAATTCAAGAGTTACCAGTAGTCTCAATTTCGCGTCATTCCAAGTTAGCGGATTGGTATTTTGAACGAATTGAAGAAGGTGCTAATAGCACTGTAATCGCAATCAGAGGAACAGGCGGGATATTAATTGAGACTACAACGAAATTAGTTGGTGATTTCAACTTAGATAACTTGCTCATGGCGATAGCAATTTGCGTTGCCAGTGGTATTGATCTAATTGATATTGCAGCCATCACCCCATCATTATCCGGCGCCGAAGGGCGGCTTGAGAAAATAGATTTAGGCCAGTCATTTACAGCATTAGTTGATTATGCACACTCACCAGATTCAGTAAAAAGTGTTTTAGAAACTTTACGGAAAAGTTCTACCGGAAAAGTCATCGCTGTCCTAGGTTGCGGTGGTGACCGAGACAAAAGCAAGCGACCATTAATGGGCGCTGTGCTACTTGCAGGTTCTGATATCGCGATATTTACCAGTGATAATCCACGTAGCGAAGATCCAGCTCAAATCATAAATGAGATGGTTTCAGGTTTGACTCTGCCTGCTTCTAGCCAAATTGAACTTGATCGTAAACGAGCAATTGAAATTGCCGTGACCGCAGCAAAACCTGGTGACCTAGTTGTAATCCTAGGAAAAGGTCATGAGCCAGGCCAAGAGATTTCTGGCGTTAAACATAGTTTTGATGATCGCCTAGTTCTTGCAGCCGCAATTGAGGCGACCTCATGATCAAATTATCAGCCCGTGAAATCTCACTAATTGTTAATGGCTCACTTCACGGTGACGAAAACATAATAGTCACACAGCCACCAGTCTTTGATTCTCGTAAAGCTAAAGCGGGCTCACTCTTTCTGGCTTTAGTTGGCGAAAATACTGATGGCCACAATTTCTGTTCGGATGCTTTTGGAAGCGGGGCAGTATTAGCGCTTACTACAAAGGTAATTGATGAACCTTGCGTAGTTGTCTCAGATGTAGTTCAAGCAGTGGCCGACCTAGCTAAATTTGTTCGAGTGCAGTTAGAGAATTTAACGGTTATCGGAATTACTGGCTCGCAAGGTAAAACTACTACGAAGGACTTACTGAATTACATACTTTCCTCAGTTGACGAAACTGTTGCACCAGTTGGTTCCTTTAATAATGAATTAGGCGTTCCGTTAACGATTTTGGAATGTGATGAACAGACTAAGTACTGCATAGTTGAAATGGGTGCTCGTCATATTGGCGATATATCAGCACTTTGTGAAATTGCTAAACCTAAAATTGGCGCAGTCTTAAAAGTTGGCAATGCTCACATTGGCGAATTCGGTTCTCGTGAAGCAATTGCACAAGCTAAATCAGAATTAATTACTTCGCTGGTCAGCGGCGGTACCGCGATCCTCGGAACTTACGATCAATTTACGCCGGTCATGAAAGTTGCCGATGGAGTGACCATACTTACTTTTGGTGAGCGAAGTGACTGCAACGTGCGTGCTGCAGATGTTGAGATACGTGAAGGCCGTCCGCACTTTGATCTAGTTACCAAATCTGGCCGTGCAGCTGTCGGTATGCGACTCGTGGGACTTCATCAAATTCCGAATGCGTTAGCGGCAGCGGCGATTTCAAGTGCACTGGGCTTGTCGGTAGATCAAATAGCTGGGGCACTCTCAATGGCTGAACTTTCTAGCAAGTGGAGAATGGAAATTTTTGAGCTAGCTGACCGATTAATGATTAATGATTCATATAACGCTAATCCAGAATCTATGGCAGCGGCACTTCGAACTTTGGCTCTGTTTGCACAAGAGCGCGGTGGCTCAGCTTGGGCAGTATTAGGAAAGATGCATGAATTGGGGCCATCTGAGAACGCAGATCATGAAGCAATTGGGAAATTGGTTAGTGATTTAGGTATTGATCACTTGTTAACAGTTTCGATGCCTTCATATGGTCAAGGGGTTCCAAGAAATAGCGAAACTAAAGTGCATGAATTAATTGATAAAAATTCAGTAGTTTCATTATTAAATCAGCTGCAATCAGGTGATGTGTTGCTGGTGAAAGCATCTAGAGCTGAACATTTCGAAGAAATAGCAGAAGAAGTAGCAGCAAACTGGCAAACTGAGGCAGGGAAGAAGGATGACGAATAAATGAGACAGATTCTTATTTCGGGTGCAGTGGCATTCTTTTTTGCTTTGTTCGGCACCCCGGCTTTAATTCGTCTTCTCTCAAAACGCGGTTATGGCCAAATAATTCGCGACGATGGACCAAGTTCGCATCACACCAAGCGTGGAACCCCGACTATGGGTGGACTAATAATTATTTTTGCGACAGTTTCTGGCTATTTCTTGAGCCATGGCATTACCCGAACTTCAGCAACTGCTTCCGGCTTATTAGTAGTTGCTTTATTTACCGGATTAGGGTTTGTGGGTTTCCTAGATGATTGGCTAAAAGTTTCGCGTAAGAAATCACTTGGCTTAAAAGGTCGGCAGAAAATTTTTGGCCAAGTGCTAATTGCAGCGACTTTTGGCTATTTCGGAATAAAGTTTGCTGATGGTGATGGACTTACTCCGATCTCACTTCATCTATCGGCAGTACGTGACACTAGCATCGTTCTAGGAGCAGTCTTAGTTGTTATCTGGATTTCGCTGATGGTCACTGCGACTAGTAACGGCGTTAATTTGACTGATGGTCTTGATGGCTTAGCAACCGGTGCCTCGGTAATGACTTTTCTAGCTTTCATCTTGATCGGTGTATGGGAGTTTCGCCAAAGTTGTGGAATTGCAACTGATGGAGCAATCGGCTGTTACGTAGTTAGAGATCCACTCGATTTAGCAGTTTTAGCTGCGGCGTTGGCTGGCGCGTGCACAGGATTTCTCTGG
>Ga0209188_1000702_pt1 | contig 30912 bp, 24 predicted proteins | sample C_130625_EF_Meta_FD_187307 | JGI IMG/M metagenome (GOLD analysis project Ga0209188, IMG submission 187307) | Freshwater microbial communities from Lake Croche, Canada to study carbon cycling - C_130625_EF_MetaG (SPAdes) (version 2) | ecosystem: Environmental > Aquatic > Freshwater > Lake...
CCAAAAAAAGGGTTGTTCCGCCTAACAAAATGTAGCTGACAATCGGCATCCCGCTAAACGAACGATACAATGGACTAAATATGTTGTAATCGCCCACAAATCCATAAGTATATATGGGGTTGCTATATTGCGATGTTTGTCCTACCATGCTTATACTATATTTATACAAAATAAATATAGTCGTTTTCAGTTTTTCATATGTCTTTACATAAATTCATCAAATCCTTTATACAACGGATTGTGTTTGTATCTTGTATCCAGCAAGTGATTGCATTCGTCCATTATTTTCAGTTTTTCGTGGTTATTGATGGTTGTTGACTGTAATTTTTTCAAAAGTTCGTGTTTTTGGTACACCTCGTAGAATTGTTGGTAAAAATAAAGTAGGGTGTCCGCATCATTTATATTCATTGGCTTTCGTTGGTCACATCCGTTATAAACATAATTGTTGCGTTTTCTGAATGAAAATATCGTTTGTCCTTCTTCTTTGGTGATTACATTGGGCACGGGCCCGAGCGAGCGAACCGTATCGTCTTCATTGTCGTTCAAGGGGAAATCATCCTTGGTCAAGACTACCAACGAATGATACCTATGACAATATGGCGATTTCTTTTTGAAGGTAAAACTATTATTCAAAGCATGAAATGTGACATTCAAAATCCAAAATAATTTCATCTGTATACATATTACACGGTATTTTTATATGATTATATATAAAAATACATAATGTCCTTACCGCCTATAAATAAAAAACGAGATTATTCCGGAAACGACGCGGTTTTTTCTAGGACCAATAAACCTAACATGGACGATTTAACAAAAGGGATCGATACGATGAGTTTAGAGGAGGAGTTTCGGCACGAAGAGGAAAATGATGAAGGCAACAAATTATCAAGGGAACAACAACTTATCTTAAAAATATTCAGCGAATACGACGATGGCGAATTTCATTCAATGTTTTATGAAGACAAGGCTTCGATGCAAAATTCTTTGCGACTTTTTTCGAAAAAGGGGTTCTATTTAGATGCAATGCCCCCAGAAGAACTGTATGAGATGAGTAAACATATTGACCGCGAGAAGGAACCCTGGAAATGGAATTTTTTATTGCAACTTGCATCCTGTAAAATATCACCCAAAGACTGTTTTATTAAACCCGAAGAGGTTCCTGCAAAACGACTGCGCGTGTACAACAAGGCAGGTGAAGCTAAATTGAAGAAAAGTCGTCGGCCAGCTAAAAAATCTAAAATCAACAAAACCCGCAGAAGAAAAACCTACTAATGTACCATCACCGCGGCCTGTGAATTAATATCGTCATTGTTGGCGCTTTCGCTCAATACCATACCTCGGTCCTGTGTCCATTTTTGCTTAATGGCAACTGGCAAGGTGGTCTTGAAATGACGCTCGTAGTGTTCGGGCGAATCGTAGAACAGGGTCACCGGGCCCAAAGTAGTCAGTCCGGGCATCCTGACCTTGAAATACAGGTATTCGTCCTTGGAACCAATCTTTGCCGGCAACCGAGTGCCGTAAATCGGATCGCGAATCTTGTTGCCAATTGTCGTGCCACTGTCGTACAATTCCACCTTGATAGTACGATTATTCACTACATGCTTGTAGGAGCGATACCCCTTGTCGGCCTTCTTCGCGTCCTCAAGTGCCTTATTATACTTCTTCTTGACACTGCTGGTACGGCTATCAAAAGACACGACACTGCAATCATTCACGGAGTGGTTATCATCATTGGTCGGGTGATAAATATCGTCGTAGTACATATTATAAAAACGAGCGGGCTGGGCGGGCGAGCGAACTGGTTGTTATATCTTATATAACTAAGAAGCCTTTATATTAATTCTAAAATATATTTACCATGTGGAGTGTTTCGGTAGATGAAGACCTATAAATATATGTAACTATCTTATAACACAATGTCATCTGACGAAAAAAAGGAGGATGAATTGATTCATACCATGCAAGTAATTGCTGCGAATGTAGATAATAAAAGTGGAATCGGAGAACCCAGAACAGGTTATTTAGAGTACGCAAATTACCTCCCTCTCACCCTATTTTCAATATTTTTAGATACCGATAAACTCGAAAACTTGAAAACGCCGCTCTCGACTGTTTATAAGCTGTCGTTAATACTTGGTTTAGCGGTTGTTTACATTATATGTGGTTCTCTTTCGTTTGTGGCCTATTATTATGGCAGTCAAAATTACACCTATATTTTGACTTCCATTGCTTGGTGGTTTTTCATGTTTTTTGTTATTATTATGCTTTTCCCCGTCAAACCCATATTTGAAATCAAAACCAACAGGTATCTTTCGAGAATATCCGGGCGATAAATTACAGGTTCATGTAGGTGTCCAAGTTATAATCTTTCAAAAAGGATTCCAAAATATCCGGATCGCAGTGTTCGGTCATGTTGATACGTATTTCGTCGACATCGGGTTTTCTGCCAACCGACTCGACAAACGCTACAATGTATTCATTCAACAGGTTATTTTGTTCCTTTATTTTTTGGGTTAGTAATTCTAATTCGGCGCGCTTGGTCTCTTCTTCCTCCGTTTTCTTCTTTTCTTCTTCTTTATGTTTTTGTTTGTTCATCACCTCTTCCAATTGCAGTTTGATTGGTTCGTCATAATTTTGGTACGCTTCAATATCCATTAAGCTGTCTTCTTGCATCGAATTCATCATATTGACACGATTATGATCTTTGTACCAATGATGACGGCTTTCGTTCGCGGAAACAATGATGTTGCAAATGTCGGGTTTGCGCAGTTCATAGAAGCGCTGCTGTTGTAATATTTCTTGTTCTTTCTTTTGTTTTGCGGTTTCCACGCCCTGAAATGCCTCATTGAATTCTTGCACGGTGCGTTCATCGATACTTGGACTGGTTTCCATCAAGCGATCAAATTCGGCGCGGCAAATTTTCAAAAATTGTCCAGCATCCATGCGCTCGTTGGGATCTTTGGCCAGTTCAATGCGAATGTTGCGGGCAAATTTATCCCACGAAATAGCGGATATACGGTGCGATTCGTTCAATTCTGAAATCTTCAAATATTGTTGTATGGTGGTTGATATACCGATCAAAATATTGATCGTACCAATCGCCATTGGTGCATATACTTGAATTTCTGGCGGTAAACTGGCCTGAGCGAAAGATGCAGTACCACTGATGGTTGAAAGAGCAATGGCCGGAATAGTAAACCATGCCTGTCGATTTGCCAACTTTCTGTGACATTTAGAATGTAACCATTTATAACACTGGGCAATATCACACCATTCCACCATGATTAATTCGTTTTCTGGTGACCATTTTATATTTTTCGTAGCATTTTTGGGGGTTAAAGCCACGGAATTGGTAGGGGCCTCGTTGTTATCTGAAGTAGTTTCGCCTGGTATTTTCTTATCTTTCTCCATCAATACATTATATATATCTTTCATAAAAATATATATACCGTTTTTACTCGTTTATCATTTTGAACGCACCTAAACCTTTGAAGAATTAAAATGGGACATTTTAATTCTTCAAAGGTCAGATCTCGGTAACGATTCAAAATGACGCTCCACGCTTCGCAAAGGAGCGTCCCATTTTAAATCTTCACCGGGATAAATTATTCAGCAATTGTCGCCATCTTGCCAGGCTTTCAACATATTGTCTGATAAATTGTCAATGACCACATCTCCACACGGGTTCTCGTCTAAACTCCTGTTGTTCTCACCATGCCCCCCAAGCTGTAAATTGTCGTCGCATATTATATCGACTGCATCCTGTGATATTTCAACATCCTCGAGTAATTCGGTAACGACCTCTGGATCCTGGTTCTCTGTTTCATACGCGTCTTCTAATTGGTCGGCCTGTAATGGGGCATCAAATCCTAACATACTTTCCGCGGGAATATCGTCGATTTCATGGGGTGCCTCTACCTCGTCTTCCATGGGCGCAATCACCGATTCTTCTATGTTTTTGGAGGCAGCCGCGGTCTCTGCTATACAGGGAATCAACGCCGCATGATTCAACGAAACCATATTGACCAAAATATTGGTATCCAGTTCGCACATGAATTCCGTATTTTTTTTCAATAAATTATTCAGATACGCCTTCTGGGACGCATGATAAAACGAAATATATTCCATATACAGGTTAATTTGCCCTTTCAACAGTTCGTTCTCGTATTCTAAAGTATTCAAAAAGATACTCAAGGAATACCCACAGAAGATATTGTTTTTGTGGTCGTGAATGTTGGCCTCTTTTTGCATGTAAATATCGTCCAATTTATTGATGATGATCAAAATGCGTTGGTGTATAAGAATAATATCTTCGATTCGGTAACGAAAAAAGGGGTCGACATCCTTGTACACCGGAAAGTTGGTCTCCGTTAAATTACTTTTATTATCGTTGTCCACTTGGTTACTGTTATTATCCACGGATTCGCCTGAAGACGCCGTGTCCTTTGCCCGCTGAGAAGACTCTTCTGACATGCACGCAGAATCCGCGAAATCTTCTTCGGAAAATAGGATGTTGTTCTCCTTGCATTGGGATAAAATGATATTGTAGAGCTTGTAATAATCGCCGTACATACGATTCTGTATGAGCGAGTTAATTTTGGTAAAGTTCTCCAGTTCAAAGTTCAAAATCTTGTACTGAAAATAAAGCGAATTCAAACAGAACAGGAACACCCGGTTGGTGTTGGTTTTGATGAGTTCATTGTACTTCTCCTTCAATTGTGTCAATTTATTAGAAATTTCAGTATTTTTATCCACAGTCGATTGATAAATAGCGGTAATATCGGTGAAATCATTGAATGCTTTATTTAATTGCTGTTTTACCAAAGACAGTTCGGAGGTAGGTTCTCCAATTTTCTCGGAATCCATTATACTATTATAACATAAATTTCCCCCGATCCTGATAATATTTATGAAAATTGATTTAAGAAATTTACAATAAATATATACAAACAATATATACAAACCTTTCATATCATGCAAAATATTTTCGAAAAATCCGAAATCAAGTTCCATACTGCCGAGAATAAATTCGAAGACACCATATTGTCGGGGTTCCCCAACGATATTCTGTACGAATCGAATCGTTTTGGCACGCTACAGTTTAAAATGGTAAGTAAATCCGATGCAAAAATCCCCCAAACATTTGCAATCTTATTCAATGTAGACTGCTCCGCTTCGATGAGCGATCTATCCAGAGACGGCAGAACAAAAATGCAACATGTCGTTCATACTTTGAACCGAATCTTGACTATTTTTGCGGAAATGAATCAACTGTACAATTCGGCGATTTTCGTGTCGGTTATTGCGTTCGACAATAAAATCCATAAAATTTTCGATTTTACTAAAATTACCCAGACGAATCTACAACATGTGAAGGACATGGTGAACAACATTGAGCCTTTGGAAAATACCAACATTGAAATGGCATTGAAGGAAGCATTGCGCATCTGTCACGATTATAAAAAGGCGAATCCCTACCACTATTTGCATCATGTATTCTTGACGGACGGTGATGCAAACGACGGGGAAACACGCCCGGATACCCTATCCAATTTTGTCAACAAAAATTATCCGAATGTGTTTATTGGCTTTGGTAAGGAACACAATTCCGGAATGCTTACTCGCCTGAGTAACAATATTCGCGGTGACTATCGGTTCATTGACAACATTGAATATGCGGGTCTTGTTTACGGCGAAATCATCCAAAATATTCTTTACAACATCATTGATGTCGGTCGTATCGTCGTGAAAAATGGACTGATCTACGATTGGAAATCGAACCAATGGACGAACGAATTGCCGATTGCAAATCTGGCCGGATCCTGCGAAAAGACCTACCAAATTAAGGCGGTCGACATGTACGACATTGAAATTGAGATTTACGGTTGCGTGTGCGATTTTAGATTACCCCATGAACAACTGTTGGAGACGGTGATATATTATCCGCCGTTATTTGACCTAAGTGAAGAGTCGGGCGCGAGGTGTGCGGTAGATTTAACGCCCTACGCATTTCGCCAAAAGACCCAGGAACTGTTGTACGAAGCCAACGCGCTGTCGGCGAATAAAGATTCACACGATTGCAAACATTATGAAAGTGAAACCGTATTCAAGGGTAAACTGAAGCGGTTTTTGAAGTTTATGCTGGATTATGTGGAAAAGACGGATAAAAAGAGCGACAAATTTATGAAGTTGTTGTGTGACGATATATATGTTACTTTTCGGACATTGGGATACCGTGAATCGTCGATGTGGATTCATAATCGCCAGTCTTCTCAAGGTAGGCAGCAAACCTACAAGGCGACGCCTTCGCGAGGTGAGATGCTTGGTCGGCCTCTATTACGCAGACAAACAAATGAATGGTCTTTGCCCCAAACACCGGTGCCGGCGACGCGGAGCCGAGGTAATTTCGAAGAAGGTACCGAATCGGGTACCGAGGTGCAAACCACGAATCTGTTTGCCAATACGCAAGAACTCATGACAGCTTTCATGAAAACGGTTGATTACTACGATTTATCCCAAAATACGACGGTAACCCTGCCTTTCCCGCCATTTGCGGATCATGTTGTTGACAGTGTTGAAGACAATGTTGGTAATAACGATATCGAATCCGAAATATCGAATGAATCCCTCGATTCGATCGTAAACTACAAACTGTCGAATAGCATCGATACGCCCTACATTACAGACGAGATCATCTACATGATGAAAACCATTGGTGGTGATAAAATCCCAGGAGGGAACATCTACATGATGAAAACCATTGGTGGTGATAAAATCCCAGGAGGACAATCTGCCGTTCTTCAAAAGGATAATTAAATTGGTTAAAATTACATATAAAAAATAGCGGATTTATAATATACATGTCGGTACCCGTAATTCCTGAAAACTTCAAGTCGACTATTATTGATTTCGCCAATGATTTAACCATTACTTTCCCCGAATACTGTGGGCTCTGGAAAAAGTGGACAAAGCCCGAAACGAGCGATGCGGATTTCAATGAGCTTTTTGGTTATTGTTTAACCGTATATCCCGAACGATTTTTTGATCTGTTGTACCAGAACAACGAGATTTTTGACCCCAAGAGCGAGGTAAACACTCGTTTTTTACCCTTTGTCGATTTTAAAATCCTGTTTCACTGTGAAGGTGTGACCGAAAATACCCAAAAATCGATATGGAAATATTTGCAGCTGGTCATGTTCACTCTGGTAGGTAGCATCAAGGACAAATCCGATTTTGGAGATTCTGCCAACCTGTTTGAAGGGATCGACGAAAACGAGTTGCACGCAAAAATGAAGGATACTTTCCAGGGCGTCAGTGATTTTTTTAGCAAGATGAATTTTGATGCAAAAGCGGAGGGGGAGGGAGAGAGTTCTGATGAAAAGGGTGGTGACGAGATGCCGGAGTTTAATTTTGATAAAACCACGGGCATGCCGGACATGGAGAACTTACACGAGCATTTGAAGGGACTCTTCGATGGTAAGATCGGCCGTCTTGCCAAAAACATTGCCGAAGAGATTTCCAGCGAGTTTTCCAATATTTTAGGCGGAGATAGCGATTCGCCCCACACGACCAAGGATGTTTTCCAGAAGTTGATGAAAAATCCCAAACAGATGATGGATTTGGTGAAAAAGATTGGTGACAAGATCAAGAAGAAGATGGAAGACGGCGAGATTTCCAAAGACGAAATCATGAAAGAGGCGGGGGATCTTTTGAAGAAAATGAAGGAAATGGGCGGCGAGGGCGGCGATATGCAGGAAATGTTCAAGAATTTCGCCAAGAACATGGGAGTGAATATGCCCAAGGGTGCCAAGATTGATGTGAACGCATTGAATCGTCTGACAAAACAGGACGCCATGCGCGAGCGTATGCGCGCCAAGCTCAATGCCAAGAAACAGGAGCCCCAAAATTTTGTTTTAGAACAACAGGGATCGGCCAATAACTTGGTATTTAGAATGCCTGGCGAAGGCGAACAGGAGCGTAGTGTGGCGCCTCCCGCCATGACGGACGAGGAGTTGATCGCCGAATTCGAAAAGGGGGAGCCGGCGATTGCGGGCGCTGGCGCGAGAGGCGGTGGACCCAAGGCGGGAGGTGGCAAGAAGAAGAAAAATAAGGGGAAAAAATAAAATGATCGGTTATATATATCATGGTTCGAGGTTCGTTTAATCTTTCCAGATTTGTAAATGTTTCGGTGTTTATTGCCAGTTTTGCGATTGGCATGTTTTTTGTTTATATTTATATGCCGGATACACGTAAGATATTAGTGTATCCTACCCACGAGAATGCACATTTGCTGCAGTATCGTGATAAAACGGGGACTTGTTTTGCAGTGGAAGAAAAGGAGGTAGGCTGTCCCAAAGATGCGGGACAAATTTCCAAGATCCCGGTCCAGTCGTAAATAACCGCATTTTAGAAAATAACAATCGGTAATTGTTATTTTGTAATTTTAATATATAACTTTAAATTAAATGGGTGGTGGAGGCAGTGGATGTAGACAAATGTGCTCCGATGGTTCAGATGTAGCCTGCGGTAGCTCGTGTCCGCCACCACCTTGCAACTCGTATACAATTGGCCCATATTTTTATATGAGAAGCGGTTGTAGTGATTACTATGTTGACATGCTTTTAGACTGTAATGGTAATTTCCAATCCTATACTAACGGTAATTGGAGAGATAATGGCTTCTGTAGTCCATGTACTTACGATAGTTGGACGAATAATGGTGGGTGCAGCGCCTCATGTGGCGATGGCGCCCAACAGCAATATAGTGATGGTACAAATAACGGCAAAAACGACTGTAGCCGCCAATGGCGTAATGTACCCTGTAACAATGGTGCCTGCTGCAATCCCAACAGTTGGAGTGGATGGGACAATGACAACGGCAACAGTCGCATCATTGGTTGCCGTCGTCGTCGTTATTACCGTTATCGTACCAATCAATGTGGAACGCGTCAGGACGGTGACGATGGTAACGGGGGATACCGCGACGCGGACGACGGTGATAATTCACAGTGTCCGTCATGTTATGTATCCCGTGATTGGTACGACACCACTACTTGTCCGGGTACCGGGTATTGCGGTGGGACCAAGCACCAAAAACGTGATGTAGCAGATCCTTACGGGAAAGGGGGATGTCCAAATCAAGATCAGGATGTGGGGTGCCCCAGTGATCATGTCAACAGTTGGAGTGGGTGGGACAACGACAATGGCCAAAGCAAAATTATTGGATGCCGTCGTCGTCGTTATTACCGTTATCGAACTACCCCCTGTGGTGGTCGCCAGGACGGTGACGATGGTAACGGCGGGTACCGTGACGCGGACGACGGGGACACCTCACAGTGTCGCAAATGTACTGTTACCCGTGATTGGTACGACACCAGTAATTGCCCGGGCACCGGCTACTGTAGTGGAACCAAACACCAAAAACGCGATGTATCTGATCCAGACAGGGTCGGTGGATGCCCCAGTACAGATCAGGATGTGGGCTGCCCCAGTGATCATGTCAATAGTTGGTCCGGGTGGGACAACGACAATGGTCAAAATAAAATTGTGGGGTGCAAAACACGCAGATATTATCGTTATCGCACCACCCCCTGCGGCGGGCGCCAAGATGGGAATGACAGTAACGGTGGATACCAAGATCGTGCAGACAACGACATTACCCAGTGCCCTCCTTGCAGTTTTACTTTCAGCCAAAGCAGTTGCCCAGCCACACCCTGTGGTCAAACGGTCACTGCTCAGGGCAGCTGGGCCATGACTAACAATGGATCCTGTAACACCGCCGTCTCTGCCCCGACCTCGACCCCCACTTGTCAAGCTCCGGCCTGTCCGACTTGCACGGCGAGTGATTATGTGTTCACCGCCGGCGGTCAGTGTCCGACCGCCTGCGGCAGTGCCAGTGTCAACCAACCGGGTGCGTGGAGTAAAAAATCGGGTTCGACCTGTAGTGGTGGCGCGGCGATGCCGACCGCACCACCAGTTTGTCCCGCTACCGCAGCGTGTCCTATATGTGTCTATGTGTCCACCGGATCCTGTTCAACTACCGGAGTTCCGTGTGGTTCTTTGGGTACTTTAACCACCTCTTGGGCAGCGGCATCTACCAATGCGACCAACTGCGTCGGCGCGGCTCCTGCTACAACGACCACCGCGACTTCCCCTTCCTGTCCGGCCACACCTTGTCCGCCATGTGGTTATGTTTCCACAGGTTCGTGTACCGCTTCTTCTACCTGTGGTGTAGCAGGGACCTATAAAACCACTTGGTCACCGGCATCCACAAATGCGACCAACTGTGTCGGCGCGGCACCAGCATCTGTTCTCACGCCCACCGCGGCGGCTTATTGTCCAGCCACTGCCTGTCCACCGTGTGCTTATGTTTCCACAGGTTCGTGCACGGCTTCTTCTACTTGCGGGGTTCCGGGAACCTACAATGTTACTTGGTCACCGGCATCCACGAATGCGACCAACTGTGTCGGTGCGGCTCCTACCAATTCTACGACACCCACTGCGGCAGCTTATTGCCCCGCTACACCTTGTCCACCATGCGCCTATGTGTCTACCGGAACTTGCTCAACTGCCGGAGTCCCATGTGGAACCTTGGGTACTTATACTACTACTTGGTCCCCTTCACCCAGCAATGCAAGCAACTGTGTAGGGACTGCACCGGCTACAAGCACAACAGCTGCTTATGCATCGTGTCCGGCTACGCCTTGTCCGCCATGCGGTTATGTTTCTACAGGTTCATGTACTGCTTCCTCTACTTGCGGGGTTCCTGGAACCTATAAAACCACTTGGTCACCGGCATCCACGAATGCGACCAACTGTGTCGGCGCGGCACCAGCAAATTCTTTGACACCAATTGCTGCCGCTTACTGTCCAGCTACACCTTGTCCGCCATGTGCCTATGTGTCTACCGGAACTTGCTCTACCGCTGGTCTTCCGTGTGGAACTTTGGGTACTTATACTACTACTTGGTCCCCTTCACCCAGTAATGCAAGCAACTGTGTAGGGACTGCACCGGCTACAAGTACAACAGCTGCTTATGCATCGTGCCCAGCTACGCCCTGTCCTGTGTGTGCCTATGTATCTACCGGTTCATGTACGGCATCCTCTACCTGCGGTGTGGCTGGAACTTACAACATCAACTGGGCTGCAGCTTCTACCAATGCAACCAACTGTGTAGGGGCGGCACCTGCCAATACTTCAACGCCAACTGCATCCGCGTATTGCCCAGCCACACCTTGTCCTCCGTGTGCCTATGTATCTTCTGGTTCATGTACAACTTCTTCTACCTGTGGTGTTCAGGGGACATTGAATATTGCTTGGTCCCCGGCTTCTACCAATGCAGCCAACTGTGTGGGTACGGCGCCGACAAATAGTTCTATACCCACTTCTACATCCTGTCCGGCCACCCCCTGCCCCAACTGTAATTATGTGTCTTCAGGATCATGCAGTGCTTCTTCTACCTGTGGCGTTCAGGGTACATTGAACATTGCATGGACACCGGCTCCTACCAATGCGTCCAACTGTATAGGAACCGCACCTGTGCCTTCTACTACACCGGCTTCTCCTTCTTGTTCAGCAACACCATGCCCGCCCTGTGCGTATGTGTCAAGTGGTTCTTGTACTGCTTCTTCTACTTGCGGTGTTCAAGGTACATTGACCACCACTTGGTCTCCCTCACCCAGTAATGCAAGCAACTGTGTTGGAACAGCACCTGCATCTTACACCACTGCAACTTCTCCATCATGTCCAGCGACCCCTTGCCCTCCGTGCAGTTACAGTTTGTGGGCCCCGTCCACCACCCCCGCCACGGTCACTGGATGCAAAACCGGTATTCAAACCATCACGCGCACGGCAACGAACAACGGGGCAAATGATTGCACTGCACCTACCACTTCCACAGTACCTGTAGGTATCACCAATACATCTCAGTGCCCTCCTTGCAGTTACTCTGCTTGGACACCTTCCGGTCCCACCACGATCACTGGCTGCAAAACGGGCATTCAGGCCATCGGTCGCAGTGCGACGGACGGTGGCAAAGGGGACTGCACAGCTCCCACAACATCGTATGTACCGGTAGGAAGCCCGGACGCTTCCCAGTGCCCTCCTTGCAGTTACTCTGCTTGGACACCTTCCGGTCCCACCACGGTCACTGGCTGCAAAACAGGTATTCAGGCCATCGGTCGCACTGCGACGGACGGTGGCAAAGGGGACTGCACAGCTCCCACAACATCGTATGTACCGGTAGGAAGCCCGGACGCTTCCCAGTGCCCTCCTTGCAGTTACTCTGCTTGGACACCTTCCGGTCCCACCACGGTCACTGGCTGCAAAACAGGTATTCAGGCCATCGGTCGCACTGCGACGGACGGTGGCAAAGGCGACTGCACGGCCCCCACGACATCGTATGTACCGGTGGGAAGCCCCGATGCCTCTCAATGCGCCCCTTGCGGTTACACACCTTGGTCAAATAGTGCACCCATGAGTATTACAGGATGTTTGACGGGCAACCAAACGCAAACTCGCAGTGCCATCGACAACGGCAAAGGCGATTGCGCCCAACCACTACTGCAAACCATCCCGGTAGCCAGTCCAAACTCGTCCTTATGTCCCTGCACCTACGATACAAATTGGTCGTACACGCCTTGTTCCATCCCCTGTGGAGGTGGTATGCAAACAGGTCAGAAGAATCTGGTACCTGGTTCGGGACTTGGCTGCCCCGCGTCCATTTATACTCCTCAGGCTTGCAACACCCAGGGATGCCCGCCTTGCAGTTACGGGTCCATTGACACATCCTCCTTGAGCTCGTGTTCTGTTCCATGTGGTTCGGGAATGCAGTATGGTAAATTAATACTTACCAATTCGAATTACAACACTTCGTGCCCGATTGTGCCCTCGAGTATTCCTTGCAGTTCAGCACCCTGTTTTGTTCCTGCACCTGCACCCGTATTCGCACCGGCTCCGGCCCCCGCACCCACATTCGCACCGGCTCCGGCCCCCGCTCCCACCACTTCGAGCGGAGTCAATATTTATTTACTCAGAGACAAAAATCCCTTCATCGTGTATCCGAACGAAATCCTCTCCTGCACCACTTCATCGGGTACTTGCCCCATGCAACTCGCTAGCAATGTTGCGTTCTCGTTCACCATCAATACCAGCGTTCCCAATGCCTCCTCGTCCCCTCAACAGTTCTTCACCATCAACCTCAGTTCAACCAATCAATCTCTTTTTTCAGTGGGTATATGTGCCAATTCCAACAATTTGTATGTGCAGCGCGCCACTTCGACCATTCCAAGCAGCTATGTGACCAATTGCAAAGTGCCCATTGATCTCGGCATGAACAACACTTTTTATGTGATTTGCAACAGCCTCACGGGTTCGTACCAAGTATTCAAAAACGGGACATTGACCGACACGCAGTACTCGCAAGAACCCAATATGTACACAAGTGGGCTTCTGTCTATCACCACCGGCAATTCGCCAACCGTGAATGGCAGCTTGTCCAACATCGCCTTATTGACTTCCAACACGAGAACCTTACAGTCCAATGACATGGACGCAACCGTCGCCTACATGAACAAATAAATTATGTTCAGTGGTCTAGACTTCATAAATGCCCGTATCATCATAATAATCTATACACGCAACCAAAAAAAATGCTGCCGACATAATACCACACAATTCAAAAACACCAACCACAAATTCATAGGTCATGTTACAATTCATATAATATTATTTTTATATGAATTCGCACAAATATTTATGACGATTACATCTCAATCTTTTCGTCAAAGAGCTCGTGAACCTCCTGATCGTGCGTAATAATAATAATCGCTTTTTTGTGATCGCGGAAATCTTTGATCAATTTCAACAGGTCCTTTTTGAGACCCGGATCCAATGCATTGGTCGGTTCGTCCAACACCAGAATCTTGGAAGGATTGATGAGTCCACCGATCATATTCACAATCTGGCGCTGACCGCCCGACAGATGTTCTCCCAGAGGTCCGGTTTTCTTGGTATAAATATCAATGTTGTTGAATAGCTCAGCCACTTTGGGGTATTTCTCCATGATTTCCTTTATTTTCGTGTGACATGTCTCCTCATGGCTGCAACCATACATCATGTTTTCGATGATTTTCTTGTCGAATAATTTGGAATTTTGGTTGACATAGGTGATGTTTTTACGAATGTAATTGGCATCGATTTCGCGTATGTTTACACCATCAATGTAAATATTGCCCTCGTAGTGGTTGTACATTTTCAAGAATAATTTGGCAAACGAAGATTTGCCGCGTCCCGAGAGACCAGTGAGTCCAATTATTTTGTGATCTTTTGTATACAAATTGTAACTGAAATTGTCGAATATTTTTCTGTCGGCGTTTTTGTATTTAAAGGTGACATTTTCAAAGGTAATCACATCAAAGGGCAAATCAACCTCGGTATATTTTTTATTGACATCCGCGTCATCCACCTTGATATCATCAAAATGACTCAACACGCTGTTGGTTCTCCCGATAAACTCGATGAAATCAGGAATGATTTGCACAAATGTCGACATTCTATCACGGTACAATATAATAATGGAAAACAGAGTGATGAACAACACCAAACTCATGTCCTTTTCATAAAATAATTTCATATTGTAAAAAATAAACACGAAGACCACCAGATAGATGGCAAGATTCAGGATGATGCTGTTGTCGTTGGTCTTTTTATAAAAATCGTAGGCCTTATTGATCGTTTTTTTGCTCAAACTGTCAAAATGGTTTATTTCTTGTTCAGATTGGCCACGGTAAATGATTTTATCGATGTTATTCAATATTTCCAACAGATAGAATTCGCTTTCTGCCGACTGCTTTTCGTATTCATCGTTTTTGTGCAAGGTCGATTCCCAGGTCAAATAAATGTAGAAGAAAATAGCAAAATTACTCAATATGAAAAACAGTCCCAAATACATGTTACTCCAGAAAAAGTATCCACCGATGACTAAGATGAATATCAAGGTCGGCATGATAAATGTGATGATGTCACTCGACACCATAAAACACACGGAGGACATGCGATTAATGGGCGAATTCATTTTGATGAAATTTTGTTCACTGAAATTCTCGTTATTGGACAATATCAACAGGCGGACAAGCTCATTACGAATCCACTGTCGCAAGTTTGTCATAATTTTATTCTGATACATTTTGAAAAAATAAAACAATACTAAGTATGCTAAGGACAACACGACAAACAAAATAAATAAATTATTGACCGTCGACTCGTTATTTTGTTTGAGTGAATTGATAATGTTTGCAGTTACCGTAGAAATACCGTTGGTTTGTACAACATTCAATAAAATGCAAATGATAACTAACAATGTTGTACTAAATATTTGTTGCTTATAAAAATTCTGCAATAATTGGAGAACAATATTCATTGGAGGTTATAATATATATACAGTACTTATATATTATACGATAAAATTTATTCGGGTACCAATCGGGTATGTTTTAAAGGATGAAAAATCGCCACCCAACTCCTTTCAAAATAATGGCCAACTTCGGGATTCGAACTGTGGGACAGTTCCTGGATCAGGTTCTCATAATACGATTTCGGGTACTGTAATATATCCTCTTTGGCTACCGAAAAAATACCATAAAAAGAAAGGGTGTATGCCTCTTTATCTTTCAAATAGTGGTCATACCAAACACCGTAGGGGCGATATTTCGACAGTTCCAATTTGGACTCGCTATTGATGGCAGTGTTTCGTGTATCAGATGCTTTCCATTCGTCCAATTGAAAATCTGCATAAATATCCCGCAAAGATGCGGGGAAGGTTCTCGTATTCACAAAGACGGCCTCGCCGGTGGTTTCAATCTCGTTAAATAAATCCGTGGTTTGTTTTATTTTGAATCCCATGTCCGCAGATCCCGGCAAAAACACCGTAATATCTTTGAGTTTATCGTAATTTTGCACGATGTGGTACAAATAAGTGTGGTCGCATCGCCCAACATTGTTTACATTGACTATTTGACTCGATGTCTCGTGGTAAAAATTGGCGTTGGGGCCCTTGTTGTAAATAATTACATTCGGATAATGGTCAAAAGGTTCGTTTTTCATCCAATTCAAGTCCTCGTTGTATCTCGCGACCACAAGTTCTACCGATTTGGTCAGACCTTCTTTTTTACTGTTTTTGGGACTGAAAAAAATGCATAAACATATGATGGTTAAAAGTAATAATATAACTCCAAGGCTTTCGAATCTGGGTTGGAAGGGAAGGGGGGTTCTCATTACAATAGGTTCACATTATTTTATTTCTTGTTTATTTTCTCGTTTATTTTACTATCGTATTTATGGTCAACATGATGGAAATAAATGACCCCAAGAATGTCCAGGTCATGTGTCCAATATTATTTTTCGCTAAAACCATTTTCAGTAAATTGTACCTGGCCGCGCGTTCGCTGATATTCTCGGGAAATTCCAAATAAAAGTCCGTTTCAACACCGTCGGCTTGATCAATGGCCGAAGTACCCGATTTCACTTTGCGTCCTTCTTCCACCAATTTTTGGAACAAGTCGTTGAATGACGGTAAATCGAAAGTAGTGAGTAAAAAACTGTAGGGTACATCGAATTCGCGACTTTTGAAATGCTTGCTTTTAAAGACACTGGTAACCTTTTTGATATTGTACAAAAAGGGTATGCACAACACACTGTAACCGATGGTATTTTCGAAAATTTCTACTAAACTCGGTATATTTCCAATAATGAGGAAGGTGCTGCCCACGATACCTACAAAATACATGGTGGATATGTAAAAAATATTTAGTGTATCTTTGATATCAAAGACAAAATCGAAAATCAGGGCATTGATTCCAAACACCAATAACCACAGTATAATAAATATAGACAACTTCCCCGATAAAATGGGTGCGCGATAATATCTCCAAAAATTGGTAATATTGTAATAGGGGACTTGGAATAATTTATCAATCAAAAAGAAGTTTGCGTAAATATAGTACAACATAGCGATAACGAAAAAGAGACCAAAAAACATACCGACCAGTACCCAAAACAGGGATATTTTGGGTTTTACTTGCATATTGTTATCATCCGTTTGTGAAGGTGGGTTAGTGTTAAGAGGAGGTTGCGTGGAACTTGTATTAGTAAGCCCTTCCTTCTTTTTTTCAAATAATTCAAATGGATTGGGCATTTTAACCAGAGGAGTATCATCTGATGCCATTTATTACAATTGTCTTATATAATTATACATATCTATTTTTATGAGTATAAACTCCTAATAAAATTTACCGGACTAATTTATATCTATGGAATATCCACGGCTCATAGAACCGCGTGTTCGCGGTTATTTACACGAGACATTACATAAATGCCACGAATACAAAACCTCCTTTTATTCTTGGGTGTTTAATATTACTCTTTTTGCCATTTTTATTTTGACAATATCGACGGTTCTCTATTTCTGTAGAAAAAGAAAGCTTACTCCGCAGGAAAAGGCGGAACAAATGCTCAGTGACCAAAATTACATTTTATCTAAAATTCGCCAGTATCAGATGGACCAAAAACGCAAAAGCAGCATGATCACCGATTTGCCTTTTACCTACAACCCAGATGCCGGTTTAGAATTCAGATAATTGTGGGAATTTGTCTGTTTTGGGGTGTAAATATGTATTATTGGAATAAATAATATATTCAGAGACTCTATATATCAACTTTTCACATAAAATGAGTATTATTCAAGATGAAAGGAACAATATTACCCAGATAGAAAATAATACCGCACAAACCGAATTAGAAGATTATATTTTACCCTTAAATGCGAGTATTACGGAATTAAATATTCAAAGTTCTCTCCAGGGTGATTTGGATTTATCCGTGTTGAAAGATAAGTTCAAAAAATTACAGTCGATTGTTTTCGGAAGAGGGAAAATTACCGACATCCGCAATGTTCCCGAAGGTGTCTTTAAGATGGTATGTAGTAATAATTTACTCATTAATTTAGAAGAACTACCGGGTTCTCTTTTGTATTTAGATATCGAGGGTAATTATTTCGAGACCTTTGATTTCAAAAATACCCCCCACCTGGAGGAACTACACTGTTCGAACAACAAATTGGAGAACTTTGAAAATATGCCGGAAGCCCTTACCGTATTGCACTGTGATTACAATAATTTCCAACATCTGGATTTGAAGGGATTGTCTAATTTGAAAATTTTACACTGTTCTCACAATCCTCTGTTAGCGGTGGAGAACATTCCGGAAAATATACACGAATTTGTCGCCGAAGGTACCCCTTTTTCCTTGGAAAAAACCATCGATTATGATGTAGATGATGACGATGACGATGAGGATACAAATGCTGTGCAGGCACTGCCGGTAGGCGGGGCAGGGGGAGAACAAAAGAAAAAGATTGGCTATGCTGACGCACTGAATAGCTATTTTAAATTGAAATCGAAATACGATACCCAAAATCTGGAACAGAAACGCAAAAAATACAAGGAAATATTCGTGAAAACCGGGTCGAAAAACTCGGGAGCGCGCGCCGCCTTCAATGTAAAAGGGTCCTGTATTCACTGCAAACGCAAAGTGGGTACTAAATTTTACACGAACAAGGCGGGGTATTATGCGATTTGTGGTGACAAGCAAGACCCCTGTCAGCTGGATATCAAACTGTTTCGCGGTAATTTCTTCGTGAACGAATACTATATGTATTTGTACAAGGACCAGATGGAAAAAGAAAAGGAGGACATCATCAAACACAAATTAGACACATTGTTTGGTCACATTTCGGAAGAGCAGTCGGTGAAATTATTCAAAACCAAATTGGAATCTTTTAATTTGACGAGTGAATTGTACAATGAAGTTGTCAAGCGCAACAACGAACTGTATAACAATCCTCAAAAGAAGGAGGATATCCAAAAAAAACAGAAACAAACCTACGAAATTAGCGACCAAATACAGAGTGTGTTGAACGAGTATTACAAGGACGATACGAACAAAGAAATATTGCGTACCGCCGTCAACATGTATATTCGTGATTTGTTGCCCGAAACCGAGAACCTGCGTCGATTGAAATACGATACGGTGGAGGTGACCGAAGATACGCTCGTGCAACGCGAAGTCAATATTTCAAAAATAGAATTTCAGTACGGAGAACATCCGACGGTGGAGCGGTTCCGCGGCGTTTAGAATGATTTTTCATAATAACACGAAAAATCATTTATGTCCAGGGTTTGAGTTCCAACTGTTTGTACTCACGGTTATGCTGCAAAGGAAGGGGCAGGGGCACAACAAGCGTGCTCTGATCACGGCAATATTTTTCGTATCCGACCGCTTCGTTATATACAGAAGGGATCACATAATCCAACACTACACGATTCAGGCGTTCTACCTGAGTGCGGATGCTGTCGTTCAAATTGTGATCCGCATACTGTAAATACATACCGCGCATAATAATCTTCAGATTGTTGATGTTCTGATTCGGCAAAATGTAGCGGTTTTCGGACATTTTGTACACCGCCGCCTTGATGGCATTTTGAATGATTTGGATGTTTTGCGCCGAAAAAAAGACCTTTTCCAAATCGTTGTGTTCCAAATTTCCGGTCAGGGCATTCTCGTAGCTGGTCGGTTTGTTTTTCAATTCGATTTTTTCGGCCATTTTGAATACGATATTTTTAGAGGGTGGTTCTACAATATTTACTCGTCCGTTGTATTTCTCTAAATTCAAAATTTTACCTACATAATCAATAGATTCGGGTTTCAATTGTTGACTATTGGAGAACATTATATATTATTGAATTAGAAATTATATATCATTTGTCCTCATATTCCGTTAATATCTAGTAATCTAGTACAGACAAAGATAATATTATTAATAACCTACCCAAAATCCTGTATTATCCTTGATCGCGGTTATTTGAGATTGATTCAATGGTACACGGTAGCCCTGTATTTCATCAAAGCTTGCGGCCTGTTGAAAATCGCCTGGCCATGATGAGTAATCACCTGGAAGGGAGCCGCCTAAAGATACGGTAAGATTATTCTGTGGATACTGGTTAAGACCCGGAAGCCAACTACCGGAACCATATGTTGTTCTAAAAGTGCCATCCAAATAGGTATTCATTACATTTGCTTTTTGGTCCCATACAAAAGCAACATGATACCATTGGCCGTAATTAAACTGAAGATCAACCGTCCCTGCAGGGTTTCTAAAAATATTCGGGAAACTATACCAATCTCCTCTGCTCAGGTTGGACCCGTAACGCAGACCGTCTCCGGAACCATTATAAATATTTAAAAATACCGGTTGTCTATATGGACAGGAAGGAATATTAAACCAAAAACAAATAGTAAATCCCTCACTCATGCTTAAAACTCCACTAAAGGCGATCGTAAAGGAAGGCCCGTTTGCAAAACTCAAATAATTTCCGCGCACTCCCCCGGAGGTACTTACAGTACAATTATTATAAGGACTGCCTGGAAATCCTATGCTACCATTCGGCGTCCAGCCAGTATTATTTGTAACTGTCTGTGAATTATTATTCGCAGTAATATCTGTGGTACTTTGTTCAAAATTAAAATAATACATGAGTTGGTTGAAACCATTTGTATAACCACTATTTGTAGTTGCATTCGTCGAATTGGACTGTGCCGAGTTTCCACTCGAATTTACCGCAACAACTGTAAAACTATAGGTACCACCCCCACCAAGACCGTAGACATCTACCGGTGAAACAGCTCGCTTAATACTACTCTGATTACCATTATAGAAACCAACATAATTGGTCGAGCTAGCTGGACCAGAAACCGTATTGAAATAGACCAACATACTAGTTGGTCCACTATTTGCTGTACCAGTTACGGAAGGAGCATCAGGTAGTGTCCATTTACCGTATGTACCACCCGTGGTTGTTTGTGTTGTTGTCGTACCACTTGCATTCGTAAATGAATAAGTTGTAACAATAGTAAAGTTATACAACGCATTACTGGTCAAACTTCCTACATAAAATGGCGATCCTGTTACTATTGGATTGGTGGTCACATTCGGTGAAGCGGTTGTGTTTACGGTTGTAACCTTGTACTGGGTAATTGAACCGCCGTTGGTTGTAGGATCCGTATAATTTAGTTGCATCCAATTATTTCCCGGATGCGTACCATCTGTCGCAGATGGTACGGTAAAACTGGTAAAATTCGTTGGATACGGTACAGTTACCGAGCGCAAAGGTGAAGATGATGTACTGCCGATTCGATTGGTAGCAGTTATTACGATCTTGTATCCCTGATTTCCCTTTGGTAAATTACCAATTGTATAGGAAGAGGGTGAGCCGGAAGTATTGAATGTCGTTATCGAAGTATTACTAGCATCATCCGTGTTAACCGCCGCAGTATATGTGACACTTGCATTTTGTTGCGGAAAAGAAAAGGTAATTGAATTGGTGGTGGCCGATGCAAAGGTCAAGATTGGTGCGAGTGGTATAGTTAACGCTTGACTCATAGATACTACAGTGGATACCTTACCTAAAAAGGGCATTACAAGTATATAAGTATATAATATATACATATCTACAAAATAACAAACAATCCGGGCGTAAATTATCAAAGGTATGAATACAAAAATATTTAGTAAATATATAAACCGAATGGATTTTTTTTATACTACCGTTATTGGAATTGCTATCGTTATTTTAATCATTATTTTAATCACTGTTGGTGTCATGATCTATCAGACGACTAACAATACCGTGTTTCCCCCCTCGGCGTTAGATTGCCCTAATTATTGGACACTGGGCACGGGACCCAACGGTAACCGTGTTTGTTATATTCCCGGTAAAAATGGAGTAAACATGGGATCATTTGACAGCAAGACGGCGGCGGGAATTGGTTCCGATTCCAACGGTAGTTACATCGATTTTCATGATCCCAAATGGGGATCAAATGGGGCCGGTGCCACATGCTCTAAACACTACTGGGCGAATCGCAACGGCATTCTCTGGGATGGCATCAGCAATTTCAACGGATGCCCCTCTGCTGGCATGTAACGGAAATCAATGGAAGGGTACAAGAGGAGCTCGTTGACAGACACCCCCGAAGGGCGTCCGGTTCAGTGTTCAAGGGCCCGGTTACTCGTAAATGAATTGTATCAGGCGCCCTCAAAGAGGGGTCGGCAAGCGAAGGTTGCAAAGGTTTACAGTATATTTATAGTCATGTGTTTATGTTATTTTTATGTTATAATATGATATAGAATGAAAGATTTTCTGGAACACTTGAACGGAATATTGACCATGATCGTGGTACTCATGGGTCTCGCCGCATTTGGATGGATCCCTTCCAAATCGTTGAATAATTGGTACAAGAAATTAGGACTGTTGGCCTTCTTAATGGATATCACCATTTTTGTCATATGTTTAGCTATCGCCTTTTTCGTTTACCCTTACATCTTCGCCAAATTTTCCTTGGCCAAATTCATTCTTTTAGCGGTAATCGTGCAATTCATACACGATATTTTACTCACCTGGTTAGCTTTTAGCACGAAGCCCGGAAAATACGGTATACTTGACGGTACCCGCGATTACATCAAGGAACACGGAGCGGTAGTGTACTTGGCAGACGCCATTTTGATCAGTTCCTCCATCCTTATCGCACAGTACATGAAAAAATATTCAAAAGATGTGAATATCATTTCGCTGTTGTTTTTATTTTACCATGTTCCCGTTTTTTTGAGTAGCTTCTAGACCGATGATTACTTACGCACCATCTTGACCTTCACCTTGGCTGCAGCAGTCTTTGGGGCGGCCGAACCGGCCTGAATCGCCTCGCGCTTCTTCTTGTAAATGTCGTACTGCTCCTCCAAGACCTGGAGTTCCGTCAACCACATCTGCTCCAAGGTCGTGGCTTGAAGGGTCGCCAACTCCTGCTCCGCCTTGCGACACTCCTCCGTAATATGCGCAATGTGTTCTTCAGTCACCGAGTCCATCGCCATCTTGATCAAGTACTTGAAATCGCCTTCGATGCGGTCAAATTTCCGAGCGGTCAACAGGTCTGTCACCTGTTGAGCGGTTTTCTTACGCAAGTCCACGACGCCCGACAGTGTCTCTTGAATGTACCGGACACGATTCGACAACTTCACCAACTTCTTCTGGAGTGCGTCCACCAAATAATCCTTGCGTTTTTGGTAGGTTACCATACGAATGGGATAGAAGGCGTCGATGATTTCCGGCACATCGGTGTATTTATGAAGCCTACAGTTGGAATCGAACATGTGCATGTTGGTCGTGCTGATGGTGGTGGACAGCTTCAACAGCTTCTCCAGACCGTTCACCCCCTGCTCGTCGACCTTGGCCTCCAACTCCGGAATCTTGCCCTTGGGAAAGACGACCGTGATGTCGACCAAAGTATCGGTACTGACCGAAGTAAAATCGCGAATGGAAGCCGGAATCTTTTTCCCCGACTTGTCAACGGCATTGCCATCCATGAGAGTTTCCAAGAAGGTGATGTAGGGCATTGTCCCTTGGCCCACGGGCAAGTCCGTCACACGAATCTTGTCTTCCGCGATCTTTTGGTACACCCCCTTGATGAGGAATTTGTTGGTACTGAGGGCCGTGATTTTCCCCGTGAATCCCTCGTAGTACGGGATGAATTCGTCCGGATATGCCTGGTTCGTCAACTTAGCCTTCAAGTAATGAATGATCGTCTTGGGATTGAAAGCCGGAATATTGGAAGAGAATCCCGTACCAATTCCCGAGATCCCGTTCACCAAGCAGAAGGGGATGATCGGCACATAGTAGTCCGGCTCCACCATCGTACCGTCGTCATTCAAGTAGTTCAAAATGGGCAGGTCGAGCTCCGGGAAGATGTGCCGCGTGAGCGGGTTCAACATGGTGAAAATGTATCTTTCACTGGCACTGTCCTGACCCATGTGAAGCCGAGTTCCCATCTGGCCGTTGGGTTCCAACAGATTGATGTTGTTCGATCCCACGAAATTCTGGGCCATGTTCACGATGGCGCCATTGAGCGATGCCTCGCCGTGGTGGTAACTCGAATTCTCACTGACATACCCCGAAAACTGGGCGACCTTGATTTCCGAAGTCAGGTTGCGCTTGAAGGCGCAAAACAGAATCTTACGCAGCGAAGTCTTGAGGCCGTCCACCATGTTGGGAATCGAGCGAGCACAGTCGTAAGTGCTGAAATGAATCAGTTCACGATCCACAAACTCCTCGTAGTTGGCATTCTTCTTGCCGGTATCGAGGAAAGCCGTTTTGTCGTAGTGCTCCAACCAGGTCTTGCGATCGTCCGCGCGTTTCTTGTTGAAGACCTTGTCGATGGTGTCGTCGCTCTGGGGACCCGTGTGAATGAAATCCACCACCTTTTTGTTGGCAAAGTATTCCTTGAATTCGACCGCGGTCGAAGTGCCCAAACCCTTGAAATATTTGATGGTCCAACCACTGGTGCTGCTGCTGCTGGACGGGGGCAGCGATTCCTTCCAGGTATGGTATTCTCCGTCGTTGTAGAAGAACAGCGTCTGGGAGCCCTTCTTGGCCCGCAAAATAGGCGTGTTCATGAACGACAGAAATCCCGGAATCTTCGAGAGGGAAGCCCACTCACTGTGGAAAGCGTTGATGCACAGACCCTTGATGTGCGAACCGTCCAAATCTGCGTCGGTCAAGAACATGATCTTGCCGTAGCGCAAATGACGGTGAATGTCGTCCATCGTCTTGTACTCTTTCCCGGTTTCCAGACCCAGAATTTTCTTAATGTCCGCAATCTCCTTGTTTTCCGCAATCTTTTTGGTGGCCTCGCCGCGCACATTCAACAGCTTACCCTTGAGCGGATAAATACCGATGGTGTTGCGGTCCTCGCTCGACAGGCCCGAGACAATACCGGAAAGGGCCGACAGCCCCTCACACAGGACCAACACACAATCCTTGGAACGCTCCGTGCCACTGAAATTGGCGTCGATGAAGTTGGCAATCCCACGAATCGTCTTGGTCTTGGAACCGTCAGTCTTCTTGGCCAACCTGTTTTCCTTGGCCTCGGTCAGCGAACAGGCCATGTCCATGACACCCATCTTCGCCAACTTCTCGATGAAACTGTCGCTTACCGTGCAGGTGGACCCAAACTTGTTGGAAGGCGTGTTCATGTAGTCCTTGGTCTGGCTGTCGAAAGCCGGATTCGTGATGTCGCAACGAATGAAAATCATCAGCTGCTCCTTGATCGCATTCGCATTCACCACAATCTTCTTTTTCTTTTCAATGTAGGCGACCAATTTGCGCGTAATCTGTCCCATCAGATAGTCCACATGCTTGCCACCCTTGAAAGTGCAAATGCCGTTGACAAACGAAACCTGCACAAATTCGTGAGTGGGCGACAGCGACACCGCATACTCCCAGCGTTCCGAGGGCGCCTCGTACACGCGATGCCCCGACTCTTGGTCCTTGGTACCAATGTAGAGATCCACATACTGCTGAAAATTCTTTACTGGCACGACCTCCTCATTGATGCAAACCTTGATCTTCTTGACCGAGTGGTCAGTGACCGCCGCAATATCGTAGGTGCGCTTTTTGAGGAGGTTCAACATGTCCTCGGTCAAGCCCCCTGGGAGTCCGAAACGCGCATAGTCGGGCTTGAACACTACCTTGGTGTAAGGCTTGGTAGACTTGACCTTGGTAATCTTGGGCGGACACAGCTCGGAAAGGTTGGACTTGAACTCCTGTGTGTACTTCAGGCCACGCACATGGTCCACCGTCTCCACATAGCCGTGAGTCGACCAAATCAAGACTAGCTTGAACCCGAATCCGTTTTTGCCACCGACAATACGCTCTTCGTCCTTGTTGTAGTTGGTGGAAGTGCGCAAGTGACCGAAAATCATCTCCGGGATCCACATATCGTATTCGGGATGCTTGGCCACATCGATACCGTTACCGTCGTTGTACATGGTGATGGTACCGTCGACTGTGATGCCGACTTCAATGGAAGTGACGAATTTTTTATCAAGTGCGCTGGACTGGATCATGCGAATCACATGGTCACGACAGTTCACAATTCCCTCGTCAAACAGTTTGTAGAGCCCGGGGATGTACTCGATCTCCTTCAACTGAATTTTTTTGGTCTCCTCATTCCAAACCCACATATTCGCATCCACATTCTCGACCGAACCGATGTAGGTATCCGGATTGTCCAAGATATGCTCACGGTCGGTCTTGCGTTGGTATTGTTGCGCGAGGTTTGCCATGATTACAATCGAATAGAATAATTGTGAGTATATGTTTAATTTGTTTTAAAAAATCAATTTTCGGACATTACCAAATCTATATTTATTACATATACGAAACAATGACTTCTTTATATTATTCTATTGATATAACCCAACGCAGTATTAATGGCACGATTTTTCGTGGGTACATTGTTGTAAACAGTACAACCATCACAGCATTTTATAAGGATTTCAGTTATGGGGTCAATATATTGGCATCTGGAACAAACATTTTCAATGCCGACAACATTTTTTCGAATAATAATTTTAGTTACAATGGGACAACCATCACTACATTCCCATTTTTAGCAAATACCTATCAAGGTACAGCGTGGAATTTGTATTACGATACGCCAACGCAACGAATTGCCTACCGCAATTCTTTGGGCGAATGGGTCGACTTACCCGACGATTTCAATTTCACCTTTATATCTATTCCCAAACTCCCCGTGGTGATCCAACCCATTCCATTTTGTGTGCAAAACAACAAATTAACCTGCATGGAGGCAGCATTTACCCAAAAAGGCAACAAACGATTTGATTCGGGTGCTCTTGTTACACAGATTTCGAAGGCCATGCGCTATTCGCAAGTTCAGCGTATGCCGAAAAACAGCATTTGTATCGCACAACCACCACCGGCCCCACCTGTAGTTGAAAATACCACCTCACATTTTAAATCGCTGATTTGGATTAACACTTTGACCACGAATTTTTCGTTTCCAGATAACGGGGGTTCACAAATACCGGGCGAACATATTGCCTGCAGTTATAACGGCCAATATGTTACCATTGTTAGTAATAGTGATATCCCCTCAAACAACATCTGTGGTATTTATGTATCCAGTAATTATGGTGTGACATTTCAACCGGTCGTCCAAGCTAATGTTCATTACAACACGGCCGATACTTTTTTCATGCACTCTATATCGGTAAGCTACACAGGTCAGTATCAATTTGCCGTTACTAACGGAAGATCGAGTAGTTCTATTGGGGTTTATTATTCCAACACCTATGGTACGACCTGGAACCAGTTTTTGTATACTGCTAACCCCGGTATCAGTGTCAGTAATCTAAGATGGTCGCAATGTACATGCATATCACCTTCGGGACAGTACATGTTTGCAGGTGGTGGCGGTAGTGGAGATGGATATGGTACCGGGAGCGGTACTGGTCCCGGAACGGGTAACGGTGGATGGTACGATTATTATTCCAACGATTATGGTGCGACTTGGAAACCAGCTGGCAGCATAAGTGACCGCATCTCGTGTACAATGAATCCAAACACATTTGATGTCATTTCGGTAGTCAATTTCAATTCGGCTTATAACAGCTTCCCTGGATTATTTTTAAAAATAAATCAAACCAAGCTACCGACCAATCAAACCTCAAGTCCGCCGAACAATGAAATTCCGAGTTCGCCACCGGATTCCAACAGTCGGCCTTTCAAAATAACTTCCGACGACAACGCGAATGTATTTATGATTGCCGTGAACAATGTGTATCATCAATTGAATAATGGACTCCCAGATCCCAATCAAGATTTTTTGAATCCCACTCTCCCCATGTACGGGTACTATTCTTCGGATTCTGGAAGTACATACGGGGGTGCTATTACATTGCCTGGGGCATTTTTACACATTGCGTATAATTCGTCGGGAACCCGCCTATGGGCATGTTCTAATAGTACCGTATATTATTCTAAAAATAACGGGACATCTTGGTACATATTAACTACAGATATTATTGATATTTACGGTATGGCATTGTCTAGAGATGGCCAACATTTGTATTTAATGGAAAAAGCCAGTACAAATAAAATTTACAGGGCCAATGTAAGTGCCTTCTAGGGAGTGTCTGATTCACAACAAAAATTTTAGCAACATTGCCATTTGATTTTTTTCTAGCTAATTAATATATACAACAATGAAAAGACCCGTTCGTCAAGAAAATGGCATGTACAAAATCCACGGCCACCAATATCGTGAATTGTTTGGTTCTCGCGCGCAGGTGTTCAACGGCAACGCATTCAAGACCTCCGGTAACTTGGTCAAGGATGATTTGATGAAAAACAAGCACGGACGCATTGTTTCCGCGAAGAAACACGCCACGGCCAAGAAGGAGCGTCGTTTAGAGAAGGCAGGCTTCTTCGCCAAGAAGGGCAAGTTCGGCTTCGTTCGCAAGACGGCCAAGCGCAACAAGAGCTCCAAGAAATAAACTTCCGGTCCACGGCCTCGTCCGTCCTAATTAATTGATTATTTATACAGTAAATAATCAAACTCACTGCTTACTTGGTAACATCCTATATAAACAATGTAATAAAATCGGTTATTCAGTAAGGCCGTCCTGGACCCCCTTAAAAAGTTGTTGGAAAAGTATTCTGAAAATTTTCATTTTGGACATTTTAAAAATGTCCATTTTCGATTTTCTTGGGGGACTTTTTTCCGGGACTTTTTAAAAAAGTGGTTTGTGAGCATAATGCAGTAAAACGGAGAATTATATTTTTAGTATGACTGCATATTTTTTTTAAGTATTTTTGTAAAAATATTTAGAGAGCTTTTTTTATGTTAGCATATTCTAACAAAAATGCTAACAAAAACTAGCCAAAAAAAGCCGGATTTTTTTGAATGTTTAGTGTGTGACTATACTACGAGTAAGAAAGGTAATTATAATGCACACTTAATGACTGCAAAACATCATTCTCTAACATCTTCTAACAAAAAACCAGCCAAACTAGCCACTCCATTAGTGTGCTCATTTTGCAACAAACAATATCAATCACGACCTGGATTGTGGGCACATAGTAAAAAATGTATCACGCGACCATGTTGTGTCGATGTTGACCCAGTTGAAGCAGTACCGGTCGAGTCTAAAACCAACGAAAAAATTGCCAACAATACTTTTATCATGGAGCTCTTCAAAGAGAACCAAGAATTCAAAAACCTTTTATTGGAGCAATGTAAACATGCTGAAGTGCAGCAAAAACAGTTATTTGAACTTCAGAAGGAGAACGCAACTATCATGAATAAAATGGTGGAAATTACTCAACACCAACAGACCCTACCTTCTACGATCAACAATAATACTATGCACAATCAGTTTAATTTGAATATTTTCTTGAATGAGACCTGTAAGAACGCCATCAATTTTACGGACTTCATTGATAATATTCAGGTCACCGACAATGACCTGGAGAACAACGCCAAAATGGGCTTCGTGGAAGGTGTTACCAAGATCATTATGGACAACTTGAAACAGTTGGAATTGATTGAACGACCGATTCACTGTACGGATGCCAAACGAGAGACCATCTATGTCAAAGATGAAGATCAGTGGGAGAAAGACGGCAGTAAAGATATCATTCAAAAGGGCATCCAAGAAATAACCAGAAAAAACATGTGTCAACTCTCAGAATGGCGTGAGAACAACCCGGAATACAATGATATGGAAACGGAACTGGGAGAAAAATCCATCGTACTACAGCAGAATTTGATGGCCGGCGGTAAGCGCAGCGAATTCTACCCGAAAATAATAAAAAAGTTGGCAAAAGAGACAATATTGGGTAAAAAGACAAATTAGTGAAAAAGTTGTTGGAAAAGTATTCTGAAAATTTTCATTTTGGACATTTTAAAAATGTCCATTTTCGATTTTCTTGGGGAACTTTTTTCCGGGACTTTTTAAAAAAGTGGTTTGTGAGCATAATGCAGTAAAATGGAGAATTATATTTTTAGTATGACTGCATAAAAATTTTTGAAATTTTATGTGCGCTACCTTCGTTGCTATTTTTTCTGTATCCAATTTAGGATAATAATGGATAAAAAAAGTGGCAAAAAAATAGAGCTGTGTTTTCACTGTGTAGAATGTGACTATTATACGAGCAAAAAAAGTAATTACGACAAACATTGTTCGACTGCAAAACATTTGATGGATACAAAAAGTGGCAAAAAAATAGAACCTATTTTCAGTTGTTCAACCTGTGATTATCATACGAGTAAAAAATATAATTATGAAAAACATTGTTTGTCTGCAAAACACACGATGGATACAAAAAGTAGCAAAAGTGGCGACAAATGTAGCGACACCGGCTCTGAGGTAAAATGCCTTTGCGGTAAAACATACAAGTATCAACAGGGACTGTATAAACACAGGAAAACCTGTTCTGTCTACATAAATTCTGAAAAAAATCAAAATATAGAGAGCATGGACGAATTCAAAAAAAAGGAGAACAATGTTTCTTTGATAATGGACATCATCAAAGAAAACCAAGAATTCAAAACCCTACTCATTGAACAACAGAACCAAGTGATGGAATTGCAAAAGGAGAACAATATCCTGTTGAACAAAATGGTAGAAATATCCCAGACCACTCTCATCACTCCTTCGATTATTAATAATAACCACAACAATACCACCAACAACCAGTTCAATTTGAATATTTTCTTGAATGAGACCTGTAAGAACGCCATTAATTTTACCGACTTTATCGATAATATCCATGTAACGGACGACGATTTGGAGAACAATGCCAAAATGGGATTTGTAGGCGGTATCACTAAAATCATAATAGACAATCTGAAGCAGTTGGAACTTACGAATCGTCCGATTCATTGCACCGACATCAAACGAGAAACCATTTATGTGAAAGACGAAGATCAGTGGGAAAAA